>Ga0307509_10005268_pt1 | contig 18104 bp, 11 predicted proteins | sample 10_EM_MG_FD_202245 | JGI IMG/M metagenome (GOLD analysis project Ga0307509, IMG submission 202245) | Populus trichocarpa ectomycorrhiza microbial communities from riparian zone in the Pacific Northwest, United States - 10_EM | ecosystem: Host-associated > Plants > Roots > Unclassified | place...
GGTTCATGCCGAAGCGGTTCGTCTCGCTGTGGATGTTCTGGGGTGCGCTGCAGGAGTGCCTGACGATGCAGGCCTACGAGCAGGTCATTCGCGACACCCAGAACCCCGTGCTCGCCGAGATGTTCCGCCGGATCGCGAAGCAGGAGCGCCGTCACTTCGCCTACTACTTCAACCAGGCCCGCGATCGCCTCGCCGACAACCCGAAGAACCAGAAGTTCGTGCGCTACATCGTCAACAAGTTCTACGCGCCCGTCGGCGGTGGCGTGAAGACGGACGTGGAGGCCGCGGCGCTCGTCGCGAGGCTGTTCCCGGGCGAGCGGATCTACGAGGTGATGTCGTACATCGAGCGGCGCATGGCGCAGCTGCCGGGCATGGCGGGGCTCACCGCGTGCTCCGACTGGGCCGAGAAGATCCAACCGATCCTGCCCGAGGACATCCGCTGCGTGCGGCCCGGCCAGATCCGCGAGACCGACGGCAACGAGACCGCGGCCGCCGCCTAGAACGCGTAGCCGACGCGAAAGTAACCGACCGGCTCAGGCTCGTCCGACGAGTACGAGTACTGATCGGTCGACTGCGAATCGTTCATCCGCTTCGCGGCGCCGAACGCGGCCGACACGTTGAGGCCGGAGTCGAACATCCAGGCCCAGCCGAACATGACCTCGGGGCCCATCCAGTCGCGGCTCATCGAGCTCGTCGACGAAGAACAGTCGTAGCAGTCGTAGTAGCTGCCGGTGTTCGAGTCGTGGTGGATCACGAGGCCACCCTCGAGGAACGGGCCGGAGTACGTCCGCTTGAAGTAGACCTGCAGGGTCGGCGCGATCGAGTAGCCGCTGTCGTTGCCGTTGTTGGTGCTCCAGCCGCTGATCTCGAGGCTGGCGGCGATGTTCTCCGACAGCGCGTGCGACCCCGCGATCTGGTAGTAGCCGAACATCCACGCGAGCGGATTCGACTGGATGTTGTTCTTCTTGAACGCGTAGAGGTACTGGTTGCGCTCGCCGACCGGCACGATCGAGCCGTTGATGTGCGAGACGTTGCTCCACGCTTCGTTCTGCGGCGCGGCCGGCGCGGGCGGCACCTCGGCGGCGCCCGGCGGTGCGATCGGCTGCGTCACCGACGCCGGCGCGGCCTGCGTCGCCTGGCCGTTCGTCACGATCACCGGTGCGTTCGGCGTCACCACGACGAGCGTGTCTGCGGTCGTCGTGCGCGTGCCCGGCGCGACGTCCTCGTTGTCCGCGCGAGCGGTGGTGGCGGCGAGCGAGAGAACCAGGGTCGAGAGCGTGGCCGTGACGGCGGCGCGATTCATCATGGGAAGTCCCTAGAGCAGCTGGAGTGCCAGGTCCGACCTCCGCGTGGAAGTCCGCGTCGTGCATGGACTTGCCAGAGTTTGCTCCGCCAACTCCGCGATGTGACTCGTCCGACTGTCTCATGGAACCCGCGAGATTCCTGACACGGCTGTCGCGAAGTTTGCCGGGTGCCGAACCGGCGATCCACGACACCCGCGTCGCGCCGGACCGTCAGCGCAGGACGGTGAGGGTCCGCATCGTTCCGCGGGTGACGCCGAACTGCTCGTGGACGGCCGCCGTCCGGACGGCGTCGCTGGCCGAGATCTGGCCGGCCGCGAGCCGGACGTAGGCGTCGTACAGCCGGACGGACTCGGCGGCGGTCTCGCGGACGAGCTCGACGCGCAGGCGGCGGACCCCGGCCGCGATCAGGTCCGGCACGAGCGCGGCCGCGCTCTGGGCCTGCGCGTTGAACACGGTATTGCGGCAGCCGACGTCGACGTTGACCGGGTGGACGAGGCCGACGCGATCGCGGAGCGCGATCTGATGGGACTCGCACGGCCGGCCGCAGGTCTTGTAGTCGCGCCCGTGGGAGAGGAGGTGGGCGTAGACGCAGTGCTCGGTGTGGAACGTCGGAATGTGGTGGTGCACGGTCACGGCGATCCTCCCGCGCGGCGCGGCGGCGAGGAGTGCGAACAGCTGGTCGCGATCGAGATCGTGCGCGGCGGTGAGCGTGGCGAGCCCGTGGCGCAGGACCCAACCCGCGGTGATCGAGTTCGTGACGTTGAGCGAGAAGTCGCCGTGGAGCTCCGGCGTGCCGAGCTGTTCGAAGTAGGCGAGCGAGCCCCAGCTGCGCACGAGCACGGCGTCGGGCTCGAGCCGCGCGAGGTGCGCGTCGATCTTGTCCTCGCCCGGTTTCTGGACGCGGACCGTCGCGACCGTGACCTTCGCGCCGCGTGCGCGGGCGCGGTCCACGGCGCGCTGCAAGCCGACGAGCTCCATCCAGTCGAGCTCGATGTCTCGCGCACCGGCCTCGAGCAGGGCATCGAGCTGGGCGTCGTTGCGACACAGCGGCACGACGTACGGCTCTGTCCCACGGAACGTGGTCGTCGACGTCGACGTAGACGGCGACGCCCGGTCTGACCGTAGCTCGTCGATCACCGACTCGTTCACGACGACCCGGTCGACCCGATCGAACCGCGCATCGAGCTCCGCCACGATCGCGCGCCGGAGCTCCTTGAGCTCCGAGACGGGTAGGTGCATCCCCGACGCGAGCCCGATCGTGTCGAGCCCGCCCAGGCGGAACGGCGTGCCGCCGAACGCGCCGAGCTTGTCGGCGAGCAGCGCGGGCGTGATGCCGGCGCCGCGCGCGGGCGCGAGCAGGCTCGTGGTCTGTCCGGTGACCGTCGGACCGGACGCCGGACCGCGTCCGACCGACGCCCGGACGGACAGCGGTTGGCCGGCGGCGCCGGACACCACGAGGTCGACCGGGATCCGGCCGAGCGCGCCGCGTCCGGCCTCGGACGCCCGCTGTCCGGCGGACGTCACGCGCGGATCCGAGCTGATCCAGACGAAGTCGCCGGCGTTCACGCGTCCGAGATCCGGACCTGGATCGCCGAATCGCAAGCGATGTCCGGTTGCCGTCCGCGCCACGGCGAAGATCGGCCCACCTTCTTCATGGTCCTCCGGCGTGCCGGCGTCGAACACCACGCCCATCCCGGCGATGACCTCGACCGCCAACGAACCCGCAACCGAACCCGCAACCGAACCCGCAACCGAACCCGCAACCGAACCCGAACCCGAACCCGAACCCGAACCCGAACCCGCAACCGAACCCGCAACCGAACCCGAACCCGATGCCGGTCCGGATCCCGATGCCGGTCCGGATCCCGATCCCGATGCCGATCCGGAACCCGATGCCGGTCCGGATCCCGATGCCGGTCCGGATCCCGATGCCGATCCGGATGCCGGTCCGGAATCCGATGCCGGTCCGGATCCCGATGCCCGTCCGCCGTCGATCGCACTTCCTCCAGAGCTCGGGCGCTGCGCGAGATCGGGCACGACCTCGACCTCGCCCTTCTTCCGATCGATCACGGTGACGCGGCCGAGCGGCAGGCCGCGGTGGCGCGGGAACCGACCCTCGACCAGCGTCTGGTGATCCGCGCCGGCGAGAAAGCCGGTCGACACGCCGCGGCTGTATGCGATCTCGAGCGCGGCGCGATCGCCCGGGATCGCGATCGCGGGGACGAATGCGGGCTCGCCGTCGGCCCGAAACGGTTCGACCGCCGCGCGGTACTGCGAGACCGCGGTCGCGACGTACGCAGGGCCTTTTAACCGCCCCTCGATCTTGAGCGAGGCGACCCCGATGTCGGCGAGCTCCTCGATCGCATCGAGCCCGACGAGATCCTTCGGCGACAGGAGATACTCGACCTCGCCGAGGTCCTTGACCTCGCCGTCGACGACGAGGGAATAGGGCAGGCGACACGCCTGCGCGCACTGGCCGCGGTTCGCCGAGCGCCCACCCCACGCCTCCGACGACAGGCACTGACCACTCCACGCGACGCACAGGGCGCCGTGGACGAAGACCTCGAGCTCGACCGGGGTGCCGGCGCGATACGCGCGGATCTCGGCGGTGTTCAGCTCGCGCGGCACCACGACGCGCGCGAGGCCGAGCTCGCTCAAGAGCGCGACGGCCAGCGGACTCGACGCGGTCATCTGGGTCGACGCGTGAACCTCGAGCGCGGGCCACGTGCCACCACCGGGCGACAGCCGGTGGGCGATCAGCGCGACGGCGGGATCCTGGACGATGATCGCGTCGACCCCGGCGGCGGCGACGCGGCGGATCAGCTCCTCGACGGTCGCGAGCTCGGGCTCGAACACCAGCGTGTTGAGCGTGACGTAGAGGCGCGCTCCTGCGCGATGGACCCACGCCGCGACCTCGGCGAGCCCGGTCGACGGAAAGTTCTCGGCGCGCGCGCGCGCGTTGAAGCCATCGTCGAGGCCGAGGTAGATCGCATCGGCGCCGGCCGCGAGCGCGGCGGCCAGGGCATCACGGTCGCCTGCAGGCGCCAGGATCTCGGGGCGGCGCATGAAACAACCGAACCTTTCGGGGCAGCGTTCCATACCACGTAACGTCCGGGAAGCACCATCGATTTCAACACTTGGGAACCAACTGGGCTTGCACTCCGGATCTCACCTCCTTATAAAGCCCGCCTTACCGCGAGGAACCGAAAATGACGTCCTTCCTACTCAGGGCCGCCGAAGAAGTGGCCGCCGTACCCGGGGCCGCCGCTCGACCGCATAGCGAGTCGCAGCTGGTCTTGCCGAATCTCAACCAGGTGAAGTTCTTGGGCATGAGCGGCTCGACGCTGCTGATGCTCGGCCTGGTCGTCTGCGCGATCGGCTTCATCTTCGGCCTCGTGAAGTACCAGAAGCTCAAAAACCTTCCGGTCCACAAGGCGATGCGCGAGATCAGCGAGCTGATCTACGGCACCTGCAAGACGTACCTGAAGACCCAGGCGAAGTTCATCTTCCAGCTGTGGATCCTGATCGCCGCGGTGATCGTGATCTACTTCGCGGTCCTCGAGAAGGTCCCGAACGCCCAGGGCGTGATGGGCCACGTGCCACCGCTCAAGGTCGTCGCGATCGCGGCGTTCTCGGTGGTCGGCATCCTCGGTAGCTCGCTCGTCGCGTTCTTCGGCATCCGCGTCAACACGTTTGCCAACTCGCGCGCGGCGTTCGCGTCGCTCCGCGGCAAGCCGTACGGCACGTACTCGATCCCGCTCGAGGCCGGCATGAGCATCGGCACCGTGCTGATCTCGACCGAGCTGATCCTGATGCTCGCGATCATGCTGTTCCTCCCCGGCGACTACGCGGGCCCGTGCTTCATCGGCTTCGCGGTCGGCGAGTCGCTCGGCGCCGCAGCGCTCCGCATCGCGGGCGGCATCTTCACGAAGATCGCCGACATCGGGTCGGACCTCATGAAGATCGTCTTCAACATCAAGGAAGACGATGCGCGCAACCCCGGCGTGATCGCCGACTGCACCGGCGACAACGCGGGCGACTCGGTCGGCCCGACCGCCGACGGGTTCGAGACCTACGGCGTCACCGGCGTCGCGCTCATCACGTTCATCCTCGTCGCGCTCCCGAACATCCCGGGCGTCGCGGCGCTCAAGCCCGATGGCACGGCCGGCGATCACGGCGAGCTCCTCCAGATCATCCTCCTCGTCTGGCTGTTCGCGATGCGCATCATCATGGTGCTCGCATCGGTCGGCAGCTACCTCATCAACGAGGCGGTCACCTCGGCGCGCTACAAGAACGCCGACAAGATGAACTACGAGCACCCGCTGACCCAGCTGGTGTGGCTCACGTCGCTCGTCTCGGTCGGCCTCACGTTCGTGCTGTCGTACGCGCTGATCGGTCAGGGCGATGCGACCCTGCCGAACGGCCTGTGGTGGAAGCTCTCCGCAATCATCTCGTGCGGCACGCTCGCCGGCGCGATCATCCCCGAGCTCGTGAAGGTGTTCACGTCGGTGAACTCCGGCCACGTCCGCGAGGTCGTCACGGCCTCGGAAGAGGGCGGTCCGTCGCTCAACATCCTCGCCGGCCTCACCGCCGGTAACTTCTCGGCCTACTGGATGGGCCTGACGATCGCCGCGCTCATGGGCATCGCGTACGCGGTGTCGTCGATCACGGTGTTCACGGTTCCCGGTACCGGCGAGCACCTCGGCGCGCTCGGCTACGAGCTGTTCAAGTGGAACGACGCGGCAGGCCTCCACATGACGCCGTTCGCGTGCAACGCGGCCGCGACCGTGTTCGCGTTCGGCCTCGTCGCGTTCGGCTTCCTCGGCATGGGTCCGGTCACGATCGCGGTCGACTCGTACGGCCCGGTCACGGACAACGCGCAGTCGGTGTACGAGCTCTCGCTGATCGAGAGCATCCCGAACATCGAGGAGGAGATCGAGAAGGACTTCAAGTTCAAGCCGGACTTCTCGAAGGCCAAGGCGTTCCTCGAGGAGAACGACGGCGCGGGCAACACGTTCAAGGCCACGGCGAAGCCGGTGCTCATCGGCACCGCGGTCGTCGGTGCCACGACGATGATCTTCGCGCTGATCGTGCTCATCACGAACGGCCTCCAGCCCGAGGCGATCGCGAACCTCTCGATGATCCACCCGCCGTTCCTGCTCGGCCTCGTGGTCGGCGGCGCCATCATCTACTGGTTCACCGGCGCGTCGACCCAGGCGGTCTCGACCGGTGCGTACCGCGCGGTCGAGTTCATCAAGCAGAACATCAAGCTCGACGACAGCCCGACAGCGAAGGCGTCGGTCGAGGACTCGAACAAGGTCGTCGAGATCTGCACGATCTACGCGCAGAAGGGCATGAAGAACATCTTCATGGTGGTGTTCTTCAGCACCCTCGGCTTCGCGTGCCTCGACCCGTACTTCTTCATCGGCTATCTGATCTCGATGGCGCTGTTCGGGCTCTACCAGGCGATCTTCATGGCGAACGCCGGTGGCGCCTGGGACAACGCGAAGAAGATCGTCGAGACCGAGCTCCACGCGAAGGGCACGCCGCTCCACGCGGCGAGCGTCGTCGGTGACACCGTCGGCGATCCCTTCAAGGACACCTCGTCGGTCGCGCTCAACCCGGTGATCAAGTTCACGACGCTGTTCGGCGTGCTCGCCGTCGGCCTCGCACTCGAGCTCACCGCGGGCGGTCACAACGACATCAAGTACGCGATCTGCGGCATCTCGCTCGTGATCTCGATGTTCTTCGCGTGGCGCTCGTTCTACGCGATGCGGATCACCGGCGCGGGCGCGCCGAAGGCGGCAGCAACCAAGCCCGCCGAGCCGCCGCCCGCGAAGGAAGAGCCGAAGAGCGAGGCCGCGTAGGTCTCGCACCTCGCGCGGGTCTGAACCTGCGCGACGTTCGTGGGAGCCCCCTCGCGGGGGCTTCGGTCGTTTCGGGGTGCGTCGTGTTCGCGAGCGCGAATGCGTAGCCGACCAGCACGGCGCACCACGCCGCCATCGCGGCGAGCGCGGCGAGTGGTGTCATCGGCAGACCTCGACGTCGTCCGCCGTGCCGAACCGGTGGTCCGGTCCCGCCGACACGATGGCGAGGTGATAGCTCGCGCGGAGCACGCCGCCGCGCAGGCACGGCGCCGGCGGTGGTGACGTCGGCCGCATCACGACCGCGATCGGGATCGCCGACAGCACGCTGCCGAGCAACATCGCCAGCGCGACGCGGTGGCGCTGGCGGGGCGAGACTTCACGTTCCAGCTTCTTCATCGGGGGCTCCTCAGATCGTCCGCGGTTCCGAACACACCGTCCTCGCCGGCCGAGGTGATCGCGAGGTGCGATGCCGAGCAGCGGTACACGAACGCGTGGCCCCAGCCGTCGAGCGGGATTGCCGTCACGTCACCCAGTCGCGCGGGACACGCCTCGCCGGGATGGCGCGCCTGCCAGGCGGGCAGCGCATCGCCGGCGCCGACGATGCGACCCATCGTCAGCTCGGCCCGTCCCGCGCCCCGGATCACCGGAAAGCCGAACAGCGCGCAGGTCGCGACCAGAAAGCACACCGCGCCGATCGCCGCGGCGAGGATCGTCGTGTGGAAGCGTCCTCGCGCAGGCTGCCACAGCTGCGTGCGTTGATAGGTCGGTGAGATCATGGGCGGTCACTCGTCAGGTCGTCGGCGGTGAACGGCACGCCGTCGTCGCCCGGGTCGATGACCCAGATCCCGTGGCCGGCGCAGCGGAAGCCGTACGGCAGCTGGCTGTACGGGCTCGTCGTCGGCGTGCTCGTGTATGCGGCGACCTCGTCGAGCGACGCGGGACACGCCTGGTGCGGATGCGCGACTCGCCATGCCGGGAACGCGAGGTCCGCGAGCTCGTGCATGTTCTCGTACGTGGTCCGGACGCGCGGCCCGGGCTCGTGGCTCGAGCGCGACCACACACCGGGAGAGACCACCTCGACGTAGGCCGCCACGCCAACCGCGAAGCAGGCGCCGATCGACAGCAGCGCGTAGAGCGGCAGGTGCGGGTGATGAAGCGCGAGCGGCGGCGCGGCCTCCGGAGACGTCAGCATGCCGCTTCCATAAGCAACGTGCGGACCGCGCCGGCGCGCCTCGTAACCGCGCGAACCGCCGCGCCCTGCCGGCCGCGACGCGCCAATTCGGCAAGCCGGCTCCCGCCGCGTGCGACTTCGAGGTACGACCGGCTCATGGCTGACGTCGTTCGAGCGCCGCGCGGAAGCGAGCTGTCGTGCAAGGGCTGGCCGCAGGAGGCCGCGCTCCGCATGCTGATGAACAACCTCGATCCCGACGTCGCCGAGCGCCCGCAGGATCTGGTCGTCTACGGCGGCACCGGCAAGGCCGCGCGCAGCTGGGAGGACTATCACGCGATCGTGCGCGAGCTGCGCCGCCTCGAGCACGACGAGACGCTGCTCGTCCAGTCGGGCCGCCCGGTCGGCGTGTTCCGCACCCACGACGAGGCGCCGCGCGTGTTGATCGCGAACTCGAACCTCGTCGGCAAGTGGGCGACGTGGGAGCACTTCCGCGAGCTCGAGCAGCGCGGCCTGATGATGTACGGCCAGATGACCGCGGGCTCGTGGATCTACATCGGCTCGCAGGGCATCGTGCAGGGCACGTTCGAGACGTTCGTCGCCGCCGGCAAGACCCACTTCAACTCGGACCTCGCGGGCCGGTTCGTGCTGTCGGGCGGGCTCGGCGGCATGGGTGGCGCCCAACCGCTCGCCGCGACGATGGCCGGCGGCGTGTTTCTCGGCGTCGAGATCGATCCGACCCGGGTCCAGCGCCGGCTCGAGACCCGTTACCTCGACGAGCTCGCTCCCGATCTCGACAGCGCGCTGCGCCGGGTCGAGGAGTGCGTACGCGCGAAGCAGGCGCGCTCGATCGCGGTGATCGGCAACGCCGCCGACATCTATGCCGAGCTCGTGCGCCGCGGCGTGACGCCGGATCTCGTCACCGATCAGACGTCCGCGCACGATCCGCTGGTCGGCTACATCCCGCAGGGGCTCACGCTCGACGAGGCCGCCGCGCTGCGCATCGCGAATCCCGAGGAGTACGTGCGGCGCTCGCGCGCGTCGATGGCCGTCCAGGTCCAGGCGATGCACGCGATGAAGCAGGCCGGCTCGCACGTGTTCGACTACGGCAACAACCTGCGCGCGCAGGCCGAGCTCGGCGGCTGCCCTCCGGAGATCGCGCACTCGTACCCCGGGTTCGTGCCTGCCTATGTGCGACCGCTGTTCTGCGAGGGGAAGGGCCCGTTCCGCTGGGCCGCGCTGTCGGGCGATCCAGATGACATCCGCGTCACCGACGAGGCCGTACTCGACGAGATCAAGGACGACCCGATGCTCCATCGCTGGATGAAGCTCGCGCGCGAGAAGATCGCGTTCCAGGGCCTGCCGGCGCGGATCTGCTGGCTCGGCTACGGCCAGCGCCATCGGGTCGGCCTGCGCTTCAACGAGCTCGTCCGCACCGGCAAGGTCAAGGCGCCGATCGTGATCGGTCGCGATCACCTAGACTGCGGCTCGGTCGCGTCGCCGTATCGCGAGACCGAGGCGATGAAGGACGGCACCGACGCGGTCGCCGACTGGGCGATCCTGAACGCACTCGTCAACACCGCGTCGGGCGCGACGTGGGTGTCGTTCCACCACGGCGGCGGCGTCGGCATCGGCTACTCGCTGCACGCCGGCATGGTCGTCGTCGCCGACGGCACGCCGCGCGCGGCGCGCTGCCTCGAGCGCGTGCTGACCAGCGATCCGGGCATGGGCATCATCCGCCACGCCGACGCCGGCTACGACGAGGCCATCCGCGCCGCCGACGAGCGAGGCGTCGTGATCCCGCGCCGCCGATGAGCTCGCTCGTCATCAAGAACGCGCGGGTGATGACCTGCGCGGGTCACGGCCTCGGTTTGCTCGAGCGCGGCGCGGTCGCGATCGAGGCGGGCCGGGTCGCGTGGGTCGGCGAGGGCGCACCGCCGGCGGCGTACGACCATCTCCACACGATCGACGCGAAGGGCGCGCTCGTCACGCCCGGGCTCGTCGACTGCCACACCCACGCGGTGTTCGCCGGCGATCGCGGCGCCGAGTTCGAGCTCCGCGCGGCCGGCAAGACCTACCAGGAGATCCAGGCCGCGGGCGGCGGGATCAACGCGACGCTCGGGCCGACCCGCGCGGCGCTCGCGGCTGGCGAGATCGAGGCGATCCTCGAGGCGCGGCTCGCGCGGATGCTCGCCGGCGGCACGACGACCGTCGAGATCAAGACCGGCTACGCGCTCACGACCGAGGGCGAGCTCGGCCTGGTCCACGCGATCGCGCAGGTCGCGGCGCGCTCGCCGATGCGCCTCGTGCCGACCCTGCTCGCGCACCTCGTCCCGCCGGAGCGCCGCGCCGATCGCGCGCTGTTCGTCCGCGAGATCTGCGAGCAGTGGATCCCGCGCGCGGCCGCGGTCGTCGAGGCGGTCGACGTGTGGTGCGAAGACGCCGCGTTCACGCTCGCCGAGACCCGCGCGATCCTCGAGGCCGCGACGACCGCGCGCCTCGCGATCCGCGGCCACGTCGGCCAGCTCTCCGACATCGGCGGCGCCGAGCTGTTCGCAGCATTCCGCGCGCGCTCGGTCGATCACCTCGAGTACGTCGGCGACGCCGCGCTCGCCGCGCTCGCCGCGGCCGGCACCGTCGCCGTCATGCTGCCCGGTGCATGCGTCCAGCTCCGGCTGCCCCCACCGCCGGTCGCGAAGCTGCGCGCCGCCGGCATCGCGATGGCGGTCGCGACCGACCTCAACCCGGGCACGAGCTGGAGCGAGCACCTGCCGATCCAGATGTGGCTCGCGACCACCCACTTCGCGATGACCGTCGAGGAAGCGTGGCTCGGCGTCACCCGCCACGCGGCGAAGGCGCTCGGGGGCACCGACGCGGGCGTGCTCGCGCCCGGCGCGCGCGGCGACGTCGTGGTGTGGAAGTGCGATCGCCCCGTCGATGTCTGCTACCGGATGGGCGCGTCGCTCGTCGAGTACGCGATCGCCGGCGGCGCGGTCCACTTCGGCTGAGCTACTCGAACACCTTCTCGAGATCGCGCTGCAGCATCTCGGCGCGGCCCGCCGACTGGAGGCCGCGGATGAGCGCCCCCGTGAACAGGATCTTGATCAGCGCGCCGCCGTAGAGCGCCTTCGGATCGTTCGTGATCACGTACATCGCGATCTGCAGCCCCCAGAAGCCGATCAGCGCGAGGACGCACGCGAGCTTCGGCTGCTTCGCCGCGAGGAAGAACATGCCGACGAAGAAGAGGAGGACACCCAGGTCGATCATCGTGACCCGGTACTTCCACACGTCGACGATCTCCTTCCCGTGCACGACCCAGGTCATCAGCATGTCCATCGCGAACATCAGGATGCCCACGCCGAGGATCCAGCCACGCGCCTGGCGCAGCTCCTTGCTCAACTCCGCCTTCGCGTCCATCCCGGAGCGATAGCCGGTTCGCCCGGGCGCGGGCAAGCCGAATCGTCAGTGCATCTCGGGCAGGTCGTAGTGGCCGACCTCGCCGGGCTCGAGGATCAACACCACGATGTCGTCGGGACCGGCGGTGTCGTAGCGGACGCGGCTCTGCGCGCGGAGCGGCGGCGGCAGGCGCTCGTCGAGCCAGAGCTCCTCGTGCGCGCCGAGTCGCCACATGTGGCGCGCCTGATAGTTCGCGCTGCGCGCGACGGACGCGACGTGCTCGGCAGGTGTCTCGGCGAGGTCGACGACCGCGTGGAAGATGAAGCCGTACTCGTCGCGGCCGTAGACGCCGAGGTACTTCTGCCCGGCAATACTCAGCCAGGCCCATCTCCAGGGGGCCGCCACCAGCTACGTGGATACGCCGATGCGGCGCACCGTGTCCAGCAGCGTGCCGTCGTCGATCAGCGCGCGCACCGCCGCGATGTCGGGCGCGAGCGGCCGGTCTTCCATCATCGCGGGAACCTTCGCGCGGATCGCGGCGTGGACGGCCTCGAGCGGGCGGGTCGTCGCGAGCGGCCGGCGCAGGTCGAGGCCTTGAGCCGCGCACAGCAGCTCGATCGCGAGGACGTCGCGGACCTGCGAGTGGATCTGCGCGAGCTTGAGCGCCGCGGTCGCGCCCATCGAGACGTGATCCTCGCGGCCGGCGCTCGACGGGATCGAATCGACCGACGCGGGATGCGCGAGGATCTTGTTCTCGGAGACCAGCGCGGCGGCGGTGACCTGCGCGATCATGAAGCCGGAGTTGAGGCCGCTGTCGGGGGCGAGAAACGGCGGTAGCCCCGACGACAGGTGTGGGTTGACGAGCTGCTCGACCCGGCGCTCGCTGATGTTCGCGAGCTCGGCGACCGCCATCGCCGCGGCGTCGAGCGCGAGCGCGACCGGCTGGCCGTGGAAGTTGCCGCCGCTGATCATCTCGCCCGTGTCGACGAACACCAGCGGGTTGTCGGTCGAGCTCGCGGCCTCGCGCTCGAGCACCTGGCGCGCGAACGCGAGCACGTCGCGCGACGCGCCGTGGACCTGCGGCATGCAGCGCAGCGAGTACGGATCCTGGACCTTGCCGCAGTCCTTGTGCGACTCGGCGATCGGCGAGTCGGCGAGCAGCGCGCGCAGGAATGCCGCGACCACTTGCTGGCCGGGATGCGGGCGTGCGCCGACGACGCGCTCGTCGAACGCGCGGACGGTCCCCTTCAACGCCTCGAGCGACATCGCGCCGGCGAGGTCCGCGATCCGCGCGGTCGCCTCGGCGTCGAGGAGCGTGAGGCCGCCGACCGCGGTCATGTGCTGGGTCCCGTTGAGGAGCGTGAGCCCTTCCTTGGCCTCGAGGACGAGCGGAGGGATGCCGGCGGCGGCGAGCGCGCGGCTCGCGTCCATCGTCTCGCCGCGATACTCCGCCTGGCCCTCACCGATCATGCCGAGCGCGAGGTGCGCGAGCGGCGCGAGGTCACCGCTGGCGCCGACCGAGCCGCGCGCCGGGATCACGGGATGGACGCCGGCGTTCAGGAGCTCGCACAGGCGCTCGCAGCACAGCGGGCGCGCGCCGCTGCGCCCGGTCGCGAGCACGGCGGCGCGGAGCAGCATCATCCCGCGAACCTGATCGCGGAGGAGCGGCTGGCCGACGCCCGCGCTGTGCGAGCGGACGAGGTTGACCTGGAGCCGAGCGACCTGATCGGCGGAGATCCGGACCTCGGCGAGTGCGCCGAACCCCGTGTTGACGCCATAGACCGCCGGGGCGGCATCCCCGCCGCGGACGACCTCGTCGACCACCGCCCGGGCCTGGGCCATCCGGGTCTGGGCCGCGGTGCCGATCTCGACGTTTCGCCGATCGCGCGCCACGGATGCCAGGGCTTCGAGGGTCAAGTCGTCGTCACCGAGCCGAAACGAAGCGGTTGCCACGTCGGCGTGTCTACCACTCCCAGCCTGCCGTTGTCTGGCCATGGCCAAATGCGCGATATGACACTCGCTCGCGTTGACACCTCGCGTCTGGAATGATGATCTTTTGAGAGTTGGGAACGCCTCCCGAAGATGAGACGGGTGGGGCTGCGGAGCTGCCATCCGACGCCACGCCAGAACCGGCTAAGACTGCCGAGAAGAGCCAGCGCATCAACGCGCTCGCGGCCCGGATCGACGCGTTCATGGAAGACGACGCGGACGACGACGACAAACCGAACGGCGGACCGGCGGGCTCGCATCCCGGGCTCGGCGCGACCGACGTCACCGCGAACGATCACGAGCCGATCGCGCCGGGCGAAGGCGAGAGCAGCGGCGTACCCGCGCTGATCGACGCGCGCTCGTCGTCGGGTCAGCAGCCGCGGATGCAGAGCGAGCCGATCGACATCTCGGATGCCTCGCTCGACGTCGAGGTCCTCGACGACAACGACGTCCAGGCTGCACCGGTCACGATCCCACCGCCGATCTCGACGGCGCCGCGGGCGATCTTCCCGCCGATCGGCAAGCCGATCGCGAGTCGCCCGCCGCCACCACCACCGCGCCCGGTCGTCGCGATCCCGCCGCGGTCCGGCGTGTTCCCCGCGATCAGCAAGCCGCCCGCGATCCCGATCCCACGCAGTGGCCCGATCCCGACGATCTCCGTCCCCGCACGCGAAGGCTCGGGAGGCATCCGGCCGGAACTCCCGCCAAGCGAGCCACCGGCGGTCGCGCGGACCAAGAGCGATCAGCTCCGCTCGTTCGATCTACCCGAGCGGTCGCGCCGGCCGTCGGCGCCGCCGCCGGCGCCGGGCTCGCTGCTCCGCGAGGCGCTCGCCGAGCACGACGATCACGACGAGCACGATCCGATGACCGGCTCGGGCGACCTTGGCAAGATGGAGGGCGGCGTCGAGGTCGGGACCATCAAGCCGAACATCGTCGTCGAGCAAACCCTCGAAGCGCAGCTCGAGCACCCGACCGTCGTCGATCAGGCGATCGCCGCGCTCGGCGATGCCGGCGGCGAGGCGCGCGCCGAGGCGATGACGAAGGAGCTCGAGCAACTCGTGATCGGCGAGCCGACCGCGGCCGCGCAGGTCGCGTACGAGCTGGGCGAGCTGTACGAGCGCCGGCTCGCCGACGAGGCGCGCGCGGTCAAGGCGTACGGCCGGTCCCTCAATCTCGATCCGTCGCTGCGCCCGAACCTGTGGGCGATCCGCCGGGTGTTCTACCGCCGCGCGCTGTGGCCGAACCTCGTGAAGCTGATCGACGCCGAGGTCGGCTACGCGCGCGACGACTACGAGCGCGCCGACCTCCTGCTCGAGAAGGCGCGGATCGCCGCGTACCGGATGAACGACGCCGCCGAAGCGCGGACCGCACTCGACGAGGCCGTCCGGATCGCGCCCGCGCACCAGGGCGCGCTGCTCGAGCTCGAGCGGATCGTCGCGAAGGCCGGCGACACCGCCGCGCTGCTCGACGTGTGGGAGCGGCTCGCCGACGCGGTCGAGCAGGTCCCGCGCAAGATCGCCTACTGGCTCGAGGTCGGCCGCGGTGCGGGTCGCGCGAACGACGTCGAGCGCGCGCAGGAGGCGTTCGCGAAGGCGGCCGAGCTCGCCGGCTCGACGCCGACGGCGGAGCGAGTCGCGCGCGAGCGGGTGCGCGTCCTCGAGGAAGCAGGCACGCCGGCCGACGTGTCCGCCGCGATCGATCAGCTCGCGACCATCGTGCTCGCCGCGTTCGGCCCGGCCGGCCCCGGCAGCGAGGCCGGCAACGCGACCAGCCCCGAGCGCAGCGATCGCGCGACCGCGCTTCGCCACGAGCTCGTCGCGCTGCGCCGCCGCCAGGCCCAGCTCGTCCGCGCCGAGTCGCCGACCCAGGCGTGGGAGCTCCTCCAGCAGGCGAGCGCGCTCGCGCCCGGCGAGTCGATCGTCCTCTCGGATCTGACGGAGCTGGCCGAAGAGCTCGGTCGCTACGACGATCTCGCCGAGCTCGTCCAGAGCTGGCAGGCGGTCGAGGCGGATCCGTCGCGCGGGCTCGCGCTGTCGATCCGTCGCGCCGACGCGTTGCTGCGCGGAGGTCAGCGCGACGAGGCGCGCGCGCTGCTCGCGTCGCTCGAGGCCGCGGCGCCGGGCTTCATCGTGCTGGCGTCCGCCGCGGAGCGCGACGCGCTCGGTCGCGGCGACGCGAACGACCTCGCGAAGGTCTACCTCGGTGCGGCGAACGCGAGCCTGCTCGGCACGTGGCTCGGCCCGGGCCAGCCCGCGCAACCCGATCCGGCGGGCGCGGCGGCGCTCTACATCCAGGCCGCCGAGCTGCTCGCGTACGAGGTCGGCACGCCCGAGGCGGCGGACGAAGCGAGGGCCGCACTCGGCAAGGCGCTCGAGGCGGTGCCCGATCATCCCGGCGCGCTCGAAGCGCAGACCGAGCTCGACGACGCCTTAGGTCACGTCGAGCCCGCGCTCGCACGGTTGCGCGCCACCGCGGCGAACGCGACGCCCGAGACGAAGCGACCGATCCTCGAGCGCGCGATCAGGCTCGCGCGCGGCCATGGCGATCTCGAGGCCGTGCTCGGGTTCGAACGCGAGCTCGTCGAGCTGGTCCCCGAGGAGATGCCGCTCAAGTGGCGCCTCGAGTCGACGCTGTCGCAGCTCGGCAAGGACGACGAGCGCGCGGATCTGTTGATCAAGATCGCCACCGAGGAGGCCGAGCCGCACCGCAAGGGAACCGCGCTGTTCGCCGCCGCGCGCCTGCGCGAGCGCGCCGGTGCGGTCGAGGCCGCGACCGAGCTCTATCGCCAGGTCCTCGCGGTGTGGCCGGGCGACACGTTCGCGCGCGAGTCGCTCGTCGATCTCCTGCGCGCGCAGGAGCGCTGGCCCGAGCTCGTTGCCGAGCGGCGCGCCGAGGCCAAGGCGCTGCCCGACGGTCCCGCGGCGCGCCGCGCGCTGCGCGAGGCCGCGTGGGTGCTCGAGGTCCGCCTCGACGACGCGGCCCAGGCCGCCGGGGTTTACGACGAGTGGCTCGTCCGCGTTCCGGACGACCGGGCGGCGTACGAGGGCCAGGCGCGGACCCGCGCGAGGCTCAACGATCGCAACAGCGAGGTCGCGGCGCGCAGCGCGCTGGCGGATCTCGGCGACGCGACCGACGCGCACTATCTTCACGGTCGCGCGCTCGAGCGCGCCGCGCTCTACGACGAGGCCGCCGACGTCTATCGGAATCTCATGTCGAGCGAGGAGCCGAGCGTCGCCGCGACCGCCGCGACGATCGCGCTCGGCGATCTCGCCGCGATCCGCGCCGACACCGTGATGCGCGTCGAGTCGACCGCTTCGCTCGCGGGCAAGACCAGCGATCCGAAGCTCGGCGCCGCGCTCGCCGAGGACAGCGGCTGGATGTACGCGCTCGTGCTCGAGGACTTCGATCGCGCCGCGCAGTCGTTCGAGGCCGCGATCCAGCTCGACGGCACGCGCCGCGGAGCCCAGCTCGGCGCCGCGCTCGTGGCAGCGCGCCGCGGCGAGCAGGCCGAGCTCGCGCAGGCGTTCGAAGGGCTCGCCGCGACGATCCAGATGCCCGAGGCCGCGGCCGCGTTGCTGCTGCGCTCCGCCGCGATGGCCGCCGCGAACGGCGACCTCGATCTCGCGAACCAGCGCGTGTCCGCCGCGCGGCTCGCCGCGCCCGACGACACGAGCGCGCTACTCGTCGTCGCCGAGACCGCGAGCGTGCCCCAGGTCGAGGCGGGCGACGCGTTCGCCGCGGTCGATCCGCTGCTCGCGCGCGCCGAGGTGCTCGAGATGCGCGCCGCGCTCGCCGACGATCCGAAGGCGCGCGCCTCGTGGGAGCTCGATCGCTCCGAGGCCCTCGAGCTCGCGGGCCGGCTGCGCGAGGCCGGGCTCGTCGTCGCGGCCGTGTTGAAGACCGACCCGGACGACCTGCGCGCGCTGTCCGCCCTGCGCCGGATGGCCGCGCGCGCCGGCGACAAGGCCACGCTCGCCCAGGCCAGCTTCGCGCTCGCCCGCGTGATCGGCGATCCGGCCGCGAAGCTCGCGCTGCTCCGCGAGGCCGCGGCGATCTTCGACGGGCCGGGGCTGCCCAGCAACAAGGACTACGCGGTCGCCGCGTACAAGCGCGTCGTGGCGATCGAGCAGGGCGCGAGCGAGCTCGACCGCCTGCTCGAATTGCTGCGCGAGCGCGCCGACGTCCGCACGCTGATCGGCGTGATCACCGAGCGCCTGATCTGGCTCGAAGGCGAGGGCGGGGACGAGCGTCATCACCGGATGGCGCCGCTCCTCCTCGAGCGCGCGACCGTACTCCACGGGCTCGGCGATCAGGCCGGCGCGATGGGCGACCTCGACGTCCTGCTCGACGGCGTCCCGGAGCACCTCGAGGCGCTGCGCT
>Ga0307509_10005269_pt1 | contig 18103 bp, 22 predicted proteins | sample 10_EM_MG_FD_202245 | JGI IMG/M metagenome (GOLD analysis project Ga0307509, IMG submission 202245) | Populus trichocarpa ectomycorrhiza microbial communities from riparian zone in the Pacific Northwest, United States - 10_EM | ecosystem: Host-associated > Plants > Roots > Unclassified | place...
CTTCCTCACCGCCAAAAGTAAGATTACCCGCTTACAATTTGCTGATACCTTTCATCAATGGTCTCAGCAGGATTGGTATAAGGTAATATGGACTGATGAGTGTGCATTTAATGTGGGGGCTTTTCCGGAAATACTTGGGTAACTCGCACTGTGGGAGAGGAGTATATTGAAGATTGTCTCCTTCCCAAATTTCGAAAACTGCAAACAATTATGGTTTGGGGAAGCATTTCAGGGAATGAAAAAGGTCCTCTAGTGGTATGGGATAAGGATCAGTGGGGAAAAACAATTAATAGTAGGAGCTATTGTGATCGTATAATTGTCCCACACCTACATCCATTTTGGCTTCAAGTCTGCCGTGAACGGCAAGATTATGTTTACCTCCAGCAAGACGGCGCATCACCTCATCGAGCCAAACACACTACGGAAGTATTAAGAAATCTTAACATGTTAGGATACTTCTTTACCTGGCCACCAAGTTCACCAGACCTAAATCCAATCGAACATGTGTGGCGAATAATGAAGGATCGAATTCACCGGCGCTCTCCTCGTCCTACTACGAATGCATTACTACAACTAGCTATCCGGGAAGAATGGGACGCTATCTCGCCTGAGGAAATTTCGAACTTGACTTCCTCCCTTCCGGCCCGCATCAGTGCTGTCCGAGCAGTTGCTGGTGGTCATACTATGTACTAAATACTGGGGGCCGAGAATGGGAGGGGAGTTATGGGACTTGGAGACGGAAGGGGAGCTGGAATAGGGGCAGGTGGTGGGACAGGAAGCGGGCTGGGCAGGCGAGGTGGATAGGGTGGTGGAAATACCAGAGGGGCGGAGATGGAGTCCTTGTCGTAAGAGAAGTAGGAGGAAGCAGGCCCGGACGTCCTCTTTGGCCTTTCAAAGCTCTGAAACTACTACACCGCGAGTCTAGGGAAGTTTGTTATACCTGAGATTTGATGGTATTAGGCGGACACAAAGCAGGCAGGGCAAGGGAAGTGGGAGGGGCCAGGAGTCCAGGGGGCGAGAATATATGATGGGCGATGAGAGAGATACACTGATTCCCCTTTAGTTCATTTTGTTTTTCTTCCGGAAACTTCTTCTTTTTATTTTTAAGCAATTAAGTCATGTCCGTCAATGTCTTATGTCTTTCTTTTATATGCTTTATGCCATTTTTTTCCTACTGCTTTAAGGTCAGAGTGTAGCATGAGTGACTGGAGATGAAGTATTTTTATACAATATCATAGCTGTGACATCTTCATGTTCGGTGGAATCTAAAAACAAACCTTGTTTAGTGTCTCATAACATTTGGTGTGTGCGAAGACTTTATGCCGGACCCTTGTACAAGTACGAAGGTACAGGTCATAAGTTTTGTAGGTTCCACAAACAGGGGTATGCCACTAGCAGGGAGGCAAAGACAGATTCGGTAAGGGTGCTTGGCAATCCGGAAGGGTAAAATTTTCGCGATGTTTTATTTTGTGAAGTTTGATAGCCGATCTTAACTTCAGAATCATTGAAGATATTGCTTCTTAATACCAGAATATTTATTCCACTCCAAGCTCCCGGGCCTGTCTACCAGTGACTGCTCGGCCCAACCACTATCTCCCACCTCCGTGCCCTACCACTAGACCTTGGCCTCGCCTACAAGACCACAATGTCTGTTACTCCAAGTCCGGCACCACATTCAAAGACCACTCATCTTACTCGTGATCAGCGACGCGATTGCCAGCTTTTGCGCTCAATTGGGTGGAAATATGGTCAGATCCGAGAGAAAACTGGGTTCTCGCTGCGGCAGATTGGATATGCATGCTCCCCCACATGCCCGGCAACTCCAACCAAAAGGCCCGGTCGTCCTCCCACACTTACCCAAGCCCAAATCGAGGACTTGGTGCCCTATGTCTGCCTATCTGCCCGGAATAGGCGCCTCTCATTTCAGCAACTCGCTGAGGAGTTAGATCTGGGTGTTGGGGGGAGAGCTGTTCGAGCTGCTTTGATTAAGGAAGGTTTCCACCGGCGCTTGGCAATGAGAAAGCCTCCAATCTCTGAAAGAAATCAACAAATCCGACTAAGATTGGCTCAGGAACATGTCAACTGGACACAGGAGCCGTGGAATTCAATCCTATGGACTGATGAGACATGGATTACTGGTGGAAGGCATACCAGGACTTGGGTTACTAGAAGAGCTGGTGAAGAGTGGGATCCTACTTGTATAGTAGAAAAGCATCAGAGAAAGCGAGGCTGGATGTTTTGGGGCTGTTTCCATGGTGATATAAAAGGTCCAGGCATTTTTTGGGAGAAGGATTGGGGGTCCATCAATGCAGAAAGCTACTGTGCACATACTGTACCCATCATTCATGGGTATATTGAGCTGTGTAGGAGAGATGGAATTTACCTGAAGCTTATGCAGGATGGAGCACCTGGGCATGCTGCAGCAGATACAGCAACTGATCTTCAGGAGAGAGGGATTGAGGTAATTTTCTGGCCTGCTTTCTCACCTGACTTAAACCCTATTGAAAGAGTATGGCATATTATGAAAAATTATCTACAGGATAATTTTCAAGAACATATGTCATATGATGGATTAACGAGTGCAGTTAAGGAAGCATGGGAAGTTATTGGACAGTTTGAGTTCAGAGAGTTGGTGGAAAGTATGCTGGCAAGGTGTCAGGCAGTCATTGATGCGAACGGGCTTTTTACAAAGTATTAGATATGGTAATCCACGGTCGGGTGAGAATGCTTCATTAAACTATTGCTAGATAGCCACTATTTGTATGGGCGCTCTCACTCTACCGTGGACTCACTCCACCATAGCTTTACAGTCTCTATCATACTTGTATTTTAAACGATCGTGAATACAAAATATTCTCCAGGCGCATTATTGCCCAAGACCAGTACTAGGCCGCTATACCTGATCTGGTATCCTCCCCCATGCTTATCGCACACCCCTGTTTGTGGAACCTACAAAACTTATGACCTGTGCCTCCGTACAAGCACTAGTATAAGTAGGCTCCTATAATATTTCCCTACTAATGCTAGCACTTTGAGGAATTCACTTTTTGTCTATAAATGCCCCTGTTCGCCACATGCCAAATTCCGCCATACCTCAAGACAGCAACTCCGGTACATACTGTACTGTACAAGTACCTACTCGAGTAGTACATTTCTCCACCTCTCACTAACCACAGTTAGCGTCCATTCCCATGCCCTGTCTTCCACCAATCCCTACTTTACCATCTTGAGCTTATCGGATCAACGTTCACAGCTTACTCCAAAGGAAACGGGGCCAAGTTAACCCCCGACGCCCGACTGTCTGCTTGTGATTCCGACTCAAATTAGCCGATTTAATTTACTGCCTCTGCCGGGAAGATAGCCAATTAAAGGAGCACTCATAATAACAATACAACAAAGATTGCACAACCCGCACCTTTCGTATTAGATACTACCCACCGTACAATATATATAAAAAGACAGTGGTAGCTTTTAAGGGGTTAGAGGGGGGGTATAGTATAATATCTAAAATGGCTTCTAGAAGGGGCACATTTCTTCGCAAGATGCAAAGCCTTAGTCCACTCCATAAATCTGTGACAACAACTTCCAGCAACTATGGACCATTGAGTCCTAAAACCCAAATTTACAGATGATCACACACAAATACAATACCATTTGGTTTTTCATTTTCCATTTTCCATTTGGGTTTATTGTAATACCCACAAAAATCACCAAAGATACTGTATTATACCAACGAAACATCATAATTAATTTTTTTATAAAAAAAAGACCGACCGACCAACCATCATACCCAACTAATTCTAGGCAAGGACACAAGAATACAATCCTTTCCAACAACTGTCTCTTGGTATGGTGATACAGCTGGTAGAATATAGAAAAAAAAATGTTCCAGATGCCAGCAGGGAGCATCCGATAACACCCTTAGGACACGGGATTCAAACCGATAATCCTCGGGCCTTCGGGCAACTCTCTCTCTCACTCGAGCACATTGTTCTAGTTTTTTCTCCCCTTTTGCCAAAGTAGGGAATTCCGGACTACACCACACACACACACACGGCCCCACTACCCGAGTTCTTAGGTTAGTAACTCGCAGCGCATACAATGTCATTGCTCTCCACTCTGATATACCGGCACACCCTGTTTTGCGTTCTTGTTCGGTTTCCCACTACCCCCCGCAGGCTGTGGGTAACTAGACATGAGTGCCAAGGTGAATTCTGCTTGTCTATCCATATATCGGTAACCCTTCGGCCCGATAAGGGGCGGTGGTAGTTTCCATGCCATTATGTCTAGGTGGTAGCTCCCACACTAGTGCTATTGAGAGGTGATAGGTCTAAAGCTAGTGTCCATCTTCTCGAGCCAGGTCCCAAAAAAAAAAAATTTCTCTTAGGATACTCAAATCATACTTTTTATATCCTGCGGACAGATAGGGGATTCAGGTCCCCTCCTTCCTAATCTAGGTACGGTCCGGCGACTTCCCCTGAGAAAATCACGGGATATCAAGCGTTTTATTCTGCAAAAAAGGTTACTTTGCCACAGTATAGAGTTAGGTGATAAGGAAGGCGGGAAATCTACATGTTTCATCAGTCCATAGGATAGGTATTACAATTCATTATAGAGAGCTTATCCTCGCCACTCCCCCCCAGAGCAGATAACAGAGGAAAGAGAAGTCCTATCCAAGTTGCCTAATAATTCTGTGGCCAAGGGGAGATATCAACAGGTACCCGAGGAGGCAGTGTACTGGGCTGAGATATCCCACTAATTGAATAAACCCAAAGCCACCTTATCTGCCTTGCTGTTTTATATCCAATGAGGGGGATTCAAGACGTCTTAGCATGTAGTCCAATCGTTCCAGTTCTTAAGACACTGCAACATATCCTAATTACCTTGATACAAGGTGACTATTGGAGTAAAGTGTGTAGGGTACCTATCTGGTTGCACCCATGTAATGCCTGTGTGTGATGAGGGCAAAGGGTTCTAAATGCGGATAATGACTTTTGGAGGCAGAACGTTCATATTTAGGTTTCCTTTAATTATTTTTCGTAATATTGTGCTTGACACTGCCGAAATCAATTCAAACCTATTAATCGACAAGCTGGGTGGATACCCGTCTATGGGATTTGTACCCCTACTCACCAGTCTCTCATACTTAGGAGGGCCGTTGAGGATCCAGATAGGCATACACTTTAGACGCTCTACACTATGTGAGCCACCTAGAGGGAAGTGAATGTCTTGGCTGTTAGGACGGAACAGATCCTATGACATGCAAGTCGCCAAACATATGCACCATACATCACCCCACACACTCTTTACTATCATGCCCAACATCCCTCAGATCCGACCATGCTCCTCCACCAATCACCACCCTCTCACTCGATATTCGGCCATACAACCAATAACCCCCATCCTGATCCTAACCCTCGGGTCCCAGCGAGATAATAACTTAGCCATCTATTATATCACAAGCTACATAGATCTTCTAGGTGAGCGGTTTGCACCAGATCCTCAGGATCTCGGCCAAAGCGGGGGGATAAAATCAAGTTGGCGAGTTTTTCCAAAGTACCGGTAGACTGCGTTCCCACCTTTTTCCCTCCCTTCTTTTTTTATTTATATATATATCGAGGATTCGAAACGCGGAAGGAACACTAGGCGTAAAAGACAGAGAGACAACCTACGCAAATCAATCCCTTGAACGGTTTTCAGACACTAGTTTTTTTTTTTTTTTGGATCACCCAACCCCAAGGGATGACAGAGAACGAAAGTCCCAAAAAAAAAATCCCAAACTATAGACGTTCCTTTTATAAGTATCACATTTGCCTTCCTCCCTGCTACCACCACGGCTATTTCTTTCTTTATCCTGTGTTAAATGCCAATCAATCCCTTACGGGTATTTCCCTTCCCCCCCCAGAGCAGAATATCAACTCTCCTTCGACATCTATAGTATATATTATGCCTGTGTAGCAGACTCAGACTCTACCTTATAAATAGCTAAAAGCCACTTACAACCCCATTGCTTTAACCCTCAGAACAACACAACATCGCAACCTCTCCCCCAAAGGCGGTATGGTATGTAAGTAGTACTGTACACCCCCCGCCTAAGAGGGCCAAAATACTCCACTCAAGTATATATGATACGAAGGACCGAAAGATACACTGCAATCTAATTTAGGTACCAGAAGTTCGGTCTACGATCAAATGCCCAGATCCAAACAATCAATAATACCGACCCCACGAAACACCCATTCCCAGCGATGGAATGTGTTCGCGGTGTATTTTTTATTTCTTTTTCTTCTTTTTCTTCTTTGCGGATACACACCCCTTGAGTCACCCTCCAGCTCCTGTTTGAGGCCAGGAGCACTCACGAATAATCACTCGTTTTCAGCACAACTACCATGCAGGGGGTGGGATTCAACACCCCCCCCCCCCCCGCCATATCTCCAAAAACTACAAACAGCCCCAGCTCCATCTCCCCGGAAAAGGTTCAATTTGGTTCTTTAAAACACAAAAACAACTGTCTTTCCCCCGTGATTATCTCGGCGAGGATGATCACAATCGCCTTGCATACTATATGTTGCGCCTCCATCTAAAAGTGATAAACTGGCAAATATTATGCCGCTTTACCAGATACTTGCAGTACATATCTATCGCCTAGATCTCTCATTGAAGTTAATCCTAAGTATGATATGCCAAAATATCTGGGCCCTATTTTTGCACGCTATTCCTCATGAAACATACGATACTATATCAAATCCAAGGTAAAATTGTGTTCGTCATATAGATCATTAACCCCCATTAAATTCCATTTCACGCAGGATATGCAACCCACTCCAAACGCTATTAAGATAACCAGGAAAAGAAATAAAATAAAAGCCTATATGGCGTACATATGCGTGCATCCACCCCATTCCTCATATGTGCGGGGTACAAGTGCTCGAGTACCAGGGGATATGTTTTCGTACACACAGGGATAGTTAACCAGCAAAATCATCCCTATCTTATACAAAAACATATTCGTGGGCATTTGTATAATACCCGTCTTATATAAAAATCCCACTCCCTTCCATGAGTCACCAAAGCACCTAGAGAAACACCACAAAAGCTACCATAACCATCAGGGCTGCCCACGTGTTCCCCCTAACCCTACCCCCAGCAGCGCTCTTCTTAAATGGCAATCCCTGCCAGCCAAAGTCCACAGTTCCCATCCGTGCACTCGCATTCCTACAATCCCCATTCCCGAAATCCAGTCCTCTGAGGTCATCGGGTGTAGTGAAGAACATGTATTGCTCCTGTTTCAGAGATTCGAATCCTTTCGTATTATACGGGAATTTATCGCCCGGGTCTGTTGCGGAGGTATTCCTCAGCAAGATGCACTGCACCTGGCCAGGGAAGGTGGACGCGAGCTCTGGGTAATCGCTCATGACGTCGTTATTCGTGGTGTCCCCGATGAGGATAAATTTTCTGTTTGGGAATGTTTGGAAGATTTTGTCGAGAAGGGTTTTACGAACGGAGAATGTTTGGTCTACTGTCGTAAAGTTAAGGGGACGGGTGTCAAAGGAGCCGAGGGGGTAGGTTTTATAAATAAAGTCCATGTAGACACGTGTGGCTTGCTCTGGGGTTGTAGTTAGATAGTGGAAGTGGTAGGGGGAGTCAGGGTGCTGGCGGGACCACTGGGCGAAGATTTCAGGCATGTTCATCCATGGGACGAAATCGCGGGCGAAGGAGTTCAGGAGGCCTTCTTTTGGGAGGTAGATCTTTGTGACACGGAGGATGTCGTCTATGTCTGAGAGGATGGTAATGCCGTCTCTAGGTACGAGATAGGCAGTTGAATTACCAGCTGCAGAATCAACACATCAGCACAAATCCAGAACCCCAGGGCACTATGAACCACTCACTATCAGTCCGGTTGGTACGAACATCCAACTCGACCACTTTCGCATCAGTGGCATTCCCATCTGGAAGGTCATTACCACTATTCTTCGGGAGCTGAACAAAGCCGTCGATCTCACCTAATCCCTCACTTGATTAGCCCATGAACTCTTTACAAATAATCATCTACCGAGCCCCCTACCCCTCGAATCCGTCGTATTGGCCCACTCCACAACTCCAGTCCATCCACTATGGAAGTCCTGTCCCTCTGAGACGTCAAGTGTAAATACCGGCCTTTCCCCTTCCTGCAGCAACGACAGTATCGCGCTAGTCAAGTTCCTAGCATTGTCCTGCTCGTGAGGCTGCAACTCGCTAACATCGAAGTCGGGCAAGAACTTGTTTGCCGCCTTATCCAGTGTACGATTGGATACTACTCCCGGTCCGGAGAGCGGCTGTTTATAGGCCATCCCATGGATTCTTAGATTCCATCCTTGCGAAGTATAGTTTGCGTATCCACTATGTTTAAATCACTCGTTAGCCCGTGATCCCAAGAATAGTAGGAGAGGGGTAAGGTAAACAAACGGGATGTTCAAAAATTCCAATGGCAAAGCCCGAATCCCCGTCTCGTTCAACCCAAGCGCCTTGGTGATCTCCCCCGTTCCGGGAATACTCCAAAAGTCCGGTAATATACTCTGCTTGATGTCTTCTGCACTAACCCCATCCTGGAGGTTGTTCAGGACGTTAGCTAGGGTTTCGCTGACGGTGCGAGGCCGTAGAGCATTACTATCCTCTGGCGGTGGGGCAGCAAGTGTTAGCAGTGCAAGACTAGAAAGCAGTAACAACGACGCCATTTTACAAGTCAAGAACGGGTATCAAACGAGTGCTTGAGAGAAAGATCAAAGGAGTGGAAGGAAAAAAGAGCAGAGAAGGCTCATGCAGAAACAAACTGGGTAAAAATCAGGGACTATACAGTGGGGGGCTTTTTTCCTCGCAAGCAACTGACGTCAGAGATAACTTGCTGCCCTGCCACCTTGTCTGAATCCAGAACTAAGTTAACCCAGGAATACCGGTATGATACCTCACCTATAAGAATTGAATAACCAGCAGCCCATCAAGATCATATCGTTGGCCCCTGGTGGAACCCCAGCACTATTCTCACCTCAATCTGCTCTACTTAATACTCTTACTATACATGACATCATGCAGTAAAATTTCTCGACATATTTTCGGCTCGCCCCGGGTAATCTTGGCTTTCTTGGCTATTTGGCCGGTGTGGATGCGGCTCAACCTTAAAATCTATGGGGTGCCGCAACGTGTTCGTTTACCGGTAGGATACCAGATGATACCAGTATGTACCAGTACCCCATTCAATGACAGTGCCATAGCAGGGTGCCGTAATTCATGCTTTCTAGATACCGGTATGGTCCCGGATTTTGATCCGACAGTACGACAATAGTACACCAGCTCTTAGGACATGCAGAATACCCGTTAAGGGTTTCACGTCGGACCTATTTCCCTGAATCCACCCCCTCCCGCAACAAGTTCGGATAGTTCACGAAAATATAGAGCTACAGATGCTTCACAAGCTCACTAGAGATAACGAACAGGCCAATGAAACGACCGAAAGGAAATCGCATAGAATTTGCGGTAGCTTTCGAATGGTGCAGTTCTAGAACAACCATACAGTATCTGCGAAGAAACCCCACTCCTCAAAATATCGCACACAAAATCACCCAAAGACCACCATACACCAAGCAACTGCTTTTTAGAGGAAGAAAAAGAAAACGGCATCCTAACCAACACTAGGAAACCAGGCTCAAAGAAACGAAATAGTGCATCAAAAGGACTAAAACCCAAGATAAACTCCCTGTAACGATAAATCAATCCAACCATTCCACCCAAATCAGAAACAACGTCATTAAACAATGAAATAGCCCATCTCGTACATATAACGTAAAAAACCCCCACAGACAACCGTTAGTAGCAACCTTCTTCCCGCAGTGCGTCTTCCGGAAGCAGTCTGGGAGATTATGGGGGTTGCATCAACCGTAGAAGATGATGTGGGGAGCGACAAGTAACGGCCCTTGTCCCCGCTGCGCACTATCAACCCGATTCTACGAGGATTTTAACAAGGAAAAAAAAACCCTCTCGAAATGCTTCGCTTGTAAAGTTTCGATTAAAATGCAAGCCAGACGTCCTGTCCACACCTGTCGATTGACAATGGCGTCAGTAGAGCAAGGAAATCCAGACGACACAAACACAAAGACAAAAATCTCAACAAACCTGCACACCACATGGGCACACCCCACATCTCTCGATACCATCATTCCACACCCCTCGCAGCACCTCCATCCAGCCCTACCGGATAATCGCTGGTACCTGATCTCCTGCTTGTTCTCATCACTATCGATTGGGCACGGGTTGCTAGAAGTGTGCGGGTTGCTCCTCTTGCAGAGTGTACATGTTCCCTGAAAGCAGGTACTGCAGACAGCGGAATCCTCCTCTTCATTGATCTCCTCTGGCGGGATAAACACTTGTCTCCCCAACGACTTGCAATGTGCACAGTAGATCGGATCGCTGGTCCTCTCGGCCAATATCTCCAGGTACCTTTTCCGGAAATCAGTATGACCACCAGAATCCGGCATCTCGAGCTCCTTCGGTATGTATCCCGCGAGGAAGTCCCCAGCGAAGGCCATTGTCAACTCCTGACCGCAACATCGCGGGGGTAGTATGCCCTCGGGATCGTTCATCGCCCGAGTGTAGGTCTTTTGCAGGCACGTTTTGCAGTAGCTGTGCCTACAAGCCGGAATAGTCTTGACGAGAGCGTTTTTGAAATACGTCATGCAAACTGAACAGCGGGATTTTCCAGCTGTATTGGAACGGAGATGGTCAGCGAACCGTTAGACACATCGCAAATGTTGGTGGGAAATGAAATGGGAAACGGGAAACAAGAACATGTTCAAAATGAGAGTCGCGAGCGATGGTGAGGATGGATACAACATCTTAAAGAAAGTTGACTACCTAGGCGCTGTCCACGTCGAACCAGGTTGGCTACTCCTCGCCTTATCGAAAACCCCATCGTACCGTGTTTGTTTTATCCCTCGAACTGGACGGGGGATCTCGGTTCCGTTTTCCTATCCGTCCTCAATAGGGGGAGGGGTGAGAAAGGGGGGGGGAGAGCAGCGTTTGCAACAGCCTTGGACTGGCGGGTCGGATGCAAAAATCAGAGAAAATATAAAAAAAAATAAAAAAAACGGCGGAAGGGGAAGAGAACGACACGTCGAAGGATGGATGAAGGAATTTTAAGTGAAGCGAGTAGATTTGCTGGGAAAAAAAGGTTTGTCTTTTGCGCTTGCCCCCTCGCTCGGCTGCCTAATCTCTGTCTTTCTTTCCAGTCTTGAGAAGGGCAGCAGCGGCAGGAGCAGAATCGCCCTGCCTCACCCAGCCGCACATCAGCCTCGCTTGTTTGGCACGCGGGGTTGTGACACGGAACACTCCACCAACTGGTGGGTGCTGCTGCGGTAAAAAAAAAAATTCGCATTCGTTGTGAAACAGCTGGCCGGGGGCGCAAGTGCTGTGCCCTGGGCGAGAAGGTGATTCTCCACCTTATTTGATAGATGAAGCGCAACGACCCAGCCCAATACCATTGAATGCTTGTCTTCAACCGAGTGGCAACATTGATGTTTATAGTCTCCCTCTTTCCCAGTCTGCTGGAGTGCCATTGACCAATTGTGTTGATAAACCCCGCTGTCACGTGATGATAACAAACACCCATTTGTTGGGGACTCACCCCAAGACGACGAAGTGAAGTGTAAAAGGTATGATACCGGAGACTTTGCATGAAGGATGGTAGGGTTTGAAAATTGCCATTCCCGACGGGAATATCCATATCCGCCCATGATTTCAAGGCGCCAACGAGCGGTTCTTCGGACAATTACTTGGGAGCGATTTGTTCCACCATCGCCCACACCAAGAACGCGATACAGGCACGAGCAGTCGTAACCGGGTTCCTGAGAGTCATGGTCATATTCAGTCACTCGTACCCATGCTCTTGTTCTCCTCTCCGCAGTGGCTTCTTACAAGTGGTGAAATACTGTACTGTGAAAATTCATGCAATCTGCTACCTGTGTCAAGCCTCTAACATCCGTATCGAGAGACAAAACGCCCCGAAACGGAGTAGTATTTACCTGACATGGTATAACCTGAGCAGGCTGAACTTGCTAACTTCATTGTAGATCTCATTAATTTTGTCGATCCGCTTAGCTAGGCCTATTGCAGTTTAGCTGTCCTGCTTTCTCGTGCCTGATACCGGTAGTGGACTGTCGAATGTGTCAGTAAATCGGAAATCTACTGCATGTCGGCTAACCTCATACTAATTTCCGGGGATACAAGGGTTATTTTTTGCCGATTTTTGTATTATAGACACACCGGAGCACAGAACGAGCAAATACCGTACTAGTACGGACACCTCCCCAGGTGCCGTACCGTACACCAACCCGGTTTCTCTTCGCATATCCAGACAACACCCCCAACCCTACCGTACTCATAGCCACCTCATCCCCACCCTTACGCGAAAGGCGATGCTCAAACAAATACGCAGAAACCCCCGACCTCGCTACCGAGATCCTGGTTTCCATTGCAGGCGATCAACTTCAAAAGAGATCTTATCTGGGAGCGATGGTCTCGTCTAATGCTTCGCACTATCCTACTCCCAAGCTAAACCTTAACACCCCACAAGGCTGAGATCATTGTTATAGTGGTTCTTACAAGAGGGCTTAGAAGGGATATCTTCTGCTCGCAGTCATTGCCAGCTCCGCACCCTGGACAATGCTAGGCCTCATCAGATAGTCAGTGGGTAAATTTTCCACAAGTTGACCGTACTCTTAAGCCATGTTAAAACCCAGAATGAGCAGAGTTGATGGCAGAAGCACGATAAAAGTATAGCAAGGTCAAACGAGATCGATCAGCCCCCCCCCCCACAGGGGCCGGCTACGGGGAATTCGGTTATAGTCTGGGTAATATCATGATGGTGGGGGCGGTGTTCTTGCCTGGCTTATGAAGTTTGGCTGGGCGTGTCATAAAGGGTCACTCGAATCATGGACTACATAATATATTGTTTCTATTTCTTGTCTTAGGTACGTATAAGTACTGTAGTGTGCCAAGGCCACTGGACTTAATTTTAGGCGATGTTGTTAGCTCAGTGGGATATGGAAGTGATGCGGTGATGAGATGTCGGTTGCGAGATGCAACAGTCATGGAATGATATAATGCCCTCCGTGATCACCTTCCTACTCCTATCGCGGCATTCGGATCATGTGTTTTCTTTGGAGACAAAAAGGGCGGTTCAATCCACTGGACTTTTTTTGTTTTTTGTTTTTTTGTTCCTCGCCATCTTGGGTTCCCTTGGCTTGAGGGAATCGGGATCTCCCTGGGTCGGTCCGCAAGATAGGCCGTGGGATTCCTTATAGGATAGGCTCCTTGGATATTTTAGGCAGTCGGAAGAGGTTTTCAGCATCCATCGGAAGAATATATCGCCTCGTCACTTTAATTCTCTGGTGACTACTCACAGCTACATCTTCCATATTTTCCAACAATACAGACATCACTACTCTGCCGTTGTATGTTTAAGTACTGATGAACATAACTCACAGAATTTATCTATGACCAAGGGTCAGACTTTTACTAATTGCAAAAGATACAAACATGGGATGAGAAGCCTCGCGGACCTGCTCTTCACCCCCTGGTCACCTCCGCCGGTGCACCAAAACAGTTACTCGTAATCGCGGAAAAACCCTCACAGCCTCGAGGAATACAGAGAGGAGAGAACTTTATTTCGCACACTACTATAACAGGAACACCATCCAACCCCCCTCCGCAATCCACAGATCGCTATCACTCATTGATCGTAATCTCACCGATCCCAATGGTAATAATTGGCATTCTCTCCTCTCCGGTATAATACCTATTGCTGGTCCCCTCCTCCACGGTGGCAATTAGCCCTTGCAGTGCCAAAAGCTTCTCCCTCAACCCCTCGTGGAAGAAGTCGAAGAGCCGGTCAAACTCCATCTGATCCTTGATATCCTTCATGCGGGCGAGGAGGCAATCGTCGCAGGGGCGTTTCTGGTTCTCGAGATTGTGCGATTCCGGGGACATGACGCGAACCCGGCAGCCGCTGGCGAGCCGTTCGATAACCTTAGCTTCTTGAACCTCGAGCGCGATTCCGAGAGTGTGCGCTTGTCGGATGAGGGCGTTTTGCAGACTGCAGAGCATTACCGGGAGGTCGCTGAGGAGGACGTGGCCGCAGCTGAAAATCATGCAGGAATAGAAGCACATTTTTTTTTTTGGTGGTAATAATGGCTGTGTAAGTGGCGATAGGAGAAGGATGATGGAGGTGGTGGCACGATGGTGTAGGCGTGGTGACAGGAGAGGGAACTCGTGGTAGTCTATTTTCTATGGAGGTTGCCAGCTATATAGTTCACTCAAGTAGTGAGAACTCTACATGTGAAACCCCACACATCCGTTCATGCCCTAGAAAGTTCACTCGTCCACACCTCTGTGTTCCTCCATACTATGTGCACTTCCTGTTTCCTATGCTCCTCCCTACTCCTAATACAACACTCCAGTACCGGGATTATTGTACCATCAAACGGGAGATAAGTTTGGGAATTTTTCTTGAGCGGACGGCGGTTGGGGAATGCGGGGGGAGTGAAGGTAGGAGGAGAGGAGGATGCCACAAATTGAGGTTAATGAGAGGGGAGAGGGCTATTTTGGCGGACCAAAAAGGTAGGAACGAACAGCGGAATCTGATTTCGCTATTGTGAGTATATGGGGTAAGGGAGTTGTCCTTTTTTCTCCGTCTTTCCGACCATGTCTGACCATGTTGGACGAAGGTTTGTTATCACAAACATCACCTCTGGGCTCAGGGCTTAAATGATTTCGGTCATATCATACCAATGAAATACTATATCTATCTTACAGAGCATTGTTTGTCCCATATTCAAAATTACTGTAACAACCAGCCAAGGCCAAGCACTGCGTGGTGCATTCACTCCACAAAACAAATCTCACCTGGATCCATTTTAACATTCTCATACGCAATCACTCGATATTTCAAACTGCCCTTCTTGGCATCTTTACTAAGTGTTGGATATCGTGGGTATTTCGCTGAAGCTTAGTCATTGGTTACCGGGCCCGCTTGTCTTCCCTGCACTCTGTTCTGTTGCGCTTGTGTTTCTTCTGTCCTCTCAACAGCTTCTTTCCACACAACGAATTAAGCCAATGAAACCGTTCTTAACACAACCCTCATTTGATCTTTAATTTCGCTCTTGTCACATTCTGTAAAGTTCTCCCCGCACTGTCTATACCCATCAAGCTGCTTGCAAACACTTCATTCCATCCACCACTTAAAGTATCATACTCGGCCCACCACAGATCATTTCCAACACTAAGAGTATACCAGTGAAGAAAATTGTAGGGAAACGGGTGTCTCCCACCAATAAACAGGGGTGTTCCAAATAATCATCACAATACAAAAATATTTAAAAATAAAGACATTGCATAGATAGCTTCAATTACCTCTGGGAATTTACGATATAGATTTTAGAATGTATGGGCCATAGCAAGCCATTCAAAGCCCAACTAATCACCCACCTGTGCTTTATCAAAACTTGCAGACATGATGTCCTGCCATGCTGGACCCCCCCTCCCCCCTCCCCCGGAAATGGCATAGGTATCGTCGGCCTTCCTCTCTTGGAGCTCTCTGCGATAGACATCTTTTTAATATTATCGCTTTTATCAAATCGATAAGCGCCAAGTCTCCGTTTTGCGCTAGCGCGCCTGGCTGTGGACTTTTTACACACCGTTTCACACGGCCCAAGGGATATACCCGGCAGTAACTCATACTTGTACACGTTCACTATGAGACCAAGAAAGACAAATCATAGTCAAACTCGCTGTCCCTGGTTTCCACGACGCGGAATGCCCAGGTACCCCCCCTCTGGAATCCTTTGATCTTTGAAATAAAATAAAATTACACTGAAACCTGACCAGACATATTCTTTTGAATTTTGGCTATCGGGGGTGGTAGGGTGAGACTACACCTTTTGTATGATACGAGTGTTATCATACGTTGACTACCATACCCTAGATAACTCTGCCACCAGACGCTAATCTACGAGAGCCCTGGTACTCTACTCTGAGATCCTGGTCATGCGCACGTGTACAAGGCAGGGGAAGGCAGGGGCAAGGCAAGGAAACAGGGAAGGAGGGGAAGGCGGGGGGGGGGTGGTGGGAAATGTTTTGCCTCCTTCGGGATGTGGGGTTGAGGGGGTAAGACTAAAAAGTACTCAGTACGATATGAGCGAAATGTTCTGAACTGTGGTTGTAGTTTCTGTAACTGTTCAACCTAGCGCATGACCCGATTCGGTAAACAATCGGACCATGGTGTATCAGTCTGGCTGACTGGCTGGTCGGTTGATTGGAAGAAAGTGCTCGAGGAGGGCTCCCTCCGGTCTCGCAATTCGGGGAGCAGTTCTTGCAACTTGAATCTTTTTTATTTTTTTATTTTTTTAGTGCCCACGGCATTGAAACTTCAATAAGTGTTCCGGGGTTAGGCTGGCCCCCACTCTGGGGTTCCGGTATGATACCGCAATGGGACTTCGGCACGGGAGAGCGGCCAAGTGGATTGGTACTCGGGTACTATACTATACCTCCAGGGCTGAGGGCTGGAGGCACTCGGCACCAGTCAGCCCTTCCGAAGGGCCCCCACAGTTTTCGGGCTAACCAGCACAGGGAATCTGGGAATCTGGGCTGATTCCCTAGAGGTAGCCATCGTGGGTTAGCTACTCTATAGAGGACCCGGCTAGGCTGGTTTCTCTTGGTAAAGCATTACGCAAGTTTACTGCAGGTATTGGGAACGCTGATGGGGTTTGGGCTAAACATCGTAGACTACTAGGGGAGTGTGCTGGTGCGGATGAGGGGGTGAATAAACGAACTGATGAGGCAAAAAAGCATGCGCTTGTTAGGATTATGTTACCGGTATGTGGGGGATATGTAGTTAGAAGCACAGCACAGCACATGAGGGCTGTAGCCACAGGCACACGAGGCGCTATTTGGCAGAAAGGATAAGTAAAAAGCGAAAGTATCGAGGGAGCCGAAAATTATTCGCGAGATATCGTAGGGCAAGGGTGGCACATTATGGTGCTACGGTACTAGTACAGCAGTACGAGTACTATTACGGTATATTATTACAATATTATGGAGCTTGTTTAGTGAATCGGGGGGTTGGATATTCATTGTTACTCGCATTATCATATCCCTGAACCACTGAGACTGTGGAAATTTGTGCAGTCCCTGACAGTGGCTAAGATAGCGATGACCAAGGTACTGCCTTAGTATCCTTTGGTGACAGTAACCTTAAGTCCGATCATATAGCTAACGTTAACCGCGATCCGAGGTCAGCACATCTACAGAGCTGGTGCACTTGAGAAAGCTGCATACCAGCACTTGCATCGTGCGAGGCGATCAGTATCAGAAAACGGGAGGGCATGCGGTGCCGGTGCAGTATTTCGTATTCGCGGGACGCACAGATTCTTTCATCACACACTCTCTCAATCCCTACTTTCGGGCGCACCTGGCCCTCCCTGGACAAGTATATTAAACTAGGATCGACGGCGACGACAGTATGGCGACAACGAAACGGTAAACGCCAAGGAACTCACACCTAAACGATCGCACACAAGAAAGGGGGAAAAATCTCTTCACTAACAACAACAACAGTCTCTCGCATCCACGACACTCAACAACAACCATCTAACTAAGGACAAAAGGATAAGTATATATCATCCTTTCCCAACTTTTCTCAACTTGTGCGAAATCTCATGCTAACAAAATGCAGATACAAACATCACTGCATACAACCTCCGCTCTTTTTCCGAACTCTCATGTATGAACAAACACCGTTGTTCATACATCCTCATACCCATTTTCCGGGTGTTAAACCTTCTCACACCCACCTCTCTTCGTTTCCGGCCTTTCTTACAGCCTTTCCACCTCCTGTCCGATCGCGACATTCCTACTTAGGAAATGCTTTCCTCGACCGTACAAACACACGCCCGAACCCGAAGCCTCCCATGCCCGAGTCCGAAGCCTCCTTATGCCCGAAGGCAAAGTGCGTTCCCGGAAGCTATCTAAAGACAAAGGAAGTATCCTGAGAGTATGGCGAGCAGCATGGTTTCCAACA
>Ga0307509_10005270_pt1 | contig 18103 bp, 21 predicted proteins | sample 10_EM_MG_FD_202245 | JGI IMG/M metagenome (GOLD analysis project Ga0307509, IMG submission 202245) | Populus trichocarpa ectomycorrhiza microbial communities from riparian zone in the Pacific Northwest, United States - 10_EM | ecosystem: Host-associated > Plants > Roots > Unclassified | place...
TTTGGCATTCTACTTCGATAACCAACTTTCCTCAAGAGAACTTATTGAGTGAAGCTTTCAGCTTAACGATATTAAGTTTAACCGTTTTGATTCTTCGTGAATTATTTACTCTATCTTTATCTTCTACATTGAGTTTTGGTGCGGTCGCAACCTTAGAGTTCACCTCTCTATAGGGTGCCCCCGTTACACTAGTGGATCGCTTTTTTGACTGTTTGATTTTCTGTTACGATACTGTTGAAGGAGGTTTGACAACTGTTTTATCTCAGTTCTGAGTGCCAGTTGCTGAGCTTTCAGCAAAAGTTTCAACTTTGGAATCCTGAATCATATCGTTGGTGGTAGGGTTTTTCAAAATAGCTGCAATCAACATTGGCTCATTTCTCTTATAGGAAGTTGTTGGAGTTGATGATGTTGGAATAGCATCTATGGCAGGTTTTTCTTCCTCTTTCTTTACACTAATGTCACAAATCATGACTAAGCAAGGCAGATTTCACATGACTAATTGTTATTAGTCATAAGGTATGTTGATGTTTCATTCTATACCGTCAGTTAACTCATAGTTCTCAAATGACTCACACGTGCGTGTCATAGTTATATTATAATTGGTTGTTGTTTCTATGACTCACGATTGTAAGTCATAATGATGTAATGACTTTCATCCATGACTCACATTATGAGTCATGAGTTTCACTCAGGTGGCGTGGTTTACGTACCTGACTAGTTTTATGTGTTTTAATTGGTTTACGGAATGTTGCCCACTGACTCATAGGGGTCATCTGATGGATTTCGGTCATGACTAGTTATGAGTCATAGCACCATATGACTTGAGTTATGAGTCACCTGGGTTACGGTTGTTGGCGTGAAGAGTCTGTATAAGGAGACTTGGTCACAGTATTTAGAGCTCTTCACGCAATCATCTAAGTACTTTCTTACTATATACTATTTACCTCTACCTCTCGCTTGTATACAAACAACCTGATCTCTTAGCGTCAGAGCAACGATGATCCTTGTAAAGACAAGGTCCCTCTCCATCTCTCCTCAATAAGGTATTGGTGTGAGATACGAAGACTATAAGATAGTCTAAGCACAAAGTCAAAGATTATAATATAATCTCGGAAAGAAGAACACTCTCACATCTTTATCACATACAGATAAAATCTGAATAAGAACTATAAGATAGTTTAAGATCTTCACGTAAGCAGTTCGTTACCTGTTACATAATTAACTACTACCAGGTAGGATTGTTACAACTAATTCCTTTCAACAATTTTTTCACTGCACTATGAACTTTTTTCTTTGAACTCCAGCCTGCTCACAATCCTCAACCATCTTTACTCTGTCAAACCATAGTTGGAACCACAATTGCGAGTGACTTTGACTTTAAAATTAGTGTAGTTTTAGATTGCTTGGTACCCCGAGGAATATTTTCACTTGGCAAATCTTCCAGAAATTAAGGAATATTTCCTAGAATTGAGCGCCAAGAACCTCCATAATTCGGTATCGGGATTGTTGTTGGATCTCCACGCGCTTTGCTCCCTCCCTCCAGTATTTGCCATTCTCTGCTTATATCCAATCCAATTTCTTTTCCTCTCTTTTGTTCCAACCATCCTGTATGAGTAAGTATTCGCTCCATAAGCAATCGATTATAGTTTTCTAGTATCTCGTCCAATGTAAAATCCCACCATTGTGTATTATTTTCATTGACCATATGTGAGCCATCTTGACGTGTCCAAATAGTTGTTTTAACTTGAATTGGCTTTGGCTGGTGAATTGTTGTTCTCAGTTCGGCTGAAAGACTAATCTGTTCATATCAGCTACCTCCTTCTGAGCAGCGTGCATCGATCGTAATTGCTTTTTGTTTTGCAAAATTTACTTTATCTTTGAATGAAAGTCGTGGATGACTGCTGCTACTATCAGGTTGTGGTCGTGAGGCTACTATCATTGCTGATCGAGACGGTATTGTTGGTTCAGGAACTGAATACTTTATTGTTTTTAATGATGAATGTGACTAAGATCTCTCTAATGCTCGAACATTCTCTTCTTCTTCTGCCTCCTCATCAAGAGTAATAACATCTCGTGCTGAAGCCCAATACTTTTGTGATTTGGGTAAAACAATAACTTGATGTGCTCCAAAGGGATGATTGCATTCCATGTCTGTCCACTTCTTCACATTTCCTAACTTTGGTATTAGCAAATTCTCACAGTCACAGTTGGCAGCAGCACATGGCTTTGTTGTTGACATTTTAAAAAAATAACAAGATTGAAAATAAATAAATCAAAAGAGAAGAGGGATTGTTTCTTCGGTTCTTTCCTCCTTTAACTGTACAATTTGCTCTTTTATCTATCTTTTTATAAAATTCCTCTTTTTATGGGTGTCATCATCACTTTTTTTAACCTTACTTTCCCCTCTTTTGCTTCAAATGTATTGTTACATCATTTTTCTTCTATTTTTATTTTTATTTTCCACATTGGCATATTTTTGTGTAAATTGAGCACGCCTTAAGATCAAGTTTAATCATAAATTATTTAATATATTTCACTAGACTTATTTTTTCTTTTTTCCACTCTTGGCATATTCACCCTGTCCATACCCTTTCTTTGCACACTCGTTTAATTCATACGGCACAAACACTACAACCGCCTCGCCGTACCTCGGGGCCCCGGCAATCCCTGCCCCCAGTCCTAATCCCCCGCCCCACCCCACTCACCCGCCCAGCGCTGGTCAGGAATGACAGAAGAAATATTCCCCCCGGCCCCGTGTAAGGGCGGGGCCTGGCAAGTGAAAACCCGCCCCGCCCCACCCCGTAACGGACACTATTTCAGAGTATGATACATCAATCAAATTTAAAATTCTCTCTAAGAGATAGTTAACTCCGCATTACAGTACAGGCACAATCACCTCATTCTCCTTTCTCAACAAACCATACCCCGGCAAAGTATGCTACTAGTCTTTTTTTTTTTTAGAGAGAAATTATTCCAGCACAACTCCAATTGTCAATCAACTCTTCTAGAATTAATAAATACGGGGTATTTTCAATATACATATTCTTCAAACCCAACTCACAAAGGCGATTATCTCATATAAGTTTAACCTGTATAATACGCGATAACCTAAATCCTGGAAACAGGTTTCAAATCCTTGAAATCGAACGACACGTTCGCGGCACTATTCCACCCCTCGCATTACATGCGAAACCATGACAATTTTCCCCAGAAAGCCTGCATTACACAGAGCATACTCTTCTGCAACTATATATTTAGATCCCTCAAATTCCCCGTTTCACCTCCACAAACCCCCACCATTTTTCAACCGTGGTTCGCTTTCCCGGCTTACTGTGCCCGCATAGTGGGTGCATTGTTGACCAAACCATTGTGGATATGAGGCGTTTTTGAGACGAATTTTTTTAACTCGCACTTTAATGCTTATTCGCACCTCGAGTACTTGTCCGTTTGACCCGCTGAACTTATCCCTGGATTCTACTCGAGTACTCGAGTAAAGAAGAAAAACAACGGAAATCGCCATTATGTTCGCGCACCGCCTGTCGTTTTCGCTCTTCTCACCGTCACGTGCACGCCTAAAGGCAGATGTCGAGGGATCTCGGAAAGGTGCGACGCTGCAGAAGACTCTGCCCGAAAGAGCCGCACCCGTTGGTTACTACTTTAAATGATCGGTCAGGGCATAGGGCAGGATAGGCTTCCTTTTCGCTTGGCGCGGTGCTCTACCTACTCCAAGAGCCTCATATTCAACGAGAGTACAGGCACAGCACATCCGGACCGCGTATCCATTATTCCTGCAGCCTCCCTCCGAAACGAAGCCCATCTGGTGGACCGAGGAGGAGCAATACGCTCAGCCTTCACCTGTTTCCCCGAAGCGTAATTGTATAAACCTGTCTTCCTCCTTCCCCACCCCCCCACACCCTCTCTCTTCGAATGCGCGAGTCCACGAACCAGGTTCCCCTTTTGAATCATATCAGTTTTCCATTTCGCGATTCCACCCACCCACCCTCCTTCATCTCGTTTTGCTCTCCTCCTTTACCGTACCGGGTGTGCGACCCCCCCCCACCCCCCACCTCCATCTTACAGCGGTCATCTACGGTAGTGTAGGCATAATATCACCGTCCTGCACCTCATCCTACCAAATACCCACGAAGACACAACCAACCAGCAACCACAAAAGAAAATGCACCCTCCCAGGTTTCCCACCATTCACAAAACTCCGAACTCATGAAGATCTATTATGTACTATACCGAAAACAGCCACGAGCAAAAAAACTTCTCTTGCAAAAAAACCTTTTGCATTAATATGAGCGCGCATACATGCATGCATGGGGGGGGGGGGAGAAGGGGTTAGTTTCTGATTGCGAATCTCCCAATTCTCATCTCCAGTCCGATTGTAAATCCTAATTAAAGAACAAGCATCAACGGGGCGACCGACGACTCGCGTGGTTGATTGCTTGCTTGCTTGCTTGCCTCGCATAAATTGGCAGCCTTGGCGTGGATCCCAACCTCCCTCCCCCTTCCGATCCCCACATTTTACGGAAGAATAACCCCCTGGCTCGCCATCTTAGCTCCGGATATTTCCTCCTAGCAAAAAAAAAAAACCTCCCCATGAAGAAAAAAACGAATTTTTTTTTTGATTCCCCGAATATTTTTTTATCCCATTCTTTCTTCCAGTATCATAGGTGAGTGTTAAAAGCTTGGTGTTTTCTGTCCGGAAACCCCCGACGGCCCGCTGAGGATGGGATGAACGGGGGGGAGGAACGGGGGGGGGGTGGAGGACGGCAAGTTTCTTTTGTTGCCAAGCTCGTACAACGTATGAGATCTAAAATCAAACCATGGGTTTAACGAGGAAGAAGAAGAAAAAAGAAAAGAATACCCACCACCCCCCCCTTCCCTTCCCTTCCCTTCCCTTCCCACCCACGTTGAGCTCGCGTTTATGAAATGCCACGAGTTATGCACGTCGTGCCTGTCCCATCCCATGCCATATCATGTCAGATCACACCTTCGTTACATAATAGCACCCACCCAGCATGGAACTTTCTTTACCTGCATTCTTTGTGCTACAAGTTATTTAGAGAGAGAGAGAAGGCCAAATCACGTTATGTTACTGTACCTTACATCTCCTTTCTCCTCACAACAACCAAACAGATCCCCGGGAGCCGATGCCGTGCGACAACTCAAAACTTTTTTTTTCTTTTCTTTCTTCTTCTGCCAAGTTCATAAGCTCCGAAATAATGTGATTTGACTACCGGAATACAGTACAGTACAGGGTGAGAAAATGAATCCAAAGGTGTGTATGGGTCGAAAAGGGGAGGAACAATGGAGAGAGAGAGAGAGAGAGAGAGAGAAACAGCGCGAAAAAGAAAAAAAAATGCCGAGAGCCGCCCAAACGCCTGGAGGGTAAGGTTCGTGAGCTAGAAATACATGTCTATCGAATCGGTTGACAGGAGGAGGAGGAGGGAAGGGGAAAAAGAAAAAAAAAGGAATAATTCTATAACGCGGTGAGGTTGAAGGGAATGTATGAGACATTTAAAGAGGAGATACCGGTAGGCGGCCAGGAGAGGAGGATACAGTACAGTACAGCGGGACAAAAAAGTAAGGTACACAAGACAGAAAAACAAAAACAAAAAACAGCCGTCAAACGGATATCACATAACATACGTCTAACAGAGCAAGAAGGGAAGAAAAGAAAGGCCAAACCAAAGGACTCGAACCGGAGCAGAAATAGAAACCAGGAAGGTCCCGCGGAAAGAAAAAAAAAGATACCTGGATAAGTTGACATGTGGTGGTGGTCGCAGGAAAAAAAACTCTAGAATGTGTATATAACACACGCGCGTACAACTACATAAAACTAACGGCACAGAAAGTTTGTAACCGAGAGCCTAGGATCCGCCCTCCTAGTATCAAGTCTCCTCCTCTTCTCCCTCTCATCTCCAGGTTCGCCCCCATCCTCGCCATGCCGGGTACGTTTTCTCCGGGGAAGATGCACACCGTCGGGAGGCATTGGCGTGCTGGGGGGCATTTGAGGGTCTGGTGGGCGGGGGTATGTGCAGCGGGATGGCTGTTGGCCTGGGGAAGTGAGCGGAGAGGCTATCCGGGGGGATCTGCAACCACCTGAGCTTGGCTGATCGATGTTTGTGAGGCGGTTCGAAGGGCAAAGCTTGGTTTGCTCGGAGGAACGGGTAGGGGTGTTGTAGTGAGGGGCATATTGTTGGTCGCGTATTGTATCGTTGCTGCTGCTACTTAGTGTTCTGATGTTCTTGCTCGGGCTCCTCCCATCACCGTCCCCTCTGCCACCCATGCCGAAGACCCCCGGAACCATCTCCTCACCACCGGTGTCGCTCTCTCTATATCTCCTGTCCGTCAAAACCCCCATCCAGGGATACCGTCTATTCGTCGAGGGTATAAGTCCCAACTCCGGCCTACAAGGCTCCTTCTTCTTCCGTATCTTGACCGGGAAGTCTAGGATACGGTAATACCGCGACTGCAACCCAGACTCCGACCGAATATGCGGCTCGACCTCGAATGGGTGCCAGTGGTCGTTGTATAGTTTGACAACCTTACGCCAGGACATTGCCAAGTCATCCCGACAAAACCAGATGAAGTCTTCCTGCTCCTTTGTGTATTGTGGGCGCGGTGCTCGCTTCTGTCTTGTTGCTGTCGGCGTGGGCGTGGGCGTGGGCGTAGGTCCTGGCTTCTGTCTTTTTGCTGTCGGCGTGGGCATAGGCGGAGGGCTGGAAGCCGTTCGCTTTCGCGAGGGGGGTGCGCCGGGGGTGCTCTATTTTTTTGGGGAAATCATTAATCATTGCGGGCTGCCGGTTAGATCGATGGGGCAAATTGAAGAATGTATTTACCTTTGTGCCATGTTGTGGGAATGTTTGCGACGAGACCATGTTTGTCGCTGCCGTCAGTGATAGCGGTGGGGGCGGTAGTTGTGAATCCTCCGGACTAGTGGCATACCCAACCCTCGTCGCAGCGAGAGAGAGAACTCCAAGACCCTGTAAATCCCCTCTCCCTTGCCCACATTCCCGTAGGGCTTGCGATTCAGGAGAAGACCGTGGTAATGGGGGTTGCTGCTCTCCGCTTGGAGATCGCCTAGGTCCCATGGGGTCTTCTGGCCCTAACATCCCCTTTATAGATAGCATAAGCGTGCGTTCTTAAGCAACCAAAACCGGCCTTTTGTTTTTTCCCAAAGATAAAAAACAAAATCCTAGTTCCTTCTTCCGGTTGTTTTACCGTTAGGAATTAATTGAAATTTCTCTTTTTGTTCCCCCCCTCCCCGCGTTGGAAAATGAGTGATTGTACGAGGTATTTCTGTGACTCTATGTGGGGAAGGAATATATGGCGTTCGCTTTCTCTTCTCTTCCCCCACCCCCCGGTTTATAGCACGTGCGTGGTGGGAGTGGTAGCGCGAAAGTAGAAGATGAGAAAGGTTGGTGGTGGTGGTGGCGGCCGTGGGATTTTCGGGCTTGCTCTAGCTTTGAAGAGCTTGGTGGAGCTTTGCTTGCTTGGTTGTTTGGTTGGGGTCCGCTAAAGCGGGCGCGACTTTTTGCAAGGATGTAGCTTCTAATGACGGAGATTGTTAGCTTCGGCGATATTTTTAGTGGGGGGAATGGGATAGAGCAATTTCCAGGTTGTAATGCACTGCACTCTTCCGTATAGCAAAATGTGGCAGGTAGTGGAGACGACAGGTGGACACTTACTTCAATTGGATTTCGTGGGTATATATAAAAGTTTCGTTTTGGGCAAAGTGAATGAATAGGTTCCGTAGTAGGCAACGCAGGGTTGATATGCAACGAGTGAGCAGAGAAGATGTTTAGGAGCGAAAGAAGGAATAAGGGAGTGTCGTAGATAATCGTGGTTCAAGTTGCCGTGAGAAGTGAAAGATAAAAGAAAGATTGGAAGCACAAGCTCTGTCTGTCTGTACCGAGACGGCAGTCTTTATTGTCCCAGCTCGGCGGAAGGTAGTGCCTCTTATTATTATTATTATTATTGTTTCCTTCCTTTTTCTCGAGATCCCTTTCCAGGATAACCCTAAGACACGTTGTGTTGACAAAGGAGGATGGTAACTAGTGGCGTCTTAACCCCAGGCAAGTGAAAACAAGTCTGTGCCCGTGACCCCCCCCCTGCTTGTTTTATAGATGCGCGGGTAAGGTAGTTTCTGTCTGCTTGTATGTTCTGTGCTTCCTGCTCGTGCTCTGGGGTGTCTTTCGTTTCTCTTGAGAATTGCCGGGAGTCACTCGACCAACGGACTGATAGGCAGGGCCTGGCTTCAACGAGAGGATGGAAGGGAGAAGAAATAGGAGAACGGGGAGGCGGAGGCGGAGGAGGAAATTATGATACCACTCCTTGCAACACTGCTATACTGGATTCTCAGGAGGATGAGATATTGCGGTAGGTTTATATTCACGGCGACTTTTCAGGCAAACATGGAAGAGGTCGGTCCCACACAATAGACGGTCTGAATTGTCTCTGCTGCGGCCGTCTGAACTACCCAGGCCAATGTTCTTAAAAACCTGTAAGGGAAAAAAAGAAGTGAAAAAAGGAAATAAAAGTTAGAGAAAAGAAAAAAAGAAAGTGAATGAAAAAAGAAACTATCCTACTGCAAGTGTACGTTGAAGCCTTTTGGGTTCCGTTCCTGTTGTAACACACAGATTCGGGCGCTAGACTGGACTCCAGGGCCCAAATTCACCATGATACATCATGGAGTAATTTTGCGCAGACCTTTTCCCACCCACCCACCCCCCATTCCAGAAAATAATAAGTTACCCGTAATCTAGTTCAAGGGATCTACCGGTGCTCTCCGCGCTTAATCGTGGCGAAACTCGCGTCTGTCGCCTGCACTTCGGAAATATGCTACACTGCCACCCCAAATAGAATTTACCCGTACCGTCCCTTCCCCCCCCCCTTCTCCTCCGCTTGCATCCTCATCGTACATACAACCTGCCACCCCTGCGCGGCAAAGGAAACTCGCTGAGAGCCTCACTTGCTTTCCACTACTACAGCATCACAATTGTGGACTCCACCAGACAATTGCGAATTCTTCTTGCGGCACCGAACGCGCGTTAAGAAAGTCTAAACACGTCGAAGAAAAGGAATCAAGCACCATTGATAGAAGGTGTTCCGGGACCGCTCCAAACAAATTTATCCAGCTGCTTTCCTTCACAACGAAATAAACAAAATAAGTTTGTTGGCGAAGGGATGAGTGAATGCTCCATCCATCCATCCATCCATCCAGCGTCGTAACCGGGAAAAAGAAGCGCTCTCAAAACGTTCCCCCCACCACCACCATCACCATTACCATCCTCCCGGGACTCTCGGAGTAGAATTATTTTCGTGAAATGTGTTTTTTTCTTTTCCATGAGAAATAGCCCAGACTCAGTGAGTGGCGCGGAGGAAGGCTGGGCGATATCCCCGTCGATGATGATGATGCTGAATGGGAAGAAGGGGAGCTGGTGATTCTACAGACAAAGGGAAACGAGGCAGACAGCATAGGCGCCTACCTACTTGTTCATTTGGGGGTGTATCATATTTACATGACCCTAACAACAACGAATCTGTAATCAGTCGGCCGGTCAGTCAGTCAGTCAGATAGTCAGTCTTTCAAAGGAACTGGAAACTAGCTTAAGTTAGCACGAAAGAAAAGGTTTAGCAATATCTGCGCCATCCAACAGCGCGCACCCGGTGGACTCGAATCCTTCACATGTTCTAGACTTTATGCAGCAATGTCGTAGAGATAGAAAAAGTTGCTAGCTGGTGAGAATGATGATGATGGATTTCGCTTTTCTCTCTCTTTCTTTCTCTTCTCCTTCTCTTGGCCGGTAGTGTGGATGAAAGCCGGAGGTGGAAAAAGGGGGGAGAATGTATGCTGAAAGGAAATGGACATAGTGGCCTATGCTATATTTTGTATGATAGCCTAGATGTTAAATCGACTTGCTTCGATGTTGTTGTTCAGTATTCTGAAGAGTTTACGCGGAGGTCTTCCCAATGGATATCACATCCACTACTTGTATCTCAGCCTGAAACCCTTCCGGACCCTTAACGCAAACTAGCTTACCACATCCCACGATTGCCTTAGTCGACCATAAGGCTTCCATTCCCTCGCCTATTCAGCCTTTAATAAAACCACAGCTGAGGTTAAACTTACAAATTTTGGAGCATCATACTCCTCTTTCAAAAAGCCCATCCCCGTCACTCGGAAACCCTTCCCCCCAAAACCTATCGTTGGATACACTCCACCATTCTCTTGTCCAATCCTCCGCACCCTCCCAAGGACTAATTACCGTAACATGTGGATGGAAATGGATAAATGGGGTTAAACATTAGGACTCCCATTCCGTACAGTACAATAGGGCGAACGGAGTTCTACTCGTGAAAGATAGTGAGTGAGTGGTATCGGCAGAAGCACCGCTCAAAAAAAAAAAAAAAAGCACTTGTTTGCCCTCCCTCCCTCACGACCAGGCAATTACTTTCTAAAGTAAGCAAGTGCTTCTACGGTATATTACACAAATTTGTGTGTATTCCGGTAGCACAGCAAAACTCTATCCCCCTCTTTCCTTCCCGCTCACTCACTCTTATTACCCCCTTGTTTGTTTGTTCAGTGTTACCATGAAGAAGAGTCCTCTAACTATCCCCTGTTCTCGTAGTTTCTCTTTTCCCAATGGTTCGTGAGGGGAAAAATCATGCTAGCCTCGTCGGGTTCCTATTACTCGGAGGTGTGCTGTGCAGTCAGATGGATGCAAGATGGAGGAGGGCCTACTATCTATTCCCACTTATGACCACTGAATAGCATGGATAAAGTGTGCGAAGCTGGTCTTTGGTAGGGCCGGGAAATTCAAGTAGTTCTCGCCTAGGAGTTGTAGTTGATTGATTTATGGTGAGGGCAAATCCGGAGTATGCAGTTCTTTTTCAAAACTACACTATATTTGCACATACAGCCCGGTATCATCATATAAGCGACCGAGCTCGGATAGGATAGGCTTAGGCGAGCAAATTAGCAAAATTAAGAAGAAATTAATAGGGTCTGCTCGTTCAATCTACACTGCGTCAAGCGAGCACACCAATCCTTTCTACAGATGTCTGTCTCCCGAGTGCTGCGGAGGTTTAGAGGCCTGAGGTATGATACATTGTGGATATACGAGTTCTCACACACAGCAGAGTACAAAGAGCCAGGGTTCTTTACTGGTCAATTATCCCTGTCTTTCTGTGAAGAAGTACCGTACTCCAACTGATACTTGGACTCGCAGATTGGCAGCAAGCAAGCAAGCAAGGCAGCAATCAGCTCGTCATATAAGGATGGAGTCATATAGATTTTCCCCCGAAACACCCCCAACTAACCGGAGGTTAGAAGCATTGCGGCTGATTAACCGGAGTTAACGCGATACCCCTATTCTTCTTTTGCTCAATATCGTACTACTACTACTACTGTGCGCTGTACTCGAGTACGGTGATTTTCAATTTAGCGAGGCAATACGGGATAGTGATGTACCAATTCACAGGGGAGGGCCAGTCAGGAACGATTATCGAACCCGGAGCAGATATCAAGAATACTGACACCCGCACTCTTCAGGGAACAAAGCGGGAAGGATCGGTCAATCCCATCTCAGCCTTCAAATGATCTACCACCCCGCTGAATGAATCTCGCTAGGCAAGGAGCTTTTGTTGCGTAGGTATGATACTGTATCATACTAAAGCAAAGTGTCAATAGCGTATTTTCCATTTTTACTTATTTTAGCTGGTGACTTTTTTTTTTGGTGAAGTCAGCTTTGTCTTCCTTGTCCTTTCCTTGTCATGTCAGTTATTCTTTGTGGTAGACGGATTGGATGGATGGATGGGAGGGAGGCATCGTGGTTTGTTGTGGTTACTCTTCAGCACGGCTAAAGCTTAGCCCTTGAGGCGAGCGAATAAAGAAATGGTTTGACCTGGGCTTGGCTCTGGTCTGGTTGTGGTGGTGGTGGGCGGTGGAGGGGTTGATGCTACCGTACTCGTACTGTACCGAAGAGTGCAAAATGTTCTCGGCGTACCGCATTCTATCGCATGGCATCGCATGGTATGGCATCGCATCGCATTGCGTCGAGTTGTCATAGAGGACGGGATACGGGTGATCGGCTGGGCTGGTCTGAGGCTGGGGATTCGTAGGGTAGACTAATAACTCGTGGATTGGTCAACGGTTGTCGGGTGGATGGATCGCTCGATGGGGATGGAGGGGCATGTGGGGGGTGAGGCGGAGAGTGTGGCTTGATAGAGCATTACGGGAACGAACTCTTTCTGTTTTGGGCGTGGTACCGCATACCGTATCTTCTGGCCTGCTATTCTACCGTACTCGAGCACCGGTATTACCACAACCAAATTAAGCGCAATCGCGGGAACAGAGCCGGAAATGGATCGAAATATTCGGAGATACTTCTCCCTACTCTCCTCTCTTCCCTATAATCGATACCGGTGGTCTTGTACACTACTCGAGTATGGTACAGTGCAGTGCAGTCTCGCAATGTCTTACAACGCAATACCGATAGCATCAGCCACAGAACTCAATTTCTGCCTCACAGCCTGGCGGTGCATCGCGAAAGTTTCCTCACTCGCGCCTGCACGAAAAAAGACTACCCTAGCACCCGTATCCTCGACCCCAACGGCTACTTGCCGCGCCGTAGAAGATAGAGCCACCCCTTCCCGAAACGAGGTGAAGCAACATCCTTCAATTGAAGCAGTGCCCGCAGCTCGGACACCACCGCCAGCCAATCCTGTTCTCCCCCGGATTTTGGAGACCTTTCCCAGTACCAGTGCCCGCTTAAGATTGTAAGTAAGGAGCCAGTTACTGTGAAACCGGGTAGCCTCCTGGGCGCCCCGGGGCTCTTGTGGCATCCACGCGCTCCCTGCGCCAGCCTTAGTCCGACCATTGCTTCCTTCCCGGTATACTAATACTGCTTTTGATATGATAAGTTATGCCCACCTTCTGGTGTTATGGGTCTCGAGAATCCTATGGTTGCGACGGGAAGCAAGCTGAGCAAGCGACACACATGTCAACAATCTGTAGATTCCGGACGTGCCTTATCGTGTTCAATTATGCATGCACCCATCCCTACATGAACAAGAAGGCAAGTAAGTGAAGTAAGGTGTAAAAAAAAAAGAGGTGCTGTAGATAGCATAGATAAAAAGGAAAAGGCGAGGAAAGGGAAGGGAACTAGCGCATAGCACTCCTACTTTCGAACGAGCAAGCGAGCAGTTAACTGAACGGATGGGTGAACATGTCAGGTCAAACGATAAGAGTCTAGGTATGGTTACACGCCCCGGACCCGCAGGGTTCGCGGCTCTCCCGCGACAAAGCACCAACCCATCCTGCATTAACCACTCAACGTCAGTATTCCCTGTCGGAGAAGCACCGCAACCGGCCGACAGTCCGGGACCAGAGGGGCGGACCGAGAAGAACGCCTAACGGGGTATCTCCCCATGGGCAAAAAAAAATGGAATCCTTCATCTTCGTGAAGTTTCTTGAATGGTCGGTTGCTCTGTAGAGCTAGGCTAAAATAAGGTAAGCCATTGTGAAATTTTTAGTAAAGTATAAATAAAAAAATAGACCAACATGCGTTTTTCTGCAACAGCTTTTCTCCTCAGGATAAGTATAGCAGAGGGCGAATGAATACTGGGATCATTGGATGGGTAATGGTAACGTAACATAACCAAAGTTAATGAGCTGACCGGAGGATGATACATGAAGTAAGGGGTGATTGGGGGTGGCGGATGGATGAATCAATAAATTGGTGATGATAACGATGGAGCAGAGCGGAACCGGGGTGTTGTGGCGCTAACTCACTCGCTCACTCATTCGGGGATATATTATTACTGATCGATTGACGCGACAATGTCCTCCCCGGCCTAGGACTTGTGGAAGGGAAAGGCTTTGACGCCCTATGCGATCTACCTACCCAACCACCCCTCCATCACTCAATCCCTCCACCGCTCCATCCCCGACACCCCCGCTACCTCCTGTACCAACCTGCTGACAGCCAGCCAGACGAACCAAACCAGACCAACTCTGTTCAAGGGAAATAGAGTTCGGTATGGTAGGATACGATGCTCAGGTCCTACCCGGTGCTGCGCCCGCCCGCCTGGCTATACTATACCAATACGCCCAAGCAAGCGGAGCGAGCATTTTTTTCGCGAGCGAGCTTGTAAAGCCAGACTGGGCTGGGCGTTGGAATTCATGCGATCGATGCACGACGTTCAACACGACCAATTAAATGCCCGCTGGGCCGTGGAAGGGCTGTGAAACTCGCACCACACAACGCGGATACCTACCCTACTCATCATACCCACATACCAACAGGCAACTAAAGAAGGAAAAAAAGAAAAGAAAAAAAAAAAAGAGGCACCCCCGCGATTGACGATAAAATTCTTCTTGGATTTTTTTTCTCTCTCTCTCTCGCATTCTTTTCTTTGGGATCAGTGATGATGTTATGTCAGGTAGGTTATGGGATTTATGTTGCGCCGCCTCGATACCTGGTTTTCAAATTTATGCCTTCACGGTATGTCTTGTATTTTTTCCTTTTTTCCTTTCCTTTAACTGGTTCTCTTCTCGTCATGGTGTCTGATAAGTACCCTTTTCTCATGGACTTCCCTTTCAAGGTCTTCTTTGCTTCCACCAGCTAGCCAGCCCCGCTACCCGAAGATAATAGCTTCCTCAAACAACCATTACCCCACTCCTCCTCCTCCTCCATCCAGCTTTCTTCGGAGCCTCAAGTGGGAGCCTCACCACGGCGAGGCTGTAGGAGCCATCTTCGTCACATTATATCACGCGCAGATTGTCGATAGGTAGCAGGTATCATGTTACCTCGACCCATCGTCAGGGCTTCCATCGAGCTGCTCCTCCGGCTATGCTGTGCCCTCTGTGCTGGCAAATCTCACCATCATACATACCTGCATTCCTACATTCCTACATACATCTGCAGGGAGCATCCAATTTGGTAAACGGCGAATCGTTCAGGTGGCGGCGGTGGGTATAATTGCTCAATCCCGTCTTTGTCCACTCTCCCGCGGCGGCGGCGGGTGGCAGACCCGATGGAGCGGTGGGGAGTCATGCCCTATGACTCGCCCCCCGACCACGTCAGTGGTTTGGCGAATCGCAAGGCTTTCTAGCGGCTACCTTTTCCCTACCTAAATGGTAAGAGTGGCAGTTTCATCCCAATATCCGAGAGGAGAAAGGAGTAAAGGTATGATATGGTCTTAGTCACTTGCGCAGATTGTTTCGAAGGCGGCGCGCAGACCTTCTCCTGCTCCCTGCACCAGCATTGCCCTCTATTCCTTGTTCTTTACTCTATCTGACTATCAGCTATTGGGTTTGCTACCGCCGAAGAGCTCGGGAAGTCTAAAGTGCAGATGCGTGATTTTATTTTATTTTTCTCTATATAATTCTATAGGGAATTAGACACAAGAACGTCATAAGACAGTACCAGAGCTAGTCTTTCAGTTCATCCCAGGTTCGCGAGAAACATGCTTTATCCAGATATTATACCGGTACTCAATCCCGGATTAATTGCTACCCATACAAAAACTCTAAAGTTATCACTCAGCGACAATCTTTCTCAGATGGTTAACGCCTACCCTCATTGAATCGCGCTTACTCTCAGCGCTACTGCTCTAGGGTGGTATATAGCGACATGATAATAGTATAGAATTACCTAGGCAGAATGCCCTACAAATACGGAGCGTAAAAAAACGCACCTGGCACTCCGATGTGTGTTTCTTTCCATGTGCAAGCGCGATCTGGCGTCCGGCTCGGCTCGGCGTAGAATTGGGCGTCTACCCTCCATAATATCATTATTTATTAACCATTATTACTTTGGCGAGCTGTAATTTATTCTGGTAAACTTTTCCCCTCGAGCATGACACAGCACACAAGTCCCTGAGCGCCCTACGTAGGATAAACCGCACTACCTGTAACGCCACGCACGGGGGGGGGGGATCGGACGGAAGCCATGAATCTGCGACAACTCGTTCCCCGGAAAGAAAAACAGAATTCCCAAGTTTCCCCTTGGTTTCTATGTTTGCCCTACCGCTTTGCCTGTCTCTTTAATTAGCCGGGGCGGGGGAGGGGAGGGGTGCAACGATCGAGTAAATAGTCCAGTGCAACCAAAAGAACCCACTCGGCTAGAATGATTTAAGCGATAGCAAAAAAAAGAAAAAAAAAGAAAAGGGAAAACTGAAATTGCGCCTCGAGTTTCATTCAATGCCTTTGAGTATCTCGTGAAGGGGAAATGATTGCCGGCAAGAGAGAAAGAGAGAGGTATTATAGTCTAATCCCCTCGTCGTCACAGAAAGGACGCTCGGTTGGGGTTTGTATATAGATCTTTTTATAATAATAATACTTGTAATAATAACCGCCGGAGAATTCCGGCTTTGTGTCAGGGGGTTGTTTTAGCATCTTTTGTCGCATTGAGGGGAGGGAGCGCGGACCTTCTGTTTCGCTGGGGATGAATGGGCGGAGGCCCCGGATCGACTCGACTCGACTGCTCTTGCTGCTTATTCGTTGGTTGGTTCGTTCGTTCAATGCTTTGGGGAGGGAGATTAGGTTCTTACGCTGGTAGGGTTGCGCTTTAAGTTTGTAGTGCACAGTGCTGTTAAGGTACTGTACTGTACTTTGGAGATACAAAGCTTGGGGTTGTTATGAAACTAGCGAGATGGGAGGAGGGTATTATACTGGATGGTACAAGTACTCTTTGATACCCCCGGTGTGAAATTCCTGCTGCTGCCCAAGGGAATAAATAATTTTACTATTATATCCAATGATATCGTGAAGATAGTGCTGCATTGTACTCTACCGTACTCAACTCCAGAACCGTACAGTATACTCACCACAAAAATAACCCATCCGTACCTTTTACCTTATTTCAACCTCAAACCCCCCCCACCAACCACCCCCCCCCCCAAAATCCACCAACCCCAGGATCGGCCGGGACAAGAAAGATAAGAGAACTTCCACTCGTAATTCCCAAATCCATCTCTTTGTAGCGCCGACTCCCCCTTCCCATCCCTCCCTTTGCAGAGTTTAGCAAGCATGCTCAGAGCCAGAGAGAGAGAGAAAAAGAAAAGAGAGGAGAAGAGAAGAAGAAGAAAAGAAAAAAAGGGATCTATTTATGTCGTCGCATGAATGACATTCCCCTCACGGGATGGAATCCCTTACTTCCCTTCGTGAAGGAGAATTGGCTCTTGCGTGCGCGCTTAGGATAGATGGAGTATTAGACGGTGTGATGCCTCTGGGGGATCAGAGCGGGGGGGGGGGGTTGGTTTAAGCGGGGAAAACTTCACCCGGCTGGAGCGAGTGAGTTGTGTATAGATATATTGGGTTGATTCACGGGAGATGAATTTCTTCGGTCGGGAGGGTAAAGTGTAGTGCTGTATTAAGCATGTTTTTTTCTCTCTCCCACTGTCGAGGTGAAGTTGGGAGATTTAATACCGGAGAGTTTTTGATGAAAGTCTAGCTACGGCGGTGCGGAAAATGCAGATGAAGGAATTCAACGAAAGTGCCCGTAGCACATTTACCCAATAAAACTGATTTCAGCAGGAGATCTGCTCCGATACCCAGCGTCTTCCGGCGTGAGACGCGTTTCTGTATAAGTTAGTACGCTGATTTACCCGATGGCCTTGCTTGCGGGTAGGCAGGCAGGCAGGCAGGCAGGATGCAGCCAACCGTGCTGCCAAGGGAAGTTTTGTGGTATGATAACTATCATAAAAATTCCCGACGAAGGAAATATCCTCTAACCGATCGGTTTTTGTTAATTCCCTGAGGGTGGTGGTGGTGGGGGTCAATGTCTTGGCGCATACATATGGAGATGATATATGAAAATGTTGAGGATAGTTGAAGGGAGGGAGGGAGGGAGGGAGGGATGGTAATGACACCTCAGAGTACGATAATGCGATATAGAGGGGCTTGAATGGTTGGTTTTTTTTTATCTAATCTCGGGAAGGGGGAGCGGAGGGGAACTTAGGGTGCGTCTGGTTGCAACGCGAAACCTCGATAATCACCCCGATTATTGAGTTTTGAGTCAAAACAACATTATGTGGTAAAGTGTCGTGTCTGGTGGGCCACAAGTCAGACTGCTCAAGTTGCAAT
>Ga0307509_10005271_pt1 | contig 18098 bp, 18 predicted proteins | sample 10_EM_MG_FD_202245 | JGI IMG/M metagenome (GOLD analysis project Ga0307509, IMG submission 202245) | Populus trichocarpa ectomycorrhiza microbial communities from riparian zone in the Pacific Northwest, United States - 10_EM | ecosystem: Host-associated > Plants > Roots > Unclassified | place...
GTGGGGGTAGTCTTTACCCGCCTCGGGCAGTACGATATGCTGGATATCCATCCAGTAGTCCCGGCGTTGCTGGAGCTAAGAGGATACCCCTTATATATAACCAGTATTCGGAGCAGCGCCATGCCGACCCTCTATCGCCAGAACTATCGCCCTCGCCGCGCGTTGCGCATTCCGCATTGGGTGCTCAGCGTTTGGCATTGGCTCTGACCGCGCCGATCGATCGATGGCCGAGCCGCGCAGCGGTGGCTGGCCAACCGCGGTCGCATCACCCCAAGTCGAACAGATCACGCACGCCGTCGATCGCCTTGCGGTGCAGGGGTGTCGGCGCCGGCATGCTCACGTCCCAGTTCCGGCCCATGCCGTCGCGGATGTGGCCCTCGATGAATGGCGGCATCACGCGGGTTGCGCTCACGGCCGCTTCGATCGCGTCGGCCACGAGCAATGCAAGTTCTTTCCGGGTCTTGGTCTGCTTCAACGATTGATTCCTGACGACTGGTGCGGCCAGCAGGATGCCATGCAATAGCCGCGCCAAGAGGCCCGACAACCTGTCGTTCTAGGGGGCGCCGCCATGGTGTCAGGCACATCGATTGCCCCGTCTGCCATGGACCCGCGCAGCCAGTCACCGCACCTGGGTGCGCCCCACCCCCAGGAAGGAGTTGGCTTCCATGGATTGCCACGGAGTAAAAAGCGCCGTCAATCGGTTCCTGCTGCGCTACGCCGGGGTGGGATCAGCGCCAGGTGTTCTTCGACATCGATGCCATCTGCCCCGAACTGCGTGAGCTCGAACGCGCGTATCCGCGTATCCGCGCATCCGCGCAGAAGCGGACGCCCTGCTGGCGCAACGCGTGGCGATGCCGCGGTATCACGAGGTCAACCCGCCCTCCACTGAGATCTCGACGTCGACCGAGGGCAACTGGAACGTCTTCATGCTCGAGCTCCTCGGTCGTCGACCCGAGCGCAACCGCGCGCGCTGCCCCGACACCTGCGCCGCCCTGCAGCAGGTGCCCGGCATCTTGCAGGCGTTCTTCTCGGTGCTCGAGCCGGGCAAATCGGTGCCGCTGCACGATGGCCCGTACATCGGCTACCTGCGCTATCACCTCGGCGTGCGCGTGCCCAAGGACGATCCGCCGCTGATCCGCGTCGCCGGGCGCGAGTACGTCTGGAAGGACGGCGAAGGCGTGATGTTCGACGACTCCTGGCCGCACGAGGTGGTCAACCGCAGCCGCGAGCCGCGCGTGGTGCTCGTCGTCGATCTGCCGCGCCCGCTGCCGCTGGTGCCGAGGCTCGTGAACAACTTCATGCTCTGGGGTGTGGCCGCGCCCTCCTAAGCGAACAAGGTGATCGGCAAGGCGGACACCTACAGCGGCGATCTTCCGTAGCGCTGCCGCCGATGTCAAACGTTAGACGGCAGCACTCGCCCCGTGCTGCACCAGGTGTCGCGCCCCGATGCCAGGAACGCGGATTACCCGCCACCCTGATCGGTTGACTACCACCCAGAGGTGTGCGCAATGGCTTCGACCATTCTTGCTGTCGGCGCGGCCGGCAAGTTTGCCGGCTCGGTGATCCCGGCGCTTCGCAAGCGTGGTGCGCAGGTGCGCGGCATGGTGCACCTGGGCCGCGAACCGCGCAGCTTGCGCAACTACTTCGGCGAACTGATACGCGGCGTGGCGCGCTTCGGCAATGGGTGAGCGCGGGACACCTGCATTCGTCATGCCGCACCTGCTCGACACCACGATGTTCTGGACCACCGCCGGCGGCGGCGTGCGTCGCTACCTGGAGGCGAAGAACGCCTTCGCAACCGGCGCGCGCTGGCAGCACAGCGTGGCCACGCCAATGCTGGACGGCATCGGCACGGTGCGCGTTCCATCCGTCCCCTTGCCCGCGAGCGGCGGCTACCGCCTGCCGTGGCGGCGCGGTGCAGCCGCGCGCGTGCTGCGCAGCCAGGCGCCCGATTTGATCGAGGCCGGCGACCCCTACCGGCTGGCGTGGTCGGCGCTCGACGCGGCGCAGTCGCTCGGCATCCCGGCGCTCGCGTTCTGCCATTCGAACCTCGAACGCCTCGCGGCCTCGATCGGCGGCGATCGCACCGGCACGGCCGCGGCGCGGCTGGGCGCCGCTACGCCTGCCACCTGTACCAGCAGTTCGACCTGGTGCTGGCACCGAGTGCTGCGATGTGCGCTCATCTGCGTGATTGGGGTGTGCCGCGGGTGCAGTGCCGGCCGCTAACGCGGTCCCGAACGTACACGGCGGCCGCGGCGGTGTCGAAGGCCAGCACCGGCAGGCCCGAGGCCAACGCCTCCAGCACGACGTTGCCGAAAGTCTCGGACAGGCTCGGGAAGACGAACACGTCGGCTGACGCATAGTGCCGAGACAGCGCCTCGCCGCGCTGCGCGCCGACGAACAGCACGTCGGGGAACGTGCGAGCGCGGTGCGGCGCGGTCCGTCGCCGACGACGACCATGCGCGCCGTCGGCATGTCGGCCTGGGCCACGCGGTAGGCCAGGAGCGCGACCTCAACGTTCTTTTCGACAGCGAAGCGCCCGACGTACAACAGCACCGGCCCGCCCTGCGGGCTCCAGCGGCGGCGCAGGTCGGGGCAGCGCCAGCCCGGCGCGAAGCGGCGCGTGCCGACACCGCGGCCGATGACATGCAGGCGCTCGAAGCCGGCTTCGCTCAGATCGCGCAGCGTCTCCTGCGTCGGCACGAAGCTGCGCCAGGTGCGCGCATGAAAACGCCGCAGATAGGCCTGCACCAGCGGCGCGATCCAGGCCGCGCCGTAGTAGCGCGCGTACTGGTGGAAGTCGGTCCGGAAGTCCGACGTGACCGGCAGCCCCAGCCGCTGCGCCGCGGTGACGGCGGCCCAGCCCAGCGGCCCCTCCGTCGCGACGTGCACGAGCTCGGTGTCGGCATGCAACCAGCGCTGTTGCAAGGTCGTCGCGAAGCTCAGGCCGAAGCGCAAATCCGGGTACATCGGGATCGGGCATCCGAAGGTGCACACGGCGTTCGACAAGAGTGCGCAGTCGTCGGCGGCCTGGCGCGGGCGCACCAGGCAGACCTCGTGGCCGCGGCCACGCAAGTACCTCACGGTGCGTGCGGCGGTCAAAGACACGCCGTTCAGCTCCGGCGGATAGGTCTCGGTGACGTAGGCGAGGCGCATGGCGGCAGCGCTAGACCGGCGGCGGATCGATCTCGCGGCTCGGGTGCCGGTGCCGGCCGACGGCCACGATGAACTCGCGCAGTTCGCCGTCGATGCGCTGGCCGCCGTGGCCGATGATGACGCCCGGGTCGGGCTCGCCCGACGCGAGGGTGGTCGGGATATCGGCCATGCCCAGCAAGGTCTCGGACGCGCCGATTGCCAGAATGGTTTTGCCGTGCCGGTACTGGTTCATGATGAACTCGCGCGCCTGGCCGAGGCTGGCCAGCAGCGCCACGCCGGCCTCGCCGTCGGGCAGCACGACCGCGTCGAACAGCACCGCGGGCGAGTTCTCGAACGAGCCCGTGGCCACGCAGTCAGCGCCGTCCGAGGTCGCCACCGGTCCGAGGCGCGGCCCGATCAGCTTGGGCACCGCGCCGGCCGCGAGCAGCGCGGCCTGTGCCGCGGCGATCGATGCACCGGCGACGCCGTCAGCGGCCAGGATCGCGACCGTGCGCGTGCGGATGCTGCCGTCGCCGGGCAATGCTGTCAGCGACAGCGCCGGGGACTTCTTCACTTCCGGCGGCGCGCTCCGGTGCGCCTTCGGCATCGCCGCCGGCACCTCCATGCCCAGGCCCTCGGCGATCTCGGTGACCAGCGGTCTCGACACGTTGGCCAGCGAGGCCAGCATGCGCTCGCGAATCGCCGGCACGCTGACCTTGCTCAACTCGAACCGGAAGGCCGCGGCAATGTGCGACTTCTCGACATCGGTCTGGCTGTCGTAGAACAGGCTCGCCTGCGTGTAGTGGTCGGCGAACTTCTCGGGCTTGCCGCGCAGCTTGTCCTCGGCCACCGGCTGCGGGAACGACACGAAGCCCTGCGCCCCGGCCTGGAATGGGCAGCCGCCGCCGAGCGAATTCGGTTCGTAGGCCACGCGTCCCCGGTGCAGCGCCTGGCGATGCAGCCCGTCGCGCTGGTTGTTGTGCACCGCCGCGATGGGCGCGTTGATCGGGATCTCATGAAAGTTCGGGCCGCCGAGCCGCGAGATCTGCGTGTCGACGTAGGAATGGATGCGGCCTGCCAGCAGCGGATCGTTGCTGAAGTCGATGCCGGGCACGACGTGCGCGGTGCAGAACGCGACCTGCTCGGTCTCGGCAAAGAAGTTGTCGGGGTTGCGATCGAGCACCAGCCGCCCGACCGGCGTCAGCGGGACCAGCTCCTCGGGGATGATCTTGGTCGCATCCAGCACGTCGAAGCTGAATCGCTCGGCCTGTTCTTCGCTGAAGATCTGCAGGCCGAGTTCCCACTCGGGGTACTCGCCGGCTTCGATCGCCTCCCACAGGTCGCGGCGATGGAAGTCCGGGTCCGCGCCGGCGATCTTCACGGCCTCGTCCCAGACCAGCGAATGGGTGCCGAGCTTCGGCTTCCAGTGGAACTTCACGAACTGCGACACGCCCTTGTCGTTGACGAGGCGATAGCTGTGCACGCCGAAGCCCTGCATCATCCGGAAGCTGCGCGGGATCGCGCGGTCCGACATGACCCACATCAGCATGTGCGTCGACTCCGGCATCAGCGAGACGAAGTCCCAGAAGGTGTCGTGCGCGGACGCCGCCTGCGGCATGGCGTTATGCGGCTCGGGCTTCACCGCGTGGACGAGGTCCGGGAACTTCATCGCGTCCTGGATGAAGAACACCGGCATGTTGTTGCCCACCAGATCCCAGTTGCCTTCGTCGGTGTAGAACTTGACCGCGAAGCCGCGCACGTCGCGCGCCGTGTCTACCGAGCCGCGCTCGCCGGCCACGGTCGAGAACCGCACGAACACCGGCGTGCGCTTGCCCGCCGCCTGGAACGGCGCGGCGCGCGTGTGCTCGGTGAGCGGCCGGTAGGCCTCGAAGAAGCCATGCGCCGCAGAGCCGCGCGCATGCACGATGCGCTCGGGGATGCGCTCGTGATCGAAGTGCGTGATCTTCTCGCGCAGGATGAAGTCCTCGAGCAGCGTCGGCCCGCGCAGGCCGGCCTTGAGCGAGCTCTGGTTGTCGCCGACCGCCACGCCCTGGTTGGTCGTCAGCACCTGGCCGGCGGCGTCGCTGCGGACCCGGTCGAGCGTGCCGATGGTCGCGTTCGTGCCTGCACGGGGCTTGCCGGCACCGACCTTGTCCGAGCGGTTGGATTCGCTGAGCGTGCTCGCGGTCGCGGCATCGGACCGGGCCTGGTTCGATGGGCCCCGTGGCGGAGACACCGCGTTGGCGCGCCCGGTTTCCGAGCCCTTGATGGGGTTGTGCGGCATCGCCGCGGCCAGCGCCTGCACGGCGCTCGCCTGCGCGATCTCGGCCTTGCGACTCTTGTCCGGCTTCTCCTTCGCTGCCATGGCCTCTTCCTTTTCTCGCGAACGTCTGGGTCAACGGGGAGTGGCAATGCACGTGCCCGCGCATCAGCTGCGATGCAGCGCGCGTCGCGGCACGCGAATTGCCCAATAACGACACATCGCAGCGTTGCGGTGACGAACCGCCGGACCGTGAAGCAAGAACCATCCTTCAGCGTGCGTGGCGACGAGCCCGTGATCGCGCGCGCGGACAGCCCGCGGCCCGTCGATGCCGCGCCACCGCGGCCCGCGTTGTTCGCGGCCGCGCCCTGGGCTGTGCAGGGCTTGTTCTGGATCGCGCTGATCGCCTTCGCGAAAGAGGCCGAGCCGGTGCTCGCCCCGATCGTCGTCGCCTTGACGCTCGCCTTTTTGCTGTCGCCGGCCGTGCAGGCCCTGCGCCGCATCGGCCTACATGCGGCAGTGGCCGCTGCGATCGTGGTCGTGTCGATGCTGGCGGGTCTCGGGCTGCTGACGAGCACGCTGGCCGCACCCGCCGCGCAGTGGTGGGAGCGCACGCCGGTGATGGTCGCGCAGCTGATCGACCGGATCGACCAGCTGCGCGCCACGGTAGTGCGCAGCGCACGGCCGGCGCCTGCCGCAGCCGTCGGCAACCGGATCGCGCGCCCGTCCGACGCCGCCGCGGACGCCGCCAAGCGCGCCGCGCCCGATCCGTTGCGCGACCAGCTCGCCAGCGAGGGCGTCGCGCTGACCGGAACGCTGCTCAAGCGCACGGTGTCGGTCAGCGTGTCGATCGCGGCGACGGTGATCCTGCTGTACTTCCTGCTGGTGTCCGAGCCCTGGATCGTGTCGCGCACGATCGAAGCGTTTCCAAGACGGCGCGCGCGCGCCCGCGTGCTCTGCCTCCTGCGGCGGGCGCAACGCGACATCGGCCTCTACATCGGCACGCTCGGCCTCATCTACAGCGTGGTGGGCGCACTGACGATGGTCTGCATGGCCGCATTCGGCCTGCCCAACCCGCTGCTCTGGGGCGTCGTCACGGTGGTGCTCAATTTCATCCCCTACATCGGCCCGGTGGTGATCGCGACCTTGCTGCTGCTGGCCGCGCTGGTGAGCTTCGAGCCGGGCGCGGCTGTGCTCGCACCGGCCGGCGCCTTCGTGCTGATCCATGCGATCGAGAGCAACTTCGTCAGCCCCTGGTTCATGGGGCAGCGGCTCATGCTCAGCCCGCTGTCGATCTTTGTGTCGGTGCTGTTCTGGGGTTGGCTGTGGGGCATGACCGGCGCCTTGATCGCGGTGCCTGTGCTGGTCGGGGTGCGCAGCTTGTGCAAGCACAGCCGGCGCTGGCGATTGCTGTGCGTCTTTCTGGAAGGCGGCCGACCCGGCGCGCCGACGCTGCACTCGCTGCTGACGCGGCGCACGCAGCGCGCCCGGCAACGACCCACGGGGTGACTCAGCGCAGCGTCACCGGTCAGGCACAGGAAGAACTCTCACTGGATCAGGCCATTCTTCAGCGCGTAGTACGTCAGGTCGCTGTTCGACGACAGGCTCATCTTCTCCATCACGCGTGTGCGGTAGGTGCTGACCGTCTTGACGCTCAGCGACATGCTGTCTGCGAGATGCCCGATCGTCTCGCCTCTGGCCAGGTGCAGAAACACTTGAAGCTCGCGCTCCGACAGATGCTCGTGCTCTGCCTTGTCGTCGCCAGACGCGATCTGATAGGCCAGCAGCTCGCCGACCGCGGCGCTGATGTACTTGTGGCCGCGCGCCACCGTTCGTATCGCCTTGACGAGCTCCTGCGGCCCGCAGTCCTTGTTCAGATAGCCACTGGCGCCGTGCCGCAGCATCGTGGTCGCGTAGTACTTCTCAGGGAAGCCGCTGAGGATCAGCACCGGCAGATCCGGGCGCCGCGCCTTGATCTCGGCAAGCGTGTCCACACCGCTCTGGCGCGGGCTCGCCAGATCGAGCAGCACGACGTCGACCGTGTCCTGGCGGACGATGGCCAGCGCCTCCCGGTCGTTCGCCGCTTCGGCGACGACGCTCAGGTCGGGCTCCTCGCTGAGAAACTGGCGGAGGCCTCTGCGCACGATGGCATGGTCGTCGACGATGGCGATGTGGATCATGGTGCGGCTCCGCTTAGCAGCTGACGATTTCAGTATTCGTCGTGCCGCGTTTGTCTTTATGTAGGACGCGTTCGGCATCCGATGTCGGCCGCGCGCCAATGCCCCCAAGAGCGTAGGCCGACGCTGACATGGAGACGCGCCCTCTGCTGAAAGACGCAGGCTGCGCATCGGCTCAGGATGGTTTCGGTCGCTTCGACAAATCACCTTCGATGATGAAAGGAATGCGATGACCACCAACGAACGACAAACGGCTTATGGGGTCTTCAAACCGCGTGGCCACGTGGTGGTGGTGTTCGCCACTGACGCGAACGCGCACCATGCCATATCGGCCCTGCTGAGCAGCGGTTTTGCGAGCCACGATCTGCGCTTCTACACCCCCGAGCAAATGAAACAGCAAGCCGACGACGACATCGCTCACGCCGGCTTCCTGGCCACCGTCGGCCAGGACCTGAACCTGGTGAAGGCGCATCGCGATCTTGCCGAGAAGGGCTGCAGTTTTCTCGTCGTCCGCGCAGAAGGCGACGAGGCGACCCGGCAAGTGGCAAACGTGGCGCGTCGTTTCGATGCCGAGCGTGCGCAGAAGTACGGCCGGTTCATCGTCGAGGAACTGATCCCGGTCGGCAACATGCCGAAGCAGCAGGTCTACGAGACGCCGAGCGCCGGTCTCGACGCGCAGACCCGGTCAGGCATCGAAGGCGATGCCATTCCGCACTCGTGAGGTTCGCACATGCCCAAGACAGCCGCTTTGAAACGCGCCCGCGAAGACAAGCGCGAAGGCAAATCGCCTTCGACGCAGGCGGGTGAATTCGTGCGCGAAGAGATGAAAGAGATCCGCCAACACAAGCACGGCGCGCGGTCCACGGCGCAGGCGATTGCGATCGGCTTGTCCGAGGCCCGTCGTGCGGGCGTGGCGCTGCCGCCGCCCAAAGGCGCGCGCGCATCCGACGAAACGCGCCGCAGCGCGCAGCGCGACCTCGAGGTCGGCCAGGCGCCGGGCCACAAGCCGTCGCCGAAGGCCGGCCGCGCGAAGTGATGCAGTGGAGAAACGAAGCATGCGCGACGACGACCAGCAGCACTTCGAGCGATTCATGCAGCACCGCGACAGCGTCGCGCGACGCCTACGTCCGGGGTGATGCCAAACCGTTGGGGCACGTCGTCACGCATGCCGACCCGGCGACATTCTTCGGCCCCCAGGGCGGCGTGACCGAAGGTGCCGAGGCGGTCGCCTCACGCTATTCGAACGATGCCAAAGCCTTCGAAGCCAACAGCGACAGCCACCTCGAGGTGCTCCACATGAGCGCCAGTTCGGGCCTGGCTTATTGGGTCGGCGTCCAGCGCGCCAAGGTGCAGATGCACGGCAAGCCTGAACCCGTGCAGTTCGACCTCCGGGTCACCGAGCTCTTCCGACGCGAAGGCGACGACTGGAAGCTGATCCATCGCCATGCCGATGCGCTGAAGGCATAGGCCGACCACCACCAGCCGCTGTCAGCGCTTCTTGGTCTGCCGATAGGCGCGGTCCGCTTCGGGCGCGCGGCTCGTGTCCTGCACGCCGCGCGCCACATCGTCGAGGCCTTGCTTGATTCGTTTGTCCGGGCGAGGAGCGGTCATGCCGACCCCCTCGTCCCGCTCGTGCGGCAGGCGCGGCTCTTGTTCGCCGGTTCGCTCCGGCTTGGGCGCAGGCCGCGTCAGGTCGACGGCGCGGTGAGCCTTGGGGGTGTTGTCATTCATGGTGTCAAGCCTTCGCAGTGTTCGGCATGCAGTCCAGCGTTGAAAGCCGGCGCAGGCCGGCTTTCATTGGCGATGCGGGCAGATCGATCAGCTCTTCTGCGCGTCGCCCACCTTCTTGTTCATCTTCGCGTCGGCGAGCGCCTTGGTGTGGGTGGCTTTCGCCTCGGCCACGCAGACATCCTTGTCGCGGCCCTTGCGGTCGTCACACATTTCCTTGGCGATGGCGTAGTCGGCGTCGGCCCGGTCGACAGCGATCTTGTCCGCGTCGCTCTTCTTGCCGGTGTAGCTGTACTCGAGTTCGGCCTTCGCGACCTTTTCCTTGCCGCTGGCCTTCTCGACGCACACGTCCTTCTCGTTGCCGCTCAGCTTGTCGCAGGCGGCCTTGTCGGCCTTGTACTCGGCGCTGATCTGGTCCTTCTTCGCCGCGTATTCGGCATGCGACATCGACCCGGCGGCATAGGCCATGGAGCCGAGCGACGTCGCAGCGACGACCAGCAGCATCTTGACGTGATGGTTCAACGGATTCAGGGTGGGTGTCATGGCGCGCAGTTCCTTTCTACAGTGCCCGGCGCTCACTCAGGGAGCGCACGTGAAAAGTATGGGATCGGTGGCCGGTGCAGCGCAGCGGACGGTGTCGCACGTGCTCGTAGTTTCTGTCCTACCGATCGATCGTCGACCTGCACTGGGCATGCCACTTGCCGGTGCTGGCGACATCGCGTTCACGGCGTTCGTCGCAGACAGGAGCATTCACGATGAGCAAGTCACCCGGGCACAGCAAGCTACCGGATCGACGCGGCCAGGCCTCAGGAGTCATCATCGTGCGCATGAGAATCACGCTCACCCGCCGTGGTCCAGGCCGCGATGTCGCGTGCGCTCATCGAGCTGGCCGCGGTCGCGCGCACGTCGCGGTAGTGCGCAACCTTCACGTCGTGCAGGTACTGCTGGCGCGACAGCAGCGTGCCCTGGCAGACCCGTTCCTGCGGTGCGGGGCCTTGTCGCTCCCGCTGCAGCAGGCTCATCAACTCGTCGAGCAGCCAGCCGGGAACCTTGGCCTGCTCCGACGGGTAGATGAAGCCGAACAGAATCAGATGGCTCAGGAGCACGCGCCAATGCGAGCCCACCCGGTCGCGCAGACGCCGCCAGTCGAATTCGCCAGACGCCGCGTACAGCAGATGCGCCACATCGGCACCGTCGTAGCGCTCGCGTTCCATGATGAAGAGCTTGGTCCAGGTCAGCTCTTCGGGTGGGACGAGGTCGGCGGGCCGGCCCAGTATCTTGGCCTGGTGCGCCTTCTCGAACCAGACGTCGTCGACCTCGCTGAGGCCGTTGCCCGAGTTGAAGATCAGGTCGACGCAATGGCGGCCGGTGCGCGCCTTGGCAAGCCAGTGCGGATGGGTTCGCTCGGTGGCATAGCCGGCGTTCGTCAATGCCGCCATCGCGGGCTCGATGTGGCCTGGCCGCAGGAACAGATCGAGATCCCGCGTCGCGCGCTTGATGCGGGTGTAGTGCATCAGCGCGTGGCCGCCGCCGACGAGATACGGCAAGCCCGCCGCGGTCAGCGTGTCCAGCGCACGCGTATAGACCGCTGTGGGTCCGCCAGGCGCCAGGTAGCGCAGCGACGATGGGCGTTGGCTTTGCATGGCCGTGATGGGCAAAACACATGCCTTGCGGCCTGCGGCAAGATGGGACGGGGCCGATGAGCGAGCCATCGACGATTCGCTTTGCCGCGGTGGGCGACCTGCACTGCCGAAAGACCTCGGCCGGCAACTACCGCGAGCTCTTCGCGGCGGCGTCCAAGGCGGCCGATGCATTGCTGCTGTGCGGCGACCTGACCGACTACGGTCTGCCCGACGAAGCGCGCGTGCTGGTCGACGAGCTCGCGGTCGCGTCGGTGCCGGTGGTCGCGGTGCTCGGCAACCACGATGTCGAGTCCGATGCCGAGGCCGAAGTGCGCCGCATCTTGACGGATGCCGGCGTGCAAATGCTCGACGGTGAAGCCTGCACCGTGCACGGCGTGGGCATCGCAGGCATCAAGGGATTCGCCGGCGGCTACGGCGCCGGCGCGCTCGGGCCCTGGGGCGAGAAGGCCACGAAGCTGTTCGTGCAAGAGGCGATCCAGGAATCGCTCAAGCTCGAAGCAGCCCTTGCCCGGCTGCGCACCGAGCGGCGCATCGCGGTGCTGCACTACGCGCCGATCGAGGCCACCGTGCAGGGCGAGCCGGCAGAAATCTTCGCGTTTCTCGGCAGCAGCCGGCTGGCCGAGCCGCTGGTCCGCTACCCCGTCGACTTCGTCGTGCACGGCCATGCCCATCGCGGCAGTCTCGAGGGGCGCACGGTCAACGGCATCCCGGTCTACAACGTCGCGATGCCGCTGCTGCAGCGCAGCTTCCCGGGGCAGCCGGCGTTTCGCGTGTTCGAGGTCAAGGGCCCGGCGCTCACCGAGGCGGGTGGTGCTGCCGATGCCATTCGAGCACCTGCAGGACCGCGGGCGTGATCACGCTCGCGCGATGCGGCATCGGCGCGGCGAAATATGGCGGCGACGGGGGATCGCCCTCGGACGGATCGGCAATGTGTTCCGCTGCATCCGGCAACGCTGCCGTCGACGGGAACAGGTCCATGCCCGACACGCTGCCGGGCTCGAATGCTGGATGCGTGAACGAAGCCGGATCCGCTTGCATGTCGACCTCCACAGCCGCTGTCAGATGAACCCAAGCACTGGGCAAATGGCATGCCCAATGGGCGCTCACTGGCCGCCGCTCCGCATCGCAACGCCCGGATCGATCGGCAAGTCGTGCGGTAGTTTTTTCCGGCGTAGCGGCAGGCCGTACGGGCGTCGTCTCGGCTACGGGCGCCGCGCTTGCAGGCCTTCGATGATGCGCAGCGTCTCGTCCATCGCGATGGGCTTGGCGATGTGCGCGTCGAAGCCAGCGGCGATCGCGCGGCGCGCGTCCTGCGAGCGGCCGAACCCGGTCAGCGCGATCGCCGGCAGGCAGGCGGTCTGCGGGTGCGCGCGCAATGCGGCAATCAGCTCGTAGCCGTCCATGCCGGGCATGGCCACGTCCGAGAGCAGCAGATCGAACTCCGCTGCTTGTGCGGCCGCCAGCGCCTTGGCGCCGCTGTCGACGGCGGTGACCTCTGCGCCTTCGAGCCCGAGCAGCATCGCAAACGACTCCAGTGCGTCTTCGGCGTCGTCGACGAGCAGCACGCGCAGCCGGTCCAGCGCGGGCGGCATGGCCGGGCCGAGCCCATTGTTCGACGGCTGATCGGACAGCGGCAGCCACACCGAGAACCGGGCCCCGTGGCCCGGCCCGTCGGAGGCCACGGCGACATGCCCGCCGTGTTCTTCCACCAGGTGCTTGACCAGCGCCAGGCCAATGCCCATGCCGCCGCCGGCGCGGGTCGTGCTGCGGCTCGCCTGGCTGAACATCTCGAAGACCTGCGGCAGGTAGTCGGCGGCAATGCCCTGCCCGTTGTCGATGACATCGAGCCGCCCCTGCGTGCCGTCGACCGCCAGACTCACCCTGATCGCGCCGCCGACCGGGGTGAACTTGAAGGCGTTGCTGAGCAGGTTCCAGACGATCTGCTCGACGCGCACCGGGTCGGCGCGGATCGCCGAGGCGGCCGGATCGAGATCGGACTCGAGCGCGATGCTGCGGGCCTGTGCGTCGCCGGCCATGGCCTCGAGCACGCGGCTGATGATCGCCGCCCACTGCACGGGCATCGTGCTGAGCGCGAGCTTGCCGGTGCGCACGCGCGACAGGTCGAGCAGGTCATCGATGATCTTGGCCTGGCTCAGCACGGTGCGGCGAATCACATCGGCCGAGCGCGCCACCGCCGGGGCTTCGCGCACCTCCGGCAACCGGGCCAGCAGCTCGGCGTTGACGTGAATCAGGTTCAGCGGGTGCTTGAGCTCGTGCGACATCACGGCCAGGAACTCGTCCTTCAGCGCGCTAACCCGCTGCAGTTCGGCGCGCATCTCTTTTTCCTGGATCAGCAGCGCCTCCATCTGCGCTTCGGCCTGCTTGCGCTCGGTCAGGTCGCGCGCGATCTTGGCGTAGCCCACCAGGCCGTCGGCCTCGTGCAGCGGCGTCATGATGCCGCTGCAGAAGAACGAGGTCCCGTCCTTGCGCAGGTGCCAGCGCTCGTCGCTGGCCCGCCCGTCGTCGCGGGCACGCCGCATCTCTTGCTGCGCCACGCCGTTCGCGCGGTCGGCCGGCGTGAAGATCAGCTCGATCGAGCGCCCCAGCATCTCGGCCTCGCCGTAGCCAAACAGGCGCGAGGCGCCCTGGTTCCAGGTCGTGATGCAGCCCGTGCGGTCCATCGTGATGATGGCGTAGTCCTCGGTGCTCTCGACCACCATGCGCAGGTTGGCCTCGCCCTGGCGCAGGCGCTGCTCGGCCTGCCGCATCGCGCTGACGTCGACGAAGTTCAGCACCGCGCCGTCGATCAGATCGTCGTGGGTCCGGTACGGCAGCACGCGCACGAGGTAGGTCTGGCCATCGGGCCCGGCGACCTCGCGGTCGATGGTTCGCAGCTGCTCGAAGGCATCGCGTGCGTCGGCCTCGAGCTGCTCGTAGCGGAGCTTGTGCGTGATGTCGAGCAGGCGCCGCCCGATGTCGGAGCCGATCAGATTGAACAGCTGCGACGCACGCGGCGTGAAGCGTTTGACGTGCAGGTTGCGGTCCACGAACACGGTGGCGATGTCGGTCGACGCCATCAGGTTCTTCAGGTCGTCGTTGGCCTTCGCGGTTTCGTCGACTCGGGTCTTGAGCTCCTGGTTGACCGTGACGAGCTCTTCGTTCGAGGCGCGCAGTTCTTCGGTCGACTTGGCCGACTGGCCGATGCTGCCGCGCAGCTGCTCGCGCGTTTGCTGCAGTTCCTCTTCGAGCAGCACGAGCATCGGGTCCTTGGCGCTGGCCTGCGGCGCGTCGTCGTCCAAGGTCGCGGCCACCTGGTCGAAGAGCACGAGCATGAACGAGGTCCCGGCCTCGTCCACCGGCCGGGCCACCATCGTGACCCAGCTGGCGGCCCCGCCGTCGTCGATGCGGACCTTGCGCGCCTCCACGGTCGCGCGCAGCTGCCAGGCGCGGAAGATGGCGGTGCGCAATTCGACGCGCAGCTCCGGGTGCACCACCGCGAGCAGGTTGTTCGACGGCTGGCCAGGCACGAAGCGCAGGAACGGCACGGCGCGCGGCGTCGAATGCAGGATGTTGGACGCCGCATCGACGAGCACGCTCGGCGGTGCATAGGCCTCGCGCAGCCGTTGATGAAAGTCGCCCAGCGTGTGCCCGTGCGCCGACGCCGGCGGTCCGGCCTGCACCTCGGAAGAAGAAAGCGGCGGATTCATGGCGTGATTCGGCAGCGCGGCCCAGCCCGGGTATGGCGTTTGCCTCGCAGGCTTGCAACTGTACAAGCTCGGCAAACGAGTTTGTGCCCACCCGACGGCTCTCATGACGACTACGTTGGCACCGAAGACGCGTTCGAGATTTGAACCCGGCCGGCTGCGCGCATCGCTGCGCACGCACCTCGTCGCGATGATCCTGTTGGCCACCGTGCCGCTGGCCGTGCTGACGTCGATCCAGATGCTGGGCGCGCTGAAGCAGCAGCACGCCGCGCTGTCGACCAGCTTGCAGAACGCGGCCACCGCCGCGGCCCGCAGCGTCGACCAGGAATTGGCCGCATCGATCGACGCGCTCGAAACCCTGGCGCGCGCCGAGACCCTCGAGCACGGCGATACCGCTGGCTTTCGCGATGCGGTCGCCGCCAAGCAGTCGCCGCGCCCCACCTGGAGCGGCATACTGCTGCTGGACCCCGGCGGTGCGGTGCTGCTCGACACCAGCGGACGCGCGTGGCGCAGCGCCGGCGCACCCATCGCGCACGAAGGCTTCGACCCGCCGGCGATGGCGGGCCGGTTCGGCGCGACTCACGCGCTGCTCTCGGACCTGATCGACCCGGCCGATCCGCAGCGTCGAACGACGGCGCTCGTCGTTCCGGTCAGCGTCGGCGGGAACCAGCGCTACGCCCTCGGCGCCTACATCGGCGTGGACGCCTGGCGCCAGCTGCTGCAAGCCGCTGCACCGCCCGACAAGGCGGGCTTCACGAGCCTGTTCGACGCGCAGCATCGCATCATCGCGCGCACGCTCGCGCCGGAGCGCTTCGTCGGCGCCAGCCTGCCTGCGAGCACGGTCGAGGCCATGAGCGGCCGGGCTTCCGGCGTGCAGCGCACCGATACCCTCGAGGGCGGCGAGGCCTATGCCGCGTGGCACGCGCTTGGGCACGGCGGCTGGGGCGTCGGCGTCGGCACGGTGGCGAGCCCGCTCGACCGCCTGCAGGACCGCGCGGTCGGTGTGACGCTGGCAACGACCATCGCCTGCCTGCTGGTCGGCGTGACCGCGGCGCTGCTGGTCGCGCGGCGCGTCACCGACCCGCTCGATCACCTGGCGGCGCACGGCGCCTTCGGCGCCGCGCCGATCCCGGTCACCGAGATCGCGCTGCTGCGCGACGCGCTGGCACAGGCCGCCTCGCAGCGCCAGCTCGCCACCGATCGCCTCGCGACGAAGGCCGAGGAGTTCGAGGCGCTGTTCCGCAGCAGCCCGCTCGGTCTGGTGTTCGCACAGGATGCACGCTGCGCGCTGGTGATCCAGAATCGCGCGATGGATGAGATCGCCCCGCTCAGCCTCTGGACGCAGCACGACGGCCCCGCCGGCGCGGCCGCCCGGCCTGAACTGCTGCACCAGGGCCAGCCGCTCGAGCCTCGGCTGCGGCCCCTGCAGCGCGCCGCGGCCGAAGGCGAATCGGTCGAGTCCATCGAGCTCGAAGTGCGGGTGCCTGGCCAGCCTGCGCGCTTCGTGCTTGCCAGCGCCGAACCGCTGCACACGGCAATCGGCCTGGCCCGCGGCGCGATCGGCGCGGTGATCGACATCACCGAGCGCAAACGCGCCGAGACCGAGCGCGGCTCGATGATGGCGCGCGAGCAAAGCGCGCGGCGCGAAGCCGAGACGGCGAGCCGCGCCAAGGACGAATTCCTGGCGATGCTGGGCCACGAGTTGCGCAACCCGCTGAACGCCATCGCGACCGCGGTCGAGGTGCTGAACCGCGTCGACGCGGCCGCGCCAGCGGCCATTCGCGCGCGCGAAATCATCACGAAGCAGACCCGGCAGTTGGCGAACATGATGGACCGGCTGCTCGATGTCGGCCGGGTCATCGCCGACGAGGTCAAGCTGCTGCGCCAGCCGGTCGAGCTGGCGGCCTTGGCCGGACGTGTGATCGATGCGGCGCGCCCGAAGGCGGTCGCGCGTCAGCACCGGCTCGAGGTGTCGCTGTCCGAGACCTGGGTGGATGCCGACGTGCAGCGCATCGAGCAGATCATCGAGCAGCTGCTCGACAACGCGATCAAGTACACGCCACCGGGCGGCTGCATCGGCGTGCGGCTGCGTGCCGACGACGGCGTGGCGCGCCTGACCGTGAGCGACAGCGGGGTCGGCATCGACCCGGCGCTGATGCGGCGCGTGTTCCAGCCTTTTGTGCAGGGCGACCGCACGCTGGACCGCCACGACGGCGGGCTCGGCATCGGCCTGACGCTGATCAAGCGCCTGCTCGAGCTGCACGGCGGCTCGATCACGGCGCGCAGCGATGCCTCGGGCAGCGTCTTCGCGGTGCAGCTGCCGCTGCTGCGGCACGCTGCCGCCGAGTCAGCGCCGCTGTCAACGACCTCGACCAAGAACGTCATCGTCATCGACGACAACCTCGATGCGCTGTACGGCCTGCGTTCGATGCTCGAGCTCGACGGCCACACCGTGCGCACCGCCGTCGATGGCGCCACGGGCCTGGCGATGCTCACGCAGGCGCCGCCCGAAGCGGCGATCGTCGACATCGGCCTGCCCGGCATCGACGGCTACGAAGTCGCGCGGCAAAGCCGTGCGGCCGGCTACGGCGGGCTGCTGATCGCGCTGTCCGGCTACGGCCAGGAGCGCGACATCCGCCACTCGTGTGCCGCCGGCTTCGACGCACATCTGGTCAAGCCGGTCGACGCGGCGGCGCTGATGCGTCTGCTCGCGCCCAGGCGCACCGCTTGACGCTGCGCCAGCGCCCTACTGCCGCTCTGCCGGCGGCTCGACGTAGCTGCCCGGGCGCTGTTTGCGGATCAGCAGGTTCTTGACTTCCCATTGCGCGCCGGCGTCCAGCGGCGTCAGGTAGTGCACGTCGCCGCCGCTTTGCACGGCGATCGGCACGCCGCTCTCGAACAGCACGCGGTTGTTCGCGAGCCGCGGAACCTTCTCGCCCGGTGTCAGGATGCCAGCCAGATTCAAAGGGTCGAGCGCGGCGATCGACACGCGCTCGCTGCCCGGCATCTTCGCGGTCTTGCGCAGCGCCGCGACCGCCTCGGGCAGCGCGAACTGCTCGCCGGCGAAGCCGCTGACGAAGCGGCCGCCGCGCACCTCGCCGCGCGCCTCCAGGCGGCGGTAGACGTAGTACAGGTCGCGCCACGGCGGCAGGCCGTCCTCGCGCTCGAGCAGCTTGCGGAACACCACGCCCCAGCGCCGCAGCAGCACGCGCGCGATGTGCTCGACATGCGGCGCCGCGAGCGCGCCGGGCACGTCGACCGCCATGCGCGCGCGGCGCGTCAGCGCCCAGCGGCCGGCGTCGTCGATCGGGTCGTGGCCGGGTCGGCGACGTTGCAACCGCCGCCGCTTGTCGGCCGGCATCACCAGCGCGCGCAGGCCGGCGAACGAATCGCAAGTGACCAGGCCGTGCGCGACCAGTTCGGCCAGCGCCTGCTCGACTTCCATGCCGAG
>Ga0307509_10005272_pt1 | contig 18096 bp, 16 predicted proteins | sample 10_EM_MG_FD_202245 | JGI IMG/M metagenome (GOLD analysis project Ga0307509, IMG submission 202245) | Populus trichocarpa ectomycorrhiza microbial communities from riparian zone in the Pacific Northwest, United States - 10_EM | ecosystem: Host-associated > Plants > Roots > Unclassified | place...
CGAGTTGCAGGCGCGCGCCCGGCGCATCGGGCCAGCGCTTCACGCGCTTCTGCAGGCTGGGCGCATAGGCCGCGATCACCGCACCGAGCAGCACGATGACCCAGCCCAGGTACATCCAGATCAGGAAGATCGGCACGGTCGCCAGCGCACCGTACATCACCGAGTAGGTCGGCACCGTGGTCAGGTACCAGCCCAGCGCCTTCTTCGCGAGCTCGAAGCCGATGGTGCTGCTGATGCCGCCGGCCAGCGCATGACGCCAGCGCACGTGCGTGTTCGGCACGTAGTGGAACAACGCGGCCAGGCTGGCGGCCAGCAGGCCGAACTCGAAGCTTTCGAGGAACAGGCTCAGGCCGCCGGGCAGCACGCTGACCAGGCCTTTCGACGCCGAGATCGCATACGAGGTGAGGCTCAGGCTCGCGCCCAGCACCAGCGGGCCCAGCGTGACGGCGGCCCAGTAGACGAGCACGCGCTGCGCGATCGGGCGCGGCTTGCGCACGCGCCAGATGCCGTTGAGCGTGCGGTCTATGGTCAGCATCAACGCGAGCGCGGTGAAGAACAGCAGCACCAGCCCGACCGTGCCGACGCCCTTGGCCTGCGCCGCGAACCGGGTCAGCTCGCGCAACACCTGGCTGGCGATGTTCTCGGGCACCAGCGCCTGCAGAAAATAGCGCTGCAATGCGGTCTGGAAGTTCGCGAACATCGGGAAGGCCGAGAACACCGCGAGCATCACGGTGAGCAGCGGCACCAGCGAGATGATGGTCGTGAAGGTCAGGCTGCTGGCCGTCAGGCCGAGCCGGTCTTCGCGGAAGCGGGCCCGCAGCGTGCGCAGCGTGTCCAGCCAGGGCCAGGTCTGCAGGGTCTGGACCAAGTTGGGCAGCTGTTCGCGCAGCACCGACTTGACCGTGGCGGAGAGATTCATTGCTGGCATCATAGCCAGCGATGAACGACGCTCCTGCACTCGCCGCCACCCCGCCCACATCGGTCGCCTGGACCCGCGCGGTCGCGCTCGGCAGCGTGCTCGCGCTGATCGTGCTGGGCCTGGCCTGGGAGCTGTGGCTCGCACCCACCGGGCAGCGCACGCTGGCGCTCAAGGTGTTGCCGCTGTTCGTGCCGCTCGTCGGGTTGTGGCGCAACCGCATGTACACCTACCGCTGGGTCAGCCTGATGGTGTGGCTCTATTTCACCGAAGGCGTGGTGCGCGCGACCAGCGACCGCGGCGCCGGTGTGCCGCTGGCGATCGTCGAGGTGCTGTTGTGCCTGCTGCTGTTCGCGGCGTGCGCGGCGCATGTGCGCTGGCGGCTGCGCAGCGCGAAGGCGGCTGTGGCGCCATGAAGTTGATCGACGATCTGCGCGCCATCGTCGGCGCGGCCCACGTGTTGACCGAGGGCGACCTGGGCGGCTACGAGCTCGACTGGCGCAAGCGCTACCGCGGGCGCGCGCTCGCGGTCGTGCGGCCGGGCACGACCTCGGAAGTCGCCGCGGTCGTGCGCACCGCGGTCGCGCACGGCGTGCCCATCGTCACACAAGGCGGCAACACCGGCCTGGTCGGTGCCTCGGTGCCTGATGGGTCGGGCACGCAACTGCTGCTGAGCCTGACGCGCCTGAACCGCGTGCGCGCGATCGACGCGGCCAACCTGACGATGACGGTCGATGCCGGCTGCGTGCTGCAGCAGGTGCAGGAGGCCGCGGCTGCGCAAGGCCTGCTGTTCCCGCTGAGCCTCGCCGCCGAAGGCAGCTGCACGATCGGCGGCAACCTGGCGACCAACGCCGGCGGCACGCAGGTGCTGCGCTACGGCAACGCGCGCGAGCTGTGTCTGGGGCTCGAAGTCGTGACCGCCGCCGGCGAGGTCTGGAACGGCCTGACCGGGCTGCGCAAGGACAACACCGGCTACGACCTGCGCCACCTGTTCGTCGGCAGCGAAGGCACGCTGGGCGTGATCACCGGCGCCACGCTGAAGCTCTACCCGCGGCCCGCGGCGTCGGGCACCGCACTCGCGGCCGTGGCGACGCTGGACGATGCGGTCGCGCTGCTGCAGCTCGCGCAGGCGCGTCTCGGCGCGAGCCTGACCGGCTTCGAGGTGATGCAGCGCTACGCGCTCGACCTCGTGCGAAAGCATTTCCCGCAGCTCGCCCAGCCGCTGCCACCGATCGCTTGGACGGTGTTGCTCGAACAGTCCGACAGCGAGAGCGCAGAGCACGCGCAAGCGCTGTTCGAGGCCCTGCTCGAAACCGCACTCGAACGCGGCCTGGTGACCGACGCCGCGGTCGCGTCCAGCCTCGAGCAGGCCAAGGCGATGTGGCACCTGCGCGAATCCATCCCGATGGCACAAAGCGTAGCAGGCCCGAACATCAAGCACGACATCGCACTGCCGATCTCGGCGATCGCCACCTTCGTCGCCAGCACCGATGCGGCGCTGCGCCAGGCCTTCCCCGGCGTGCGCCTGGTCAACTTCGGCCACCTGGGCGACGGCAACCTGCACTACAACGTGCAGCCACCTGACGGCACCGATGCGAACGCGTTTCTGCGCGAGCACGAGCACGCGGTGAACACGCTGGTCTACGACGCGGTCGGCGCGTTCGCCGGCTCGATCTCGGCCGAGCACGGCATTGGCGCGCTCAAGCGCGACGAGCTCGCGCAGCGCAAGTCACCGGTCGCGCTGGCCCTGATGCGCGCGATCAAGCAGGCACTCGATCCGCGGGGACTGCTGAACCCCGGTCGGATGCTGTGAGGGCCTCGGCCTTCAACCACGCCGCGAATTCCTGTGCCTCGGGCTTGCGCGCCGCGGTGGCCGAGCGCACCAGGTAATAGCTGCGCGGCGACGCCACCGTTTTCTTGAACGGCGCGACCAGGCGCCGGTCCTTCAGCAGCTGCTTGAGCAACGGGCTGCGGCCCAGCGCGATGCCCTGCCCCGCGATGGCCGCGTTGATGAGCTGGTCGAACTGCGAGAAGTGCAGCACGCTGGCGGGCTTCAGGCCTTCGAGCTTCATCGCGCGCAGCCAGATCGGCCAGTCCTGCATGTCGGCGCCGGGGCCGGAGTCGAGGTACATCAGCACGTGGTGGCGCAGGTCTTCGGGGGTCTTCAACGGGCGCGCCGGGTCGCGCAGCAGCTTGGGCGAACAGACCGGCAGCACGACATCGGCGAACAACAGCTCGGCCCCGGGATCGATGGCATCTTCGGCCTGGTAGCGGATCGCCAGGTCGAAGCCGTCGCGGTTGAGGTTCACGAGCTTGTAGCCGGCCGAGATGCGCACGTCGACCTCGGGCCGGGTCGCGGTGAAGCCGGCGAGCCGCGGGATCAGCCACAGGCCGGCGAAGCCGGGCGTGGTCGTCACGACGACCGTCTTGGCGCGCCGATCGCGCTTGAGTTCGCCCCCGACGGCATGCAGCTGGCCCAGCACTTCGGTGACGGCCTGGAACAGCGTCTGGCCCTCGTCGGTGAGCCGCAACGCACGGTGCAAGCGGCGGAACAAGGCCAGCCCGTAGTGGTCTTCGAGCGCCGCGATCTGCCGGCTCACCGCGGACTGGGTCAGCGCGAGCTCGTCGGCGGCCTTCGTGAAGCTCAGGTGGCGGGCCGAGGCCTCGAAGGCTTCGAGCTGGTCCAGCGGCGGCAGGTCGTAGTGGCGCATGGCGATTCGATGTTTTCGCATTCTTATTTCGCATGCAAGTCATTCGAACTGACCGTTTGAGCGACCCGATGCAATGCTCGAGACTCTACCCACGCCTCCCCCAAAAAGGAAGGCCCGGGTCTGAAGCGAGCCATGCCGTCGCTTCATGCGAAGGAGCTGAACATGAACACCCAAGACCTCTTCCCTGCCGCCATCCACCTGCGCAAGGGCGGCATCCACCGCCTGCCGAAGGGGCGCGGCCAACGCATCGAATCGCTCAGCGGCAGCCTGTGGGTCACGATGGACCACGACCTGCGCGACATCCTGGTGCAGCCGGGCCGGGGTTTCAGCATCGACCGGCCGGGCCCGACGCTGATCAGTGCGCTCGACGACGCCCGCTTCGTGGTGCTGGAACCGACCGCGGCCTGAGCGGGCGTTCGGCGCAAGGGCACCTACTGGATCGTGCCCTTCAACGGCACCGGGACCGGCAGCGCGACGATCTCGATGCCTTCGTCGCGCAGCGCCTCGGCGTCTTCGCTGCTGGCGCGGCCGCGGATGCCGCGGTCTTGGGCCTCGCCGTAGTGGATGCGGCGAGCTTCCTCAGGGAAGCGGTCGCCGACGTCCTCGGTCTTGTCCATCATCTCGCGCACCGCCTTCAGCCAGCGGCGCTGTGCATTGACCTCGGTGACCTCGCCCGCGGGCCGCACCTCGGGCTCGCCGCGCTGCGTCGACACGTTCAGGCGCGGGGCGCTCGGCAAGCGGCTGATGGCCTTGTCGTCGCACAGCGGGCAGGCGATCAGCCCGCGCTCGTCTTGCGCGACGAAGTCGGCATCTGAACTGAACCAGCCCTCGAAGCGGTGGTCGTGCGTGCAGCGCAGGTTCAGAACCTTCATGGCACGGATTATCGATGGCTCAGGGCGCCGCGTGCCAGGTGAGCGGCCAATGCCCTGCGCGCCAGTGTTGCAGCCACAACATTCCGATCAATGTTTTGGCATCTGTCAGCGCGCCGGTGCGGGCCATCTCGTTGAGTTCATCCAGGCTGGCGCTGCCGACGTCGAGGAATTCGCCCGCGTCGAGGTGGCGCTCGCCCAGGCTCAGGCCGCGGGCGAACCAGATCTCGATGCCCTCGTTCGAGTACGCGATCGCGTTGTGCAGGATGCCCGCACGGGCCCATTCGGCGGCGCGGTAGCCGGTTTCCTCGGCCAGCTCGCGGATTCCGCAGGTCAGCGGCGGCTCGCCCGCGTCGATCTTGCCGGCCGGGAACTCGACCATCACACGCGCCAGCGGGTAGCGCCACTGGCGCTCGATCACGAGGCGGCCGTCGTCCAGCAAGGGCACGACCATCACCGCGCCAGGGTGGACGATGTATTCGCGCTGGGCGGTGCTGCCATCGGGCAGCCGAACCTGATCGCGTCGCACGTCGAGAAAGGCGCCCTGGTAGACCTGCTCGGAGACGAGCGTGTCTTCGCGCAGCAGCGCGTCGTCGGGCGGCGCCACCGCAGTCAGGTCGCCAGCGCCTCGACCGGCCGACAAGGTCAAGTCGCCAGCGCCTTGACGATGGCCTGGACGCACAGCGTCATCAGCCAGCTCGGCAGGATGCCGAACGCGAGCACGGCCACGCCATTGAGCGACAACACGGCACGCACGTCGCCGGTGCTGACGATGGGCGCGTGGTCGGCGGGCTCGTCGAAGTACATCACCTTGATCACGCGCAGGTAGTAGAACGCGCCGACCAGCGACAGCAAGACCGCCACGATGGCCAGCAAGAGGTAGCCCCCGACGTTGGTCGAGACCAGCGACTGCAGCACCGACAGCTTGGCGTAGAAGCCCACGGTGGGCGGCAGGCCGGCAAGCGACAGCATGAAGATCGTCATCACCAGCGCGAACCACGGGCTGCGCTTGGCCAGGCCCTTCAGGTCGTCGATCTGTTCGGCCTCGAAGCCCTGGCGCGACAGCAGCATCACCATGCCGAAGCTGCCCAGTGTCGTCAGCACGTAGGTGACGATGTAGAACATCGACGACGCGTACGAGTTGCCGGCCGACAGCGTGTTGCCGGACACCACGCCCGAGCACAGACCCAGCAGCATGAAGCCCATCTGCGCGATGCTCGAATACGCCAGCATGCGCTTCAGATTGGTTTGCGCGATCGCGACAACGTTGCCCAGCAGCATCGAGCCGACCGACAGCACGACCAGCATCTGCTGCCAGTCGACCGCCCGGCCCAGCATGCCTTCAACGAGCAGGCGGATCGTGATCGCGAACGCGGCCAGCTTGGGCGCGCCGCCGATCAGCAGCGTGACCGCCGTCGGGGCGCCCTGGTAGACGTCGGGCACCCACATGTGGAAGGGCACGGCGCCGAGCTTGAACCCCAGGCCCGCGACGATGAACACGATGCCGAGAATCATCACCTGCTCGTTGATCTGGCCGGTGCCGATGGCCTTGAAGACCTCACCCATCTCGAGCGAACCGGTCGCGCCATACATCATCGACAGGCCGTAGAGCAGGAAGCCGCTGGCCAGCGCGCCGAGCACGAAGTACTTCATCGCGGCTTCGGTCGCGTCCGCATGGTCGCGGCGCATCGCGACCAGCGCGTACAAGCTCAGCGACATCAGCTCGAGGCCGAGGTAGACGACGAGGAAGTTGTTCGCCGACAGCATCACGGCGATGCCCAGCAGCGAGAACAGGCTGAGCGTGAACAGCTCGCCCTTCAGCATGTCGCGCTCGGCGGCGTAGGGCCGCGCGTAGACCAGCGACACCATCACCGCGATGGTGGAGAACAGGCCCAGCAGGTGGCCCATCGGGTCGGCCACCACCATGCGCTGCATTGCGTAGACGGTGGCACCGTCGTTGAAGGCCCACAGCTGCATCAGCGCGACGACCGCGAGCGAGACCTGCGTGAGCAGGTAGGTGGGCAAGCGCCTGGGGTGCGTGACCCACAGGTCGACCATCGCGACGACGCAAGCCATCACGAGCAGGACGATTTCGGGAGCGATGGCGGACCAGTTCATCTGATTCATGGCTGATTTACTGGCTGGGGATCTTGCTGACGGCCACGTGCTTGAGCAGGCCGTCGACAGAGACGTGCATCACGTCGGTGAACGGCTTCGGGTACAGGCCCATCGCCAGCACGGCGGCCGCGAGCAGCGCGAGCATGCCGAACTCGCGGCCGTTGATGTCGGTGAGCTCGCGCACATGGTCGTTGGCGACGGCACCGAAGTACACCCGCTTGACCATCCACAGCGTGTAGGCCGCGCCGAAGATCAGCGTGGTCGCCGAGATCATGCCGAGCCAGAAGTTGTATTTGACGGCGCCCAGGATGACCATCCACTCGCCGACGAAACCTGCGGTGCCCGGCAGGCCGCAGTTGGCCATCGCGAACAGCACCGCGAACGCGGCGAACTTGGGCATGGTGTTGGCCACGCCGCCATAGGCCGCGATCTCGCGCGAGTGCACGCGGTCGTAGAGAACGCCGATGCACAGGAACATGGCACCCGACACGAAGCCGTGCGACACCATCTGCACGATGCCGCCGGACATGCCCAACTCGTTGAAGATGAAGAAGCCGAAAGTCACGAAGCCCATGTGGGCGATCGACGAATAAGCCACGAGCTTCTTCATGTCCTGCTGCACCAGCGCGACGAAGCCGATGTAGACGACCGCGATAAGCGACAGCGCCATCATGAAGCCCGCCCACTTGTGCGAGGCGTCGGGCGTGATCGGCAGCGAGAAACGCAGGAAGCCGTAGCAGCCCAGCTTCAGCATGATGGCCGCCAGCACCACCGAGCCGCCGGTCGGTGCCTCGACGTGGGCATCGGGCAGCCAGGTGTGGACCGGCCACATCGGCACCTTCACCGCGAACGCGAGGAAGAACGCGAAGAACAGGTAGCTCTGCGCCGAGATGCCCAGCGGCAGCTTGTGCCAGGTCAGGATGTCGAAGCTGCCGCCTGACTTGTAGTACAGGAAGATCAGCGCGACCAGCATCAAGAGCGAGCCGGCCAGCGTGTACAGGAAGAACTTGAACGCCGCGTAGACGCGCTTGGGTCCTCCCCACACGCCGATGATCAGGTACATGGGGATCAGCGTGGCCTCGAAGAACACGTAGAACAGCAGGCCGTCGAGCGCCGCGAACACGCCGATCATCAGGCCCGACAAAATCAGGAACGCGCCCATGTACTGGTTCACGCGCGAGGTGATGACCTCCCACGCGGCGATCACGACGATCACGGTGATGAAGGCCGTCAGCGGCACGAACCACATCGACAGGCCGTCCACGCCCAGGTGGTAGTGGACGTTGAAGCGCTCGATCCAGTCGAACTTCTCGACGAACTGCATCGCCGCCGTCGTGTTGTCGAAGCCGCCGATCAGCGGCAGCGTCACCAAAAAGCTCACCAGCGCGGCGACCAGCGACATCCAGCGTACCGCGCCGGCATGCTCGTCGCGACCGATCGCGAGCAGCACGACGCCCGCGAGGATCGGCAGCCAGATGGCGTAACTCAGCAAACCCATGTTCTTGTTCTCCGCGCCTGTTCTTGTCGGCTAGCGTCCATACAGCATCCACGTCATCAGGCCGATGACGCCGATGATCATCACCAGCGCGTACCAGTACAGGTGGCCGGTCTGCAGGCGCTTGCCGATGGCCGCCACGCCGCCCACGGCATTCGCCGAACCGTTGATCAACACGCCGTCGATCAGGCCCTCGTCGCCGCCCTTCCACAGGCCGGTGCCGGTGAGGCGTGCGAGGCGCGCCAGCACGTTCTCGTTGAACCAGTCGAAGTAGTACTTGTTGTCGAGCACGCGGTAGACGAACGAGAAACGCGCCTTGATCGCAGCCGGCCATTCCGGCTTGAGCATGTAGAACACGTAGGACGTGACGACCCCCGCCAGCGCCAGCCAGAACACCGGCGACCCGAACGCGTGCAGCGCCATCGCGGCCGGGCCGTGAAAGGCCTCGGCGAGTTCCTTCATCGCTTCGTGATGCTCGACATCGATGACGATGGCCCCCTTGAAGAACTCGCCGAACAGCATCGGCGCGATCGTCAGGTAGCCGATGATCACCGACGGTATCGCGAGCGCGATCAGCGGCACCGTGACGACCCATGGCGACTCGTGCGGCACATGCACGTGCACGTGACCATGCTCGTCGGCATGATCGTGCTCGCCGGGGAAGGGCTTGTGCCGGAACCGCTCCTCGCCATGGAAGACCAGGAAGTACATCCGGAACGAATAGAAGGCGGTGACGAACACGCCGATCATCACCGCGGCATACGCGAAGCCCGAGCCCCACAGGTGGCTCTCGTGCACCGCCTCGATGATGCTGTCCTTCGAGTAGAAGCCGGCGAACAGCGGCGTGCCGATCAGCGCGAGCGAGCCCAGCAGCGAGGTGATCCAGGTGATGGGCATGTACTTGCGCAGGCCGCCCATGTTGCGGATGTCCTGGTCGTGGTGCATGCCGATGATGACCGAGCCGGCACCGAGGAACAGCAGCGCCTTGAAGAACGCGTGCGTCATCAGATGGAACACCGCGACCGAGTAGGCCGAGGCGCCGAGCGCGACCGTCATGTAGCCGAGCTGCGACAGTGTCGAGTACGCGACCACGCGCTTGATGTCGTTCTGGATGATGCCGAGAAAGCCCATGAACAGCGCGGTGATCGCGCCGATGGTCATCACGAAGCTCAAAGCGGTGTCGGACAGCTCGAACAGTGGCGACATGCGCGCGACCATGAAGATGCCGGCCGTCACCATCGTCGCCGCGTGGATCAGCGCCGAGATCGGGGTCGGGCCTTCCATCGAGTCGGGCAGCCAGACGTGCAGCGGGAACTGCGCGCTCTTGCCCATCGCACCGATGAAGAGGCAGATGCAGGTCACGGTGATCAGCATCCACTCGGTGCCGGGGAAGGTCAGCTTCGCCAGTTCGCTGCCTTTGGCGAACGCTTCGCCGTAGTTCAGCGTGTTCGCGAACGCGACGATCAGGCCGATGCCGAGGATGAAGCCGAAGTCGCCGACGCGGTTGACCAGGAAGGCCTTCATGTTCGCGAAGATCGCGGTCGGCTTGGTAAACCAGAAGCCGATCAGCAGGTAGGACACCAGGCCCACCGCCTCCCAGCCGAAGAACAGCTGCAGGAAGTTGTTGCTCATCACGAGCATCAGCATCGAGAAGGTGAACAGCGAGATGTAGCTGAAGAAGCGCTGATAGCCCGGGTCTTCTTCCATGTAGCCGATGGTGTAGATGTGCACCATCAGCGAGACGAAGGTCACCACGCACATCATCATCGCGGTCAGGCCATCGACGAGGAAGCCGATTTCCATCTTCAGGCCACCGAGCTGCATCCACTCGTAGATGGTGGCGTTGAAGCGCGCGCCGTCGAGCACGGCCAGCAGCGTCTGGATCGAGATGACGAGCGAGATCGCGACACCGATGCAGGTGACCCAGTGCGCGCCCTTGCGGCCGATGGCCTTGCCGAACAGGCCGGCCGCGATGGCGCCGACCAGCGGTGCCAGCGGCACCACGAGCAGCATGTTTTGAGAGAGTTGTGCTGTCATCTTGATCGCCTCAACCCTTCAGGCCGTCGAGTTCGTCGACGTTGATCGTGGCGCGGTTGCGGAACAGCACGACCAGGATGGCCAGGCCGATCGCCGACTCGGCCGCCGCGACGGTGAGGATGAAGAACACGAACACCTGCCCGGCCATGTCGCCGAGGTAGTGCGAGAACGCGACGAAGTTCAGGTTGACCGCAAGCAGCATCAGCTCGATCGCCATCAGCAGCACGATCAGGTTCTTGCGGTTCAAGAAGATGCCGATCACCGACAGCGCGAACAGGATTGCCCCCAGCGAGAGGTAGTGGCCGAGCGTGATGCCGCTGAGCGCCAGCGTCGTCGTCATTTCTTTTCTCCTGTGGCGGGTGCGGCGGCTTCCGGTGCCGGCACCGGGTCCGGCAGCTCGACGACGGCCTGCATCTTCACGACGCGCATGCGGTCGGCGGCGCGCACGCGCACCTGATCCGACGGGTTCTGGTACTTCGAGTCCTTGCGCCGGCGCAGCGTCAGCGCGATCGCCGCGATGATCGCGACCAGCAGCAGCACGGCCGCAATCTGCAGCGGGTACAGGTACTTGGTGTAGACCTCGATGCCGAGCAGCTTGGTGTTGCCGAGCTTCATCGCGGCGGCGTCGGCGATGGGCGCGTCGGTCACGCGGAAGCCGGGCAGCAGCACCGCCGCCATCTCGAGCGCGATCACGACCGCGACCAGCGCCGCGACCGGGAAGTGCTTCCAAAAGCCCTCGCGCAGCTCTTCGGAGCCGACGTCGAGCATCATCACGACGAAGAGGAACAGCACCATCACCGCGCCAACGTAGACCAGCACCAGCACGATGGCGAGAAACTCGGCGCGCAGCAGGATCCAGACACAGGCCGCACTGAAGAAGGCGAGCACGAGAAACAGCGCCGCGTACACCGGGCTGCGCGCGGTGATGACGCGGAACGAGGCGAACAGCAGGACGCCTGAGAAGACGTAGAAGAGCGCGGTGTTGATGTCCATGTTTTTCTAGGGCAAGGCTCCTCACCTTGCGGCCAACACGCCGAGCGACGGTCGCCGCTCAGCGGTACTTGGCGTCCGCCTCCTTGGCTTTGGCGATCTCGCCCTCGTAACGGTCGCCCACGGCCAGCAGCATGTCCTTGGTGAAGTACAGGTCGCCGCGCTTTTCGCCGTGGTATTCGAAGATGTGGGTCTCGACGATGGAGTCGACCGGGCAGCTCTCTTCGCAGAAGCCGCAGAAGATGCACTTGGTCAGGTCGATGTCATAGCGCGTCGTGCGGCGCGAGCCGTCGTCGCGCACGTCGCTCTCGATCGTGATCGCCATCGCCGGGCACACGGCCTCGCACAGCTTGCAGGCGATGCAGCGCTCCTCGCCGTTCTCATAGCGGCGCAGCGCGTGCAGGCCGCGAAAGCGCGGCGACAGCGGCGTCTTCTCTTCCGGGAACTGCACCGTGATCTTGCGCGACCAGAAGTGCCGGCCGGTCAGGGCCATGCCCTTGAACAGCTCGCCGAGCAGAAAGCTCGAGAAGAAATCTTTGACGGGTGTTGCGGTGGTGGCCATGGGCGCGCCCCTCACTTCCAGATGTTCCAAGGGGACTGGATCCACAGCCCCACCACCACCAGCCACACCAGCGTGACCGGGATGAAGATCTTCCAGCCCAGACGCATGATCTGGTCGTAGCGGAAGCGCGGGAAGCTCGCGCGCACCCACAAGAAGATGGTCACGACGCAGAAGGTCTTGCCGAACAGCCAGAACCAGTTCCAGAACCACGAGGTCTTGACGATCCACTCGGGCGTCGTCAGGCCGAACAGGCCGAACGACACCGGCGCGTACCAGCCGCCCAGGAACATGATCACCGAGATCGCGGAGATCAGGATCATGTTGGCGTACTCGGCGAGGAAGAACATCGCGAACGCCATGCCCGAGTACTCGACCATGTGGCCGGCGACGATCTCGGACTCGCCTTCGACCACGTCGAACGGGTGCCGGTTGGTTTCGGCCAGGCCCGAGATGAAGTAGACGACGCAGATCGGCAGCAGCGGCAACCAGTTCCATGACAGGAAGCTCAGGCCGCGTTCGGCGAGCATGCCCTTGCCCTGGCCCAGCACGATGTCGGTCACGTTGAGGCTGCCGGTCACCATCAGCACGACGACCAGGCAGAAACCGATTGCGATCTCGTAGCTGACCATCTGCGCCGACGCACGCAGCGCACCGAGGAAGGCGTACTTCGAGTTCGAAGCCCAGCCGGCGATGATCACACCGTAGACCTCGACCGAGGTGATGGCCATCAGCAGCAGCAGGCCGGCGTTGAGGTTGGACAGCGCGGCGTCCGGCCCGAACGGGATCACGACCCACGCGGCCAGCGCCGGCATGATGGTCATCACCGGGCCGAGGAAGAACAGCGGCTTGTTCGCCGCGGTCGGGACGATGATCTCCTTGAAGATCAGCTTCACCGCATCGGCGATCGGCTGCAGCAGGCCCAGCGGCCCGACGCGGTTCGGGCCCGGACGGATCTGGCTCCAGCCGATGGCCTTGCGCTCCCACAGCGTGAGGTAGGCGACGCACAGCATCAGCGGGATGACCAGCGCAACGATCTTCACGATGGACCAGACCAGTGGCCACACCGGGCCGAGCACCGAACTGCCGAACGAGGTGATGGTGTCGATCATGGTCAGACCTTCTCGACCGTGAGGGCGCCGAACATCGCACCGAGCGACGCCGTATCGGCGTGACCGGCCGGCACGCGCACCGCCGTGTCGGCCAACGTGGCGTCGAGCTGTGCCGGCAGCACCGCCTGTGCGTTGCCTTGAGAGACGCGAACCTTGTCGCCGGCGTTCAGGCCGAGTGCCGACCACAGCGCCTGCGGCAGGCTTGCGAACGGCGCACGGGCGTCGGCCGTGAGTTGCAGCGAGGTGGCACGACGCACCAGCGCATCGGTCGCGTAGATCGGCACGTCGGCGATGCGTTCGAGGCCGGTGGCCGGCGCAGCCGCGTTGACCGTCGCGGCACTCGCGTTGCTCAGCCGTGTAGCGATGGTCGTGACGTCGCCCAGCGCTTCGGCGCGCACGTCCTCGGAGGTTTCGAAATCGAAGCCCTTCAACCCGAGCGTGTTGCCGAGCACGCGCAAGACCTTCCACGCCGGGCGCGTGTCGCCGAGTGGCTTCACGACGCCGTGGAAGCTCTGCACGCGGCCCTCGGCGTTGACGAAGGTGCCGGACGTTTCAGTGAACGGGGCGATCGGCAGCATCACGTCGGCGAACTCGTTCGCGACGTTCTTGAACGGCGTCAGCACGACCACCATCTCGGCCGCCTGCATCGCGGCGCTCGCGGTCGCAGCGTTCGCGGCGTCCAGTGTCGGCTCGACGTTCAGCAGCACGCAGGCCTTCAACGTCGGGCCGTTCAGCATCTGGCCGGCGTTCAGGCCGCCGTTGCGCGGCTGCGCACCGACGAGTTGCGCGCCGACGCTGTTGCCGGCTTCGGTCAGGTAACCGACGGTCGCGCCGGTCTGCGCAGCGATCCAGTTCGCGAGCGACAGCAAGGCGCCGGCTTGCGGGTGTTGCGCCGCGGCGTTGCCGAGCAGCACGGCCTTGCGCTCGCCGCTCAGCAGCGAAGCGGCCACGGCCTTGGCCTCATCCGTCGCTTCGCCGGCGACCGGCGCCGTGGCGCCATTGGTCGCACCGATGGCGACGGCGATATTCGCCAGCGCCTGCACCCAGCCGCTGGGCGCGACGCTCTGCGTCGACGCCATCGTCATCAGCCAGTCGTCGTGCGCGGCGTTGAGGCTGTGCACCTTGGCACCCTGGCGCGCGGCCTGGCGGATGCGTTGCGCGAACAGCGGGTGGTCCTTGCGCAGGAACGAGCCGACGACCAGCACGCGTTGCAGCGTCGACAGCGACGCGATGGCCGTGCCCAGCCAGCGCACGGCGCCGCTGGTGTCGCTGAAGTCGGCGTGCCGGGTGCGGTGGTCGATGTTCTCGCTGCCCAGCCCGCGCACCAGCTTCGCCAGCAGGTGCAGCTCTTCGACGGTGCTGTAGGCCGAGCCCAGCGCGCCGACGCTCTTCGCGCCGTGGTCGACCGAGATCTGCGTCAGGCCGCGGCTCACGTACTCGAGCGCGGTCTGCCAGTCGACACTCTTCCAGGCGCCGCCCTGCTTGATCATCGGCGCGGTCAGGCGCTCGGTGCCGTTCAAGGCCTCGTACGAGAAGCGGTCGCGGTCGGCGATCCAGCATTCGTTGACGGCTTCGTTCTCGAGCGGAACGACGCGCATCACCTGGTTGTTCTTGACCTGGACGATCAGGTTGGCGCCGGTGCTGTCGTGCGGGCTCACGCTCTTGCGGCGCGAGAGTTCCCAGGTGCGGGCGCTGTAGCGGAACGGCTTGCTCGTGAGCGCGCCGACCGGGCAGACGTCGATCATGTTGCCCGAGAGCTCGGAATCGATGGTCTCGCCGACGATGGTCGTGATCTCGGAATGCTCGCCGCGGTGGATCATGCCCAGCTCCATCACACCGGCGACTTCCTGGCCGAAGCGCACGCAGCGGGTGCAGTGGATGCAGCGGCTCATCTCTTCCATCGAGATCAGCGGGCCAACGTTCTTGTGGAAGACGACGCGCTTTTCTTCGTTGTAGCGCGTGCTCGAGGCGCCGTAGCCGACCGCCAGGTCTTGCAGCTGGCACTCGCCGCCCTGGTCGCAGATCGGGCAGTCGAGCGGGTGGTTGATCAGCAGGAACTCCATCACGCCCTGCTGGGCCTGGAGTGCCTTCGTGCTCTTGGTGCGCACGATCATGCCCTGCGTCACCGGCGTGGCGCAGGCCGGCATCGGCTTGGGCGCCTTCTCGACGTCGACCAGGCACATGCGGCAGTTGGCCGCGATGCTGAGCTTCTTGTGATAGCAGAAATGCGGGATGTAGGTGCCGCCCTTGTCGGCCGCATGCATGATCATGCTGCCCTCGAGCACCTCTACCTTCTTGCCGTCGAGTTCGATTTCGATCATGGTCAGGCTGCGATCGCTTGTGCAGGAACCGCGACCTTGGCGGTCTTGTGTTCGATGAGGTGGACGAACTCGTCGCGGAAGTGCTTGATCATCGCGCGCACCGGCATCGCCGCGGCGTCGCCCAATGCGCAGATCGTGCGGCCCTGGATGTTGTCGGCGACCGAGTTCAGCAGGTCGATGTCTTCGATGCGGCCCTCGCCCTTGGCGATGCGGTCGACCATGCGGAACAGCCAGCCCGTGCCCTCGCGGCACGGCGTGCACTGGCCGCAGCTTTCGTGCATGTAGAAGTAGCTCAGGCGCAGCAGGCTCTTGACCATGCAGCGGGTGTCGTCCATCACGATCACCGCGCCGGAGCCCAGCATCGAGCCGGCCTTGGCGATGCTGTCGTAGTCCATCGTCAGCTCGTTCATGATGGACGCGGGCAGCACCGGCGCCGACGAGCCACCGGGAATGACGGCCTTCAGCGTGCGGCCAGGACGCACGCCGCCAGCGAGTTCGAGCAGCTTGCTGAACGGCGTGCCCAGCGGAATCTCGAAGTTGCCTGGGTTCTGCACGTCGCCGACGACCGAGAAGATCTTGGTGCCGCCGTTGTTCGGCTTGCCGATCGCGAGATAGGGTGCGCCGCCATTGCGGATGATCCACGGCACGGCCGCGAAGGTCTCGGTGTTGTTGATCGTGGTCGGCTTGCCGTACAGGCCGTAGCTCGCCGGGAACGGCGGCTTGAAGCGCGGCTGGCCCTTCTTGCCTTCGAGCGATTCGAGCAGCGCGGTCTCTTCGCCGCAGATGTAGGCGCCGAAGCCGTGGGCTGCGTGCAGCTGGAAGCTGAACGTCGAGCCGAGCAGGTTGTCGCCCAGATAGCCTGCGGCGCGCGCCTCTTCGAGCGCGGCCTCGAAGCGTTCGTAGACCTCGAAGATCTCGCCGTGGATGTAGTTGTAGCCGACCTTGATGCCCATCGCGTACGCCGCGATCGCCATGCCTTCGATGACGATGTGCGGGTTGAACATCAGGATGTCGCGATCCTTGCAGGTGCCGGGCTCGCCTTCGTCCGAATTGCAGACGAGGTATTTCGCGCCCGGGAACTGGCGCGGCATGAAGCTCCACTTCAGCCCGGTCGGGAAGCCCGCGCCGCCGCGGCCGCGCAATCCCGAGGCCTTGACTTCGGCGATGACCTGGTCGGAGGTCATGCCCAGCGGTTTTCCATCCACTTCGCCCTGCTCGAGAATCTTGCGCAGCGCCTGATAGCCGCCTCGCGCCTCGTAGTCCTTCAGGCTCCAGTTCTGGCCGTCCAGGCCGTCGTAGATCTGCGCGCCGATGTGGCGGTTGTGAAAGCAGGTCTCGGTGCCCGTCGCCTGAAACTTCGACAAGTCCAGCATCGGATTCATTGCTTGTGCGCCTTCAGCGTCTCGATCAGCTCGTCGAGGCGCGCGTTGTTCATGAAGCTCACCATCTGGCGATCGTTCACCAGCATCACCGGCGCGTCGGCGCAGGCGCCCAGGCATTCGCTCTTCTGCACCGTGAACAGGCCGTCGGCCGTCGTACCGCCCTCTTCCACGCCCAGCTTGTGGCACAGGTGGTCGAGCGCCTGCTGACCGTCGCGCAGCTGGCACGGCAGGTTGGTGCAGACGTTGAACTTGAACTGCCCCAGCGGCTGCTGGTTGTACATGTTGTAGAAGGTCGTGACTTCGTGCACCGCGATCGGCGGCATGCCGAGGACCTCGGCGATGGCCTTCTCGCTCTCGCCCGAGACGAAGCCCTGTTCCTGCTGCACGATGGCCAGGCAGGCCATCACGGCCGACTGCGCCTGATCGGCCGGGTACTTCGCGATTTCCTTCGCGAAGCGTGCGCGTGTGGATTCCGTGATCACCGGTCGATCTCTCCGAAAACGATGTCCATCGTGCCGATCAGCGCGACCGCGTCGGCAATCATGTGGCCGCGCGCCAGCTCGTCGAGCGAGGCCAGGTGCGGGAAGCCGGGCGGGCGGATCTTCAGGCGGTAGGGCTTGTTCGCACCGTCGCTGACGATGTAGATGCCGAACTCACCCTTCGGGTGCTCGACCGCGGCATAGGCCTCGCCTTCGGGCACGTGGAAGCCTTCGGTGAAGAGCTTGAAGTGGTGGATCAGATCCTCCATGCCGCTCTTCATGTCGAGGCGCGACGGCGGGGCGACCTTGTGGTTGCTCGTGATCACCGGGCCATCGTTGGCGCGCAGCCAGTCGACGCACTGCTTGATGATGCGATTGGCCTGGCGCATCTCTTCGACGCGCACCAGGTAGCGGTCGTAGGTGTCGCCGTTCACGCCCAGCGGCACGTCGAAGTCCATCTGGTCGTAGACGTCGTAGGGCTGGTGCTTGCGCAGGTCCCACAGCACGCCGGAGCCGCGCAGCATCGCACCGGTGAAGCCGAGGTTGAGCGCGCGCTCGGGCGTGACGATGCCGATGCCGACGGTGCGCTGCTTCCAGATGCGGTTGTCGGTCAGCAGCGTCTCGTAGTCGTCCACGCACTTCGGGAAGCGCTTGGTGAAGTCCTCGATGAAGTCCAGCAGCGAACCTTGGCGGTTCTCGTTGAGCTGCGACATGGCCTTGGCGTTGCGGATCTTCGAGGCCTTGTACTGCGGCATCACGTCCGGCAGGTCGCGGTACACGCCGCCCGGGCGGAAGTAGGCCGCGTGCATGCGCGCGCCCGAGGCCGCTTCGTACATGTCGAACAGGTCTTCGCGCTCGCGGAAGCAGTAGATGAAGATGTTCATCGCACCGCAGTCCAGGCCGTGCGCGCCCAGCCACATCAGGTGATTCAGCAGGCGCGTGATCTCGGCGAACATCACGCGGATGTACTGTGCGCGCAGCGGCACGTCGACGCCGAGCAGCTTCTCGATCGCGAGGCAGTAGGCGTGCTCGTTGGACATCATCGACACGTAGTCGAGGCGGTCCATGTAGGGCAGCGACTGGATGAAGGTCTTGCTCTCGGCGAGC
>Ga0307509_10005274_pt1 | contig 18091 bp, 9 predicted proteins | sample 10_EM_MG_FD_202245 | JGI IMG/M metagenome (GOLD analysis project Ga0307509, IMG submission 202245) | Populus trichocarpa ectomycorrhiza microbial communities from riparian zone in the Pacific Northwest, United States - 10_EM | ecosystem: Host-associated > Plants > Roots > Unclassified | place...
GGGGGAGTACTACACGATCCGCGGGCATTTAAGGGAATGTTTTAAATAGGTTGAATTGTTCTGCATGAATATACGGCCAAGTTGAAGCCGTACGCTTAAGGTGGCAGTGCCCATATTCAGTGTCCGGTTTCAACTCGGCCGGGGGAGTACTACACGATCCGTGGGCGTTTAAGGCAATGTTTTAAATAGGTTGAATTGTTCCACACCAATATCTGGCCGGGTGGAAGCTGGACACTTAAGGTGGCAGTTCCCATATTGAGTGTCCGGCTTCAACTCGGCCCCGGGAGTCATACATGATTCCCGGGTATTGAAGGGAATGTTTTAAATGGGATGAATTGTTCTGTATGAATATACGGACAAGTTGAAGCCGTACACTTATGGTAGCAGTGCCCATATTGAGTGTCCGGCTTCCACTCGGCCGCAGGAGTACTACATGATCCGTGGGCGTTTAAGGGAATGTTTTAAATAAATTGAATTGAATAGGCGGCCAAGTTGAAGCCGGCGACTCCAGGGAGAGATTCCGGTAGAAAGTGTCTGGCTTCAACTCGGCCGCCTGAGTTCTGCGGATGATTAATGCGAAACTATGCTCTCCTGTGGGAAGGGAAGCCAACCAAAGTAGGGGGTCTGCATGGCGGCCGCCCCGGGTGTCTTCTGAACGGTAAGGGAATTATGGAAATGACAGTAGGGTGCAGACTAAGAAAAAAGCGATGGAGGATGGCAGCGGACGGAAGCGGCTGGAAGCGGACAGATCTAGGTCGCCAGAGATGTGAGGGTAGCAGAGATGCTCGCCGGACGCGCGCAACCGCAAGGAGTAGGCAGGAGGCCAGTAGACGAGAGTATAAGGGGGCGGATACAAGGGGAAGGCCCGGGGAGGGGGGTGGGGCCGCAACAAGAGCGTCGGACGCTGTGGAGGGAAAGTGGGGAGTCCGGGTGTACCAGACGGAAGAAATGAAAGGCAAAGAAGGCACGGGAGATCCGGGAGGACCGGACGCAAAGAGCGGACGCTATTCGTCCGGAAGCGGGCTCTGTCCGTCCCAAGAAAAAGGTTTTTTTGCTGATGTAGGTTACAAACTATTAATTTAACAGCATCCCCTGTGATAGAGTTAGATGATATACATGAAGAATCAGAGTCTGATTCACTAGCCAAATCCTCATAATTATGGTCAGTATGATAGTCTATCCCCACCTCTCTTGCATATCTATCCTGAGCCCCCCGGGCTGCCCTGTTCAAGTTGTATAAACAAACCGCACAAGCATCTGAGGTGCCAGAGTAGCCGAGTTGTGGAGAGACCAAAGAATGAGAAGCGCTAGTGGGGCCTCTAGAGCACAGTTGATTGGGAGCCTGTCAATTGGGGAGGTGATTGGTATTGTTGGCTGGAACGCAATCACTTGGGGGGGTGATAGTTGTTGGTGGAAGCTCAGGTGAGCATGTGGGTTAGGGAACTTCTTCTGGAAGAAAAAATAATAATCCGGCGCGTCACACTTGCTTCCGCGTCACACTTGCTTCCGCATCACACTTGCTTCCGCGTCACACTTGCTTCCGCGTCACACTTGCTTCCGCGTCACACTTGCTTCCACGTCACACTTGCTTCCGCGTCACACTTGCTTCCGCGTCACACTTGCTTCTCCCAACTATGAGCGACAGCGAAATAGGCGGTGAACCGGCTATTAGGGCTATGCTATGAAAATATTAATATTGTAAGATCTCTTCAATTCACACCACATGTCCACTTTGTTGAATATCACCGGCGATCACTGCGCATGCATGTATACTTTGTCTTTGTACCTTTCCTATCTCTCTTAGTTGTTATCTACTAGTTCCTTTGTCAGTCATTAGCAATCACGGAGGAGGGGCGAGTATACCTGGTTTGTATACTTGTCGGAGGATTCGCAGATATGGCCGGGAATGCTCGGGGAGCAAGGCAAGAAATGCTTGGGGAACAAGGCGGGGGATGGGTCGGGAGGCAGTGCGTGTTGGGGGCGGGCAATGTCTCCGGGAGGCCCGGCAACTCAGATGTGTAGTAAAGTTCTCTATATTTAAACCCTCCGTTTGGCCGTAGGTAAATGGATAGGAAAGCAAGAAACGAATCTGCAGAATAGACAGACTTCTCTTCCTCGGCTTCTTTGTCCTTCTTCATTTGCCCCATCCATCTTTCCCCTATCAGCATCTCATAACAATACACTTTTTCATAATTTCTATCTTGTTTGCTGATAAAATAATACTTATGAAGAAGCTGGCATTATTGTAAATCGAGAAGATTTGAAGGCAGAAAAGAAACATGATGCTTCTCTGTATTATAATAATTGTTGGGCTGAATTGAGAGGTGAAAAGGTGCTAAAAGCAAGGAAATTCATATGTTGAATATCATATCATACATACAGTGCAGAGTCCAAGGATACCCAAAGTGAAGTTCTAGATAATAGATAAATGGCAGAGAATTGAACATAGGATCTTAAAAAATCATGGTTTCATGGGTGTAGCCCTAATTCCTGAGGGTTGAGTGTCACATGATGCTCCAGCCTTAGTGCAAGTTTTAGATGCAATGAACTATACCATGGAATGCAGAAGGTGGGTTGGCACAACCCATCGCCAATTGGGCAAGCAACGGGATTCAGCTCGGAGGGGATGAGGAGTGTCTCAGAGGTTGGCGGAAAAAGGTATTGCTGGTTGCTGGGACAGTACGCTGCCATTGCTCAAGAATACCGGGTCCGTGGACCCCAATTAAAACCATTCCCTCTGGCTCTCCCACATCACAAGATCACTATCTTTCCTACGGCTCGCGTTCTTCGTTGCCCACCCACCACCCCTAGCGGACCCTCATGTGTCTTCATTGTCACATCGGGACACATTGGCGGTAAATATCTCCCCCGGCAAGGCTAGCGACAAACCTCACCAAAGCCTCCGGCAGTGGAACTGGGCGGTTGGCGGGTAAGATAAAGGCCTTCATGGTATTTCCTTCCGGCGTTGCTCCCCTAGGGTTTCCTTGAGTTTCCTTTCCTGTCATCTTTAGTTTCTTCTAATGCACTATTTTGGCTTTAGAAAATTGGGGGGTATCATACCTTTAGAATACAATTCTTGGCGAAAATACACCATCACAAGGTTTCATGTTACGAGGAACAACAAAATATTTGCCGATGCGCACAGTTTCCCCTTTCTTTCTACTCGCCAAGTAGCGCAGAAATAATGTAAAAATCAGATAAAAATTCCCCCAGGATGTTTTTATCATAAACCGAGTGACGGGGGAGGTTGTTATGGCGGGCCGGAGGTAAGCTAGTTCTCTGCACAAGTCTCACTTTTTCGATGGCAGATTTCTCGGTCAATAGTATCCGGCAGGGTTTCTAGCTAAGAGCATGGTACTATACTGAAAAGGTTCACCCTATAGGTTAGCCCTGGCCTGGTTGGAGAGTTTCGCCATTAAACCCTGGTACAGGCGCTCAACCACGGTGTCGGATCTATTGTTAATCACCTGCACTCCCTCCAGCACTGTCACTGTACCTTTCCCCACCCTATAAGTAAAAAAATAAGGCTATGTTGGGTAGAGAGTGTATTGGGATTCTTGTCCGTTCTGTGCTGCCAGCAGCACCCTATATTTACACAACAACCCTTTTCCTTTGTCCATTGCTCAAGCCCATTCTTCCATAACCGTCTCTTTCTTTCCAAACCACACCATCAACTATCAAACACATCTCGTCCCTGAATCCCTTGATCTCGTCTGAGCTACATACAGAGTTTGCCCTTCCTGAACGTTCCTGATACAGGTGCCTGTTTCGCTAACATGATAGTGTGACACTTGCTTGTTCCAACTTCCAACTAACCTTAGGTCCAAACCTTCGACACCTCCTAGTGTGACTTCACCACGTTCCCAAAACATCTCCGCTGCAACTAACCTTTAGTCCATACAAGCCATCGCTTCAACACCGATACATCCAAAACAATCTCCAAACAAAACTTCTCCTCGTCCAGACATCTGTTGTAATAGCCGTGTCGTAGAAATGGAGCCTTTGTAAATCTAACAAATATTGTAACAATAAGAACCATATCCCCTGGTAGAATATGCTAGAAGAATACCGAAAGTTACTCCATGGAGTTTGGTACAAGGTGAAAGGTTCGAAAGACCACGTAGCAGGGGTGATGGAAAGGGGGTAGGGGCAGTTAGAAAAAAGGGTGCAAATGTGGTGAAAAGAAGCGGGGAAATGAGGGGCAAGAGAATGATGCAATAAGCGCTGGAAATACTCTGATCATATTAGGAACACTGTGGGCGAGTAGTTCTGACTTTTGTACTCAAGGGTCTTGCTCAGTCAAAATTGTAGAAGACAAGTCAACGCCAATAGTTTGCCTCCCATACTTTTTTTGATTCTCTCTCCCATGCTCTTTATATATGATCAGTATTTATCCTAATCGATAATAGGATCGGGGGGTTCGGGAAATCGTAGATATGAAGAAAAAGCATTGTGGGCAAGCCTAGAAAGTGAAACAAATCCAGGTATGACAAGATGGAAAAACGGAGGTAGAAAAGGTCGCTATTGTGCATCTACTTAATTGTGGTTGTGGTATCTGCAGCAACACTATTGTTATGAGATATAGATAAAGGAATGACGGGCTGACTAGATGAAGGACAATGAAGTGAAGGAAACGAGAGCATATGTTCGGATGAGTATCTTGCTTGGTTGCCATTCAATCTGGTGCCCGACAAAGGGTTTATATACAAAATTCGAAGATCTTTTCTCCCTTCTCAAGAGGCGAGAATACAATCGAACATGCTACAGGAACAATCAAGTTCCGGTCCCCTTTGTGTTCAGCATCCGGATTCTTCCCCCTCCTTTTCCTTCCTATCCATTCCCGGCATTCATCCGAATCCTCAATATAGTATACTAACCAGGTATACTCGTTCCACCTCTTATATTTGTAATGCGAGACAAAGGAAACTACCAACCAGTGAGTGACTAGATAGGTAAGCTAATGGGGTGGTCCGGTCTCGTTTGGACTGGCCTCAGACCAGTCTTTATAAAAGATCGCATGAGAGTCGGAATGGTACCTTTGTCAACACTCGCTAAGCATAGAAGCATAGCTAGAGTAGGATCTTACAGGAGCTTGTCACATTATAAACCAAAAACCCCTCAATACAAGTTGATAGAGAATCCTGGAGGGGATAGCATGTGGTGGAAATGCGATTTCCCGATGGATAAGTTGCATAGAATACAGGTATTGTGGTGTCTGGTCATGTAATATCACTCAATTAGTGCACCAAGAAAAGTTTGATACTTAAGAACGGATTTTCACCACCCCTAATCTAAGGGAGGCACTATCTCCACCGTACAGCGGTCTACAGTACCAAAAGCGCCACAACGCCCAAATCTCAAAACTTAAAAATCGAAAAAGGTAAAAATACCCTCGACCATCAAAATTTCATGGGGTTATTTATAATTGTCATCATGGATACGATTGGTAATGATCAATGTTGAGACAGAGAATGTTACAAAGTGAGGAATTGAAAGAAATCTTGAAAAACGAAGAGGAAAGCAAGGCTGTGAAGCATGAATTTCGAAGAACAAAGTGATAGAGGTCTGGCGGTGCCCAGGGGCAACTGCCACGGTACAAGCACCGCTAGGAGGCTGCCATGAGGCAAGCGTCAGGAAAGGAAATCCTGAACGAAGGTGGTAGGCAGGCTAAAGTGTTTTCAGTATTCAATGTCACGGTGTAGAGTCATCATGGCTATCAGCAAGAGTGAAAGAAAACGCAGCTGAGACTAAATACAGGTTGTGGTAGCCACTCGCGCGGTGGACTCTCTATCACACGAGCATCTGATATGCCAGTCATCCTCAACCTGTGTGACAGTTCCTACTAGCTAATATGTTCTAATATGGCATCATAGGATAGGGTTACTCCATCAGATAGCATGTAATAAAAGTAGTATCGGGTAAGGATAACGATTCCCAATTGGCTCACCGAGTCGGGGTTCCGAATAGTGCGACCTGTCAAGTCTTGGAGGCTGGACCACACTTGCCTGTCCTGGTTAATGTCGATTAGTGGACCCAACTAACCTGGCAGTTCGGGCACGGTTTGGACTGGTCCCAGACTAGTCTTTATAAAAGATCGCATGAGAGTCAGAATGGCACCAAGGCCAACACTGACTGAGAATAGATTTGTAGCTATAGTAGGATTTTAAAGGTGCTTGTGACGGTATGAATCAACAGTCCCTCAATACCGGTTGATAGGACATCCTGGTAAGGATAGCAACTGGTTGAAATGCAATTACCCGATGGATAAGTCGAATAGAATACCCGTATTGTGGCAGTTGGTCATGTAATATCACTCACTTAATGCACGAAAATAGTTCGATACTTGAGAACCTATTTTTGCCACCCCTAATCTAAACGAGGCACTATCTCCATTGTATAATCCATGGAACCAATAAGTTTTATTAAGAAAAACTTTATTTGAAAGTAAAATATAGTGATAAAAATAGCATATCACATTGCCTGGCGGGCCTGGTCAGACCAGTCCTGGTCGAGTCGGTTTCAATAATCCTGACTGTCCAGTTGGTCTAATTTCCACCGGTAGACTAGACTTGACTTTCGACCGGACTAGCTAGTCCAGTCCAGTCTTCCGCCGACCATTCGGAACCTTGCATGGAGTATTACTCAAGGGTGCATGCTGTGTCCCAGGAGTGATAGTAAAATGCCACAACCTGAGGATCGCTTGGCCATGGAACATTGGTTTCCACTAACAAGTTTAGAGCCACAAGTACATATACTACCGCCCTGCTCCTCCGACAGCGAGCTCAGCGTTCTGAACAGTCCAGGGACCCCACAGCGACGGAGAGGATAATGCCAGGAGCAATGGATGGGATGCGATGGACCCGGATCGCTGGTGGCAGTCATGCATAGAGCAAATTTCTTAAGGGACTGCCGGGGCCCTACATGCTAGGTATTTAATATTTTGTAACAAACGGCAACACTGCTGATGAGGTCGACTGGAGGGGACTGCGAGGATTGCGGGAGGAACCATAAGGGGTATCAGAAGATAGTAGGGTGTGGGTATGGAATGAGGGGGCCACAGATGGCAGGTCTTAGGAATGACAGTGGGGGACATGTGGAGAAAAATGAAGGGGATGGCCGGGAATTTCTGAGGATGGTGGGGGGCTGCAGACAAACTATGAGCGATGTGGCGACGCCATATACCCTACACAATAAGCAATGTGCCTGAGAGGGAACGAAGAAGGTTGGACAGATTATCAGGTGCTCTAAGTATCGGGATGAGACTGAGCCAATAATTCTGCTACAAGTCTTATTTTCCCTTTAAAATACTTTCATAAGTCTTGTGCTTTAACCATAGTCATAGTGATGTTGCAACAAAGCCAGAGAACTGAGGCAACCGAAGTTAAATCAAAGCACAATGCCTAGGATTTTCCTGAAGAGTTACCGGGCAACTCAATTGACCATCTTAGATCTAGATATCTATAGCCAATATGAGAACTTTCCGACCACGATAGTGCTAGAGCCCTCTCTGGCAAGGATACGATTACCTTGTAGATCTATGCCGGTGGTTTCTAAGTTCTAATTTTGTTGGAATTTTGTCCACGTATGCTTGATATCGTTTAACATTATTCTTTCTTGATAGTTCTTTCATTAAACGCTCTACTACACCTTCCTTCGTCTCATTCGAACCTCTCGCTCCTTGCATTTGAATGTTTCTTTTGTGTTTTAGTGAGAGAAAAATTTGTTCCTTTGTGTCAGTAGTGATCGAGTTTTCCTCCACACTGGCATGGCATTAGGGAAGCTGGATCCAATGATGAAGGACCCAATCATCTAGCCAGAAATGTTATGCGAATTTGAACATCTATTAAGTGCCCAAGCGAACTACCCAAATCTGATCCATCTCTCCACCGATTACTTTACTCATTTTTTCTCCCTTTACTCGGCCTGAACTTTTACAAATTTGACAAACACTTTTGGCTCTATGTTTCTTCACGATGTTTCTTCTTTGTTTATTAGTTTAGGAATATGGCACATGATGTGCCTGATCATAAACTATAAGCGAGATCAAATTATGTACCTGAAGTTTCTGAGCATACTAGCGAAATAAATGTAACAGGTGAGCTTTTCTCCAACCACCTTTTTTCTAGCATGCTATTTTCTAGTGCCCAGTGATACCTATGACGATAATTAAGCTTATTACTTGCAAAATTCTGTTGGTTGAGGACTTTTTAGGTTTTTGGATTTTCGAGTTTTAAGATTTGGGCACAGTGGCGGTTTTGGTACTATAGACCGCCGTACCACCGTATAATACATGGAAAAAATAAGTTTAATTAAGAAAAGCTTTATTTGAATGGAATATATTGATAAAAATATCATATCCTATTGCTTGGCGGGCCGGGTCGGACTGGTCCTGATCGAGTCGGTTTCGATAATCCTGTCCAGTCGGTCTGATTTCCACCATTAGACTAGACTTGACTTTCGACCGGACTAGCTAGTCCAGTCCAGTCTCCCGCCGACCATTCGGAACCCTGACGGGGGGCCCTCGCGGACCCGGGATGTTAATTTCTTGCAATGATACTGTTACACAAGCCTTAATTCATTAAGGTCACTAAGCTACCATCGACACGACATAAGAAATAATAGAAAGGAGAAATATGAACAATCTCGTAATCACATTAGACATCAAAATGCGGATTAAGTAATAAACCGAAAGAGCAGAAACTGCCTCTAACAACAGCCGATGAGGAAAATTCCTCAGAAAAAGTAATGGAACGAGAGAAAATATGTGCAAACATCTCAATTAAAGTTAGAAGACCTCCTATCCCCCGCTCTAGCGAGAAGCACGACTCGGCTCATCCCACCGAAGTAACTTTCCGGGTTATTAAGCCTTGAGATCTCTAAGCTCACATTCGCCTGGTTATTGGTCGTCAGCACTAGCCGGTCAGTGGGTATTTGCTCCCTCGAGCTCTTCGTCGGGGTTGGTTTTGGCAATTCGTCCCACAATCCCCGAAGGGTATACGAATGGAAGGCGCGACCCCGTGTGCTTCCAGTTTCTTGAGTTTATCCTCTGGTCTACTCTACGATATAGCTGAGTGGCTAGCATAGCGACCCCATTTTTTCTCTCATCAGGTAATATAGACTTTTGTCCACACCCGGAATGCCGGAGTGCCCAACTCAAGCTCTGCTGGGTGATAAGAAGGAACAAGAACATAGACGGGACAGAAATAAGGATCCGGGCCGATAAAGTGACAACATCTCCACTTTGAACAACGAATTGTGCGGAAGCAGCTTCTACTGAGCCTCCCGGTCCTTCGGCGGAGTTTTGCATGCCATTCCTATCGTATGTGGTTGTGTCGCGTAGCACATTCCGACTACTGACCCAAGCAGCCATCACCAAACGTTCGAGGTCGTTTTTGATAGTGGATGCGCCAGCATCCAGAATATACGAATAAGGCGGGAAAGAGGAAGCCGATTTGAGCGCAGATTGCCCTCCCAGAAGACCTACCCAGGTCACACGTGGGTACGCAAACTCGAACTGGAAAACCTTAACCCAGAGTCTGTCCAGTTTCAGGCCAGGCAACTTATCTAAGTCCCTGGTATCCGCCTCTTTGCCATTCAGATGCCACTTATTATCTTCCCAACAACTGAGGACTGGTCGCCCCTGGGCTACTTGATATGCAAAGCTTGCATTTACTACCCCAGACTTTCCAGTCAAATACCATGGGTCTTGGCCAGGGGTGTTCGAATACCGCCCGCGGGTGTTAATTATCATGGCGTATGAAATGTTGGATCCCTCATCCGAGTCACCCTCGTAGTCAAATCCAAATTGCAAATTTGGCGGAAGATCCAGCTCTGGCTGGTATTTCACCGAAAGTGTGTTGTTTCCACCAAAGAGTCTGTAGGTATCTTCTTGTTCGGTTGAATTCAGGAGCCACGTATAATCCGTGCGGCATGAACCTTTGACCTTAAGCTGTAACTTAGGATCACTCTGCAGCCCCATGTCCACCCCTGTAACACTATAGTTGTAAGTAGCCTCCGAAGAACCATCCACCGTTTGGACAACTACATTTACTCGTTTACGGACTGTAACCTCAGAGGCTTCGATAGATCCGAGCGCTCGGAGTACTGGAGGGGAGAACAATGGAACCAGTCTAGGAACCCCAGTGACGTTGCCGACCCCAGTGCCGTAGAGTGTGATGTCGGGGTAGAAGATGGCATCCTTTGCCGGAGGGGCGACGTTTCCCATCGAGAGTTGTACAGGTACCAGAATGCCCGCGATAATATTTCCAACAGTCATAGCCAAAGCAATAAATACAAACAAGAGGCCCCACAAAAGATCGCTTACCCTGCACTTCGTGTTAGATGCGGCAGAACCTTCCGAAGTCCTGTTCTGCTCCTCTCGGACAAGAAGTACGCTCTCGATCGTGGGGCATATGTCGTTCGAGCCGGTTTTCGAACCCTGGCAGGGAACCCCTTGATGTGACTGGGCTCCCTTGGCTTCCAGACCCGAGGGGCCCTCGGCAGGATTGTCCCCAAGCATGTAATGTATTACTCTTATGCAATAAGATGCCATTAACGTAATCGCATTCATCGATTCACCAGAGTTCCAAAGGGCGACTAAGACAGTCTGACGGTTTGGGTCATCGTGCGTGGGCCAGAATGCCATAACAATGGCTATGATCAAGTTCCATCCAACCATAAAAATGAACATCATCAGGATAGTATACGCCGAGGTGATGAAAAGAGAATCTTTTTTGCTAACTGCGACAGCTGGGATCCCGCCCGAGTCTGTCGGCATCACAAAGAGCTTTGTGATGCCTGTGACATAGGTATTCTTCGGGGAGTTGGCGTAAATGTCCATGGTGGGGGGGTGCGGTGTTTGCTGCAATGAGATCTTTGCTATCGCCATTTGCTTAGCAAGTATTCCTTGAAGAGAGCGGTCCGATATATACCAAGTTATGCGGTATCGTTGACAAAAGTTTTATGAAGATCAATCCTCGAGGACAAGCGGATAAGACCCTTCTGGTCTGGGGGATTCTCGGGGCTGATATCCCGGCTCAAGCAAAGGGGCTGGAGGGGAGAATATATTCTAACATTCCCAGTGAGGGTTGCCAGAGAAATCAGCCGTCTGCCAAGCCATTAACACATTCTAGGCTTCACCCAAGGATTCAAGATCACTTGCATGGCCTGCTAGGTGTGTACTGGTAATGCCCCGACGTTTGTGAACACAACTGCGATTGCATACCGCCAAAATTCAGCCTTTTTTTCCCTGATCTTGGCATCATGGAATAGTGGTCGTGTTCATAAACGTCAGCGTTGCGGGTAAGGGCGCCCAACCTTCCACACCACCTTCTCTCGCACGAGGGCACTGGGGGATGAAAAGATATCGAAATGCTTTTCTTGGCAGAATTTGCTTTGGGTCCCAAATGCTCAGCCCCTGAGCTCATCCTACATGCCCGTAACAACTCAAATAATAGAACCGTGTGCTCTGTAGTTGAGAATTCCCTACTTTAGAATCGGGGCGAAGCGCAGTAAAAAAAGAGGTACCCAGTCCATCCGAAGGCCATGAAAAAAATGCAAAAAACACCTAATTTTATCAAAGGAGGAAACTCCAACGATATAGCACTTGGTTTGATTATTTGAGTTTTTACGGTACCATAACTGAAATTGAGCACCCTATCGATCCATGCTACAGGTGAACTGAGATGATTCCTTTCTGGCGAAACTTGGGGCTAGGTATCAGGTGAGGCCGGACCTGCGGTACCAGTGCTGAGGGTTGTGGGTAAGTCGGTCGACGCCTCCCTTATTGGTCCATGAGCGCTCCTCGTCCATTCCAAGAAGAGTGTTAGCTCCAGCAACTGCGCCATGAGTTCGACAGTCTTTTTACTTTTCCGCATAACCTGTATCTCCTTGACTGGTGCGACAGCGGGAAATGTTGTGCCGACCCCCCTGTCATGTCTTGGACAGAGATGGCTGAGGGGCTATCGGTATTCCTCAGCTATGACGTGCGTAGCCTTGATCACATGGCCGACATTTGTTGGTTACCACAAATTCGCGGATGTGCAAACCTCAGATCATGGCTAATATTAAATATGTGATCATGCCTACCCAAATTATCACTGAAGGATAGTGAGGGCCTCTTAGTCATCTCTGTCCAAGACAAGACAGGGGGGTTGGCACAACATTTTCAACCGTCGCACCAGGCAAGGGGATAAAGTTCGACGGAATTTTTTCTACACTTTGGTACAAGCACCAGGAAAGATGTTTTCGTAGAAGGGCTACCAATTGGGCTCTTTAGCTGTGGTAAGACAAGAAAAAACACCGAGCACCAACTATGTGCTAACATGTTGCTATGCCTTCCTATGAAGTAAATTCGATGTCTAAGCACATCTAGTATGCTCACCTTGCACCAAAACATATTGCTGGTGCTTGCACACTATCGCGGGAACTAGAATGATTTGCCTTCATTCTAGGCATTGGAATCGCCTCTCCTGCTTAGCCGGACGTAAAATTACTCCTTTTTTGTCTCCGCGGAGTGCTGTGGGGCAGCTTTTCCCCACTTTTGCCCCCCTCTTAATCTAAAGTGGGAATCCTGGGTGACTAACGTGGGGGCCAATTATTCCAGTTTTTACTGTAGGTTCAATGGGAGACTCGCGAATATTTGCTTTTTCTCGTTGCAGATGTTGGATGTTGAGGTTAATGGGATGGGGAAAAAACTAAAGCTGATTGTCAATACCTCAACTGACTGCAGAGATTGACACTTCTTTGGCTAAAAATAGGGCAATTGAGGATCAAACCAAAAGTGAGTAACTAAAGCGCATCTCAGAGTGGCCTGGTCCCAGAGCAGACAATGTTCTGGTATCGATAATCAGAGGTACCCGATTGGCTGACCGTGTCGTGTGACTTGCCGGGAATGACTGGGGGCCCGTAGCCCCCATAGGTAGCTGCAGGAAAATTCTCAGCACTTTTAAATAGTAGGTTTCATTAGAGGAATTCAGCCCCGGGGTTGAAAAACGAGTATGCAGGTTTCTCGAGTCGAAAGACTTTGGTGGATGCAACGCCTTCTCGCATATACCAGAAGACAAAAGTGCATGAGGTATCCTTAGTGCAACTGCCGACAAAAAAAATATTCACACCCGAAATAGAGCACACACTGCATAGATCACCACCACCATGCCTCTACGAACCCTCACACAAAGTCCCGACATGCTCAAGCCAAGTCTCTCTTAGAACTTGCCATTTCTATAAAGAAGGTAGTCTCTCTTGTCAAAGTTCAGATTGTATAGCCCACTGCTTCATTATCAGTTGATGGTGGCAGCAGGGTAACTTAAGCTGCTGTCTCTAGCAGACTTGCTTTGCTGTACCAGACTCGTACCTATCATCACCATTCTGCTTTATCCACCTAGAAAGTTAAGGCACTACAAGGTGGAGAAGCCCTGTGCACCCCTCTCGGTATTCTTTCTTTGGCAAGTTCCGGCATATTGTGTTCCTAGGTTTTTGTTTGATTCTGGCCTTCACGGATGTTGGGTGATCTGTTTTTTTTGGCCATGGTTGCATTGCGGAAAAACTCATGCACCTTTGTCCCCCGGTGTACAAAACTGACAGATCATCTGGAAAAAAACTTGGCACTCGAAAAATGCTCTTTCGACTCTGGGGCTGAATGCCATGCACTTTTGTCGTGACGCAATGAATCCCTCATTTTTAATATTCGGGGGAGGGGGGGAATGATAGATCAATTAAGAACCCCTATCTAAGCGATTTCCCAGCTTGCTGAGCATGAACACTGCCTATATTTTGCTAATAATTCCTACATAGGGGTGCCCAGGGGGAATTGTACTCGTACACAATCGTATTGTTCACTAAGTTCCGGTACCCCACCGTGTATTTGTGGCAATGTTGTGGCTAGTCAAAATGTACCTTCACAACCAAAGATCGTTGCACAAGGTACATTCTCACCAGCCACAACACTACTACAAATACTTCGCGGGGGCCAGGAGTTTAGGGAACGGTAGCGTGTGGAAGCTCTCCCGTTGTTGCTAGAATTTGTTCGGCTATCATACCGTAAATCCCCACTTTAACGAACTAGCCTAGACTAGGGCTTTTAGAAATCTCAGGTATGATACAGTCAAAACTAAACTTTTGAGGATTTTGGGGGAGACAAGATATTTGGAATACTGTATCATGAATTTCAGAAACTTGCCCGATCACAAACTGTCCTATTCCAGACCAGTTCGTTAAAAGCGAAATTTTACAGTATTTCTCATAGTTGGCAACCCGCTGTCTCCATAAGAAATTCCCTTCGGGTGGTAACTTAGACTAAATTTGGTTCCACCCCAACTAGGGCTACTTTCTATTGACACAAGCATTTGCGCTTGGTTTCCCTACCCAAGCACACGTAAGAATCGGAATAATTGAACTTGACACTAGGACGTTGGAGTTGCCTTGGTTGGTATGGTCGGGCTCTTTTTTCTTTATTTCTGTCTTAAGCTCTGTCTGGGTCAGCTTTCGCCTTGCGCACGCCCCCCTTTCCAAGAGAGGGAATTTCGAACGTCTTAGCCCGAGGTTCAATTACTCCAGTTCTTACAGCATTTGATTCAACTAGGGAATGAACAAACCAGCTTACAGCGGGCACTTCCCATAAGCCCAGCGTGCCTGGAAATAACGGGGAAGGTACCAGAGAGGCACTGATTTTTAACTATAGGTTCAGCAATTGAAGAACGTGAACCATGTGGCACAGTCGAGTGCAACAGTGGCTGTGCCACCACAGTGCCAAGACTGTTAGTAATTGAGGGTGATATAGTGTAAATAATAATGGGTATGAAAGAAAGTAAATTAATTATATACAACTGTTTGAGAATTTGACACTCTGCGGTGGCTCCTATAGGTTTTTGTAACCATTTCTTTAAAGTCGGTAGTACTGTACTCGTATCCCTCCTCTTCCTGCTCTCATCTCGAACTCTATATCTCCTAATAGTTTGAAACATCAGAAAGTTTGCCTTTTACATAATCCAACTTCAAGAGGTATGCATAGGGAAAACTTACCATTCAAGTTCACTGGTACCTCTTGTACTTTTTCACTATCAATACTTCACCCTACAGAACTGGACTTCGCCCACTTGTTCTCTATTATCTATGCTTCTGGGCTGGCCACCTAATCTGCAAGCAGTATGACGTTGGTGTATACACTTCTTAACTCTTGTTATTGCGTCTGGATCTTCATTGCTGATCTCGTTGTTGTCTTGTTCATGCAAGTTGTACATACTTCTTCATGATTGGATATTTGATTATTTTTTATTCTTAGTTATCAGAATCATGTTGCATTTTAATGCCAAGGCTATGAATATTACACCACTGGCAAATTCCCAACTTTTAAATCAAGTATATCATTCTTTGTACTTGTGTTTACAAATTAACAAAACTGTACTTTTATTCAAATAAGCGCCTTCTATAACCCCACGGTTTTTTTAAATTATTTACACCAGTACTGGGTTGGTTATACTCGTTTGAAAATGCCCTAAAATGAGGTTCACACTTGTCCCTTGATGCACTATATATTTTTTGCCGAAACTTCGTCCCGATACTTGTGGCGCGGTACTCGTACAGAACTCGGGTGTGGTCATAAAGGGCGGAAAAAAAGATCAGCAAGATCCGGTGGGGTAGTGAGAAAACAGGTTGCAACAGTGGAAAAATTCTTGCCTTGGCAGTGTTGAAATTCTCTGTATATTTCCTATGTATATTCAACACACTATGGTGTGATCTTTTACTTAGTTTGTGTTTCGGCTCTTCCTGTCCACCGCTTACATTACTTGAGCTAAGATATATATTTTGGTGTTTTATTGTTTATTTCAGGATAATATCTGGGGATTTAACATGTGCTTTCCAATCAGGTGTTTAGGATTTTACAGTTGTTTATGCATCTCTTATGCACCATTCTTGGTCATGATATTTCTAATAATTGCTCCACACCCTCCTGTTTTCATGCACATTATTTGAGATTTACGTGGCTGGCTTTCAGGGTCAAATATGTTGGCACTTATGTTTCTTATATGGTTTTCCCAATATTGCTCTTGTGCATATGGATATGCACTTTTCTATAAATAAGGCGCTACCGGCCACCTAGCTTAGAAGAATACAGAACTGGAACTCCTACCAATCCCTTCTGCACCGCCTCGCTAAGCATGCCTCACAACCCCCCTTGTACTTGCAAAGTATTATCTCCATAGAATACATTGTGTCGTATTCACATATTGAACAGGCAGACACCGCAAATCCAGACTGATGGAATAAGTATCTTAGGATGATACCTGACCATTTAGGCAAAATCTTGATGATAATGAAATTGCCAGTATGTAGTTGAACCTATGCATTTATACAATACTCTCCGAAGAACTATTCCAAAAGCCTACATTCAGCCCTACTGGTCTCAATTTGGCTTGATACAATTTGATTCGTACCAAAACTCATAGATATAATACAGCAGGAGCTACATTACTATTGCTCTAGGTTAATGCCATCGTATAAAACCCCCATCTTTTCCACTTGCCCTTGACTGATCAGGACAGATCAGACCTGCTATCCTGGTTTTGCAACTGAGAGATTTGCCTCCTTTATGACCGTACCCAAGTACAGTGCTCAAGCACCCTAAAACCAGGATTCCCCGGCATTTTTGTTACACTACTGTACTCGATTGTTTACCTGATGAATACCCCCATTGGTTATTGGCTGACATTCTTCAAGACCTGATGAAAGACTTCCCAAACTAAGCCTATCTTAAGCTGATATAATGATTTTACAAAGATGTTGGTGAGAGGTAGCGAGAATGAATTGAAAGGGTTTTTACTGTGTTAGAAGTAGTGTTCGTTACGGGGCGGGGCGGGGCGGGTTTTCACTCACCAGACCCCGCCCTTACACGGGGCCGGGGGGGGTATGTTTGGGGTAATCCCCGCCCCGCCCCCGTCCGGGGTCCGCCCGCACTCATTCCCTGGACGGGGCCCGGTTTGTTACCCCGTATTTTTAACGGGGACCCGTCTGGGGTATGGGTGGGGCGGGGGCCTGAGCGGGGACAGGGGCAGGGAATGCCGAAAAAGGCACCCCGCCCCAGGCCGTTGAGTGGGGCGGGGCGGGGAAAAGGGCCGGGGGCCGGCATTTTTCGGGGCCCCGTCCGCCCTGTAACGAACTCTAGTTAGAAGAATATGAGGATCGGCCATGATGCATGGACCACATGCTGGCATTGTCCCAATATCTTTTTTTTATTTATAGCGTGCAATGAGCCACTGGCATTGAGCCAGGTGACCAAACCGGGCGATTACCAGATTCGGAGAACCGTCCAAACTACCAGCACTTTTCAGAACATCTCATTCCGAGTAGAGCAGGTAATCCATCTGCTAGGTCCAGAATCCCATAGGCGCAAGCAGAGTTGATTGAGGTGGATAGCGTTAGAGGTAATTCTAGCTGATGATTTAGGGCAAGGGAGGGATGGAGTGATAAGAGGGTCAGGGATTCAATTGATTCTAGAGTTGAAACGATTGTCATAAGATTTCATGGCAGGGTTCAAAATGGTCGGCCGAGGCCTGGTTCGTGTTCAATAATGTGATAGCGGCACAATCTATTCTATGTGGATAATACTTCACAGGTTCAAGGGGGGTCAAGAGGCACCCTTACCGAGCAGGTCAAGAAGGGATAGGTAGGAGTTTCCATTCTTAGTTCTTCTAAGCCAGGTGGGCGGTAGCACCTTAGTTATAGAAAAGTGCATGTCCATGTGCGCAAGAGAAATATAGGGAAAACAATGTACGAAATATAAGTGCAAACTGGTTTAACCCTGAAATCCTGCCAAGTAAAGCCCAAATAATGTGGATCGAAACAGGAGGGTGTGGAGCCATTATTAGAAATATCATGACCAAGAATGGTGCATAAGAGATACATAAACAACTGTAAAATCCTAAACACCTGATTGGAAAGCACATGTTAAATCCTGAGATATTATCCTTGTAACAGGTTTATTCCTGTCTAACGAAAATACAATAGGACCGGCGATAGACCTGCTAGCGCTGGTGCTAAGGGAGGCTTCAAGGGACCGGTAGCTAGAAGGATAATAGTTGAAGGACAAATTGGG
>Ga0307509_10005275_pt1 | contig 18089 bp, 7 predicted proteins | sample 10_EM_MG_FD_202245 | JGI IMG/M metagenome (GOLD analysis project Ga0307509, IMG submission 202245) | Populus trichocarpa ectomycorrhiza microbial communities from riparian zone in the Pacific Northwest, United States - 10_EM | ecosystem: Host-associated > Plants > Roots > Unclassified | place...
TCTCTATACACACATATCTCTCTCTATATATATATATATATATATATATATATATATATATATATATATATATATATATATATATATGTTTGTTATCTCTTAGGCCCCGTTTGTTTGCTGGAAAGTAATTTCATTTTGGAAAGTGAATTCCGGGAAAGTGAATTTCGGGAAATTGAATTATTTTTCAATATTTGGTAGTGTAATAGAAAATATGTTGAAAAACATTTTCCAGTGTTTGGTTATGTCATGAAAAATGAGCTGGAAAATAACTTATTAATATTTTATTTTTTTCAAGTTTATTAAAATAATGAGAAACAAATCTTACAAATTAAAAAGTTGAATGGGAATGAAATTGAAAAAAAATAAAATTTCATAAATTATCTCAAATAAAATAAATAATAATCAAAATAATAAAGATCAAATCTAAAAAATAAAAAAATAAAAAGATGAAGAAATTAAAATAATAATAATTAACATTTCATAAATTATTTCAAATAAAATAAGTAACAATCAAAAGAATGAGAACCAAATTTGATAGATAAAAAATTTCAATTAAAAAATGATAAGGGAAATGCAAATAAAAATTATAAAAATAAGGACCAAAATTAATATAAAAATTAAATTCTAAGGGATGAAATTGAAAAATAAATATTCAAAACAAAATATATATAGCAATCAAAAGTTTGAGGACCAAATTTGATATAATCAGCAAATAATATGACATTTCTAAATTTTTCACAACTTTTGGAAAGTGTTTTCCGTCCAAAATAAAAGGAAAACACTTTCCTGGAAATCAAGCCAAATTTTTCGTTGACTGAAAAGTGTTTTCCGTTGACCAACTTTTCTAATAGCAAACAAACATAGAAAAATTTAGAAAGTGGTTTCCCGCAAATTAACCAGTTTCAGAGAAACAAACACAACCTTAGAAAAAATATATATATTTTTTAGTTTTGATATTAAAAACCGAGAAAGTTGACTTGCCTTGTCAAATTTCTCTCCCTAATGAAAACAAAATTTCTACTTATCAAAAAACCGAGAAATTGTCAAAAATTACCCTTACAATTTGAATTTCCAATTTTTCTTCTTTTCTATACCTGACTATGAGCGCACAATTATAAGATAAATTCAAAAATTCAACACTAAACTTGTTACTTGCTGGCATTGCCTGCTCTTTCTCCTACACCTGTGATCACTTGTAGTCGTTTCTAATGGGTTGATGTGTCACTACTTCTATTTTAATTGCTAGCACCCGACATTTTGATTGATCTATTGATCCGTCGCTGTAGTCGTTTCTAAGGGGTTGATGTGTCACTACTTCTATTTGATTTGCTAGCGCCCGGCATTCTATTGATCCGTCGCTGTAGTCGTTTCTAAGGGGTTGATGTGTCACTACTTCTATTTGATTTGCTAGCGCCCGGCATTTTGATTGATCTATTGATCCGTCGCTGTATAGTCGTTTCTAAGGGGTTGATGTGTCACTACTTGTCACTACTTCTATTTGATTTGCTAGCGCCCGGCATTTTGATTGATCTATTGATCCGTCGCTGTATAGTCGTTTCTAATGCGTTGATGTGTCACTACTTCTATTTGTTAGCGCCCGGCATTTTGATTGATCTACTGATCCGTCGTAACTTTTTCTCTCAACCAGTTGGTCTTGTTACGTAAGGAGATCAAATTCACATGATAAATCTCAAAGCAAATATCTTGGTTATTATATTAAGAAAGCTCATGAGACTTAATTAAGGGCTGCCTTTTTTGTTCATTCTCTCTCCTTGGGTTCTGGTCTTCTATTTTCCTGGTGCTTGCTGACATAGAAATCGACGAAGAGAACTGAACTTAGTACATAAGAAGCTGCTGGGTATAAGTTCATGCATCGACATTAGTTAATAGTCCAGAAATTGGAGCAAAAGTTTTGCTCCAGATAACTAGAGATGTTAGCTAGATAGCCTTAATTAAAGTGGTATGATGACAAGTTGGCTTTAAATATTTGGTTTATGAGAATTACATGGGAGCGCTGCAAGACAACAACTTCGGCTCCGCACCCTAGCTAGTGGCAGCAAACTCTGTAGTCTGTACTGGAGGAGATGGTAAAAAATGGTAATACAGACAAGACTACACAATCACAAGTCACCCTAAATATCCATTCACATTCATGGATGAATCATGCAAGAGTAGGAAGCTCATCATGTTCACTCAAAGTGGGTACGTGTAGTCTTCTTCATGAATTTGCTGCAGATCATAGGTCGCTAGACTAATGGACTTGTGTTGCTTCTATGGTTTTGTTTTGCTCCCACAAAATATGTGAGCCCTTAGGTCTAAATATTGGTATCTCAGTGTCTTTGTGCTGCTGAATTTAGAATAGTTGCACTTTAGGATATGTTGGGCTTTTCATATGCGTGTGATCGTGTGTGATGATCTACTCTGTTTTTTTGTTCAATACGTACCATCATATATAGGAGGGCTATGGCTATTATATATCTTTAGATTCCACCGTTTATTGTTTTTTGCTTTTTTCATGCATGCTTTCTTTAGGTGCTTCCGTCAGTTTTGAGCTGGCGCCGTCTTTGGCTTGTTTGCCTGACCTTGCTCCTGCTTCTCTTCTCCTTCTCCTTGCACTCAAGGTGTCTTACTAGTTTAGCTAATTTGTACAAACATTACCACAGATGTTTATATTTGCTGATAGAATTTTTTATCGGTATTTATATTATTATTTTTTGATAATTAATTTATCAACAGAATTATAGACGAAAATGCTCCATTGATGAATCTTTCATTGGTAATTTTTTGTCAGTCGGTAAGTTTATTGGTAATAAAAAAAATATATTATTACCGATGGATTTACTGACGGATAAAAAGCGCGAAAAAAAATTACCCGGTTCATTCCGTAAATAATTAAATTAATATAAATCAACACTTTATAATACTCAAAACTAATTAAGTTGCTTGGAAAAAATAAGAAGAAAATCAACTCAAACAAATTTACAACAAATAAATAACACAAAAAATAATTCAACTAAAAAAAATTCATATGAAAAAAATGAAGTTGCGATTGCTAAAAATTCTATAAATAAATCAACTAAAAATTGATCTCATATGAAGAAAAAAATCCTACAACAACATTCAAACAATTATTAAAAACAAAAATATTTAAAAATAAAAAAAATATATAGTGGAAAAAAACACGAAAAAAAAAGAAAAAAGAAAAATCTTACCTTAATGTAGTTGCATGTGAAGCTAAGAAGAGAAAAAAAAACAAATTTGTAAAGTATATTAATTAAAAAAAAACTAAGAAGAGAAAAGAAGAAATGAGAAAAAGACATACCTGAGTATGGAGAAGAAGAAAAAGAGTTGAGAAAAGAAGAAAAGAAAAGAGAAAGAAAGGGATGTTGATTTTTTTACATATGGGGAAGAAGAAGAAGAAGAAGAAGAAAGGAGGTTCGTCTGTTATGAAATTAGGGATAATTAAATATTAATATTTTTAATCATTTCGTTGGTGATTCCATCTATAATATTTAATTTTTAATTTTCAATTTAATAAAAAATTTTCAGAAACCGCCAAATATCACTAACGACTTTTCAAATCATCTATAATATTTAATTTAAATTTTTAATTTAATCAAAAATTTTCAGAAACCCGCCAAATAACACCGATAACTTTTCAATCCGTCGGTGATTATGTCTGTAAAAAACAGTAATTAACGGTGCAATTGGGAAGTGAACAATTCTAGAGCTCACTGGAAAATACCAACGAAATTTTCCGTTGGTGATTCCCTTTGTAATTGACATGATAAATAATGTTAACAGTTTACCAACGATATTACTGATAGATTTTACTGACGGAATAAATTTTGTTGGTATAAATGACACGTCATCGTATTTTTTGGTTTTGTTTTAATTATTTTTTTCCAACTATAATTCCCTCAGTATATATCGAGGGAATATTTCTGTCGGTAAAATTCACTGCAATTTATTATGTGTGTATTTTCGTTTTTATTTATCAATTTTTTGGTAGGGCAAAGTATCATTAAACTCTAGATTAAAAATTTAGTTCTCTATCCAAATTCTAACTGAATTGGTGAGTGAAAGTCATCTGCTCTTATTAAAAAATTATTTAATGTAACTTTACTTTTTAAAAATAAAATGAAAAAAAAAAAAATGGATAATCACTTTAGCTCTGAAAAATTAGTATAGGAACTGTTGACATGAAATTTTAATTTAGAAACTAAAGATATTTTGATCAATTATTAAAGGGATCCGGTGCAGTTTAGTCTATTATTTTAGCTCATAAAACAATTTTAAAAAAATTAATCCGAGTGGTCGGGGCACGTAATCCATGTGAGAAAACTCATAGATACTGGTTTGATTTATATAAAAATATATGGATCTGAAGCTTTTTTTTTTCAATTTTTTCCCTATTAAATTTTAATATCAACCTCAAATTTTAGTGTTTTTTTATTGTGGTTTTTAGTTTTGAATTTCTTCAATTTAACTCCTAATTAATCATTAAACTTTCTATTATCTTTAATTTCACCACTGATTTCAGCCAATTAAATCCTTAGAGTTCGGCGTCTCTTTCAAAAAGATTATTGACTATGAATTTCTTCAATTTAGCCCTTAATTGACTCCAAAACTTTGATTTTCTTATAATTTTACTCATGATTTGAATCAATTAACTTTGTAAAAATTCAGTTTTGTCCTTTAAAATTAAAATCTTCTCAATTAAGCCCAAATTGGACCCCTAAAATTAATTTATGACTAATTAAGTCCCTAATAAAGTTAATTTAACCCATTTAAAGTATAATTAAGTCCTTGTACTTAATTAAATCCTTTAATTTGATTCAAATTAATTCTTAAAAATAATTAAACTTTTAGTTTGGCACATGATTAAATCAAATTGGCATATTATAAATATAATTATGTCCCTAGACTAAATTTTTATGTAGATTCGTCCAAAAATCATTTACTTTGACCTTAAATCTACATTTTCTCTCTAGTTTTAGGTACAATGATGTATGATTAAGCTCATAATTCCATCCAAAATTCCAGCATGATTTTTTATATACATTTGAAATCCTCCTCCGCCTACTTTTTCAAAAATGTCAATCTTCTTGCTATTATTTTTTATTTTTTTACGGGTAGACTTTGGAGAATAACCAAAAAATAGGTTATGACAGTTGTTCGTCTCTTTACAATGCTTACGACAAAAAGTCTCATAAAAGACTTTATATAGTAAGCTTGTAAAGAAGAAAAAGAAATGAGGTAGTGGACATACCAAATCAAGAAATGGTCAATCCTTTAAAAGTGAGGGCCCAAAAGCGCGCACTCGGAAGGAAACGATATGACTAGAAAGCACAATATCTTAGTGATAAGAGCTCAAACGCGCACTTGGAGAAAAAATATAAGTGTACAAAGCGCACTATCTTAACCCAAGTTATAAAAATATATCATGAGACTCCTTGTAAAATTTCAGTCTGATCTGATGGTTATATTGAGAGTTATGATTGATATCGTAAAACTAGACAATAGATAATTTGTTTATTGTTTCATTAATTAATTTATCATGATTTTCAAAATAATTCACTGAAGACTCCCATTCATAATCATAATAAAATTTCCCCCTAGAGTTTTCACCACTTTTAGTTGAAATAGCGCAAATCTACACGTGGTTTATACCGGTGGGTAATTATTACTTGTGTGTAAAACCATACATTACTTTATTTAAAATTCCACTCCATTTTTATTATTATTTTCTAACCATTTTCATCTCAATTTATAAAAATTTCTCCTTTTAAAATTATTATTTAACCCGGTCGGAAATTTACTAAATCATTAGTTACCTTTGCATATTAATTTTATTATTTTATTTAATTTGAAATTTAAGTTGATTTACTACAAATTTTTATTGCACATTATGGCGATTCTCCCTTTTAATCTACCATTTTCTTTTTTTTACCCTATTTACCACTAATTTATAATTTTTTTGGCCTGAGGGTTTATAATGCGGGTTAGATTAGTTTTGTTTTACATAAAAAATATGTAAGTGTTGCTAACATGTTCTCTAGTAAAAAAAAAAATTAAAACGAGTGGAGTCTGATTTGATGTGACCCAATCAACTTCATGGATCCAAAAATAAACGAACAACCATTAAAATTATAGTTTGACTAAAAAGATTTCAAGATGATATTTTTTTAAAATATTGATATAAAAATATATTGGATAGACCTATGTCAACCCGAGTTAACCTACTAAATCCGCAACCCGGATCATGTGACCGAGATAACTCCATAGAAAGCAAATTAAAAAAATTATAAAACCTAATTCTCAATCAATCCAGTGTTGAATGATGAAATTAAAAAATCAATTAAAAAAAGACCAAAACACTAACAACTTGAGTCAACCCGGGTTAACCTGCCGAAACTCGCAATCCAGGTCATATGACTAGAATAACTCCATAGAAAACAAATTGAAATAAATTATGAATGTCAATTATCAATCAACCCTATGTTGAGAAAACTACAAAAAAAAAACCAATTAAACAGAAAGTAAAAAAAATACCTGAGTTAACCAGGGTTAACTCTCCAAACACGTTACTCAGTAATGAGACCCAAATAACCTTATAGAAAACAAATCAAAAAAATTATGAAGCTTATTTCCAAAACAACCAAATGTTAAATGATGAAATTGAAGAAAAAAATCAATTAAAAAAAGCTTGAGTTAACTCGTCAAACCCGTAACCCAAATAATGAGATCAAGATAAGAAAATAAACCTTAAAAAAACACTATTTAAGTGAAACGTACTTTGTAATTAATTTTTGTTAATTGAATAAAATTTAAAATTTTAGTATTATATCAATTTTTATTGTATTCAGTTTTCGAGAGTTTTTTAATTCAACAAACCACGTTAATTTGGGCATGTTGCGTTCATTTGTAACAAGAGGGTGTCTTATTTTAGAGGTTAGTGCCTATTCTCAAGAGCATAGTTATTAAACCCGGACCGGCTCGTCGGGTCGATTCAGGAACCGGTCGACCCGGTGGCTGGACCGGTCCGGGCTAAGAGAAAGACCAGTGAATGTAAAAAACCGGTAAGACCCGGTCGACCCATGACCCGTGCGACCCGGGCAAACCCGGATGAGACCCGGTGTTTGTAATGCATAAACTGCCATTTGCGAAATCAAAACTCCATCCATGAACACCAATCAACCTAACATTTTAATCCCGCAAAAACTAACAGATCCGAGTCAAACTCAGGAACGAAACACTTAAAAGCTAAATAACGAGATCTGCGAGTTACGATTGACTCAGGAGAGTACACCTAAGTCAAAACAAAACAAAACAGAGCAAATAGGGTTTGAGCTATCAAATCTTTCATTTACCCTGTGATCTGCATAGAAGGCAAGAGTGGGAGAGAGGAGAAGGAGGGAAATGAAGGCGAGGAGAGGAAGGGATCAAGCAGTGGTTGCTGAGGACATGGCGATCACCAGTGAAGGTGGGATCTGATGGTCCAGAATAGATTTTTTCTCGTAAATCTTTTTTCAAAAATAGATGAATTCTCTCGCTTAGCTCTGAATTTTTATTTTTCTTTTTTGTTTTCCTTTCAGATAAAGGGGGGGAGTGAAGAGACAATGATGATTTATTTAATCATTCATGTCCAAAGCAATATGAATGAATATATATAATAAGTGTATATATTATATACACCAGTGAAGGTGGGATCGAGCAGTGGTTGCTGAGGACATGGCGATCACCAGTGAAGGTGTGAAGGTGGGATCTGATGGTCCAGAATTGATTTTTTCTCGTAAATCTTTTTTCAAAAATAGATGAATTCTCTCGTTTAGCTTGAATTTTTATTTTTCTTTTTTGTTTTCCTTTCGGATAGAGAGGGGGGGGGAGTGAAGAGACAATGATGATTTATTTAATCATTCATGTCCAAAGCAATATGAATGAATATATATATATAATAAGTGTATATATTTTGATTTTTTTATACGCACATCCATTCTGTAGAATTATAGTCAATAACTTGATTAATTGTCTAAGCTACATGCAGGGTTTTTATTTCAATCCATTTAAATAATTATTTTATTTTTTTTATTCAAAAAAATTATAAATGCATAAAGTTTATTTTACAGTTTATAATAATAAGAAATAAGCTAAAACAGTAGAGTTTTTTCACACTTCCAATGTAAAAAAATTATGTTTTTAAAATATGGGATAAAAGTTTTTTTTTTTTGTTTAAATACTTCAACTTAAAATGATAACATAATATCTTTTTAATGTGGGATTTGAAGCCCTTTCATATATATACTCTATGTTTACAAGAAAAAAGTTATGTTTTTTTAATGTGGAATAAAAAACTTTTTAAAATATTTTTTTAAACTTCATTATTTACAATATGTATAGCCTATATTCACATTGATTTTTTTAAAAAAAATTTCATATAAAATATAAAATTTTTAATTTTTTTTAAATTTTTCTAAGTTAACCCATGAAACTCGAAATCTGGTATCTTAACCAAGTCAATACCGAGTCAGGTTTGATAGTTATACTTGATAGTCAAGACAACAAATATTAATGTAACGTCATAACCACCCGCAATATCTTGATATAATTACGAATTTGGCCCCAACCGTGAGCTGAATTACCCCACTCCCCAACCACATGAGTCATTAATATCCAGTACGATCAGGCCATCCCTCCAGCTGTGTGCCAAATCACAAGGGAGGAGAGGCAATGAGAACACGTTGAATTCTCATCTTTCGGTAACGATTGGCGGCCGCCTGGTTGTGACAGAAATATGAATGTGTAAGTAGCTAGTAATGAAGATTGATTAAGAACTTCAACTGTATCTTTGGCCTTTCATTCAGGCTATATAAGCACGTGAATGCATACAGATTTCGCAGTTACAAGTGATAGATAAACAACATTAGTTGAGTCTTGAAGAGAAATTCAAAGAGAGAAAGACAAGAAACTTGATACTCCCTTCTTTAATCTCCCCCCCTCTCCTAAACTCTTCTTTAAGGGAAGGGGCCGGTGCTTCATCTGGGACTTGTGTTTTTTCTTCATTTGTGGTGTAGCTAGCTTGCTATACCTGGGGCTATAATTATTGGGACTTATACCCTTTTCTTTTCCGACAAGATAAATTAAGCTGCTTACAGCAGCAAAAGAGAGATATATATACTACTTTAGAAACTAAAGAAGAAATAAACGAAAACCGTTGAAGGTCAATTGCTTTACGGGGAAAATGGTAGCGGCTTTGTCAGCCTGGCCTTGGGAGAACTTGGGCATTTATAAGGTATAGGAACTTTCACATGTCCTTGATCAACCATTTCTTTTGCTCAAGAATTTTATTAGGTATTCCAAATGTATGTATTTTTTTTAGTTTGTTGATATGCTTCTTTTCTCCCTCATGTGTCTTTTGTATGAAGTATCTGCTATATGGACCTCTTCTTGCAAAAGTGCTGTCTACGAGGATTCTAGAGGGTTCCTTCAAGGATGATTGGTGCCTCCACATATTGATTATATGTGTTGCTAGATCATCTCTTCATCAACTGTGGAGTAGTTACGTTACCATGCTTTTCCTGACACGTAATCGCCGGATTAATCAACATGGCTATGATTTCAAGCAGATAGACAAAGAGTGGGATTGGTATATAACTAAGCTTCTCTTCTTATCTGTGTTTCAAACAGGAGGGTTCTTTTTATATTAATCATTTAGATTTGGCATATTCATAATGATTGCTGCTTCTCTTTTTGTTGGTTATTTTTGCAGGGATAACTTCATACTTCTTCAAGCTCTCATTGCATCCATGGCATGTTACATCGACCCCCCATTTATTGAAAATGTTCCTCTATGGAACGCAAAAGGTTTTATTATCATTTTGTCACTCCATGTGGGGATTTCAGAGCCCCTATACTACTGGGTGCATAGATGCTTTCATGAAAGCTATCTCTTTAATCAGTACCATTCAATCCACCACTCTTCTCCAGTACTGCACCCTTTTACAGGTAAAAACAAAGCAAATATTCACATATGCATGTGGACAGAATTTCTCCTCCTCCAACTTCATTTTTTTTTACTTGATAATGAAGATATTTAATCTTTTGTAATGCAGGTGCAACTGCAACATTTTTGGAGCATCTGGCTCTAACCACAGTCATTGGACTTCCAATAATTGGGTCTTGTATGCTGGGAAATGGATCAAGAATCATGATTTATGGGTATCTCTTGGTGTTCGATTTTCTTAGATGCCTGGGGCATTGCAATGTGGAAGTTGTTCCTCATCAATTGTTTGACACTCTTCCCTCTCTTAGATATCTTCTCTACACTCCAACGTAAGTACTAATATTTGCTATTCATTTAAAAGTACTAATATTTGCTCTCACACTTTCGCGGAGATGCCATAACATATATATGGTTTTTTGTTTTTGTTTTTTTATTCTCTCTCTCTCTCTGGTATGTTATATTAAATACCATAATATCGTGTTTACCTAGGCTTCGATCTATTACTTATTGTTTTTGAATTAATTGTGCTTAACTATGATTTCTCTTAATTTATCAATTAATGTATATAGTTTTCTGGTTAAAATAATAAGGGTATTTATGGATATAGTTGGGTCGGGTTTGAGTTTATAATTATATCAAATTTAATTTTTGATATTTTACAAATTATAATTCAATCTGACCCATTTAATTTTTCATTTGAACCCGAGTGAGTTAGATATATCGGGTTGAGCTAAAATTTCTGTTAATATTACAGATATTCATGGTTGAGTTTACATTACTAATTTTCATGGGTCTGTATTTAAAAACAAACTTACAACATGCATTGTAGATATCATAACACCCCTAATACAGGTCTAATTTTCATAATTTATATCACCATTAAATCCAAGTTACCTCCCTCATTCCATCTATCACATAGAAAAACCGTTTTTTATTACGTTAATGAAATCTAATAGGCCTACTAACAATAATCATGGAGTCGAAACATTTCTAAATAAAACAAAAATAAATGCTTAATCCAAAAATTATTAAATATAAAACAAAAAAATATAGGGCATATTAGTTGGATCGAGTTGATCAGGTTTTAAAAACCCCAACTCGCCAACCAACCTATGATATCTATTTCTTAAATTTCTTATCTACTATCATCTAAATATTCATATTATCCAACTTTAATTGGCTCGATTCAAGTTAAATAATGTCAATATTATAGATGAACCAGTTTTCCTTAACACCAAAGACAAATCAAAATATAAATTAAGTAAAATACTAAATTGCATGGCACATTTTATTTTTTGTATTTATTAACACAAATAATTGGCATACGCTTTTTGATTTATAATTAATATTTTTTAAAAAAAATAAAAAAAAACTTACATATTTATTTTTTTATTTTTTACTAAAAAATTTTATCCAACACGTATGTTCACATAAATAATATTTAGCCACGTCATATCTCGTTTCTAACAAAAAAAAAAACACATTGTCCCGTCTCTTTGCATACGTTCATGTCATTCCATGTGTGCCAATCAGTGGCATGGCGAAAGAGTACGGAAGGGTGAGAAAATAAGTGCAATGTCCAATTACTCCATCCAACCCAAATATCTTCATTTTTTAGACAAAATCCCGAAATATAGGTGTTATTATTTGAACAAATTTTTTTTTTTTTCTGAAAATATTCTTATATTGATGAGTGATAACTTGTTTGGTGGTGATACAGATACCACAGCCTCCACCACACAGACATGGGCACCAACTTCTGCCTGTTTATGCCATTCTTTGATGCAATATGGAAGACACTTAATAGTAACTCGTGGGAACTACACAAGAAAACAAGCACGAATGCAGGTAACCCCGAAACAATAGTAATGCCATTACTGGGTATCAAATTGTGCCTAAAAAATATACACTGCTTCAGTAACTGTTGCCGTGAGCAATGTTAACCACACGCCTCCATAAATTTGATGGAATCCTCTCGCCAAAAAATACACCTCAAAGTGTTGTAGACGGTGGCGGACAGGCACAGGCACGGTGACAACGATTTTGTGGAAGGCACTTGGTTATGGAAATTGTAGGATTTAAAGACTTTTATTAATCAGAGTCTGTGAAACTGAACAGTACCCCATTTAAGTTATTTTGGGAAAAACTGATTTGCCCCCTTTTGCCAATCTGATCATATATAATTTCGGGACTGTTTTAATGTACACAGCAAATCATCTTCTTCTTTTTTCTTAATTCTTACATTTTTTTTTTCCTTTTTTTTTTCTCAGAGTTGAAGCATAAACAAATCTAGACATTTTGACTAATGATTTGCGGTCATGCAGGAAAATACAGGAGGAAAATACCTGATTTCGTTTTCTTAGCTCATGTGGTGGATATAACATCTTCAATACATGCCCCATTTGTTATACGATCTTTTGCTTCAATGCCTTATACGACAAGGCTTTTTTTGCTGGCTTACTGGCCTCCGGCATTTATTGTTATGCTTATGATGTGGGCATGGTCTAAGACCTTCTTAATCTCTTTCTATAATCTCAGAGGCAGGTTGCATGAAACATGGAGTGTTCCAAGATTCGGCTTTCAGGTTAATTTTCTTCAAGTTTTTGGCCTTGCATTTTCTTGCTATAACACTTATTGTTGAAGCTTGCTAGGAAATTTATTATGCATTAACTAATAGTTTTGTTTTTGCAGTATTTCTTGCCATTTGCTAAAGAGGGTATCAATAAGCACATAGAAGAGGCCATTCTTAGGGCTAACAGGCTCGGGGTCAAGGTCATTAGCCTCGCTGCATTGAACAAGGTTGGTACTGTACTTGTGCTATAAATTTTGTCCTTGCCAGTTGCCACATTGCACTTGTTCTGATCAAAAAAAAAAACACAAAAGTCGTAGTTTTGGTGCTTTCTGACAGTGGTGGTTGAAGGAAATAATACTAGACATCAACCATGTTCTGCAATAAAAAAATACATACTGGAATGGGACCTATCACTTTTTTGAACTTTTTTCAGTCCCGTTAATGCAGTGCCTAATGGTGTCCATTAAACTTGAAGATTTATTTATTTATTTTAATTATTTTGGAAACATACTGTGCGTAATGATCCTCTCCTAAGAGTTCAGATTAAGTGGTCTGAAATTAGAGTAGCTAGTTACCATGTCTGAAATAGATATGGTAAGCAGAATCTTTCTGAGGAGAAGAACTGTATTAGTATCTTTTATAGATTTTTTCCCTGTCCTAATTTTCTTGAAATAGAACTATTTTGTCAAAAAGAACCTTTTCTTATAATAAACTGCAGGTGTTGAAAGATTCTCAAGCTCATCAGGACCCATTAGTGATATTTGTTACTGTTTGCGTTCTAAATTGAGGGGTGTTCACTATAGATGATAATTCAATGCCAAAATTGAACTGTATATTTATTCAAGTTAAAAGCAACTTTTTCCCCAAAAATATTATGCAGAATGAAGCTCTGAATGGTGGTGGTACGCTGTTTGTGAACAAGCATCCAAACCTTAAAGTCCGAGTTGTTCATGGAAATACCTTAACTGCTGCAGTAATTCTCAATGAAATCCGTGAGGATGTGAAAGAAGTGTTCTTAACAGGAGCAACTTCCAAACTTGGAAGGGCAATTGCCCTCTACCTTTGCCAAAGGAGAGTAAGAGTCCTGGTAAGTGTTGCTACATCAATCTTTATCAGACAGAGTATCATGCTTGACTTTTCATTCTGCTTAACAAAACTCAATAAATAAATGCTTAAACTCAAGAACTATATAATGTCTCCTCAGTCTTCTGATGAAATAGATATGTGCACATAATTCATCTTTATTTCTTGGGTTATATTAAGGTATGCATCCATCTTTGATTTTATTGGTGAAATTTAATACTGCAGATGCTGACTTCGTCAAAAGAGAGATTTCAAAAAGTTCAAAAGGAGGCCCCACTTGAATATCAAAGCTATCTGGTCCAAGTCACCAAGTACCAAGCAGCTCGTGGTTGCAAGGTACTGTGCCCAAAAACTATAAGTGTTTTTTTTTTTTGTTAAAAATAGATTGAAATATAAGTTTTTGGATAAAACAAACTTAAATTTTGATTTTTTAGCCATAATAATGACTAAAATCTTGACAAATTAAATAATACGTTGTTTGATTTTTTTAAAAAAAATTAAAACAAATAAATATCATTTACTCAATTGCAAGCAAAACTAATGAAGGGTCCAATCACGGGGGCTTATCAAGGCAGGCTTGCTCATGGGCCCAGATAAAATGAGCCACGTGGGCTAGCCTGGCTTGTCAACCTAGCAGTGTCTAACTTTTGTTTTTTTACTCCAATTGTATTTTTTTGTTTTTTTAATTAATAATTTTTTTATAGTTTTTTCTCTAATTTTTTTAATTTATATTTAAATTAGTACTTTTTTCTTTTTTATTTTGTTTGAAGAGTCTCTTTTAAATGACAATTAGATTTTTAGTTATGCATTTAAATTTGAAGAGTTTTTTTATTCATTTATAATTTTTTTTAATCTTTTGTATGGATGAACTTTATTTTTTAAAATAAAAAATATCATTTTCAGATAATATTATTAATATATGGAGCCTTGCATGATGTTTTTTCTCCTTTTACTTGATTCGATCAATTTGATTTGTGTTTCTATTTTTATTATCATTTTCTTAAATTAAAAAATTTATTTTAATAAATAAATTTAGCAACAATAACCAAGTAAATATCTCATCTTTTAAGATTAAATATCTTAATCTATAATTATTTCTTGATTTTTCAAGTTTTATTTTTAGATATCATTAATGATATTTTATTTATTATATACAATTTTTTTATAAAAAATAAAAATATCTCACGTAACTAATAGGTATACTATGAATTGAATTGGGTTGTTCTATTTGTTCAAAATATTATTTGTGAATTTTGAATGTGACGGGGTCGTATTGGAACAAATGGTAGACCTGGATCGTGGGGAAGTGGATCACACCAGGGGAGCAAAGTTGGGCCCCGACAGGGACACATTTCCATCAATTTGTGGTGCCCCCCATTCTGTCCTTCAGAAGAGACTGCACTTACGGTGATCTTGCTGCCATGAGACTACCTGTTGATGTTCAAGGGCTTGGAAATTGCGAGGTAAAATCCTTCTTCCATTTTTTATTGACACGATGTTCAAGGTTTTAAAAATATATGCAAAAAAATTATTTTGATATATATTTTTAAAAAATATATATTAAAAATAATCACTAATATTCTTCTAATAAAAAATAATCACTAATATTCTTCTAAATACTTTCTTAATCACTGATCACTATAGATCTAGAGGAATTAAAAATAGAAGAAGAAGAAGAAACTCGTAAAATATAAATTTTGAGTTAAAACAGGATTCCATGTTGATTGTCTCTGGATTGAAAAAACTCGTAAAGAAAAACATGTGACGATGAGCTAACTTGCTAAAAGTGAGTTATGTGTAGAGATGATTATTTTCGATTCAATTCGGTTTTTATCTAAAAATTAACCAAATCAAATTTTAAAAAAAAACTGAAATCGGTTCAAACTGACTGGTTTCGGTTCGGTTATGTTAGAGAAAAAACAGAAACCCAACCGATTGGCTCGGTTTTTTTCTTTGGCTTGATTTTTTTCGGTTTAGCTCGGTTTTTTCCGGTTTGGCTCAGTTATTAATTTCAGTTTGGTTCGGTTTGATTTTTTAGTTTCAGGCTTATGAAACCGAACCAATCAGTTTTTTAATATTCTAATCGGTTTTTTTTATGGTTTGGTTTTTTTATTATTATTATTTTAATTTTTTCAATTTAAGTAGTTTTTTAATTTTTTATTCACCCCTGGTTATGTGTTCCTGTATGGATTAACTAGTATATGTTTGTTTTGGTGGGTGTTTTAACAGTACACCATGGACAGAGGAGTAGTCCACGCATGCCATGCAGGCGGTATGGTTCACCTGCTAGAAGGCTGGGCTCACCATGAAGTTGGGGCCATTGATGTTGACAGAATCGATCGGGTTTGGAATGCTGCATTGAAGCATGGCTTGAAACTGGTCTCCAATGTTGTCACCAGACAAAATTCAATGTGAATGCATGCCTTCTTACGAAGAAACAAAGGATTTGGTCGCAGCAAGAAATATTCCTTTGTTTTCTTTATATTAAAATTTAATTGTAACAAATAAAAGTGGTTTCAAGTCGCAATTCAAATGCGATATATATTGTGACATATATATGTGTCAGACCACAGATTCTTCAATGAGAGTGGCCAGAAACCCTACCATTATCTTATTCTTCTTTTAGTGGAGGTTTGATATATTCTAGTTTATTGTTGGTGTTTTTCGGTGAGTAAATAATAATTTTTATTTTAAATATAAAAAAATATAAAGTGTGATTTTAAGTGTTTTGAATCTGGAGATGTGGAGACAAACTCAATAGTCTTGGGTCTGGCTTCTTAGGTTTGTCATCTCATCAAAATAATACAAAAACATAAAAAAAATATATTAATTTGAAGTAAAGAAAAAAAAATAATAAAATTTAAACTTTTTAAAAAATATTTTTGAAACGCAAAAACAAACATGTTAATAACGAAATTCAACTCAACTTGAAATGAAAAAAAAGTTATTATCACCCAACTTTTGTACAATATAAAAAAAAATCCCATCAATTTATTTTCTCTTTACAATATGAAAAAAAATCAATAAGAGAAAATAAAAAAAATCTAAAGAGACAAAAAATAAAATTAGCTTGAGATCTTAAATATTTTTATTAGTGCATATGATCTTTATTATATTTTATTATATGTAAGCGTCAACTTTGTGATTCACGGTTATATTCTTTACTTGATGTAAAAAAACACATTAATAACACCTACACATTAATTCTTTTGCGTTGAAAAAAAATTTATTCAACCTGCAGTTAGACGAGTTGAATAAACACGTTAGCGCTTTGTTTTTTGCATTTAATGACACAAATAGTCGTCATAAGCTTTTTGATTTATAATTAATTTTTTAAAAAAAATAGAAAAACTTGCATATTTATTTTTTATTTTTTACTAAAAACATTTATCCAATATGTAATGAAGCGCGGTCCACATAAATAATATTTAGCCACGTCATATCTTTTTTATAAAAAAATATAGAACCTGACCAGTTGAACTATATACCTCACGCACAGACAATCTTAATTTATAGAGACCCTACTTCCATCAATATTAAAATTTAATTGTAACAAACGAAAGTGGTTTCAAGTCGCAATTCAAATGCGATATATTGTGACATATGTGTCAGACCAAAGATTCTTTAATGAGAGTAGCTAGGAACCCTACCATTTTCTTATTCTTCTTCCAGTGGAGGTTTTATCTCTATTAGTATATTAGCCCCGCTCCGCGCAGGTCAATAATAAATTTTTTTTAAATGTAAAAAAATATAAAGTATGATTTTTAGTGTCTTGGATCAAGCAGTACAATCAGGCCTAATAGCCTTGGGTCTAGCTGGTTGGGTGTGGCTGCGAAACTAGATCTAATATAATATTCTGTGGCTGTGGCGACAGACCTAATATTCTTGGGTCTGGCTTCTTGAGTTTCTCGTCATATTAAAATAATACAAAAACATCAAAAAATAATAATTTGAAGTAAAGAAAAAAAACAATAAAATTTCAAATTTTTTTAAAAGCATTTTTAAAACGCAAAAACAAACATGTTTTAATAAGAAAATTCAACCCAACCTAAAATGACAAAATATTATCATCACCCAACTTTTGTACAATATAAAAAAAAATCACATCAATTTATTTCCTCTTTACAATATGAAAAAAAAATCAATAAGAGAAAAAAAAAATTTAAAGAGGGAAAAAAACAAAATTGGAAATATCTTAAAAGGTAAAAAATTAAAGGGAAAAAAATTAGTTGTTGGTGTATTAGGTCTTTGCTATGCGATATTCATGGTGTTTATCATAACTTATTTTTGGGTTATTCCCCAAATTCACTTTTTTTCTCTACCAAAAAATAAAAAAAAATACTCGAACTAAAAGAAAATAAATAATAATAATAATAATAATAATAAGCAGTGAGAAGAGGATGTCAGAGCACCCTGAAAATGGCTAGAATT
>Ga0307509_10005277_pt1 | contig 18085 bp, 21 predicted proteins | sample 10_EM_MG_FD_202245 | JGI IMG/M metagenome (GOLD analysis project Ga0307509, IMG submission 202245) | Populus trichocarpa ectomycorrhiza microbial communities from riparian zone in the Pacific Northwest, United States - 10_EM | ecosystem: Host-associated > Plants > Roots > Unclassified | place...
AGCTTAAGGGGCAGTACGGTGCCAGCGGACGGAACCGGGAGGGGGGTGGAGGAAGGATCGCGAGCAGGCTAGCCACAACCGACTAACGGGCCATAGCAAGGGCTTTTGGGACGACAGCGAAACCGAGAGAGACCTTGATGTTACCAACCGAAGCTTTCCCCATCAGAGGTACAAGCCCAGCAGAACCGAAGTCTTACTTCGACCGAGAGTCCGGACGCCATATCACCGACCGTGAATGAAGCGAGAAGCTTTCCGACCGTGCCAAATGCTAAGCGAGGTGCATAGCAAATGCGGGGTAAGGGGGAGAACCGAACTTCATGAGCGGGTGTCAACGATGAACAGGAACGAGAACCCCAAGGAGGGGAGGCATGCGTGCCCCAGGAGAGGAGGGAAGATGGCTTAACGTCATCCCCTAGGCAGTAGCCATGATGGGGGAAGAGAGGTGGGTTGGGGAAAGTGACGATGATTTCCCGTGGTGTTGAGATTTCAATCGCCGGAGGTGGAGGAGAGATGGTTCGTGGCCTATCTCTTGGTCGGAACCAACCGCCATATATAGGCATCTTCCCACAACCCTAACCCTGGTGACTCATCACCTCGCGCTACATAAACCTCTATAACTCGTAGTGAGTCATGGCGCTAAATCCATCGATAACTCGGATGAGTCATCGCGCATATCTCCTTTAACTAATCAAAACTCATAAACTCAGTCATGTGCTCAAGTGAGTCTCATGCGTGAAACCCATGACTCATAATGTGAGTCATGTGCGAAAGTCATTACATTATATGACGTCCCAATCGTGAGTCATGAAACCATCAACCAATCATAACATAACGATGACTCGCAAGTGCGCAGTCATGTGAGAACCATGAGCCAGGTAACATCATAGTACAAAACATAAACAGGGCATGACTAATAACTTATTAGTCATGTAAAAACAATTTGGCTAAGTCAGAACTTGTGACAGGAGCTGCACGTTAGTTTTTGAGTGTGCACCCGGTACCCCCGCCCCTGTCAATGTAGCAGCCCCCCAGGGCCCCCCCATCTCTCCACTCGGCCTCCTACTCTCCGTGGCCCCTCTTCATTTCCAGATCCCTTGAGCCCTGATCATCTCGTACGTGGACGACTTCGCACTCACAGCCGCTTCCCTATCCTACCACGGCAACATCTGTCGCCTCCAAAAGCTCTTGGAGAAGTTGCAAGCCAGGGCCCGCCAAGAGGGCATCTCCTTTTCGGTCCTAAAGACGGAACTTATACACTGGAGAACCCCTAGCTAGAGACACTCCCTGATGTGCCTCTCCCCCACTCTGATCAAGGAAGAACTGATCCGCCCCCGTGACACGGTAAGGTGGCTGGGATATTGGTTCACGCCCGCCATGGACTCTTCGGCCCACTTCTCGCACTGCCTGGCCCTGGCCCATGGCGCTTTCGCCCTGCTCAGACCCCTCAGCCCCCCGGGGGCGGGCCTCGCCCCATACTTCTCCCTAGATTGGACTCTTCCCTGGTTGCCCCCATCGTGCTATACAGGGCCGACCGATTCACGCGCAGCGTGGGCACTACGGCCCGCCTAGACTCCTTCTGGCACAAGGTCTAGAGATGGACCACAAACTGCTTCTCAGCGACACCCACAGGTATACTCTCGGTGGAATCCTGCCTCCCCCCGATCCGCCTCCAGGTTATGCACAAGCAAAGGCTCGCAGCCATTAGGATCGGATGCTCCCTGCCCGACCTGAACCCGGCAACAGCTTGTCTTCACCCCTCCTTCCCCTCCCTCACGGCCTATCGAGCTAAGGACTGCTCAAGGGCCCTGACCAAGGGGCTAACGTCAGTATACCTCCCCCTCAACCAGAAAACTCCACGCCCCACCCCCCCCATGAGGAACCACCTCCCGGTCGACACTGTAGCCGACAGAACAATTCCCTTCACTCACGGGCTGTCTAGAATGCCCATGATATACTTGCACCTGTTCTCTCCAGCCCTGGCCACCCCCCCCCAGTCCCTGATAAACAACACCTACTTGGCCTTGAAAAAGACACTGAGGGAGGCCCTCCTCGACGAGTGGGTGCACCTTTTCCCTACACCAGACTACTATCACCACCTGCCCGCTCTGAACCCTCGGGCCTTCATGGTGATGAGCAAGTTCATGGCAGGACGAATACACCAGATGAGGGCCTGTAAATGCTACCTGGCCGCCCACCCTACCTGGAGGAACCCGGACGCCGACACCCGCGGCCCCCACTCCGTTTTGGATCCAGCAACATTCGAATACACCATCCTCTCCTGCCACTTTAGTCAACGCGCCAGGTCAAGTCTCCTCTATAGCGTAAATTGCGTTGGCCACCAGGACCCTATCTGGACCTCCCTTCCCCTCCTGAAGAGTCTCGTAGGCTTCATAACCGTAACCTCCACCGGCTTCCCTCCGACGATCTTCCCGCTCACCACTCCCCCTTCCTCCCTCCGGTCTCTCCTCTCACCCCCGGCTGTGCCCCCCCCTCGTCTTTCCTGTTTTTTCGTTGGCAGAGGCTTAGGGCATTTTGGGGTTTATCTTTCCTTTCGTTTTATGCGTTTCCTGTTAGTCGTCTAAGTTATTAGTGTGTACTTTTCCTTTCAAGAGGCCATCAGCCTGGCGGAGGAGAAAGGTTCACCCCAGTGGATATTAATTGGTGCTGTAACGTTCTTTTGTTTATGTTTTTGGCTTATAGGTTTTATTTTCTCCATAGCTAGCGCTGCATGAGGCTTTTTGTACCTAAAAACAATGGACGCATGATTGCAAAAAAAGTAAAATAAAGAAAGTAACCAAGAGATAGCCACGAACCATCACTCCTCCACCTCCGGCGATGGAAATCTCAACACCACGGGAAATCATCGGCACTTCCCCCCACCCACCTCTCTTCTCCCACGATGGCTACTGTCTAGGGGTTGATGTTAAGTCATCTTCCCTCCTCTTCTGAGGCGATTTGGCCTCCCCTCCTTGGGGTTCTTGTTCCCGTTCGTCATTGACTGCCGCTCATGATGTCCTGTTCTCCCCCTTACCGCCCCCTTGCTCTGCACTTCGCTCAGCATTTTGCACAGTCGGAAAGCTTCTCACATCGTTCACGGTCCGCGTAACGGTCTTGGACTCGTGGTCGAAGTAGGCCTCGGCTTGCTGGGCTTGTACCTCTGGTGGGGAAAGGCTCGGTTAGTAACATCACGGTCCCGTCCCGGTCCCGTCGTCGTCCCAATAGCACTTGCTAAGGCCTGTTTGTTGGTTGTGGCTAGCCCGCTCGCGATCCTTCCTCCTCCCCCCTTCCGGTTCTGTCCGCTGGCACCATAGTGCCCCCTTAGCTGGCACCTTACTGCTGACCTCGCCCCCGGCTAGCACTCTACTGCTACTCACTGGCTGGCATCCTGCTGCCCGGTGGCTCCCCTCGCCTCTCTATCCTCGCTGATAGTCGCGCTCCGCTTTAGTTACGTTCAGTCGTGGTATTGCACTGCCTCCGTGGCTGCCGCCAATGCCTTGGTTGAATGATGTCATTACCGGCGTGTCCGTTGTATACAGTTGCAGCGTCAGCCCACATTGCAGTGGTTGTCATCTAACGGGCGACCGCGATCACTATCCTCACCCTCAGGCACACGTTTTGAGGCCTTAGCGAAACTTTCATTTGTTCTGGGGAGCCTGTGCAAGGCTTTGGGTCTCTCTACCTGTACGTTTCTATCGATTGTTTCCTTACGTGTCTGGGGTATTATTGATCGATGTTATGACCTGCGTGGCCGCTCAAGCGGTTATAGTGGGCCCACGGTACCTGTGTTTTCCCCGGTCGGCAGTCATCTACCCACCTCTCTCAGGCTTGCGTTTCGGGTCTTGGCGAGGGCGGTTTCTTTCGTTTTAGGGAGCCTGCTGAAGGGTTTGGGTCCCAGAACCTGTACGTTTCTATGTTTTGTTTCCTTAGATGTCTGGGTTATGATATGTTAGGTGCTAGGCGGGGGGACTTTGCCAATGGACTCGGGATGTTTGATTTTTCCCATGAAGAGGTGAACCGGGCGGTGGGTTTTGCATTTATTGGTTTTTTTCTCTTCAGAGCTCGTGCTGAATAACGCCTTTTGGACCTTGAAACAAATAACGCATAATTACAAAAAAACAGACAAAATAGATACGATGAGATACGAAGAGATAGCCACGCTTCTCGCAAACTTCCCCCCCCCCTACATTTCACATACTCTCAACATCTTACCCCGCTTGGCGTCTAGACCAAACCCCTCGCCCACTTCACATAGCCTGCTCGCCCTCATGGCGAATCCCTACGATATCCCACCAGGGAATCCTGCCTTCGGTAGGATGTCAGCCCTCAACTCCCCGCTACCCTCACAATCGGGAACACCCACGATCGAACAACCTCTCGTCATGCCGGAACAGCTTGCCCATGCAAGAAGCGCCCTCCGCCTCACTCCACAAGACCTCCCAGACATCGACCGAGAATTGCTGTCGGGAACCCTCCTCCCAGAATCCACCACCATCACACTCCTGTCCCAGCTCCTCAAAGGGCCGGTCAGAGTTTCACATGAGCTAAGCGGGGTAACCCTAATGCTCGCAACCATTTCCCAGGATAACGCTGGCATCAGGGAGGAGCTCCATGAGGTTTCCTCGCAACATGCCAATCTCCCGCCAGAGGATCAAAATCCCCCCCCAGCGCTGGCGGACCTCCCGCCATCTATTGGCAACCTCTCACATCATGGGTCAGCCACCATCCCTGCCCTATGCCAAGCCCCGGCCCCCACTCGTGCGGCCCACTCCCCTTTCATTGGCCCAGGCCCCGGCCCCTCTGGGAAGGAGAAACAAAGGGCCCGAGCACCACCCACGCCCACCCCCACCGCGGCTGAGGACTCTAAATACCTCATACCTTTCTACTATACTAAGCTTGGCAAGGCTTTCGGCCACCCCAAAATGTATGCTATGCTGGTCCCCTGCTTGTACGAGGCCTCAGAATACCGCCGAGGCGCATATGATGTGGCCTCCTTCACCCACGGCAACCTACACCCAGACAATAACCCTCCCCCTCCTATTCTGCGGCTGCCTCTGGCTCCGGTTCACGCAGCAAGGACTGGAAAAGAGACGGCAAGCAGCCCTCCCCCCAACAAGTTGCGAGTGCCGTCGCCCCTCCTAGTAATAAGGGGCCTCCCTCCCTCCCATGTGCCCAAAGTCATTTCTTTGCTCCTCGCCAGTCCCCTGCCCCTCACCCAGACACTCCAGCCATAGCAGCAACCTTCCCAGACATAGCTGCCCACGTCCTTCGCGAATCCAACTGCCTCCTCCCTCTCGGTTTCTCTGCCACGGCCCAGCTACCAGCTGCTATCTCCCTGACCGTCACCGACAAGGCAACTCCTGCCGCATCATATGCCCCTTACTTTGGCTCTCTCACCAGGGCCCTTAACCAATCCTTCCCTGTCGGTGAAAACCACTGTTGCACCTTAGTTCTTGCTCCCACAGCTGTACAACTAGCGATCTTCTGCCTACCACTGGGCTTCCTCCCCCCAGATGAAGAGGAACTCTTGCCCTAATTCAGGCAAGCCATCCTCAACGACAAAGCGACCCCGGTTCTCTCGGCCAGGTACCTTAACCCTGACCGAGATTCTCGGGGCACCAAGTAGGCCACTTCGGTGGTTCTCATCGTCGACCACCAGCACGTTTCGGCCCTCACCTCTGGGGTCTTCATCCTCTCGCAGAAAGGTAATGTTGAGCTTGCCTTCTCAGCCAATGGAACCTCCAAGTGGAGAAACTGTTGGAGATACGGACACGTCCATCAGCGATGCCCCGCCACCCACCAGACGTGCCCCATTTGTGCGCTTCACCATACACCCGCGGCTCACAGATGTCAGAATCCCACCTGCCCCACGGGCGGAAACAATAAGCCAGTCCAATCCTGTTGCCCAACCTCGCCCCCCCATTGCTCCAACTGCGCTAACGACCACACTGCCAGATTCAAGGAATGTTCGGCTCAACCTGGCCCAACTGGCCCCACGAGACCTACCTCCCCAGCTCCGGCAGGTCCAGACCCCATGTATATGGCAGTCGATGGCGGGCCAGAACGCTCTACTTCCCCGGCCAGGGCTGGTCCCACAGAGGTGGACCTCGTAACTCCTAGGCAACCACCCCCGGCAGGTCCTCCATGTCCTGGCACTACTCAAGGCTTTGCGGGTCCTCGCCCTCTGGAGGCCTAAAGCCCTTCACCTGCCCCTTCCCACCGTTGGGCTCATCCCGGAAATAAATAATCAATCCTCCTCGTCTGGGAAAGGACCTGCCCTGTACCCTAACTTGCTTTCTATTGTTCAACATCACTGCCTTGGGAGCTGAGATGTTTTCATGTCCTTATTCAAGACGGTCAAAGAATCGACGACATATCCTTCTTTCGTCCTCGCGCAAGAGCTGCCTGCCAGCAAGGCTCACCTCCCCTCCTTTAACGGCTTTAAGTCGTTCTTTCCCCCTGTCAGGAAGCCCAGAGTGGCGGCTTATGTGCACAGATCTTTTCTTTCTTCCTACTCGCTGCTCCTGAAGTTCAAAGGGGTGGATGATCTCCTCGCCCTCGACGTCTTCTCCCAGCAACCTCTTTTGAGGACCAGCTTCCATTCCTTTAGGTTAATAAATGCCTACTCCACCAACACGCGGGACCATCCAGTCCACTCGGTCTCCCCAGAAACCCTCTTCCCGGCTCTTGGTGTCCCCCTCTTGGTAGTGGGAGACCTCAACATAAACAACGCTTTCTCGGACCCACAGCCATCATTCTCACCGCACCAAATCATTTCCTCGCCCCCAAACTTCGAAAAAGCAGTGGTAGCTGGCTTTGCCCTCCTCAACCGTCCCGGGAAATACACCAGGTTCCCTTTGGTGGGAAAAGCCCGCCTCTTGATCACTGACCTGTCCTTTTCCAACCCCCTCCTCCTGCCATTGGTTAAAAGCTGGGAGGTCTCCCTCCCCTCGACTAGCTCCGATCATGTGCCTATAACAATAAACCTCGCTCCTCCAAACCTGATCGCAAGCCCAAAGTGGCTTTGGTGGTCCGATATGGATTGGGAAACAATCTCCCCAATAATCAAGACCTTCCAGATTTCTGCTCCCCAGTGCCCCTCCCAAGCAGACCTTGACGCCTGGCTGGCTGGGTCGCTGGATCGGCTCACTGCCCTCTAGAAAGAACACACGCCAGTCTCCAGACCCTCTCATCATTCCAAGCCTTGGTGGTCGACCCATCTGACCACCCTCTGCCGTGCGTTCCATTAAGCCTCAAGGTTGGCTAGCAAACATGAAACCACAGCCCCGCAGGAGGTGGCAAACATTTCCAAAGCGGGGTACTTCAAGGCGATCAAGGCCTCCAAAAGCAAACACTTGTCGTCCTTTCTGCTAAGCGCCACCCCCCAAAGCCTATGGACGGCCAAGAGGTCCGCCTATGGCCGCACCCCACCCCGCTTTCCCTCCCTCCCAGGGGCAGAGACCCCCCACCAGATGAACAAGGTCCTGTTGGACCACTTCTTCCCCCCGAACGAGCCATTTTCCCGTCGGCTCAGGGTGAGACCGTATAAAAAGGAGCGCCCATTAACAAAGCATGAGATTGCGACAGCTCTCTCCAAGTGCTCCCCCACGTCGGCCCCGGGGCCAGACCGAAATCCCTACTGTATTTGGAAGCGGGTCAACCAGATTAACCAGTCCGTTCTCCTCGAAATCCTCTCCCCTCTAGTGAGCCTTGGATACCACTCGGCCTCGTTGAAAGGGTCGAATGGAATCCTGCTCAACCAGGTAGGGAAACCCTCGTACGAATCCCCAGCTTTGTCCAGGATAATCGTTCTAATCCGCACGATCTCCAAAATCCTCGAAAGGATAATAGCCTCCCGCCTCCTCCTGGTACCCAGATCAAAGGGCCTACTCCACCCCAACCAATGCGGCTCCCTGCCTGGGCTCAGCACTTACGATGCGGTCCTCACCGTATTCAATGACGTAAGAACCCTACAAAGGCCATGTCTCAAGGTCTCTTCCCATTCCTTGGACGTCAAGGCAGGGTTCGACAACGTCGACAACTCCACACTGGCCCGCATGCTAAGAGAGGGCGGGATTCCCCCCTACCTAGTCTCCTGGGTTTCATCTTTCCTTGGTGAACGGAGCTGCACTCTGGGTTTCCAAGGGCCCCCAGGGACCCCAGCCCCAGGGAATGTGGGTGCCCCCCGGGGCTCCCCGATCTCTCTCCTTCTCTTCCTTCTTTATGTTGCACCCCTCCACTTCAGGATTCCGAGAGGTCTGCTGATCTCATAGGTGGACGACTTCGCCCGCACTGCCGCCTCCATGTCATACAGGGGCAACATCCGTCGCCTTCAAGAGCTCTTCGAGAATCTAGAAGCAAAGGCCCTCAGCCTTGGAATCTCCTTTTCCGTTGCACAGAGAGAGCTCATACACTGGAGATCCCCAAGCCAGAGGCACTCCCTGAAGTGCCTCTCCCCCATTCCGATCAAAGGGGAGCTTTTCTGTCCCCGCGACTCGGTACGGTGCCTCAGGTACTGGTTCATGCCCGCCCTGGACTCCTCTGCCCACTTCTCACACCGACTGGCCCTCGTCCAAGGTGCCTTCGCCCTCATCAGACGCCTCAGCCCCCCAGGGGTAGGTCTCACCCCATACCTATGCCACAGACTTGAAACGTCACTGGTCGCCCCCATCCTATTTTATGGCGCAGACCTGTTCACACCTAGTGCGGGCGCCATGGCCCGCCTGAACACCTTCTGGCACAAAGTGCAGAGATGGACTACGAACTGCTTCTCAGCGACACGGACCAGGATCCTCTCTGTGGAGTCCCTCCTCCCCCCGGTTCCCCTACTGATCTCCCAATGGCAAAGGGTAGGGGCCCTCAGGGTTGTATGCTCCCCGCCTAAGGTAAACCTAGCAACGGCATGCCTGCACCCATACTTCCCCTCCCTCTCTGCTGACCGGGCACAGGACGCTTTGAGGGCCCTAACAAGAGGCCTCAAGTCTGTGTACCTCCCGCTGCACGGGAAGACCCCTCGTGCCACCCCGGCCATCAGAAACCCCCGCCTGATAGAGGCGGTGGCCCACAAAACAATACCCTTCACCAGCGGGCTGTCTAGGATGCCCATGATCAACTCCCACCTCGTTTCTCCGGCCCTAGCCATCCACCCTCAATCCCTAATGGACAACACCTACGCTACCCTGAAGAAAAGGGTGAGGGAAGCCCTCCTCGAGGAGTGGGCTCATCTCTTCCCGGCACCAGGGTACTACCATCACTCCCCCACCGCGAACCACCGACCCTTTATAGGCTTAAGCAAGTTCATGGCTGCGCGAATGTATCCAATGAGAGCCAGAAAAGGTACCTGGCCGCCCACCCCACCTGGAGGACCCCCAAGGCCGAGACCTCCTGCCCCCGCTGTGGTCTTGAACCAGAAACGTTCGAACATGCCATCCGCGCCTGCCCCTGCAGACAAGGCGCTTGCACATACCTCCTCCACCACGTCATGAGTGTTGGTCACAAGGCCCCCATCTGGTCGTCCCTCCCCCTCCTGAAATGGCTCACTACCTACATCAGCGTCACCTCTACGGGCTTCCCCCCCATGATGTTCCCGCCCACCACCACCGCGCTTCCCCCCCGCTGCCTCTCTCACCCCTTTAAGTACCTGCCCAGGCGTTTCGTGTCTTTTCGTTGGCTGAGGGTTAGGCCTGGTAGACTTTCTCTCCTACGACAGTATGTAAGCTTTCATTGTTAGATGAACTGTTAGCTAGTTTGTGCTTTCCTTTTTAGCACGGCGCAGGAGAAACCTTCGCGATAAGGGATATTTTTTGGTACCGTGACTTTCCTTTGTGTTAGGTCGTAGCTTCGGAGTGAGGTATTCCGACTGCCAGGCCTTTAATCGTAATTATATTGGAGAACACGTTAAGAAGACGCGAGTAATCTAGGCTAGATATAAGTATTCACTTCGGTGTAGATCGTTGAAGTATTGGTAACGATATAAAAGTGTAGATAACTTATTATATTGATAAGATCTCTTCTCCGTGCTTATTTTGGTCTAATAGCTGCGAAGATGCTTCGAGATTTATATCGCGCGTCTGAGCAATCGCGGCATACATGCTAACTCTATACTAACCAAGTACCTTGCCCGCAATTCTGCGAACTTCACCTGAGTGCGAACACTCGTAGACCCTGAAAACTCTCTACCAGACCTTTTGCTCCCATGGTCAACTTATCGGTCTGCGCGTGTGTTATCCCTGATGGTGTGGAGACCACGTCATGTGTCAGCTCATTCTGTTTATCCGTTGACAACCATGGTTATGAATTATCCTGCCCCCGTACTCACTGAGGGTAGTCTAACTCGCTGGACCAAAGATGGCCATTCTTCTTTGGTTGGTTCCGTCTAGAATTCGACATGCGACTGCATGTCGGATTCTGGTTTTCCGGCATTACACGACTTGTCCTTGCGATTGTACCTATGGGTTTTTTCCCTCTGACTCCATCTTTTAACAAGTTGTCCTTTGTGGATGCGCCTGATCCACTTACTGGGCATAGTTACAACCTTCATACTCTACACGTCTATGTAGGTACGAGGGGACTAACTTTCCTGCAAGACGTCCCATTACCTTTGACCCACTCTTCTGATTGCTTGTCTTCGAGTGACTGTAACCTTATGCGCCATTGTCCGATTCAACTACCTCCACTCGCATAAGGTGCCCGAAGGTCCCCCCTCATATATCCTGCGAACAGGAACCAGTCGGTCGGACGGCCCCGACGTCTATTGTGTTATAAGATGTGTTCTATTGCTCGCGGTCCTTAGTGTTGGGACGCAACTGCCCTCGCGGCCTGTGGTGACGCGCCGTCCCAACGCCGGGGCTAGAGCGCGGTGTTATCATTATCCTTCGAAGTTCGTGTGCGTCAAGGTAGGGTGACTTTGCCCTGTAAATCATTACGGGGAGTCCGTGCGCCTACCACTTTGTTTGTGTTGTTTGCTTTATAGGTTTGGTTCTCTCCATAGCTAGCGCTGCATGGGGCTTTTTGTACCTAAAAACAATGAACACTTGATTACAAAAAAAAAAAGAAAAGAAGAAATGACCAAGAGATAGCCACGCTTCCCGCAAACATCCTCCACCCCTTACATCTCACATACTTTCTTGCACTCTACGCCGCTTTGCGTCTAGGTCAAACCCATTCCGCACTTTTCCCACCCCTGCCGGTGCCTAAATGGCAAACCCCCACCAACTCCCCCCTGGCAACACTGCCTTTGGCAGGCTATCAGCGGCCAACTCCCCTCTCCAACCACGTTTGTCTACACCAGTCGTCGACTATCCCCAATGCTTCACGGCAGAGTAACTTGCCTGGGCCAGAAACTGCCTCCGCGTCCAGGCCCGCGACTTTCCCGATTTCACACATGACACCCTCACCGGGCTCATCCCGTCAGAGACCGCGACCGTCACCCTCCTCTCCCAGAAGGTAAATGGGCTGGTTGTCATCTCGCATGAAGTTTCAGGCGTCACCCAGAAACTTACGTCCCTCGCCGAGGAAAACGATGCCCTGAAGGAAGAGCTCCACGACCTCATCTCACAAATCGCAAACCTCCCACTTCGCCAAACCACGCCCCCTCACTAGGACCTGTCCACCCTCCAATCATCCATCCGCGACCAGTCACATCGTGTGACAGCCCCTGCCCCGCCCCTCCCTCAAGCGCCGGCCTCCGGGGCTCAGCCTCAGCCCACTGACGACGGACCCCCTACTAGGAAGGGCAAGGAAAGGGCCCAAATACCTCCCCCCCCTCCAACCCACCTGAGGACCCTAAATACCTTATCCAGTAGTACTACATGAAGCTGGGCAAAACGTTCGGGAACCTGGTGCGATATGCCCAACTCTTCCGCCAGTCTTACGAAGTCAGACAATTGCGGAGAGGTGGATCTGACCTCCGCTACTTCACCCCTGGCCACCTCCACCCAGACTACGCCACCTTACCCTCATTCGCCCCGGCTGCGTCTGGTTCTGGCTCGGGCCGCAAGCGGAAGAAATATTCAAAGCCCCCTTCCCCACAACAAGTTGCGAGCTTGGCTGCCCCCCATATTGAGAAGGGGCCGCCGTCCCTCCCAGGTGCCCAAAGACGTTTCTTCACTCCCCGCCAGACCCCAGCCCCTTACCCAAACGCTCACACAATTGCTGCGACCTTTCATGAGAGAGCCACCCAAGTCCTTCGCGAATCAAACTGCCTTTTCCCCCTCAGTTTCTCTCCTTCAGTGCACATCCGAGGGGCCCCGTCCCTCACCGTCACCGACAAAGCAACCCTTGCCGCGTCCTACACCCCCTACTTCGACTCCCTGACCAGGACCCTCAACCAGTCCTTCCCCGTGGGTGAGAACCCCTAGGCTTCTTTCATCCTCGCTCCCACTGCTGTACAGCTAGCGATTCATGCCCTCCCCCTCTGTTTCCTCCCCCAAGATGAAGAGGAACTCTTCCCATATCTCAGGCAGGCAATCCTCAAGAACAAAGCGACCCCGATTCTCTCAGCCTGATACCTTAACCCGAGCAGAGATTCTAGGGTCACCAAGCAGGCCACTCCACTGGTTGTCAGCATCGACCCCCAACCCGTTGCGGCCCTCCCTTCAGGCGTCGTCATCCTCTCTCAGAAACACAAGGTCGAACTTGACTTCTCGGCCTGCCACTCCTCCAAGTGTAAGGGCCGCTGGAGATACAGACACGCTACTCAGCAATGTCCCACCACGCACCCCACTTTCCTTATTGGTCTGCTTCATCATACTGGCGCATCTCACCGATGTCGGAATCCCACGTGCCCCTGGAGCAGAAACAATAAGGCATGCCCGGCCTGTTGCCCGACATCGCCCCCCCATTGCTGCAAATGCTCTAATGACCACACTGCCACCTTGAAAGGGTGTCGGGCTCCCCCTCGACCAACTGTCCCCTCCCGACCTTCCTCCCAAGAGCCCCTGGGTCAAGACGCCATGGATGTGGCCGTCAATGGGGACCAAGTACCCTCTACTCAGCTGGGCGGGGCGGGTCCCAGTCAGATAGACCTCGTAACCCCCTGACAACCCCCCCCAGCAGGGCCTCCTCGCCCCAGTTCGATCTAAGGCTTTGGCGGTCCTCTCCCCCTGGAGGACTAAAGCCCTTCCCCTGCCCCCTTCCCCCGTCGGGTATGCCCCAGTGATGAATAATTCGCCCCCCTCCCACAGCAGGAGGCAGGCCTCCCCCCTCTCCCTCCTTTCCATCATTCATCATAACAGTGTTGGGAGCAGGGATCTGTTTCCTTCCTTATTTGAGTCTTTCAATGAGACGAACACTTATCCTTCAGAGGTCCTCCTGGACCCTCCTGGTAGTCAGGCCCGCCTACCCTCCTTCAACGGCTTTGTGCCTTTTGTCCGGCCCGTCAGGAAGCCCAGGGTGGTGTTATATTCATGGACTCCTTGTAATTATTGACAGGGCAAGGTTGCCCTACCTTACCACGCACGAACTTCCCAGGACAAAGATAACACGCCCCTCCAGCCCCAGTGTTGGGACAGTATGTCATCACGGGCCCCCTGGGTAGTTCGGTCCCAACACCAAAGACCACAATCAATGGAACACATCCTATAACACCGTATACCTCGCGGCCGTCCAGGTGACCAGATCCTGTTCACAGGATCTATGCAGGGAGACCTTCGGACATCTTATGCAAGTGGAAGCAGGTGAATCGGAAGATGGTGCCTAAGGTTACAGACACTTGAAGACAGAGTGTCACAAGAGTGGGTCGAAGGTAACGGGACGCTTTGCACAAAGGTTAGTCCCCTCATACCTACAAAGACTTGTGGAGTATGAATGAGGTAACTATGCCCAGTAAGTGGATCGGGGGCATCCACAAAGGACAGGTTGGCAAAAGATGGAGTCAGAGGGAGAAAACCTATAGGTACAATCCCGAGGACAAGTCCTGTAATTCCGGAAGAGCTGAATACGACATCCGGATGGATGCTGAATTCGCGACGGCACCAACCAAGCAAGATTGGCCTTCTTCTTTCTCGCTAGTTAGTCTACCCTCAGTGAGCACCAGGGCAAGAAAATTTGTAATCATCGTTGGAAACAGATATACGGATCAGCTGAAACCTGACGTGGTCTCCACAACATCAGGATTAACAGCACCCCAGACCGATAAGTTAGCCATGGGAGCAAGATGTGTGGTAGAGAGTTTTCAGGGTCTACGAGTGTCCGCACTCAGGCGAAGTTCGCACAATTGCGAGCGAGATACTTAGTTAGAATAGAGTTAGCATGTATACTATGATTGCTCAGACGCGGAATATAAATATTGAAGCATCCTCGCTGCTAGAAAACAAAAAGAAGCACGGAGAAGAGATCTTATCAATATAATATGTTTTGAACTGTATCGTTAACAATACTTCAACGATTTATACCGAACTGAACATTATATCTAGCCTATATTACTCGTGTCTTCTTAACGCGTTCTCCAATATAATAACGACTCAGGTCCTGGCTGTACGAATAGCTCACGCCGAAGCTACCACCTAACACTCCGCCCAGTCTCCCTCCTAATCTCCCAACGGCAAAGGATCGCGGTGCTCCCGGTTATTTGCTCCCGCCCGAGGTAAACCCAGCGACGGCATGCCTCCACACCTCCTTCTCCTCCCTCTCTGCCCACCGGGCACACGACTACTTGAGAGCCATGACGAGGGGCCTCAAGGCGGTCTACCTTCCCCTGGACTGGAGCACTCCGTGACCCATCCCCCCCATTAGGAACCACGTTCCAGTAGCCCCAGTGGCCCACAAAACCATACCCTTCACCCACGGGCTTTCTCGGATGCCTAGGATTAATTCTCGCCTCGTTTCTCCAGATCTAGCTATCCCCCATCAGTCACTAATAGACAACACCTACCCCGCCCTGAAGAAACGAGTGAGGGAGACTCTTCTCGAGGAATGGTCTTGGCTTTTTCCGATACCGGGGTACTACGATCACTCCCCCACCTTCAGCCCAGCGACCCTTTATAGGGTTGGACAAGTTCATAGCTGGGCGGATCCCTCAGATCAGAGCTGGCAATAGCTACCCGGCCGCCCTGCCCACATGGAGGACCCTCAATGCAGACACCTCCTGCCCCCGCTGCGCTCCTGAACCCGAAACGTTTGCGCACGCCATCCTCACCTGCCCATCGAGATAAGGCGCTCGCTCAAGTCTCCTCTATGGCGTCATGAGTGTTGGTCAAGATGCTCCCCTCAGCTCCTCCCTCCCACTTCTCAAAAGGCTCGCCACGTTTATCTGCCTAACTACCCGCGGATTCTCCCGCGGATTCTCCCCTACCTTGTTTCCACTGAACACTCCGCCCTCTTCCCCCCTGTTGCCTCTTTCACCCCTCCCAGTGCCCCCCCCGGGCGTTTCTGGTTTTTTCTTTGGCTGAGCTTTAGGCCTCTTAGATTTTCTTTCATCCGGCTGTATGCGAGCTTTCCTTGTCAGACAACTAAATTAGTTAGTTTGTACTTTGCTCTGTATGTGGCCAGGGCCCTGGCGTAGGACAAACCTTCGCAATAGTGGATCAACCTTTGGTGCCATGACCTGCTTTTGTTTATGTTTTGTGCTTTAGAGGTTTTGTTCTCTCCATACGTAGCGCTGCATCAGGCTTTTTGTACCTTAAATCAATGAATGCATGATTACAAAACAAACATAAGAAAACAAAAGAGATAACCAAGAGATAGACTGAGGTATCCACCAAATGAGTACCGTGAAAAGCTACCTGGCCGCACACCCTTCCCGGAGTACCCCTGAGGCTGACACCTCCTGCCCCCACTGTGATTTAGAACCTGAGACTTTCGAACACCCTATCCTTACATGTCCCTCTAAACAAGGTGCCCAGGGACGTCTCCGCCCCAATGTCACGGATGTTGGTCATGAGGCCCACCTCTGGTCCGGCACAGCCCTTCTGAAAAGATGAGCCCCCTATATCACCATCACCTCCACCTGTTTCCCTCGAATCAGGTTCCCACCGACCACCCCGCCCTCCTCCCGCCTTTCCCCCTTTCTCCCCCCATCTACCCGCCATGTTTCGCGTGTTTTCCTTGGCCGAGGCTTAGAATGTAGTGAGCTGAGGTTCCTTTCCTGTGGCTTATGTAGGCTTTCCTTTCGTATAGGTTTCATGACTTGAGCTTTCCTAACAGTTAGAGGGGCCCTATGGCCCCGCGGAGGAGAACCCCTGTGAGTGTGGATATTTACTGGTGCCGTGACTTTCCTTTGTTAGTTGTTTGGACTTATAGGTTTTGTTTTCTCCATAGCTCGTTCTTCATGAAGCTTTTTGTACCTAAAACAATGAACGCATGATTACAAAAAAAGTGAAAAAATGAAAAAAGTGAAAAATGACCAAGAGATAGCCTCACGCTTCTCGCAAACTTCCCCCGACCCCTACATTTCACATACCTCCAAAAGTCTTACCCCGCTTTGCGTCCGGGACCAATCCCTCGCCCTCTTGTCCAACTCGCTCGCACAAGTGGCGGATCACCACCAACTATCCACAGGGAACCCTGCCTGTGGCAGCTTGTCAGCCCTAAACTCAATCATCCCGTCATGGTCAGGTACGTCCTCAGTAGACTACCCTCTAGCCTTCATGGCGGAACAACTTGCTCAGGTGTTAGGTGGTAGCTCCGGCGTGAGGTATTCCGACAGCTAAGACCTTGATTGTAATTAAATCGGAGAACTCGTTAAGAAGACACGAGTAATGTAGGCTAGATATAATAATTCACTTCGGTATAGATCGTCGAAGTATTGGCAACGATATAAAAGTGTAGAATAACTTATTATATTGATAAGATCTCTTCTCCGTGCTTGTTGTGTCTAATAGCAGTGAAGATGCTTCGATATTTATATTCCGCGTCTGAGCAATCGCGGTATACATGCTAACTCTATACTAACTAAGTACCTTGCCCGCAACTCTGCGCACTTCACCTGAGTGCGAACACTCGTAGACACTGAAAATTCTCTATCACAGCTTTTGCTCCCAAGGTCAACTTATCGGACTGCGCGTCTGTTATTCCTGATGGTGTGGAGACCACGTCAGGTGTGAGCTCATCCATTTATCCGTTGACAATAATGGTTACGAATTATCTAGCCCTCGTGCTCGTCGAGGGTAGTCTAACTCGCTGGACAGAAGATGGCCATTCTTCTTTGGTTGGTTCCGTCGAGAATTCGGTATGCGACTGCATCTCGTATTCTTGTCTTCCGGCATTACACGACTTGTCCTCGGGATCGTACCTATATGCATTTACCCTCGGACTCCATCTTTTACCAACTTGTCCTCTGTGGATGCACCCGATCCACTTACTGGGCATAGTTACTTCCTTCATACCCCACACGACTTTGTGGTTACGAGGGGACTAACTTGCGTGCAAAACGTCCTGTTACATTCGACCCACTCTTCCGACTGTCTGTCTTCAAGTGTCTATAACCTTATGCGCCGTCGTCCGATTCACCTGCTTCCACTTGCATAAGGTGCCCGGAGGTCTCCCCTCATATATCCTGCGGACAGGACCCGGTCGGACGGACGGCCGCGACGTATACGGTGTTATAAGATGTGTTTCGTTGATAGTGGTCTTAGGTGTTGGGACCCAACTACCCAGGCGGCCAGTGATGACGCGCCGTCCCAACGCCGGGGCTGGAGGGGGGTGTTATCTTCTTCCTTCGAAGTTGGAATGCGTCAAGGTAGGGTAACCTTGCCCTGTAAATCCTTACAGGAGTCCGTGCGCCTAATACCAGGGAAGGGACGCCCTCCGCCTCAACCCATGAGACCTCCCGAATTTCAACCCAGAAACGCTGTCTGGAACCATCGCCTCCGAGTCCACATCCATCACCCTCATCACCCAGATCGTGCAGGGCCTACTCACCCTCTCACATGAGCTGAGTGGGGTAACACAAATGGTAACAACTATTTCTCAGGAAAACGAGGCCATCAGGGAGGAGCTCCAGAATGTATCCTCCCAACCCGCCAACCTGCCTCCCACCCACCACCAACACCCTCCCCCAGGGCTGGCCGAACTCCAGGCTTAGATTCGCCACCTGTCATATCATGTATCAGCCCCCACCCCTGCCCTCCCACAAGCGCCGGCCCCCACA
>Ga0307509_10005278_pt1 | contig 18082 bp, 15 predicted proteins | sample 10_EM_MG_FD_202245 | JGI IMG/M metagenome (GOLD analysis project Ga0307509, IMG submission 202245) | Populus trichocarpa ectomycorrhiza microbial communities from riparian zone in the Pacific Northwest, United States - 10_EM | ecosystem: Host-associated > Plants > Roots > Unclassified | place...
CAGGCAAACCCCTAATTATTTCGGCAGGATATGCTCCTACCTGGAGGGGCTAGACCTACTTGACCGGAGCCGGCTTCGCGGGTGGCGGGGGCGTCTGCGGGCGCGGCTGCTGGGTGGCGGCTTCCATGAAGGAGCGACCCTCGAAGATGACGCCCTTGTCGATCTGCAGCGAAGGTGTGTGGAGGTCGCCCTTCACGCGCCCGGGTGCGTGGATCTCGATCGAGCGCTTCGCCGTGATGTTTCCCACGACCGTGCCCTGGATGATGACCTCGCCGACGTCGATCGTGGCCTCGACCTGCGCGCCGTCGCCGATCACGAGCACGTCATCGGAGAACACCTCGCCCTTGAATCGCCCGTCGATCCGGACCGTGCCTTCGAACGTCAGCTTGCCTTCGAAGACGGCTCCGCGGCCGAGCAGGGTCGTGATCTCACCTGCCGCAGCAGACGCTCTCGCAGCTTGCACCATGCTGCGACGTTAACAGCGAGGCGCTAGAAGATCGAGCCCACGCACGACGCGATGTCGAAGAACATGAACGCGAGTGCCTTCTCCTGCGGCTTCAACGGCTGGACCGAACAGCCACCCGGATACGGATTGCCCGCGCTCGACGTCGAGTCCGCCGACACGTGCATGTCGCTGAACACCACCTTGCCGCAGCGCATCTCCGCGTCCTGGGCCTGCGGCGTGGTGAACTGGAAGTTCATCGCCCCGGCGACGTTCGGCGACGTCGCGGGATCGAGATAGACCCAGCGCTCGGTATCGCCGTTCACCGCCGACGCGGTGTTGCGCGACTGATCGACCGGCGTGATCATCCCGTGGGTCACCGAGCCGCCGACGTTGTCCATCCACTTCGCGAACTGGACACCCTTCGGATTGCCGACCTCGTCGATCGTCGCGGTCAGCGTGTCGGGGCTCGGATTGCCCGCGAAGCTCCACGTTGCCGCGGCCTCCCAGCTCGGGATGCCGTGCGTCGCCTGATGACCTTGCTCGCCGCTGACCCAGATGTTGTGCCAGTGCGACATGAACACGCGGCCACCGAGATCGGCGTAGTCGCTCATCGCTTGCAGCGCGTTCTGCGGCTTGGTCGCCGGATACTGCCCGCCCTCGCACGACAGGAACACGATGTCGTACTGCTTCAATTTGTCGACGCCACCGGTGTGCGGCGACGTCGGGTTCCACAGATCCTGCGAGTCGGCGAACGCGCCGGTGCCACCGGTGAAGCCGGTCTTGAACGAGCCGACGCCCTTGCCCGCGGCCGAGGCATCGGTGAACAGGTTGATCCGTCCACCCTGACCCGCGGTCGTGATCTCCTTGTCGTCGATGCCGAGCTTGCGAACGAGACACTCGAGCGCGTCGGCGCCACCCGTCGAGATCGCGATGCGCGGCATGTCGACGCTCGTCGTGTTCGGCGTCATGTCCGTCATGCTCTTCGGCAGCGTCGTGTCGGTGACGTCGAGCGGCAGGTCCTGACACGAGGCGACGTTCGGGATGTTGAGCTGGCGGCGCCACTTGCCGACCTGGATCACGAGCGGCACGTTCATCGTCGCGGGGACCGCGGTGAGCTCGAAGTGCCCGGCCTCGTCGGTGATCGCCTGCGTGATCGCGCCGCCCTGCAGACCTTCGTTGCAGCGCGAGCACACCGCGCCGTCGGCGAGCGGACCCGGATCGGTCTCGGGCACGTAGACGTTCACGCCGAACAGCGGCAGCGTTCCGTTCGGCGCGTAGACCGTGCCGGTGATCGTCGTCGGCGGAAGATTCTTGTTGTCGCAGTCGACCTGGAAGCAGCGCAGACCGACGCACGCGTCGGCCTCCACGGTCGCATCCGGTTGACCATCGTCGTCGGCGGCGTGGTGATGAGCACACGCGGTCACGAACAGCACGGCACAAGCTAGACGACGGACGGGCATAACCACCACGATATCACCTCGACCAAGATCAGTGCAGCGAGAGAGCGAATCCGTCAGCGGTCGAGTTTTCGGTCGATATCGATCTCGCCGTTCGCCGGCCACGTCAGCGTCTGGATGTAGGGCTGATAGTCCTTGAGCCGGAGCTCTAGGCGTTTCGCCGAGGCCATGTCGATGTCGTTGATCGTCGTAGGAGTACGCCCGCGCAGCGTCCCGTCGAGGATCACATCGGCTCCAACCGGCGTCGTGACGACGCGGAGCCGGCCGGTGATCGGGTCCATGATCGCGTTCACGCTCACTTCCGGACGATCGATGTCGACGTTCTCGACGTGCGGCTTGTGCTTCGCGAGCTCGACCCGGATCTCGTGACGCGTGCCGAATTCGAGATCGAACGGCAGGGTCTGCGGTGTGACGCCGGCGACATGCGTGCCGTCGAGGAAGATCTCACCGCCCGGCGGGACCGAGTCGATGTGGATCGTGCCGGTCGTCGGCGTCCCGTTCCGACTCGCCTTGATGATGAAGAACGTCATCCCCGCCGCGACGGAGATGGCGACGATGCCGGCGAGGGCGAGCTTCACCCACTTCGACGCATCTCCCGAGACCTTGTACTGCTGCGGAACCTCGTCGGCCTCGAACAGCCGGAGCTGACCGGTCAGCGACATCGGCTGGGGCGGCGGCGCGCCGTACGGCTGGAGCTGGTACAGCGCGTTCGGCGTGACCTGTTGCGGGTAGTAGCCCTGTTGCTGCGGGTAGACCGGCGGATAACCCTGCTGCAGCGCGTACGGCTGGAGGTGGGGCGGAACGCCGGGGATCATCTGTGCAGGCACCCCCGGCGGCGGCGTCACGATCCCCATGTACGGCGGCTCGTGGGACGGCGCGACGTGCGGGACCGGCGGTGGGGTCGGCGCCGGCGCGCGGGGCATCGGCGGTGGTTGGGTCGGGACCTTCGACCGCGGCGCCGGCATCGGCTCGCTCGCCTGCGCGCCGACGATCTGTTGCAGCACGTTCGGGGGCGGTAGCGCGTTGCCCGTCGGCGTCTTGCGCGACGCGCGCGGCTTGCGCAGCTCGCTCACCGCAGGTGCGTGGATCTTCGCCGCGAGGGCCGGCGGCGGGACGGCGCCGCGCTTCGGCTTGCGCGGATCGCGGAAGTCGCGCGTCAGCGTCACGGTCTCGCCGTCCTCGTCGTCTACACCGCGCTGCCCTTCGGCAGCGCTGCCTCGCCGAGCAAAGCCCGGCTCGTCGTCTAAAGCGCGCGGCTCCGGCCGGCGACCCGCGAGCGTCTCGCTGTCGTCGAGATCGTCGCCGCCTTCGTCTTCGTCGGCTTCGTCCGCCTCGACCGGCGCCGCCGTGACCATGGTCTGCTCGACGCCGTCCTCGGTCTGCGCGTCGACCATGAAGCCACCGCCGCGCGGTGCGGCCGTGATCATGGTCTGGTCGCCGATGTTCTCGAGCTCGTCGGTGTGGGTCGACGTGTCGGTGACCCAGGGCGTCGCCGGCGTCTTCAGATCGAGCAGTCCACTCTCTTCGCCGCCGGGCGGCGCGGGCGAGACCTCGCGCGTCATCTCGTTCGCGTCGCGCGGCTTGGTCGGTGCGCGGATCTTCTGCATGCCGACCGCCGGCGTCGGTTGCTTCGCGGCCGGCTTCTGCAGCACGAGGTCCGGAATCTCGGCCTGGCGCGTGATCCGCGGGCCGGCCGGCGAGCCCTGGACCTCGTCGAGCTTGAACAGCATGCTGTTCTCGTCGCGCAGCTCCTCGCTCGAGTGGACGAGATCCTCGGTGTTGAGCGAGTGCGTCGAGATCGGGCCATCGCGCACCTCGATGTCGGGCATGTGATCGCTGTCGGGGACCTCGAGCGGATCGCCGACGATCTTGCGCATCAGCTGCGCGACCTTGCCCGCAGTGAACACCGGCGAATACGCGTGGAGGAAGCGCTCGAGGTCGGTCGCGAAGTCGCTCGCGCTCTGGTAGCGATCGCCGGGGGTCTTCGCGAGCGCGTGCATGACGATCTTTTCGAGCTGCGGCGGGATCCCTCGGCGCAGCGTCGACGGCGACGCGATGTCGGCCCGGCGCGCCATGTCGAGGAGCTTGTGCAGATCCTCCTCGAGGTAGAGCATCTGCCCGGTGATCATCTCGTAGAGCACGATGCCCGCCGAGAAGATGTCGGAGCGGAAGTCGATCGGATCGCCCCAGGCCTGCTCGGGGCTCATGTAGTAGTACTTGCCCTTGATCACGCCGACCGCGGTCTGGCGCGCCTTCATCGTCGCCTTCGCGATGCCGAAGTCGACGAGCTTCACTTCACCCGCGAAGCTGATCAACACGTTCTGCGGCGACACGTCGCGATGGACGATGCCGAGCGACTTGCCGCTGTGATCGCGCTTGCGGTGCGCGTGATCGAGCGCGCTGGCGACCTCCTTCACGACGAACGCGCACACGTCGAGCGGCATCTCGAGATCGATCTCGGAGCCGCGGCGCAGGAGCTTGTAGAGGTCCGCGCCGTCGACGTATTCCATCGTGATGTAGAACGTCTCGCCGACCCGGCCGAGGTCGAACGTCTGCGCGATGTTGCCGTGATTGAGCTGGACGGCGATCTTCGCCTCGTCGACCAGCATCTGGATGAACTGGTCGTCCTCCGCGAAGTTCGGGTGGATCATCTTGAGGGCGACGTACTTCTCGAACCCCGCGATGCCCTTCGTCTTGGCGAGGTGGATCTCGGCCATGCCGCCGACCGCGATCTGTCGTACTAGGCGATAGGGGCCGAACTGGCGTTCAGCCACCGGCCGCTCCGCCGTCGGCTGGCGTATCGATCGTGATTTCGGCGGTCGGTCCGTGCTTCAGCATCTCGGCACCGCCGGGATGGACGAACACGCCGACCAGGCGCAACGGGGTCTTCGCTCCGCGATCGAAGGTGCACACCACCTCCGTCGCGATCCCGAACGCGACATTCACGATGTACGACGCCGCGGCGTTCGCGACGAGATAGAGGCCGAGCCCCGCACCGTAGGTCTTGCGGTCGATCTGGTTCGGCTGCTGGATGCACTTGTCGATGTACGAGAGGATCGTGTTCTTCGCGAGCCGGCCGAATCGATCGCGGACGGCGACCGCGAACACCTGATCGGTCGCGGCGTAGCGGATCGACACCGGCCGCGGCGACCGCGTCTTCACGCGCTCGTGCGGATCGACCTCGGCGAAGATCTGCTTGCCGTCGGCATCGATCGGCGCGTCGTAGAGCGCGTTCATCAGCAGCTCTTCGCAGACCGAGCCGATCGCGGTCCGGACCTGGCGGCGCATCTTGTTCTGCTCCGCGAAGTCGAGCACCGTGTCGATCGCCTTGCCGCGACCCTCGAAGTCGCGGATCCGCGCGTACTGCACCGGCGTCTCGGGCGGCAGGTACTTCTCGATCCCGAAGATGTCGCCGGTCAGGAGCTTCTGCGCCGTGACGAACACGCCGTGATCGAGCTCCTCGCCGACCACGACGTGGTTGACGCGATCGTCGCGCAGGTAGCTCGTGAGATCCGACAGCGACGCCTGTGGCGTCACGATCGTGACGTGCGCGCGATCGCGCAGCTTCTCGATCAGGGGCGCGATCTGCCCCGTGTCGCCACCCGACGTCGCGTAGAACACGTAGCGATGTGGGATCACGTCGGTCGCGATGGCCGACGGACTGCGCACCGCGTCGACCTCGGCGCCGGCGCGTTCGAGCGTCGCGACGATGCGCCGTAGCTGGTCGAGATCGGAAGAGATCGCGAGAACGCGCTTCGACAAGAATTCCCCGCGCTTGGCCAGTACGACAGCCAGCATGGGCAGCATATCACCCCTCGCGTCGGCGCGGGGCTAACCGGCCGTCAACCCACGGCCTGACCGAGGAGATGCCCGATCGCGGAGGTCAGCGCCATCGCGAGCCCGCCTCCGACGGTGACCCGGACTGCCGCACGAGCCACCGGCGCCCCGCCAAGCGACGCGCCGAACGCGCCAAGTCCGGCCAGCGCGACCAGCGACGCCGCCGGGATGACGTAGATCGCGAGGTCGCGCGGGGAGACGAGCAGGGCCAGGATCGGGACCAGCGCGAACACCGCGAAGCTGACCGCCGAGATCCAGGCGGCCTGGATCGGCCGGGCCCGCTTGCTGGGCTCGATCCCGAGCTCGTCGCGCAGGTGGGCGGCGAGCTTGTCGTGCTCGGTCAGCTGCTTCGCGACCTCGAGCGCGAGCTCGGCATCGAGGCCGCGCTCGCGATAGATCCCGGTCAGCTCCTTGAGCTCGGCCTGCGGCGACAGCTCGAGCTCGGCCTTCTCCTTCGCGATATCGGCGGCCTCGGCATCGTGCTGCGAGCTGACCGACACGAACTCGCCGACCGCCATCGACATCGCGCCGGCGGTGAGCCCCGCGACCCCGGCGACCAGCACCGCGTGCGGGGTCGCCGCCGCCGATGCGACGCCCATCATCAGCGACGAGGTCGACACGATCGCGTCGTTCGAACCAAGCACCGCCGCGCGCAGCCAGCCGCCGCGCACCGAGTAATGCCGCTCGCGATGTCGCACGCCGGCAGCTTACCCCGAGCTGCGCGTGTACCGCCTACGGCGTGGTCGTGGCTACCCCGATTCCGTAGACCGTGCTCGTGCCACCGCCCGACTGGAGGAACGGAACGGCGCACTCGACCTCCACGGCGACGACATTCGCGGTGGACAGGATCGTATCCGGGATGGTCAGGAAGCCGACTCCCGTGAACGAGACCCCTGGTGGGGATGCACAGCCGCCCGGCGTCGCGCAGCTGTACTGCCACGGCGTGGTGACGATCGTCGCGGTCGAGTCCTCGATCATCAAGCGGCACGCGACGGCGCCGAACGTGGGGTCGGTATTCATGTCCACGTAGTCGACGCGCGCCGTCGACGGATTCACCGTGATCGGACTGACCGTCGTCGATGGTGTGATGTCGATGGGACATTCGACGTACATGGTCGTCGGCGACCAGTTGATGATGCCTGGCCCTCGCGACAGCTGCGTGCCGTCGTTGAAGCTGGTCCCGCATGCGGCACCGGCGACGTGGTGAAACTGCGACGCCGTCGCCAGCGTCGCCGGAAGCGCCGCGAGTGCAACCATTCCCAGATATGTCCTCTTCACTATTCCGCTCCCTTGTTGTCCAACGATGGTTTGCTGGCGACGTTTGGCAGGATCGCCCACATCGAGATCACAGCTCCCCGCTGCGTTTGAAAGTCGGGCCCGCCCTGGATCGATGGACCCGGCCAGGCCTTCTCGGCCGTCACGGCGGGAAGTGCAGCGCTGACCTCGCGCCACTTGCCCGCATCGGTCACCGCGATCTTCATCCAGCAGCCAGCAGCGCTGCACTCGATCGCATCCGCCGTCATCGCGTCCGGAACCTTCGCAGCGATCGCGGTTTGCCACGATGCGAGCGTCGCGCGACCCTCGTCGCACCAGTGCGCGGTACAAGGCGGCGCAGCGCGAAATGCAGTGATCAAGGCATCCCGCTGCTGCTGCGGCGTCGAATGACCCTGGTCGAGCACTTTCCAGACGCCAGCGGATGGACCTTGGATCTCCGGTGCTGGTGCACCGTCGGATCCGATGGATCCGACGGGGTCCGCTGTGCTCGCCCGGATCCCGGACGCGGCAGGCAGGGTGCTGGTTCGGGACTCCGCTACCTTGGCGACAACCGAGGTCGAGGCCTCTGCGTTCGGCTCCGAGACGCGACGAAGCAACACGACAGCAGCGACTAACAATGCGGCGGCAAAACCTGCCGCTGCAGCCCTCTTCCACATGTCTGGGTCCCCTCGCCGAACGCGCACCAACAGTGCGGCTCGAGTGCCGCAACGATAGCGATGGGATCATTTAGCGGTCAATCCGATCGCGTGCCGCAAGATGCTGCAGGCGCACTGCGGGAGCTCACGACGAGCTGCGGGCGTACTGGCGGCGATGGTCCTCGACGCCGGTGAACGCGAAGCTCCCCGGGCGCGGCGATTGATTCCCTCCTCCGGCTGGCACGTTGAGCGCCATGATCCGCTCGTACTCGCCGAAGTCGATCCGCTCGCGCGCCGCGAGCACGCCCGCGAGATCGAGCGCACGCACCCGCTCGACCACGCGTGGCCCGACGCTGCCGGAGAAGAACTCGCTCGTGCAGCCGCTGCCGTACGAGAACAGGCCGACCCGCTGGCCGCGCAGGCGGGCGGCGTCGCGATCGAGGAGGCCGGCGAGCGCGAGGTAGAGCGAGCCGGTGTAGATGTTGCCGATCCGCGAGCACGCGACGAGCGAGGGCTCGACCTGGCCGCGAAACGCGGCGGCCGCGGAAGCTTCCTCGCCCGCGACGTCCCACAGCGTGCGCGCGTCGTCGAGATCGCAGCGCCGGACCTGGACGTGCGCCTTCTTCGCCATCTTGCAGAACGGCACGTGATAGCAGACGCGGGCGAGCTGCTCCGATGCGAGTGTCGCGGTGTGGAGCAAGCCGGCCGCGCGGGCGCGCTCCTTCCAGCCGCGGTACGCGCCGGCGAGCGCGTCGAGGTAGCACTGCACGGAGTAGTGGCCGTCGACCTCGGCGACGCGATGACCGAGCGGACGCCAGAAGTCGTGGACGTGCGTCGACGACGCGCCGGAGATCCCGACGTCGATCGCGAGCATCGCGGGGTTCTCCGCGATCACCATCGCGACCGCGCCCGCGCCCTGGGTCGGCTCGCCGGCGGTGGCGAGCCCGTAGCGCGCGATGTCGGAGCAGATCACGAGCGCGGCGCGACCGGCGGCGGCGCCCGACGCGATCCACTCGACCGCGGCCCACAGCCCGGCGGTGCCGCCGTAACACGCGTGCTGGGTGTCGTAGACCCGCATCGCGCGCGGCAGCTCGAGCAGGCCGTGGACGTACGACGACACCGGCTTCGAGTGATCGACCCCGGTCTCGGTGCCGACGACGAGCATCCCGAGCTTGCTCGGCTCGAGGCGTGCGGCGGCGAGTGCGCGGCGACCCGCCTCTGCGGCGAGCGACACGGTGTCCTCGCTCGGATCGGCGATCGCCATCTCGCGCGCGCCGAGCCCGAGCGTGAATTTCAGCGGGTCCACGCCGCGTGCGATCGCGAGGTCCCCCAGGTCGAGATAGCGGCGCGGGATCGCGACGCCCATCGCGTCGATCCCGACCGTCACGCAGCACCTACGTCAGCAGGCCCGCGAAGAACAGATCCGAGATCCCGTCCGCGAGCTGCTTCGGCGACAGCGCACCGTCGGAGCGATACCACTTGTACGTCCACAGCACGCTGCCGAGGAAGCTGAACGACGCGAGGGTCGGATCGACCCTGCGGATCTGACCCTTCGCCATCGCCTCCTCGAACGTCTGCTCGAGGAACCGCACGTACAGCTTCTTGCGCGCGTTGATCTCCTTCTTCGCGTCGCCGGTCAGCGTCGAGTGCTCGTGCAGGATGATCGTGACTTCCTTCGTCGAGTCGTGGGTCACGAGCTCGACGTTCCTCGCCATCGTCGCGCGCAGCCGCGCCAGCGGATCGGAGATGTCCTTCACCGGATCCATCACCCGCTCCTCGAACAGGTCCATGCCGTAGTGCATGATCGCCAGCAGCATCCCCTCCTTCGTCGCGAGGTGATGGTAGAGCCCGGCCTTCGTCATCCTGCAGGCATCCGCGATGTCCTGCATGCTCGTGCCCTCGTACCCCTTGAGGTAGATCAGGCGTGCGGCTTCGCGGAGAATGCTCCGCAGCTTTTCGCCCGAGGTCCGCGAGATCACCGACGATTTCTAGCACGTCATGGAGCATGATTCGCACCTACCGACCGTACGGTAGGTAGGATGCAGAAGTTGACACGCCGTGTCAAGAACCCCAGCAACGGGCCTCTCTCAGTACTGATACATCGCGGCGACATACGCGCGGAATCCTTCATAAGGATTCGGCACGTACTCGAGGTGCGGCTCGTAGTCGAAGAACGGGTCGGGCTGGTAGTTGTGCGCGAACAGCGCGTCGTAGACCGTCGCGCGGAACGCGAGCTTCGGGGTCGGCGTGTACTGGACGCCGATCGTGAGCTCGGCGACGGGCGGAAGGCGATCGAGCACGAGGTCGGTCGCGGCGACCGAGATCTGGTCCGTCGTACCCGCCATCAGCGCGCGATACTCGACGAGGCGGTCCGGATCCTCGGACGCGCCGGCGACCTTGAGGTTCGTCGTCGCGGTCAGCTGGTTTGCCACGAGGCTCCACACCGTCGCGAGGTTGAACCAGTTCTCGGGCAGCGCGCGGATCCGGCCCTTGTCCGTCGTCTCGACGACGAGGTACGTGTACCCGAGCTCGATCCGGTGGCCGCCCTGCAAGTAGAGCTTCGCGAGGAACTCGCCGGACCGCAGGCCGCGATCGCCGGCGTTCGTGTACGTGCCGGACTGGACCTGGATCAGGTTCGACAGCCGGGTATAGCTGCCGTCGATACGGAACGAGAGCTCGCGAATGCGTCGGTCGCCCTTGAAGATACGAGCGTTGACTTCGCCCTGCATCGCTTGCGACTGCTCGACCTTCAGGTCGGGGTTACCGCCGATCTGCACGCCCTCGCCGTTCGACAACAAGTTATTGAACGTGGGAGGCCGGAAGCCTTCCGCGTAGTTCAGCTTCAAGTGCCAGTTCGGGATGAAGTTCCACACCACCGTGCCGGCGAGCGTGGGCGTCGCGTCGTAGCCGATCGTGCCGAGCGTCTTGGGGGCGACCTGGATACGAGCGCCGAAGTCGAAGATCAGCTGCTTGTTCGGGCGGAACTGCGGATCGATGTACGCGCCCATCACGGTGCGATCGCCGGGGTACGCGAACGTGAGCGGACAATCCGCGACGGCCACGAGACTGCCCGACGCCGGATCGTAGACCCGCGGGCAGGTGAGCGGGAGGCGCCCCTTGTCGTACGGGCCCGGCAGCGTCGACGTCTCGACCTCCGGCTTCCACTCGTGAAACATCTCGGCGCCGTACAGGAGGCGGAGCGACTTCGCGAGCTCGACGTCGCCGTCGAACGCGGCGCCCGAGCGATACGAGATGATGTCGGAGTTGAACGATAGACCGCCGAGCAACAGCGGCGACGGCGATAGCACCTGGAGCGGCGTGAACCCGCGGACGAATTCCTGGACGTAGGCGTGCGCGGTGATGCCCGCCTTGTCCTTCGCGAACCGCGTGCGGTACTCGAGGTTCGCGTAGCGATCGAACGAGTCGGAGCGATTGAGCTGCGACACGTTCATCGGATCGGATGGGTTCGGCGCATCGACCGACGGGTTACCCGACAGGCCGGAGGGCTTGTACTCGCGGCCGAGCGGGAACGACACGCGCAGCTGGAGCTTGTCGTACGTGAGCTTGCCGCTGAGGTCGACGATCAGCGACTGCGCCTGCGCCGTGCCGATGAGCGGGCCGTAGAAGTTCGCGGAGTTCGGCTGCGGCAGCGCGTCGTGGAAGTAGAGGATCGGGAGGTCGAACTCGGCACCCTTGTACGTCTCGACGCTCGCGTGACCGAACAGCTTCAGCTTGCCGTCGACCCTGCCGGCCATCACGTAGGCGCGCGCCATGTCGCGATCGCCCTTGCCGCTGCCGACGCCGCCGCCGACCTCGACGCCGTCGACGTCCTCGGCGTCCTTCGTGATCACGTTCAAGATGCCGAGGAGCGAGTTGGAGCCCCACAGCACGCCGCCCGGGCCGGTGATCATTTCGACGCGCTTGACGAGCTCGAGCGGCAGCACCCGGTTGATCGATGGCACGTTCGCCTGGACGTCGAACAGCGACAACCCATCGTGCAGGTACTGGACGGCCTGGATCTGACCGCGCACGAGCGGGGTCGGGAACGTCGAGTAGTAGACCGAGCTGCGATACCAGCCCGGAACGGTGTCGATCACGTCCTCGATCGTCTGGAACTGGCGATCCTTGATCTCGTCGGCGGTGATGACCGTGACGATCGCGGGCGCCTCCTGGACCGTGGTCACGCCCTTCGCGGCGGACTGGACGATGTTGGCGAGGTCGAGCGATTCGTCGGTCTGGCCGAGCGTCTGGTCGGTGTCGCCGATCACGACGACCGGGACCTCGATGTCGGACACACCCTGGGCGCGAGCGGTGGCTCCGAAGCCGAGCAGCGCGAGCAAGATCTTCTTCATGGGGATCCTTGCTGGGCCTTGATGAGATCGATGCGCTCGTTGGCGGCGTCGGTCGGCGCGGCCGAACCGAGCGGGCGATCGGAGCCGATCGCGACGGCCTGGACCTGCGCCTGCGGCACGCCCTGACCGACCATGAAGTCGAGCACCTCGGTCGCACGGCGCTGCGCCGTCGCCTTGTCCTTCTTCTTCTGCGCCGCGATCGCACCGGCGCCGGTCGCCTTGGTCCCGAGCGGGACGTGGACCTCGACGCGGATCGTCAGCTTGCGCTGCTTGATGATCGTCGCGACCTGGACGAGCAGCTGCTTCGCCGCCGGCGTGAGCTTGCCGGCGCGATCGAACGCGATCGGCTGGCCCTTGAGATCGATCCGATCCGGACGCTCCTCGGGACCGGTCGTCGCGCGGACGTCGGGACAGCCGTCCTCGTCCTCGAAGCCGTTCACGGTCTCGGCGTCGTTCGGGCACTTGTCGTCCTTGTCGGGGATGCCGTCGCCGTCGTTGTCCTGATCGGGGCAGCCGTCGTCGTCCTCGAAGCCGTCCTTGTCCTCGGGCTCGTTCGGGCACTTGTCGAGCGCATCGGGGATGCCGTCGTTGTCGTTATCGCGCTCGGGGCAGCCGTCGGTGTCCTGATAACCGTCCTTGTCCTCGGGCTCGTTCGGGCACTGGTCTTCCTTGTCGGGGATGCCGTCGCCGTCGTTGTCGGGATCGGGACAGCCGTCCTCGTCCTGATAGCCGTCCTTGTCCTCGGGCTCGTCGGGGCACGCGTCGACCGAATCGGGGATGCCGTCGCCGTCCTTGTCGCCTCGCCCGGGACCGGCGGCACCTTCGGGCTGCGGCGCCCAGATCAGGCCGGCGCTGACGAGGAAGTTGTCGCCGCGTGCGCCGAGCTGGCCGGTGCCGCCCATCAGCTGGAGCGTGAGATCCGCCGACGTCCGGACCATCAGGCCCGCGGTCGCGAGGATCGTGAAGTCGCCGTGCTTGGCATCGCCGAAGTAGTCCGAGTCCTTCAGCGTCGAGCACTTCGCGCCGCTGTACAGCTTGCACGAGCCGTAGTCGATCACGTCGGGGAGCGGGATGAACGCCTGGGCCTCCGCCGCGAGCGAGATGCGCGGCGTGATCTCGTAGAGCGCGCCGATCCCCGCGACGGCCTCGGAGCCGACGTCGAGGAACACCTTCGAGTCCGCGGCGGTCGCCATCGGATCGGCCGCGTCGTAGGCCTCGAGCACGCTGCGGTTGCGGATCCGGACCGCGCCGTTCGCGACCACGCGGGTCTGGTGATAGCGGTCGGGGCGGTACTCGAACGCGAGCTTCGGTTCGTAGACGATGTTGTGGTCGCCGAGGAGCATCTCGTCCTCGCCGAACGGCAGGAACACCGAACCGATCGCGGTGAGCGCGATGTTCGGATCCTGATAGAGCGCGACCTTGAGCCCGACGTGCGCGTCGAGCGGACCCGACAGCTCGTCGGCGAGGTAGGCCATCGAGTCGTTCGGGTCCGCGGACGGATCGATGTTCGACAGCGGGCGCAGCGAGATCAGGCCGGTCGACTTGGTCGCCAGCGGTCCGTTCGAGACGTAGCGCCCGCGCACGCCGTAGCCGACATCGGTCGCGCTGCGATACGCCGCGACGTCGAAGCCGATCGCGATCCGATCGGTGACGGTCATCCCGAACGTCATGTCGAGCGTGCCGACGTACTTGAGGATCGGATCCTTGCCGCTATCGCCCATCCCCGGCACGGCGACGTCGATCGGCGACTTCGCGAAGCCCGCGATCAGCTTGAATGCGAGATCGCGGACCGCGAGGAGACGCGCACCCTCGACCGCGAAGATGCCGTTCGTGTCGTACGACGGGCGAAACAGCGCGCCGTCGACCCCGCTCGTCGGATCGGCGTGTGCGGCGGACGCACCGATCGCGAGCCCGAGCGCGAGCAGCCCGAACCGAGCGCTCACTCGGTGCATGTCTTTCCGAGCTTGTTGGTCTTCTTGTAGACCTGGACGAACAGCAGGCCGGCAACGTTCGCCGCGGCGTGGGTCTCCCACTGGCAGTTGTTGGTGTCGGTGATGCCGCCGGTGCCGGAGTAGGCCAGACCCTCGTTCACCGTCGTGCCCGTGTTCAGCGCGGTGCCGTTCACCGACGTCGAGCTGGTCGTGTCGATGTTCAGACGGTTGTTGGCATCGGAGGCCTTGAAGTAGTAGTCGTTCGCCGGGACCGGACTGCCCATGTGGGTGAACGTCGCGCCACTCTGGTTCGTGAACGGATCGGCGCAGCTCGAGTTCGCATCACACACGTGTGCGCGGAACACCGCCGCGTAGATGCCCATCGAGAACGGCGGTCCGCCGCTCGCTTGCCAGCTCCCGATCGTCGACTGCTCGGCGATCCACGCCTCGAAGTTCTTGGTCGCGCTATTGGCGTTGGTCGGCATCGCGACGCCGGTCGTCACGGTCACGCCGGTCGGGCCAAACGGCTGTCCGGCGTCGTCGAACCCGAGCCCGAGGAACGGGCCGGCCGGCGGCGTGATGTCCGTCAACCGGTAGCGACCGCAGTCGTCGAGGTAGACATCGCCGACCTGCTGAGGCGGTGTCGTCGTGTCGTTCGCGTAGAGCGCGGCGTCGAACGCGATGACCTGGAGCGCGCACGGGCCGGAGCTCGTCGCGGTCGTGCAGCGAGTACCCGTCGCATTCGTCGCCGCGAACTTGGTGTTGTCGGCGAAGTTGTAGAGCTGGCCGCAGATCGTCTGCTTGCCGTTCGACGGATTCGGGCACGAGATCGCCTGGCTGCAGCCCGCCGTCATACCGTTCCCGACGCAGGTGATGACGCCGTCGTCGCCCGGGTTCTCGCTCGTCGTCGCCGGATCGCAGATCGCCGGCGGGAACATCGGCACGCACTCGTTGCCCTGCAACACGGTGAACGGTCCGCACATCGCGGTCCCGGTGGTCTCGTCGGCGGGCTGACACGTGCCATCTCGCTCGATCGTGCCGGTGCCGCAATCGATGCTCTTGCACGCGGGTGCGGCGGTGATGACGTAGGCGAGGAGTACGAGGGATAGAGCGCGCATGATGGCCCTCCTTAGAAGGAGACGTCGTCCTCGCCGAGGTCGGAGAAGATCGCGAGATCTGCGGTGAGAGCGTTCGACGTCGGCGTCGCCGGGTTGGTCATGTGGACGTGGATCACGCCGCGGGTCCGGATCTCCGGCGTGCCGAAAAGAAGGATCTGGCCGGGGTCGCCCGAAGAGGCGCCGTCGTTCTGCTCGTAGAGCGCGAACCCGGTGAACCCGTCGAGCACCTCGTCGATGAAGAACTGGGCGCCGCCGACCGGAGCGTTGTTGATCGGGTTCGTGCCGTCGACGTTGCCGTGGGCGATGCCGTTGAGCGGCGCCGTCAGGACCCGGTCGGTGCCCTCGTAGTAGTCGGGGTTCGCGGTCCAGAACGTCTGGCACGCGTCGAGGCGCCGCTGGTTCGAGACCTCGTCGGTGCACTCCGGCGGCGGGATGCCTTCGGGATCGGTGCAACCGGTCGCGACCGCGGGGTAGCTCGCCGTCGAGGCCGACACCACAGCCTCGATCGCCATGTCGTCGCTCGCGAGCTTGTCGACATTGATCTGGCGCTGCTTCGCGGTGCCGACGGCGATCTTCTGCGCCTCGGTCGCGTTCGGCGGCGGGTTCGTGTAGTCGGGGATGTTGTTGTCGGCGGAGATCACGTCGAAGTACTTCGAGACGTGGAGCCCGGGATGCGGGACGTGATCACCGACGTCGATGAAGCACGGCGACGCGATCTCGACGATCTTGTGGATCTCGAAGCGCTGCAGCTCGAACAGCCGACCCGCCATCGGATCGGACTGGAACGCGTAGAGCGTCTGGTGTTTGCCCGCGGGTGACGTCGCCGTGGCTCTCGAGAAATCGAACTGGATGTTCGATCCCTCGAGATCCTTCACACACCCCGCGGCTAGCGCGAGGAGTCCCATCGCGACGAATGCGCGCACCTCAACTCAAATGTTAAACGCGCGCTCTTGCGGAGTCTAGCTCTTGGCGGTCACGGCTCGCTCGCACTTCAATATGAAGACGATCACGGCGCACCACGGCCTACGTGTCGTTCTGTCCACAGACCGGTCGGTAGGCCGTTACGGGGTGGCTTCGAGCTCGGCGACAACGTCGTTCACGATCCCGGGGAGCGCCTCGATCGTGACGTGGATCGGCTTGAACCCCACCTTCGTGATGTCGACCTCGAGGGTGCCGGCGGAGATCCGCCGGGGGGCGAGCGGTGTTCCGCCGTACGCCAGCTTGTTGATCTTCACCGTCGCGCCGGGGACGCTCGTGGTCACGGCGATCGCCGCGGCGTCGCCCAGCGCGGGCCCGCGGTAGGGCATCCGGCCGGCCGACGCCCGGCAGCTGTCGTAGAGCTTCTTGGTTTCGGGCGCCTCGGTCGAATTCGGATTGAGGCGCAGCGCCTCGTGGGCGTCGACGATGCAGGTGTCCCATTGCTGCTGCGCCTGCGCGACCGCGGCGAGGAACCGGTACGGCCCGGGGAGCTTCGGGTCGAGCTTCTTCGCCTTCTCGAGGTGCGCGCGCGCGTCGTCGAGCTTGCCCAGGCGGTACGCGTCGATCCCCGCGTTGAACTCTTTGCTGAACTTCTCGGACGGCGCCGCGACCGCGGTGGCGGCAAGAACCAGCGTCGCGATGCACCAGCGCATCGTGTTAACCGTAGCACCCATGGCCCGGTCGATCGAACAAGTGCTGGCGAGCCTGCGCCGGACCGACCCGACGGATCCGGAGGCGCTCGACCGCCTGCGCGGCGCGCTCGCGCTCCGCGGGCCGAATGCAGGCATCGTCGTGGCCGCGGCGGCGAAGGCGAGCGAGGACCATGGGCTCGCCGATCTGACGCCGGAGCTGGCCGCGGCATTCACCGGCCTGGCGGCGCCGAAGCGCGACCCCGGCTGCCGCGGCCGGATCGCGATCGCGAAGGCGCTCCACGCGCTCGACCGCTGGGAGCCCGCGGTGTTCGAGGCCGGGCTCACCGTCGTCCAGCTGGTGGGTCCCGTCGATGCACGCGAAGATGAGGCTGCCCCGCTCCGCGGCATCTGTGCGATGGCCCACGCGCACTTCGTCCGGGCCAACGCGCTCGACGTCTGCGCGGAGGTGCTCGCCGATCGATGGGCGGCGGCCCGGATCGGTGCGGCGCGTGGGCTCGGCGACAGCGGGCGGATCGATGCGACCGCAGTGCTTCGCTACAAGCTCGTGAGCGCGAGCGATGACGGCGAGGTCCTCGCGGCGTGCTTCGACGCCCTGTTCGCCCTCCAGCGCGAGAGCGCCATCGAGCTCGCCCAGAAGCTCCTCGCGTCCGCCGACGAGCGGGGTGCCGCGGCGGCGCTCGCACTCGGTAGCAACCGCGCGACCGAGAAGGTCGACGCGCTGATCGAGTGGTGCGAACAGGACGCTCGCCGGCGGCGCGAGGTCGGCTATCTCGCGATCGCGCTGCTTCGCTGCGACGCCGGCAGCACGTACCTCGCGAAGATCATCGCGACCCGCGCATCGCTCGACGTCCACGCCGCCGTCGAGGCGCTCCGCACGTTCCGCCACGAGCCGGCGATCGCCGAGCTGCTCGCGGGCGCGATCGCGAAGATCAAGGACAAGGCGCTGCGCGCCGAGCTCGCCGACTAGAACGACCAGATCAACGTCTGATCGTCGGCAATGCTGAGGAGCTGGCTGCCGTGCCAGATCAACCGGCGGATCCCGAGCGTGTGGCCGCGCAGCATCGCGACCAGATCGGCGCCGGCGTAGATCGCGATCGTGCCGTCGCGGCCGCCGACCGCGAGCACGCGGCCATCGGGCGAGTACGCGAGCGCGTCGATGTAGGCCGCGGTCTTGGCGACCGGCACGAGCTTGTCGTCGACGAGATGCGACAGCTGATGCGCCACGGCGACCGCGAGGTTGGCATCGCTCGCGGCGACCGCGTCGGCGATGATCGGGAGGATCCGCGAGGACTTCTGTTTCAGATCGAGGACGACGAGATCCGGATCGAGGCCCTCGGGCGAGCTGATCATCTTGCCGCGATACTTGCGGAGCGCGATCGCGCGCGTGCCGTCGGGAGTGAC
>Ga0307509_10005279_pt1 | contig 18081 bp, 11 predicted proteins | sample 10_EM_MG_FD_202245 | JGI IMG/M metagenome (GOLD analysis project Ga0307509, IMG submission 202245) | Populus trichocarpa ectomycorrhiza microbial communities from riparian zone in the Pacific Northwest, United States - 10_EM | ecosystem: Host-associated > Plants > Roots > Unclassified | place...
TATAAGCCTGAAACTGAAAAAACCGAACCGAACCAAACCCAAACCGGAAAAAAACCGAGTGAAACCAGAAAAAACCGAGCCAAACCGGAACTTGTCGGTTTGAACCGGTTTTTGTTCTAAAATAATCGAACCGAACCGAAACCGGTCGATTTGAACCGATTTCGGTTTTTTTTTAATAAAAAATTTAGTTTGATTACTTTTTTATATATATAAAAACCGAACCAAACAAAAAATAATCACCACTATTAACTTAATAAGTCAAGAAAAGATGGAAAGGAGAGGTATTTATTCCTTTAAATGCATCGAATGATTTAGGAAATGATCGCTTAAAATTATTCAAAGAGTTTGTTTAAATATGATAATGATACTATTTATTGTCTAATATAAAAAATAACATAAATCACAGAGGAAAAATAATCTTGCTAGAAGTGATATAAGAATTGGTGATTATTACGATCCGTTTAGAAATACGATAAAAATTATATTTTAAATATTTTTTATTTAAAAATATATTAAAATAATATATTTAATTTTTTAAAATTTATTTTAATATCAACACATTAAAATAATAAAAAATACTAAAAATAATTAATTTTATATTCAGTTGCAACACATAGTTAATTGGCCCACAAGTCCTTATCATCTCAATCTCATTATCCACTAGCACATATTATTTTTTTTTTAATGTGTTTTATTATGATAGTTTTTGTAATTATAATTTAAAAAAATTAATTATAATTTTAAAAAAGAATTATTAGGTTAAAACAAGCAGAAGTCACTTGCGTCATCCTAGTTAAAAATTGAGTGAGATATAGTTTTATTTTTATTTTTAAAAAATAATATCACTTTAATTTTTTTAAAAGAATTCAAAATAATATTATTTTAAATTAATTTAAATCAATCTGAATTAACTTGATTAATCTTCTATCAAAGCTTTAAACCAATTTATAAGCCAAAAACAGATTTAATAACTTCGATTTAAATTGCCCTCTCATATCTTTCATCCTGCTCCTTATCCCCTTCAAGCAATCCTTAATCTCATGAATTTTTTTTATTTTTTATTTTAAAAAAATGAAAAACACAAAAAAGAGCAAGCAAGGACCCACCAAGGCACTTATCCAACTAGCTTCCACACATTGAAATCCCAACTTCTACAACTCACATAGCGAAGAAGTTTGCATAACAAAACTAACTCCAACTGATAAAAAAAAAACTATCCACCTCATGGCTTCAACATCTTTGCTGCCCAAAACCATCTCTCCTTTCCTCACTAACCCACCCCCACTTCCCTCGACTCATTTCACCAGCAAGCCGTCGTTTTTTAACCCATCAGCAGACCATCATCTTCCATGTACTAGAAAACCAAGCATTCTGACCCCCTATGCAAAGAAAAAGAACCCATGGATTGATATTTTTGATGATGGAGAGGACCTTGATATGGAATATGGCTCATTGTTTGTAGATGGAAAGCAAGATGAAGATACTAGGCCAGTTGATAACCCCAACAACCCATATGGATTCCTTAAGTTCCCAAAAGGTTATAATGTAGAGGTTGCTCAGTTGGGATTGAAAATTAGAGGTGATGTAAGGAGGTGCTGTTGTATGATTTCTGGTGGTGTTTATGAGAACTTGCTCTTCTTTCCTGTCATTCAAATGCTGAAAGACAGGTATGCTGAAAGACAGGAATGATGCTATGATCTAGTATATTTTATACGAATGAAAATAGTCAATTCTTGTTTTATCTATTAATGATGCTTAATTACTATGGTCTTGTTTAAGGTACCCTGGTATTCTAGTGGATGTGTTGGCATCAGATAGAGGGAAACAGTGTTATGAGTTGAATAAGAATGTGAGATGGGCAAATGTTTATGATCCTGATGGTGATCCTGAGCCAGCAATTTATACCGACATGATTGGAGTTCTTAAGGTTGGTGGCTTGCATACTTGCCTTTGCACTTTTGATGATTATATCTCATTTGGTCACCTGAGCAGGCTGGAATTTCTGTTTCAGTTTCAAGTTGAGTATAGATTGCAACATTTAGGATGCCAAGAAGCTCCAGCTGTTGCATTTTAGATATAATTAAACCATCTTCGTTTATTTAAGTCTCAAAACCCTGACTAGAATATGTGTTTCCTACATCAACTTGCCATTTCCAGGGGTCATTGGCTTAGGTTGATTATATTTGAAGGATTGTTGCCTTGTGCTTGCAGAATAGGTACTATGACTTGGTCTTATCAACGAAATTGGCAGGGCTTGGCCATGCATCATTCATGTTCATGTCGTCGGCTCGGGATAAAGTTAGCTACATATACCCCAATGTGAATGCAGCAGGAGCAGGGCTACTTCTGACAGAAACATTCACACCAGATAGCGCGAATCTTTCAGAAGGGGGTTACCACATGTGAGTTTATCACACAGCATAATCATTTGCAACACTTGTTCCATGGAAAGTTAGACAGCATCTTGAGTGCTAATGATTTATCAATCTAAGTTGTTTATTGCAAAAGAGAGACGCACCTTGTTGATGAGGTGGGGGTGATTTTAAACACTATACAACGTGGACCTGGCACGAAATTGCCGAGGAAAACCTGAACACGGAATTGAAAGAACCTGCCTAATCCAAAAATTGCACTGTGTTTTGTTTAGGTACCATCAGATGCTTGATTGGCTAGGAAGACCAATTTACAATGTGCCCCGGCAACCAGTGCCTCCTCTAAGAGTTTCACTTTCAAGGAAGCTGAAACAGTACGTAGAGGCAAAATATAGGGCTGCTGGTGCAGAGAAAGGGAAATATATTGTGATTCATGGGATAGAATCGGATTCAAAGGCTTCAATGCAGTCTAGAGGTGATACTGATAGCTTGCTACCGCTTGAAGTATGGGATCAAATAGCTGATGCTATAAGGTATGGATGGACTTTAACAATATGCCCTATCATTAAAGAACTATCTAAAGCTTAGTTTCAGTTTTGCCCATAATATGCATGGATAGCTTGATTTCCTCTTGCTCTCTATTTTAATTTACTCTCCTCTTTCAAACAGTGGATTTAAGCCAGTTTTTGTCATTCCACATGAGAAAGAAAGGGAAAATGTGGAGGAAATAATTTATAATGAAGATATCGGTATTCTCTTCATCACTACTCCAGGACAGGCAAGTGTCGTCTTCCAGTCATTTTCTTATAAATCATAATGTTGTCCACAAAATTCTCAAAAAAAAGAAAAAAGAAGCATCATGCATGGCTTCTGTTGAAGGTTCTGTCATCAAATCATGTTTTTTTCCGACGAAAACATTTTCAGAAAGCTAATAATAATCAACAGTAAGAGAATGCTTTTGAGTTTTCCAAGCTTTAATGTTGGTTGTTTCGTTTTGCCAAGTATAATTCTGTTTTCTTCTCAGCTGGCAGCCCTCATCAATGATTCGGCTGGGGTGATTGCAACAAACACAGCGGCAATCCAACTTGCAAATGCACGAGAGAAACCTAGGTAATTTCTTTGCTCAAAGAAATTGTTTTTTTCAACTATTTTGATTTGTGTTTATGCTCAATCTTTTGCAGCATTGCACTGTTTGGTTCTGAAGAGAAGGGTAAAGTATTTGTTCCCAATGCAGAGGAGAAGAAATGCATTATTGTCTCATCTAAAACTGGGAAACTAAAAGACATAGATGTAGGAGCTGTGAAACAGGCAATGCAAATTTTTGATATGTCCCTAGCTCTGGTCTAGAAGGAAAAGAAGGGCTTTATTTTTGAAGTTATGATTCTGTGCTTCTTCCCTCAACTTCCATTTGTATTATGAATGTCCAGCCACTGGGAAATCAAAATTGATGTTAAATGCCAATTTGTGAAATAGAGTTTGAAGCAGTATACAGAAACAGGGTCGACCTCGTGATCCACCAACCCGGGTCTGGCCTTGCCAAGTGAAAAACCCAGATTTTTGGACCAAAACTCCATGGTTTTGGGCTTAAACTCCATGGTTTTGGGCTTTTATTCTCTAAAAAGTCGAAGGTTGAGTTAACCTGGATCCACTCTCAATCCATGAGCTTTTAACCTCTAAGTCTGGTTTGAAAAATGGTTTAAAGAATGAATAGTCTTCAGGATTTACCCGGTGAGAAATTCAATTTTCTACGTGCATTGTCAAGACAGTGACAGTCTGAAGCTCATGGAGTTGGAATATATAGCCAACTAAGAACAGGGTTTGAATCTTCTAATCATACATACATTCAAACGCTATCTACCTAAAAACACTTTTCTGTCATCTATAGATTACAGCTTGATGACACCATTAATCTTAATATAACTCGTACTACCATGGCTTGAGTAGTAAAATTCAGTAAAATGCAGCTTCAAAATTAATGCCTTGACTAGTTAACTGTAAAAATATTCAGCCAAATGTAATGTAAATCTACTAGGTGAAAATTACACAACAAGGAAACTTTGTAAAACAAAGAAGCACCTTCTAAAGTAACTAGAATGAGAAAAATAATTAATCATCAAAATTTGAAAGAAATACAGGGCTAAGATGTTCAAAATGAAGATGTTATTCAACCGGACCTAAAGAGCTGAGAAACAGAGCATCTTCCAACCATCCACTCTTCTTGGAGATCATTAGACGGTAAAATTGCAACATTTGTAATCAAGATATTGGCTTTGCTCGAGTAGCTGGATCCTCTTTTGATTCCACATAGATCATGAATACATAGCCCAGAGTCCACAAGAGAATGTATTGGAAAGGGGTCCAAGATAGGCATGCAAAAAGACTCAAAATGCTTCCAACATATTGTGGATCTTGTATAACCCCGAATGGGAACTGTGTCACCCAAGGGATGTTCTTCCCAAAGCGTACACCATAGTACGTACCGGATTCACCAAGCAATTGGTATACCCTATAATGTGAAGGTTTTATTATAACCACAAAATGAAGTGGATAGAGGCAGCATAATTCCACACAATTTTACACTTATTTAGACAGCAGCAGCTAAAATACTCAAGTAAAGCCTCAGAATCATAATACAAGAGGAACAGTTTCTGGTTTATTTTCCACTACCCGTACCCTACCGCTAAAGAATAACTACCCAAAACAGATACGGTGATTCGCCAAAATTGTAAAACAAAACTTTTTCTCAGTTCAAGGAAGTCATCCAATTACAAAAACAAAACATGTGAAATATCAGCCACAAAATAAGGACTTGGGAATCTGAACTGTACACTTCTCCTGGGAAGGTCCAAGCAAAGAAACAACCATTCATATATCATGATGCACGTTCACAAAAAGGGACCAGGGAATCAGGACTAGATATCCACAGATAAGCATCTAATCATGGAAGATAAAGTATGAAAAGGGTGTCCATTCTGAGGTTATAGACAATATCTTAACAGGAAAGTTAAAATTGCATTTCTTATTTTATACTGCTTTTAAATGGGGTGTGCCAATCAAAGGCCAAAATTTAAGCAGAATGAAATAAGCTAGTGAAAAGCTGTTCTGTATCAGAACCAGGTATATTTGATAACCCCACCTACTGCAGGATCTTTTAGTTTTCCACCAAATCTAATATTTTAGACGATTATTATTCGGTCCAAAAACATAGACCAGATTCTCATTAATTTCAGAATTTTATGACGAGAGCTGAAACTGTAGGTTAAAACTGTGTTTAGAGGAAAAAGGGCAAAGAAAAAAGAGAGAACCAAAAATATCAAAAGAGATAAACACACAAAAAGCAAATTCGCAGACAGTATGGTCAAGAATGTGGCATTGAAGAAATTATGCTTCTCAGGCAAGCATCATGCAAAGACAGCCATTGATTTCGAAGACTGCTTGATTGGTTGCTCTTATACTCGAAACAGACCATTTATATACTAATATCAAAACTACACAAACTTACTGACATGCTGAAACTGCAAGAGTAAGCAGGCCTAGACTGGAATATGAAACCAACAATTACACACAAACTATAAGAGTAATCCACAGAGCAACAACCTAGACTAAACTTGAGTGACCAGAATAGAACAATGACATGCACATCTTAACATCAATGTGTGACCAGCCTGCCTGAGAATATTTTCTATAAAGGTGTCATAGATACGAGTATCAATTCTGCCTTTAGTTAGGCTAGAGGTCTTATGGGTAGGAATAGGGCTAATCACCATCAAATATCCAAGTAATTGGACAGATAAGAAAGAAACATGAAATAGGGTGAAGATCAGCTCTTTTAGACCGGATTCAGATTTTGATTAATTATAAGAACCAAACTCCAGCAATAACCTACAAAATACTCTTTTCTTCGGCTGAACTATAAGCTTATTATATAAATGGAAGCCATTAAAAGGCATCAAGTTTAACATGAAAAAGATCAAAGGGATGGCTAGTAGATTGCCTATGTGGAAGTAAACCCAAAATATAGTGTAAAAGTGAGAGAAATAAGAAAGGAAAGAAACCATTTTTTTTTGCTTTATCAATGGTGTGTATTGTATGACAGTTCTTATGTTCCAATTCAACCACACTCATCTATTGAGCAACAGGGGTTACCTAATTCTAAATGATAGGAGCTAACAGCAAAGCAAATCAATGACAGCTACCAGCACTTGGTTATAGAATGATAAAGTATGCCATAAAGCATTAAATAAGCAAAAAAATAGATTAAAGCCTCAAAAGTTGCTTCAAGGTAAATCCACTAGTCCACCTCACAACAAAGCACCATAATTACCATTACTCAACTACACCAAGTATTTTTCATTTCTATTACCTAAAAAGAGAAGCAAAACTTGAATTCTGAATTGGGTCCATAACCAACAACTCATCCCCATCAAAAAGTTACCAACATGGGAACATTTAAGCTACCAAAAACCGATCTTTGTAGGCATATATTGATATGCTAGTATCCATAACCAAGCATTTGCAATCTCTTTTGCCAAAAAATGAAGGAAAGTTTACATGAATTCCTAGCTGGGTCTTTCACCAACAATCCATCACAATCAGAAAGTCATCAAACTGTACATTATTCAATTAAAAAAACCAATCTTTACAGGCACACATAAATAAGTCAGATATAGATAGTACAGTGATTGACTGACCTGAAGTTGAGGAACTGACCAAAGCCAAAGAGGGGCCAGAAGTAGAGAGGAGGAGGCCAAGAGAGAGTGGAAACTGAAAAAAGAGAAATGAACTGCAACAACTTGAGGAAATGTGAAACATGAGACATAACCTTTGATGGGTTCTTGTCTTTCCCACATAGATTCACCCATGCTTGTGGGTTTGTCCATAGCCAGTAGTAATACGGGAAGGGAAGCAACACCCCTACTGCTGCAAAGACACCCATTTTCTCTCCTGCTTGTTTTCCTATTGATTTTCTAGGGAAATTTTGTAACAAAGTCACAATTAGTACTAGGATTTTTGTGTGGTTTGGTGTGTTACTGTTTTGGAGTGGAGACCGGAGAGGTTTGATTTTGATGGTGATTGTGACACATGGTCTTCCCAGGCAAAATAAAATGGGACTGGGCCTTATGAGTTGATAGAACTGTTTCTATGAGCCCAATTTATGGATTTTTTTAACAAAATACATTTCCTTTTCTGTTTGGGCCCAATGTCATTTGACATTTGATAGCGAGGAAGAGAGTGGTTTTTCATTAAAAAAAATATTAAAATATACTTTTTAGTTTTTTTTATTCATAGTAGAACATGAAAATTATAAAAACATCAAATATTGAAAATCAGTTTAAAAAATAGATTTAAATTGTTAAATTCATGCCCGGAAGATAATTTCAAGTAAATTTACTTAATGAGATATATATATATATATATATATATATATATATATATATATATGTATTCTAACTTGTAATGATAATTCATATGAATTTACAAATCGGATTTTTATTTTATTTATTATCCATGATATTAAAAAATAAATATTCATATCATATTTATTAAATCTTGGATTTTCATTATCCAATATATATAAATAAAATCATAGTAACCTCTAAGAAATAGTTTAAAGGAACTTATAGTTGTATTATTGTATATTATATTCATTTGAACTTGAACTTGAACTGCTTTTTTTCCTGTTAATATAATAATCATCATACACCTTTCTGTTTTTTTTTTTTTTTCCCTGTAATTAAGAACTAAGAGCATGAACCATATATTTTTATAATGAAAAGTAGGTCCAAGGGAGAATTTGCATCAAATCATAGCTATTAATTTATTCCCTAATTATATCACTCCCGTCAGAATGCATATCAATCTTCATTCTCGAGGATAAACAAAGCGAAAGATATTTCTTAATTTCTCGTGGTTTCTTTCACTTTTTCCCTTTGAAAGGAATTTAGTTTCAAGTGGGTGTCTTCTCCTTTTGCTATCTCTGTTGTAAGTTTCCATGCTAACTCTTACCTAAGCAACGATTACTAGCTCACCTAGCGCTAGGGTTCACTTGCAAATTAACTGTGTAAGAGATGAAAATTGGAGGTGATTGATTTGATGATTTCTGGTTTCAGATCCCATCAAGAAGATTTCAAAAGGGTCAACATCCATCCATCTTAGTCTTGGCCTCAGATCGAATGTTCAATGAATTTCATAACCATTTACGTGAGCTGAGCTCAGGGGACACAACTAAACATCATTAGAACTAGCTGTACGAATTGAGAAAAAAGGCTGTCTCCTTCGTCTTGCAAGAGCAGATTGATTAGATATATTTTAGTGGACAACAGGGACGAGCATGATTTTACCTAGGAGATGCATAACAGTGGGATTCTTGCATGGTCTTTGAAAATAGAAAAGACGATTGCAGGAAATCTCAAAAGTGAGATGCAAAGAAGAGTATAAGGGAATAGTATATATATATCTTCAATATCTAGGTGAATTTCTTACTACAACAGTTGTTAATTATGTTGAACAAGAATATGCTCAGACTTCTTATCATTATCTCCTTCAAACAGTACTGATCATTCTATTCTAATCAACTGGAGTTCGTCATTGAATATTTCCCATGGATTGATTGGTGCAATATTAAAAGTACTGGTATAATAAATTAACGAAAAGCATAATAATTTTTTAAGACTCCTAAAAGTCGAAGTGACAATATATGCATAATAAATCTCATTTCCAAATCAACACAAGAATTTTGAAGGGGTTGACGGAATCGGATATTTGTTCAATTTCTTATTGATCTTTATAAATTTGGTCTTGATTATCATAAAAATAAAATAAAATCAACATTAGAATTATTAATTAACCTTTTCATTCATTAATTAGAATTACAAGTATAACTTGGTCTCTATATTTTTAAAATCCATTAAGTTAGTCCCTCCTGTTAAAAATAAACCTTCATAATTAATCCTTTTAATTTCATCTCGTTTATAACTTAGTTTCTCCTTTGGTTAATTCTTGCCACTTTAGTTACGGATTGAATGAGTGGATGCTATAATCAGCATAGTGAGCTCTCGTAAGTAAATTTATCTGTAATATCTTTTTGTGTATTTGATATATACATGATATTTTTTAAAGATATTTTTTATTTAAAAATATATTTAAATAGTTTTTTTTAATTTTTTTAACATATATACATTAAAATCATCAAAAAAACATTAAAAATATCAATTTTCCAACTAAACATACTTTTAAAGCACAATTCTAAATAAAATAAATAAATTATGCCGATGTATGCACAGTAAATAATATTCCAACGTGCTCCAAACATATGCAAAGGAATAATTAGGTAGTTTTATGATTGAAAATTACTTGGGAGTGGGGGTGTATATATATATATACATCTCCACTCCCAATTCTACCCCCCTTCCAAAGTGTCTCCCTCCCAACCCAATCCAGAAAAGAAAAAAAAAAGGGGGGGGGGGGAATTCCAATATATCTACCATCATTTTAAATGTGCCAATCGATGGATTTCAAATCCATTGCTGTAAATGGTTGTCCTTTTAACTTTCAGATTCATGATAGTTACCAGCATTGCTTTTCTTGTTTGACCAATTAATTTGTCTGTGACAACATTAGTAAGTTCACTCTGCACACAGGACAAATCAATCGGAATGTTTTAGATAAAGCTTCCTAGAATGGATTGGTTCAATCACCACCCACTCTTCTTGCATCATCATGTTTCTAACGTTTAGGGAAAAAACCAGCCTTCAACAAAGGATAAAGACAAGTCTCTTAGATTTATTTCTTCTTCTTCTTCTTCTTCTTTTTAGTGAAAGGAACCTTCCGGGTTCTTAAGCACTCAACACACGTCTCGATGCTTCACAATCGCCATTAAGATAACTGAATTTAATTAAGAATGGATAATTTTCTTGCATTAAGGTGATGGTTATCATTCCAAGCACATGACCATCTCACATGTTCACCAAAAACGTGGTGACGGGCATGATTCTCACCACCTTCACCAATAATTGGTGGAACACGAAGTAATATAATGTTTATTATTTGGAACGGCTACTCTAGGGACAAAGATTTTGCTTCACCATTTAACTAAAAAGAAGAGATATTGTAGCCATCATCTTCTCCACCCCGAAAATCGGCTAATACGCATAAGTAATTATGCCTATGATAACCACTTGTCCAAATTCTTGATTGACAAGTTGTAATTAGCGCCGGATTATGGTATAAATGATTAATCGTAGAAGTCTTTCAGGTGATTGGTTTATGAAATTCTTGGGAAAATGCACGCCAGACTTCTTATCGTAGAAGTCTTTCATGTGATTGGTGTATATAGAACTTGTATATATCGATTCCCACTTTGGTTTTAATAAAAAAGTTTATCTGCCATTAATTTCATCATCATATAATCATCAGCATGATCTGATTGTAATATATTGCACATGATAAAAGACAAAGTCATCTGATGTATCAATAATTGCGACCATAAATATATATGGATCATTATATGTATGCATGTATGGATATAGATAGATCGTCAAGAAAAAAAGCATACAGTACATGCATCTTGCTGCTATTCATGGAGAGAATGTGAGTGAATATATATATATATATATATATATATTTGCTAGAAAAAGAATTCCCTGCTGAAACTGATCAAGAGTGCCACGTCAGAACCCGCCTCCACTACTATAAATATACGGGGGGAGCTAGAGATTACATAGGCCTAAGTGACATATTCGAGAAAACACATATTGTGAGAACTTTTGAGCTCCATAGCTCAGTAGTCTCTATTACATTGCTAGCTAACACAAATTTGTTTTCCCACCATGTCACTAAGAATAGCTGCGGACAATTTCCCAACGTTGCCGGTCGGCGAGATGGAGAATTTTGTGGTGGTGAGAGAGTATGATGAAGGGAGAGACAAGGTGGCTGTGGAGGAAATGGAAAGAAGTTGTGAGGTTGGCCAAAGGGGAAAGCATTCACTGGTTACTGACCTTATGGGTGATCCAATTTGCCGAGTTCGCCGTTTTCCATCTCATGTCATGCTAGTAAGTAGTAATTCATCAATTCTCATTAGTCCCACTTCTTTTTTTCCTTTTTACATGACACTCAAGTTTGTGAAAAGAGAAACGTACACAAATTATTCCCTGTTGCATGATCACATAATCTGTAGGTCAAGATTTAAGCAACAAAAATCAAGTTTGAATGTGTGTGTGACTTAATGGTGTATTTCTGAAGAGGAAGGAAGAGGCTTGCATTGTGGTTATATAGGCATTGCCTTTTTTCTTTTTTTCCATTCTGTAGTGACAAAAGTCATGTTTATATCATTAAAACAGGTTGCTGAATGTGGTGATGGAGGAGAGATAGTAGGGGTGATAAGAGCCTGTGTAAATACTGTGAGGACAAGAGAAAGTTCAGGCTATGTAAAGCTGGCTTATATTCTGGGATTAAGGGTTTCTCCTTCTCACAGGTCACTCTCTTTCTCTCTCAAGAAATTGTTTTATATACCTCTTTGTTTTTCGCAATCATTTGCGTTTAATTGGCCCTCTTCCGTTACTTGATTAGAGCAGCATAAGAAGTGCAATCAAACAAACGTTACTTTCACAAGATTTAAGTGTCCTTTTGGTGGTTATGGTGAGCACAAAGTGCTCCATGGAAAGGGCAAAACTATCACCAGAAAACCTTTCTTTTGGTGTGTGGGTTCTCCTTAGCCACTGCACCTGACTAATCCGCAGCCCTACTTTGTGAAATTTAACAGTTTCTTTCTCGAATTACTTTTGTGGGTTTCTACGAACCATTCCCACCCCACAAAACACGATTAGATTCGACTATAAAGAGAGAACATTTGTTCCTCGTATCATGGAATGAGGCAAATGCAAGCTAGCCTGGCATTGACACATGTATCCAATGCAAAGACTTCCTTTATCTTAGAAAAAAGCTTTAAGACAATTAGATTTCTTGTTTGTTTCCACTTTGTGACCAATTAAAATTACTTTACTCGACATAATATATATATGGTCCACCACTAATGTCGATATATCCACTTCCTTCCATACAATATAATAATAGTTTTGATTAATTTACAAGCATATGCCATTAATATGCCTAATTTATTACTTGGGCAAAAGCTTAGATGATCACAAATTCTCTTTTTTTTTAAATCTATAATGGTCCTTGTCATCTTCAAAAATGTTCCCTACTTTTGCTTAAACGAACCCACCTTACCTTTTATGCTCACATTGGACAAAAACCAACAAACAATTATATCACGCTTTTATATATTTTCTTAATTAATTCTTAGTATTCGGCAATGTTGCAGGAGGCTTGGCATTGGCACAAAATTGGTTCAAGAAATCGAAGAATGGTGCAAGCAAAAAGGTGCAGAGTACTCATACATGGCCACAGATTGCTCCAATGAACCTTCTATCAATTTGTTTACCAGGAAATGCTTTTACACGAAATTTAGAACTCTTACCATGCTAGTGCAACCGGTTCATGCCCATTACAAGCCATTAGGCTCCGGCATTGCCATAATTCAACTCCCTCCGAAACTTGCCGAAGCAATTTATTGTCGAGTGTTTGCCGATGCAGAATTTTTCCCAAAAGATATTTGCACGATTTTGTCTAGTAAGCTAAATTTGGGCACATTCATGGCCGTGCCCAAAAAAGCTCTCCCTAAGTGGGATCCAAAAACAGGAATTCTGCCCTCAAGTTTTGCCTTGCTGAGTGTGTGGAACACCAAGGAAGTGTTCAAATTACAAGTGAAGGGAGTGTCCAAATTAACGTATGCATGTTGCACAGGTACTAGGTTGTTAGATGCTTGGATGCCATGGCTAAGGTTGCCTTCATTTCCTGATGTATTTAGACAATTTGGTGTTTATTTCTTGTATGGACTACACATGGAAGGTAAAAACGCATCGAGGCTCATGAAGGCTCTATGTGCATTTGCACATAATATGGCTAGAGATGATGATGGGTGTGGGGCCGTGGTGGCTGAGGTGGCCCAGAGGGACCCAGTTAGGGAGGTGATCCCACATTGGAGGAGATTTTCATGGGCTGAAGATTTGTGGTGCATCAAGAAGCTTGCTGATGAAAAACTAGACGACGTTGATCGAAGATGTGGACAGTCTGATTGGATGAAACATGGATCTTCTTCACCGGTCATTTTTGTTGACCCCCGTGATATTTGACCATGCTCTTTGTAACAATCTTATACATCAAAATATGAAAAATGTTTATAGCCATTTTGGACCTTTTTCTTTCTAATCGTAAGAAAAAACTTCCCAGCCATTAACCAAATCCTATTCATTTCAATTTTAATTCTACGTACATTCTTGAGAGAGAGAGAGAGAGAGAGAGAGAAGAAGGACTCTATTTTTGTTGAGCTTCAATTTTCTTTTGTGATGGGTATAGTTGAATCTTATAAAGTCTGAGCTTCAATAGCGTGAACTTGATTGATGGTCGAGCTATTCTCGAAGCTAAGCTAATTTTTTTTAATATAAAAAATAGATACTCAAGCTACCATAATAATGTGTACAAGTAACAAAAATATAAAACTCTAGTTATTGATTTAATCGAGTTTAATCAAAATTGATTAATTTAATAATATAAATAAAAAAAGATAATGCATGATAACAAATAAACCAAATCAAAAAAAAAAAATGACAATGATTAACTATGTAAAATGAATGTTTTCCAATATAATGGAAAGGTCCCCCTATATTCTTAAAATACCTCCATGATCTTATTTGATAACAAAAAAAATTAAATAAGAATGCAATAATCTAATAATTTTTTTTAAAAAATCAAAATTCAATTTTCAACAAATTAAATGTTGAATGATTTTTTTTTTAAAAAAAAGGACAAGAAAAACCCGCCTAAGTCTGCCCAAGTCAATTTGCCATATATGCGTCTTAGTCGTGAGATTGAAATAATCTCGTAGAAAACAAAATAAATAAAACTACAAATTCAAAAATGATCCAAAACAAAAAAAAAAAGAAATGAATGAAAATCAAATTTGACATAAAAATAAAAAAAATAAAATATCAAGGATAAAAAAAAACATTTAAGAAAAAGATCCAAACAAAACAAATAACAAAAAAATAAGGACCACATTTTATATAAAAACTAAACAAAACCAAATGTGTGAGGGATAAATTTGAAAAATAAAATCAATTAAAAAAAATTTAAATCAAAACAAATAGCAATTAAGTAAATAAAAATTAAATTTAATACAAAAACAAAATGATAAAACACCTTTTAATTTTAAAATCAATTAAAAAAAATTTAAAATAAAACAAATAGCAATTAAGTAAATAAAAATCAAATTTAATACAAAAATAAAATGATAAAACACCTTTCAATTTTAGCAAGCATACAATAAATGACTGCAAATCCAGAAAAGAGAAGCTAAAAAAAAAAAAAAGAAGAAGGAGAAGAAAAAATTAAAAGCAGTTGGAGGCTCATTGCCGCTCCTTCATTGATGTGCACCAGACCAATAAAGAGAAGTTGACACGTAACTTCCAGCACCACCGCAGAATATGGTATTTGGCCACTAAAAAAAAGTTGCAGCTGTCTTTAGAATGCGGTCGGCTTCTGCTTCTCCCATATTTTTTGAACTGTGGCTCTCCTTAATTACAGTCTACAATAAATGACTGAACACTCTTAATTTTGTAGGATAGGTAGATTGCTATCTTGGAAAGTTAAAAATTGAGTTGTCAATTTTATTTAAATTTCTTCTCTGAAAAAGTATTAATTTTATGTTTTTTTTTAATATCTTTTAAATGATTTCTATATACTGGCCTTAAGAATAAAATAAAAAATAAAAATATATCATTTTAATATATTTTTAATTAAAAAACTTCATCATGTAATACAAGTGTCAATTTGGCAAGTACAATTTTCTCGATGACATCTTTGTTCTGTTTCTAAGAATCCTATAAAGTTCAAGTTACATTGTGGGCTGTCCTCTTTCTTTCTAGTAAAAGATTCATCATCTCTACCCTCTTGATTTGTAATATAGGATTTAGACTCAGAACTTTCGATTTGGAATCCCAATGGATATATATATATATATATATATATATATATATATATATATATGAAAAAAATGAAGCTATAGAGGTAGGCATGGTAATTACTTCCATGAACAGAATCTAAACCTGAAGTAGCCAATCGGAAATCAAGAATATGATGAAATCTTTGAAATTAACAAATCTGTCGAACTATGAGTGTGTCATCATGTAATTTTCCCATCTCTGGTCCCCTCCCACCATGAGTACAAATCCCGAAGAAAAGCCTGCAATCCTTTCGGCTAAAAACACCATTTGCACTATCCATGGATCATCCTCGACAATATATTATACACAACCATGCAAAAATCTAAAGAATCCATTAGCCATGTGTCGACTGCCAACTTAAACTCCACTAGCATCTCCTCCCCTGAGCACTTGACTTTTTTGGGGCCCAAGGCTATCATTATTGCCTAATAAAGAACAAAACACGAAGAGTTTTGACCCTTTTTTTGTGGTTTCCTGCGTCGAAGTTTCTTGCCAGTGATCCCACAAGAGTTTCTGAAAAACATTGCGCATTTCGACACGCCCAGTGGGAAGTTTCTTGCCAGTGATCCCACAAGAGTTTCTGAAAAACATGGCGCATTTCGACACACCCAGCAGTGGATAATATTTAAGACTCATCATCATAATACTTGTATTTGTTTATGCACTAATGCTGTTTCTATGTGATAATTAATTTCTTCTTTTTTAAAATATAAATTAAATTTTATCATCTTAAATGTGTTGTCGTTCTTGCTGTTGGTGGAGAATTACCTCGCCCGTGTCAAACCATCGGATTCATTAGACACCAATATTTAAGCAAGTTGCCCGAGGAAGAAAACTCCATGCTCATCTGATCTCTAATTAGAGCCAATGATTAAGCAGATAGATGGTTAAGTGGCTGGTACTGTCTTATGATCAGTCCCAGATTTTATTATTCATGATCGGTGCTGCCAGACAGCACGCCTGGGTAATTAATGCGGCTAGCTAGTTTAGTGGATTGCATTAAAAAATAAAATTAAATTAGAAAACCATTAAATATTAAAAGCTTAAACCAAGAACTTCTAACGCCTCAGGATAAACAACAACTTGTAAGCTTTTATATTTGATAAAATCAATTAACATCACTGACGTGCTTAGACATGATGTAATGCTTGACACGTCAAGGAGATTAAAAACATAGAATATTTATGTATTTATTTTTAATTAATGAGCCTCATAATTTATTTTTTGGGCGAAGGAAATTGGTCACTTCGCAACCAAGCTGATGGAACCCAGAGGCCAAGTAAAAAAAAAGAGCTTGCAGTCCTCTTAGCATCGAGAGCCCAATCTGTATAGAAATAGTCCCGATTCTAACTGGGCTAGCCCACTCCGTAGAAGCCCAGGATTGTTTCATCCGATGGGATCATCAAAGGTCCATGTCAAGATAGCCTTCCAGTGTGGTTTTGGACTGGTGATCGTCCATTTGCCCTGTTGCAATAACGTTTTGTTAAATGGCTTTGGCTGGTCCCTCAACTATTTTGATTTTACTGATCCAGCCCTTCGTCGTTTTAATTTGTTAATGTGACCCTTATACTTTTATCCATTTCCATCCAGATCAAACCATTAACTTTCAGTCACGGAAACTGGCGCGATTCATCGACAATAGGGTGACAAACCCACATCAAAGTAACAAAACATTCTTGGAGGGAGAAGCATGTTAGATTTGGTCGGGATTGATCCAGAAAAGAGTGTAGGGTGTTAGGTTACTGAGTCAACTATTTTTATTAATTTACAACTTTTTTTTTTCCTTAACGTTAATCCTTGGATTCGGGTGTGGTGAGCTCAATCGTAACTACTAAAAAATTAGTTAGGTCAACTAGTTTTTTGATGGGCCAATATTTTATCTGATTCAACTAAAAACCTCATTCAATACAAGTTTTAAGTTTTTTGAACTAATCTATCTGATTGGATTTAACGACTATGAATATTTGTTCTATATAGTTTTGTCTTAAATAGTTGATTTGGATTTTAGAAGTTTAATAAATTTAGATTGTTTTTTGTTTTTTCAACCCATTCCTGGCTTATCGAATATCATAAATAAATTTATTTAGATTTTTAATTTTTTTGGATAAAAAATTAGTTAAAAATAAATTTTTATTCAAAAATAATCTCCCGTAAACTAGGTTAATTTTGTTTAGAAAATAAAAATAAAAATTATAATTTATATTGATCATGGGTTTTGCAAATATTTTTTTTAATTAAATAAAAAATAAATTAAAAAGATACATGCTAAAGTTCTTAAGTTTAATAATAATATTAAAAAAATTACTATAATCCGAACAATTTTTTTTTAATTCGACCGACATCACAGCATGCATGAAGTGACCTAGTTTTACCACTATTCATGCTTAATCAGTTTCTTATTTAAAAAACCGTATATGATATATGAAAGACAAAATGTTTTTCATAGAAGATGTAATCTATGAAAAATAGCGTATAAAATAACTCAATATTTGTGTGGGTAAGGTCCGTCAGCATATCTAGTCCATATAGCAAGGAGCCGAACGTCTCTCACAAGGCACGACATCTCTTTACCAACTGAAACCGGCCATGGCCATGGCCATGCCACTAATGACCTTCTCACTCTCTTCCCTCTCTTCTCTCCCTCGTTC
>Ga0307509_10005281_pt1 | contig 18077 bp, 13 predicted proteins | sample 10_EM_MG_FD_202245 | JGI IMG/M metagenome (GOLD analysis project Ga0307509, IMG submission 202245) | Populus trichocarpa ectomycorrhiza microbial communities from riparian zone in the Pacific Northwest, United States - 10_EM | ecosystem: Host-associated > Plants > Roots > Unclassified | place...
ATCTTATTTTTTTATTTTTAAAAAAAAAAAATTCATTTTATTAAAAAAAAAAAAAAAAAAAAAAAAAAAAAAAAAAGTCACAGTTGTTAGTGCTCTTCACGCAACCATCTAAGTAATACACCACTCAGATACTGGGGCACTGGCCAAGCCCATTGACAGTGACCTTCCATAGGTGCAATATGTTCGAGATGTCTAATGTCCTTATCTCTATACTACCTCGCTTGTATGCAAGACCTCTATTCCTACACGATAGGACTTCCTACGATCACTATACCTACTACAAACACACGATGTTAGTCTATAACGATAGACGAAGCAAACTACGTAGGCTATGTCGATAGCCTATGATAGTAAGATAGTCGTTTCCCGTTACGAACACCTCCTGGGAGGCTGGTTTGTTACACTGGATTACCTTTCCATATCCTCTGTGCGGGTATTATGTCAGGTATAGATTCAGTTTTACCACCCATAGCACCTAGTGCGGAGGAGTTGCCTGAACGCTGTTTTGATGTATTGATCCTGTGTTGGGGGAGGTTGGGCCCAGTGGCCAATGGAGCGTGTTGGAAGGTGAAAGAGTTTTTGAGGTTTTGATACGAACCTTATTGTGATTGGCTCACCTAATAGGGGTTCCCTGATGGGAGATGATTGTATTGTGTAATGCAGCACCATATGGCAGACAGCGTATGGAACGATCCCCCTATTGCGTTGCACTCAGGGCGTCCGGGAGGGTTTGATTCTATCAATCGGAACGGGCCTTTTGGGGTGAATCCCGCAGGTGGTCGATATGGCAGTTATAGAGGAAGAGGAGGAAGGTTTTGAGAGTGGTGACGTGGAGAAGCCAATGACCCCTGGAAGATACACATGTTTCTTTTGTTCACCGAGACGATTGACGAAGTCTTGAGGCCCAACAGAACAGACACCCGAGTAGTAATGGAGCCGTATCGTGCTGCTCAGAGAGAGATACTAGGAAAGTAAAGACGCCACGGGTAACATATCGTTTGGATCTCACGGTCAAAAGGGTGGAGTTCACATGTTTTGTTTTTATTTTTTATTTTAGAGTATATGACCGTGACCGGGTGACATGCCTAGTGTACACGCAGGTCTTAGGTATGGGTATATTCTTTTGGTTCTAACTAGGTTCTGGCTATTGGTTAGGATGGAAGGGATTTCGGTTGATTTGTACCCTAGAAGGAGAACGGGCTTGAGTGTGTTGTTTGAAAAGGGATAGGCGGGACATGGGCAGACGGATTTCATACCACAGAAAGCCCTTATAGTACTCTAGATAGTTGTAGTATAGCTAATAAGAGTCCAAAAGTTTGATAAAAAAATTAAAAAAAAACGGCTGAGCACTTAACGACACTGTGACAATACTGGGTCGCGGTATTGCCCAGCCCAGACCACAATTTAGCGCGACCGTGCTAACTCGAGGTCATGAAGATACCCGAGGTGTCAAGCTAATGTTCAGCACTGTAAAAAAAGTAAAATAAAAAACTCTTCCGATTCACTATCTCCAGCATGCCTCTCATCTCTGGATTAAAAGAGACAAACTATTTCTAAGGCTGGGGTTTTCTGCTCACTGTACAAGCCGCCCCAGGAGGCTTGGTTCTCATTAATTGGTACAGTACATACAACCCTGTAAATCTATCAAACTACACATGCTCTGGGCTGAGGGGGATAGCGAATCGGCAGAGTTTCACGGTAGACTCAGTTCTTCACCGTCATAGCCCTGTTTCCGGAGTTTTTGCTCAAAAAAAGGTATCATATCACTGAGGTTTCTTGGCAGCAACAAAAGTAGTGCTATCATACAAGATTTTACCAGGTACGGTAGTAGTGGACGTCAAAGTCTGCCCGAACATGGCCCACCCGCATGATAAACGAGCGGTGGTGAATAATAACGCCCTTATCGCTGGTCACGTGCTAATGGCATACTGGAGTCCTCCGTGAGAAATACATGTGAAATTCGCAGCGAATGCGTAAAATGACTACCCTGTGCTTTAGTCACATCCGAAGTCCGTTACCTTCTATTTTGAACAGTGAATTGATTAGTGAGCCTTGTACTAGCACTAGACTCAAGTACCGCTAATTTTGTTGCTTACTACAAGGTCCTCTTTTTCCAGAAAACTTTGCTAACGGAGCCGCACTCGCCCCGGGAGCCAAGCACTGTGCCTGCAAGGGCAACCCTTCCAAGCTCAGATCCCCGGTGCCAAGACACTCGCAAGTGCTCAAGCGATACTGTTGCGATTAAAAATGAGTTTTCTTAACTTACATGTTTCTTGCTTATCTGCGAATAACTTTTGCTTCATAGATAGCTAGTCATGATCATGATCTTAGGGTTGAGGGTTATTGCCTTTCTGCAGGGGGTGTTGGTTGGGCTTGGCAGACAGGGGTTCTGTGTAAGTTAGGTTCTTTGTCACCTCTCACGCTTTCTCCCTTCCTTCTTTCTTCTCACCACCTGCGAGATCAACGACGAACACAGCACAACGGAGGAACCGTTTGACTGAGGTTTGAGGAAAGGAACTGGGCCTGTTTTTAGTTAGTTGAACAACCTGCTGGGTTGAATTTTCTTTGTGACGGAAATCTGATTCTTGAGTGTAGTTTTGTGGATTGGGTGTGCGGTTTAGTTTAGCTGGCTGGAATTGATTGTGACTTGTGTTGTTTAGTTTTCTACTTGAAGGTTCTAGAAAGTGATAGTGTTTTGTCTGTACTTCCTCTGTTCTAGAAAGTAGATACACTCAAACCCGAATTACCTGTTTTCAATACTTGCGCGTTGCAGAAGTTTCCGGAAATGTGGAGACTTGGCATGAGACTTTGGAGGAGGCAACAGCTAAGTTAGCGCCAAGCCAAAGTCCACATTTCCGGAAACTTCTGCAGTGCGCCAGTAGACTACCCCTCCCTCCATTTTGCTAATCAAAGTACCGCTATGATACACTCAAATCTTCACGACAATAGTCGTCAGCACCCCCCATTTTACACCAAAAATGACCATTTCGCTTAAGCTATTTTAATTGCAAAAAAATTCCAGAATGTTCAAGAGGTTCCAGAGCAATCTAGATACTATCATTCACAAGTGGCAAGCCCGATTTTTTAATGCTCATGGTCCGATGCTTGAGAGAATGATAGTGGACAAAAGGTGCATTGCAAGAATCTCTCGTCCGCATCCTAAGCTCTTGGCCCTCTCCGTTGGTGGAAAGATTCTCATGTTTTCTACCTAGAAAGTCTAAGGAATTACCTAAACTATGGAATTTTTAGGCGAGTTGTGAGTGATTAAAATCAGCCATTTTTAGTGTAAAATTGGGGGGGGGGGTACTGACTATGTTGGTCTCCAAGATTGTACAGCTATGATTTATTAGAATTCTCATCTGATGTTACCCTGCAAAAGTCAACGGTGCAAGCTCGACACTCATCTAACCACAGAGATGCGCGACTGCTCCTACGAATCAGGCTGATTCGAGGCAGCTTCAGAGACCTGCATCGGTCACGAAATCTCACTCGACTACTGTGAACATCACATGTCTGAAGTATTGCTTCAGTGTGACGGCAGGTGCGGATATGCTCAGCCAGCTGTCAGGCCGCCTGGGGCTACGGATCTAATAAACGACACGAGCAACGCGGATGAATACCCATGCTACCGATTGTTATAAGTAAAGCAGTGCCTGGCGTGTCTATTGACAAGCTAGCAAGGCGACAACTCTTTTCTCTTTCCCTCATAAATATGGTCTCTTTGCTTTACCTCGCGACTCTAGCATTTTCTAAGTGAGCTCGGACCTCACACATGTCTGTCCTTTCAATCGCGCCGAGCTTGAAGGCACTTGCGTCCCAAACCGCGCCGAACCGGGAGAGCCAATATCAAGAAAAAAATGGAACTTGAAGGTGAAGGACACCTGCTTCTGATTTCATGTTTCTTGTAGATTCTATTAAGTCACCCATCTCCCAAGTTAATTACTCGGAAGAGACCCTGCCCCCAAGGGGCAACCATCACCTGATTCTTCAAGTGCCGCCATCATGTGCCGTTCCCTCCATGCCCCACTGCCAAAGAATGAAGCACCCACTGCGATCGAGATCGACCAAAGAAATCTTAGGAATGCAGGCTGTAAATTCTCTGTTTCTCCTTAGCTCGGTGTTCCTGACCCCCCAGTCCGTCCGGCTTTGGGGTAAGATCTCACTGGTTATAGCCTGTATTCCGTCTTTTCGGAGGCGCTAGGACTGACCACGCCGGGGAAAAGTAGGACCGGACGGACTATGTGGGACTGCCGTCTTACAGCCTGAGCTTCTATGAACTAAAATGCATTTGTCACACTTTGTGTTTTAGCCGCTGTTGGAGTGTTTTCGAAATTTGCAGGAAGCTCTGACAAACTTTTTGTTATTTTTTCTTGTTCAATTTATAGATCGAAGCCTGCCCGTTTACTAGAGCGATTTGAGAAGGATATAAGTAGATCGAGTCGCCGTCTATTGCTGCGAAACAGAAGTTGTAGTTGTGAAAGATCCTGGATATTCGAATAGCCCAATTCGATACATCACCTCCGAGGAGCGGAAGGAGCAAGTCAAAGAAGAAAAAAGAATAGACAAAAAAAAGAGTTCCACAGCACTTGTTTGAGAGTTATTCCCCTGTTATCATCAGATACCGGTATTTTGATAGTACAGAGGGGAAGAAGAGTTATGAAAACCTGGAAAACAACGATACATAGAGCTTAATGAATGGGCGCCTCGGCAGACTGAATTTTCTTGAACCCATCCCTATGATAAGCTATTCATCCTCACAAACACACTTTAGTAAATTGGATATTTCATTACTGCGCTTTGACGAGTTCTGATGCTGCAGCCCCGAACGGGTAGATACCGCGTCATGGTACCAGGGCGTTGAGCTAGAGAGGCAGGAAAGTGTGATCATAAATCCCGCTACCCTGTTCAGTATCCGATTGCCAATGGCAAAGACAACGATACAACATATAAAAAGAGAGCGGCATATATATAGAGAGGCAAAAATATATAGAAAAGCATAACGAAAAGTATCTTGATCCTTGCACGGATCGCTACACATGTTATTTGTATTTCTCTGCGCACCCCGGGAGCAACAAAGAAATAATATAGATAGAGTGCCACCCCCATAAATCACGATAACTTTGCAACAAATGAGACCACAAACAACACTCCCGAGACATAAGGAGGCTTCCGAAAGCGCGATCAGCATTCAAGTGCCTTTTCCCAACTTGGACAGTTCTTAGCTTTCGTGCTTTCGTCCATTTCCTCTCCCCCCGCAAGCTGATCGAGTAGGGATTCCGGCACGATTGTGCTTACAGGGTATCGCTAAGGAGCATTCATACGAGCTTGAACCACAGTTTTGGCAAAAGAGGGAGGGTAAAAACTCGTCTGCCAGAGGCAGGAGAAACAGGTATATAGGGGTATGAGCGAGGAAAAGAATAAGGAGTCAGAGAAATAGAGGAAATAATAGGCTAGACTTGGGAAATAAAAAGAAAATGAATCCTTTGTCGGTCCTCACGAATGTTTCTTTAATTGCAACAACATGGAAAGTTTTCCCGCCCCGTTTCCAGTCGACTCTTAGAAAGCAATGGCGAATCCGTTGGAGTGATTGTGGAAGTGGGGTGTGCGTATCCGGACAGGTGTAGGTGGGCAACCAGCAATCAACGGGAGAGAGCTTTGCGTATGTAGGGGAGGGGAGACAACTTGTAGCCAGAGGTAGTCCAAAACCACCAGGTCCTTTGGGGGGGTGGCTCGGGTAGCGGGGAGGGGTCTGATACGAATGGCCCGGATAATTCCTCCTCAGGTCCTGATATTAAAGGTTCATGTGACTCCGCTTGCCAATGGGCGACACTCGCACCGCCATTCCCAACAGGCCTTGGAAACGGTATTTGGTCACCCTCTTCCACCAGATCGGGAGGTGTATCGTTCCGCTGCGCTAGCATCGCCACAATTTTCTCATGCCCATTCTTCGCCGCCGATGACAATGGTGTTCGGCCACTCTTGTCAACACTGTGGGGATTAACATCATCACGTTCCAATAGCATCCGCACACTTTCCTCACGCCCATACTCGGCAGCCCATGAAAGTGGCGTTCGGCCACGCTTGTCAGGACTGTCAGGATTTACATCGTGACGTTCCAATAGCATCCGCACAGTTTCCCCACGCCCAAGCCCGGCAGCCCATGAAAGTGGCGTTCGACCACACTTGTCAGCGCGGTCGGAATTTACATCACTCCGTCCCAATAGGATGCGCACAGTTTCCTCATGGCGGTCCTGGGTTTCCCATATCATAGATCCTTCGAAATCCCAGCCAGGACTGAGGGGATTGGGACTGCTCTGCATCATCTGGATAATTTTCTCACGCCCACTCCGGGTAACCCCTGACAACGTTGTTCTGCCACTCTTGTCAGCACCATGTGGATGAATATCGTTCCGCTCTAACGGTATTGTCGTAGCACCCTCACACCCTTCCTCCGTACACGGCCCCGCAAAGGTCGGCCCGGCAGCCCATGAAAGTGGCGTTCGGCCACCCTCATCCGCAGTGTCAGGATTGATATCGTTCCGCTCCAATAGCATCTGCACAACTGTCCCATGCCCAGCCCAGGCAGCGCATAATAGTAGTGCGTTGCCCAAGAGATTTGTAGAACGGGGACCGACACCCTCCTGTTCTAGTAGCACCTTCACTATCGCATCATATCCCAGAAAGGTAGCCCACCACAATGCTGTCATACCAAAGTCATCAGCTGCGTTAAGGTCCAATTTATTGATCTTAAGTAAAGAAACCACAATCTCCAAAACGCCGAGAAACGCTCCAACATGGAGGGCCGTGAATTTCCTCGAAGGGCTCTCATGATTCGAAAACGCCCCCAAACTGTCTAGTTCCTGATCTAAGAACAGATTGCGAAATATATGGGAATCGAATCGACTAAGTAGCTCTAGTGCAAGCTGGTTTACGCTCGGCGAGGTTTCTCTTCGACAATGTTCGCCCCAGTAACGGGATGCGTATTCAAGAAATGGAGTTGTAGGTGGGAGTGAAGGGAGAGATGGTGAAAGTTCATTGATGTACCCAAAGTTAAGGTATGTTAAGCAAACCTCCGCAATGATCAGATGGGGGTTAGAAAAGAGTGTAGGATTGGCTAAGATATGCTCCTGTAGAGTGAAATGAACGAGACGGACTTTGGAAGACGATGAATCTACAGTGACCAGTCCTAGCCCGCAGTTCAATATAGTCCGGATCGAAGGGGCGTTATCATTGTCCAAATCGTTGGACCCTATTTCTACCCCTAAGGCTTGACATAGCTCTTCTGGTTCCAACGGCCGCTCTGAATAAGCTACCCACATTATAGCATCCACTCCTAGCCGCGCCCTGTCCTCCCCCTGTGCTCTTATCCTTTCCAGAGTAGCAGCGTATACATCCCCTACGTTTTGACCGTTTGACATTTGTTTAAGCTTCTCCTTCCTCCGACGAATTGTGGTCTCCCCGAGGATGGTCTCGATGCTGAGAGAGACAAGAAGGAATCTACGCACGGCCATTCGTGAGTAACATGATTTCTACCGGATACAGGAAAACTGGACATCAAGGCATACATCTCTGATATTTTTTTCGGAATAGTTTCCATTATATCCGCTCTTAGACCCTCATCCATGGCATCAGGTTCCGGGTCCCCATCCAACTTCATCCTGAGAAATGCCTCGATGTCTTCCCTCACTGGACTCACTGCGATAGTATCCGGGCCAAGGAAGCAGCCCTCAACCTCGCTGCGGATGAAAGGCCTTCCAGTCAAGAACAACCAAACATTCGGCAACTCCCGGACGATGTCTTGCAGAGCTCTAAGGAGGCCAGCCCGATGCTCCGCATGGGATTCATCCAACCCGTCGATACATATAACTACTCGTTGTCGTTGCGCGATGGCCGCTTTTAGCATAAGAAGAAGTTCCCGAACCTGCGGGCCTACCCCGCCGAAATGCTCTTTCGCATCTTCGAAAGCTCTGCGTATGTCCTCCGGGATAGTCCCCCTCCCCACCAATTGCTTGAGCATGGCTCCGAGCATGTTCGGCGTAGTCTGTTCCTTTCGGTCGAGGTAGTCACAATACAGCCCGGCCACTGTGATATCCGGGCGCCTGCCGTAGAAATGGTCGATTACTGCAGAGCTAAAATTACGAGTTAGCGATGTGGGCTCTCTCCCCCGCGATTTCTTGTGTTACCTGAGATGAGTCTTCCCCACACCTGGATCGCCGTGGCAAAAGAGCACAGAATGAGAAGAGCCATTTTCTCTCGTATTCCATCTCCTGAACTCGTTTGTTCGGAAAATCCATTCTCCCACTCCCTCTAGCCGGCTCCTTCTTAAATGTTGATGTCTCCTGTGAGGCTCTAGCGGCGACAACCACTGCAGGATATGATTCCTGTCATCCGTTATAGTAGTGTTGAAACTGTTGAAACTGTTGACATTGCAGGACCCGATAATCGCCCGGTTGTCCATATTGTCTGAGTTCTAGCCGATAGATGGTGTCAGAAAGGTGATGGATAAGGGTCTTGAGGTGTTCAAGAGCCTCCTCTTAGCCGAAGAAAACTTTGCTGGAGAGTAGGGCTGAGAGATATCACATCTCGGCATTTCACCCAATAGTTTCACGCCAAGAAGTCCCAGCATCTTCCAATGGGCCTCTTTCAAATTTCCAGGAAAACTTTGCAATTTCTGCGGCTGAGATAATTAGATCGTCGCTCCTCCAGTGCCAGACTCAGCTAACTGAAGCATACCGCGCACGTTTGTATCGTAGTAGGTCCAACAAAAGTTCAGCGGGTGCCAAAATATTAAACTAGTAGGCGAAGCTAAATATATATTGGCTATAGCCATAAACCATTCTTTGAGATCACAGTGGCATATCCCGCCCTCAGCGAATTTTAGCCACAAAATCGCATTCGCACTCTGTCAGGGTTATAATACACGTAGCAAAGCAGTACTCCCCATCACTCTGGACTTTCAACACCACTTAGAGGAGTTTCTCTAGATCAAATATTAATTTCTACTATGTATTCTACTGCGAATTTACATTTTTTATTTGTTGTGGATTTCATGATATTAGGGTTGATAGGGAAGTGCTCTTATCATTGCCCGAGTTTTTCATGTTCGTTGATGCGGGCTTGATTTTGCCCGGGGGCGATAGCTTCAGATAAGCTTGGAACGGCATAAGTTAGTACCGGTACTAAACTTTAGTAGGAATTAACCAGAGCCAGGATATCATATTACTCTAGAATATTCGCCAACTCCCCCAGGGGGTACAGGACTCCCCACTGAGCGCCTGTCTAGTCTACGCCTCAACTTACTCCATCCCTACTCGCTACTGTAATTCGCAAAGTATCCGGACATAGAGAAATCCTCTTAGCACCAAGCCAGATTGTCATATAAATATATGTGAGAGTTTCCTTCTCCACCGGTTGGGCTCCTGGAGGCTATACATTGGGTTGACTCTACCGATAATAAAGCTCGCTTGGCCCCAACACGCTTTCTCTCTATTTGGATATGTTATCTTACTAATTTATGATCGCAAGTAGCAATTATGGTGCCCAGCGGACTTCTCCTGCGTTTGACGGGTTTTACCTTTCTTTACCCGCCCCGAGTTAACTTTCGAATTTGCGGAACTACTCCAATTAGAAACCCTTCCGGGCCTTTAATGTTCCTGAGAAACAGCCATCCGGTACAAATATCGGCAAAGAGCAACACTATTATTACCAGACAGCTCCCTCAGGTCCACCCGGCCCGGTAATGCGAGATATCCAGAAGGCGCCCCTCGTCCTTCAGGAATCCGATTTCTGTTGGAAACCATGCTGCTCGCCATATTCTCAGGATACTTCCTTTGTTGTTTAAATAGCTTCCGGGGACGCGGTTTGGCTTCGGGCATATGTGTGTTTGGACGCTCGGAAATGCGCTGAGGAGTCAGGTATATGGACACGGCTTCGGGCGTTTGTTTGCACGGTCAGGAAAGCATTTCCTATCTAGGAATGTTGTTGCGGGGGGTAAATCGCGTAGCGGTCAAACAGCTCGATCTCGACTCAGGGCTCAAACTAAAGGGTACGTATAATCGAAAGCTTCATCCACTCGTCCTCCTAAAACAAAACTAACTAAACATAGGTAAGTCTATATAAGAATAAAAGTATCTCAACCATTCTATCGTCTGCCACACTCATCAATCTCTCCTTCAGGCATACTCCCATTCGCCTGCGTATCCCATGGTGGCAATAAAGGAAAGACATCACCAGAAAAACTTTTCTGTCTATCCTGCCATCTAGAACAAATGAAACAACTAAAACAATTCTCCCGCCTTGTCCTTCATCTATCCACTTTCCTTGTCTCTGACAACTATCCGCCTCCGTAAACTCTAACAAATGTCGCGATCGGACAGGAGGCGGAAAGGCTGTAAGGAAAGCCGGAAAGAAAGCGAAAGGGTTTTACACCCGGAAAACAAGTATGAGGATGTTGTGAACAGCGATGTATCTGCATTTTGTTAGCATGAGAGTTCGGAAAAGTTGGGAAAAGAAGAGAAAGGGGCAAACTGTTCCTGATAGGAAAGGAGGAGTGTGGATGATATATACTTCTGTCTCTACCTTAGTTAGTTGTTGTTAGAGGTGTCGTTGAGCGAGAGACTGTGGTTGTTGAGAAGATAGTGAAGAGTTTTTTCCCCGCTCCCGTGTGCGATCATTTAGGTGTGAGTTCCTTGGCGTTTCGCCGTTCGCCGTTTCGTTTCGTTCCGTCGTCGCCATGCTGTCGTCGCCGTCGATCCAAGTTTAATAATTTCCTACTCTACTCGGTTAACTTACAATACCCCCAATCCTCTGTAATATTGGATAATTATACTACCATCTACATCGGCGCTGTGGAAATACAGTAGGTTATATCGCATCACTCTGGGGGTGTGGTACCCAGGTTATTTCGAATGGATAAGATGGAGTTCGGAAGAGAAAGGTGCCGAGTCAAGGGTGGGTATTGTCAGAAACCTCCTCTCATATCCGGTTATTTGTACACTTTTTTTTTCAACCACAAAGCGGGCGTCTACTCTTTATTTGTCCGCGATTAATTAGTTTTGTTCACCACCCATGCGCTTTACCGCACCCCCGATGCTCAAATTCTTTTCATTAATTTGGCCTACTAGGTAGGCCTGAGAACGGAAATTTTAGCCGAAGTCACAAGAGTATTGTACCGTACAGAAGGTATACTACAGTAAGCTAGACCCACACTGAGTAGTGATTCCCATTTAAATATAGTAGTATGGTGGAATGACCTTTAGGATTTGAATGGCAGAACTGTAGTTTATTGATGTCAGGTGTAGCAATTCTCGAACCGGGAGGCGTTGGAAGGGAGGAGATACCTTTTGAACGCAGGATTTGCTAATACAGACAAAAGGGGGCCTAGACCCGGGGAGCAACCTGTGTACTGTACTAAAAATGACCTAGGGACCTGCCGGACTAACCTAATTGTTTTTACCTAAGGAGCCATCTGATTCAGGATTTTTGGAGCGTGTTCCTACTGGCATACTTAATACATCACGTAGCGATAGGGAGCGGATTGACCTGGTTGGTATACGGGCATTGAGTTAGAGAGGTATCATAGAAAAGTGGGATCCTGGACCCTGCTACCCTGTTCAGTATCCGATTTCCAACGCCAAAGACAATATAATATATATATAAGCTGCGCTATATGAACAAAGACAACGATATAATGTAGAAAAACATAATGAGAAGGATCTTGATTCTTGGAAGGATCGTCACACATATTACTTATATTACTCTGCACATTGCCGCCGCAACAAAGGAATAATATAAATTGAGTTCCACCTCCATCAATCAAGACAACCATGGAGCACAACAAATGAGACCACAAACCACACTCCCGAGACATAAAAAGACTTCCGGAAGCACGACCAACACCCAAGTGCTTTCTCCCAACTTGAAAAGTTTTGAGCTTTCGTCTATTTGCCCCCCAACAAGCCGGACAAGTGGGGATTCTAGCTAGATTAGACTCACGGGGTATTGCCAGTGAGCACCGATGCGAGATTGAACCAGAGTTTTGGCAAAAGAGGGAGGATAAAACTGGTCCGTCAAAGGCAGGGGAGAGATATATAGGTATATGAGTGAGGGGAAGAATCAGGCACCAGAGGGATAGAGGTAATCATAGTCTAGGCTTGGAAAACAAAAGAAAAAGAATCGTTGGCCGGTCCTCACGCATATGTTTCCTTAATTACAACATGTGAAAATATTGTGATATCAAAGGCGTTGCAATGTGAATACTTGCTAGCACTGAGGTTTGAAGGCAATATAGTTAAGACCTTAAGATAGAATTCCACGCTTGCGCTATCGAGACAATCTATATCTAAGTGAATAAACCTCCTCTATATATACCCATTTCTAGACACGTGCTCTGCTTGTACCAAGGAAATATCTATAAGTCTTTCATGGCTGCATAGGTGTGTAGCCCTCACTTACACGCATATACGACCGTACAGGATAAGGAAACCGTACATTTTAACAACATGTATAGCTTTCCCACCCCCTTGCCAGTCGACTATTAGAAAGCAATGACGAATCCCTTGGGATAAAAGAAGTTGTGGGAGTAGGGTGCACGTATCCGGAGAGGTGTAGGTGGGACCAGCTATCAACGGGAGAGAGCTTTGCGTATGTAGGAGAGGGGAGACAACTTGTGACGAGAGGTACGCCAAAACTGCCGAGTCTTTTTTGGGGGTGGGGAGGGTAGTGGGGAGGGGTCGGATAGGAAAGGCGCGGATAATTCCTCCCTAAGTCCTGATATTAAAGGGTCATGTGACTCCGCTTGCCCATGGATGACCGTCAGAAGTCCATTCTCAGTCGGCCTTGGAAAGGGAGTTTGGCCACTCTCGTCTACCGTGTCGGGATGCGCAGCGTTCAGCTGCGATAGCATCCCCACGATTTTGTCATGCCCATTCTTCGCCGCCCATGACAAAGGCGTTCTGCCACTCTTGTCAGCACTGTGGGGATCGACATCGTCACGTTCCAATAGCATCCGCACACTTTCCTCACGCCCATACTCGGCAGCCCATGAAAGTGGCGTTCGGCCACGCTTGTCGGCGCGGTCAGGATTTACATCCTTCCGTCCCAATAGCATCCGCACAATTTCCTCATGCCGATCCGCGGTAACCCATGACCCTTTTGGCCCGTCACCCCTCCAGGCACCATGGGAACAGAGATCGCCCCCGAATTGCATCAGTATAATTTTCTCACGCCCATTCTCTAGAATCCGTGACAACCTCGTTCTGCCACTCTTGTTACCACTTTGTGGATTGTCATCATTCCGCTCTAACTGTATCGTCGCAACTCCCTCGCACTCTTCCTCGGTACACGGTTCCATAAGCATCGGCCCAGTAGCCCATGAAAGTGGCGTTCGGCCGCCCTCATCCGTAATGTCAGGATTGATATCGTTCCGCTCCAATAGCATCTGCACAACTTTCCCGCTCCTATTCCAAGCTGCACATAAAAGTAGTGCGTTTCCCGAGTGATATGTATGACGGGGATCGACACCCTCATGTTCTAGTAGCACCTTCACTATCGCATCACTCCCCAGCCAGGTAGCCCACAACGACGCTGTCATACCAAACTTGTCAGTTGCGTTAAGGTCCCATTTATCCTTCTCAAGTAAAGCAACCATGATCTCCGGAACCCCGAGAATAGCTCCAGCGTGGAGAGCCGTAAATTTCATTTGGTGGATAGGATGACGGAGGATCGACTCGATCCATGGAAATTCCCCATCTCGGAACAACTTGCAAAATATGTGGGAATCGAATCCATCAAGTAGCTTTACTGCAAGCTGGATTACGATTGGCGAGGTTTCCCTTCGACAATGTTCCCACCAGTAACGAGATGCATATTCAAGAAAGAGGGTTGTAGGTGGGAGTGGACGGAGAGCTGGCGAAAGGTCCCTGATGCACCTAGAGTTAAGATAAGTCAAGCAAACCTCGGCAACCATCGAATGAGGATTATGAAACAGTGTAGGATTGGATAGGATATGCTCCTGTAGGGTGAAATGAACGAGACGGACTTTGGAAGATGATGAATCGACTGTGACCAGTCCTAGTCCGCAGTTCAAAATCGTCCGGATCGAAGGGGAATTATCATTGTCCAAATCGGTGGACCCTATCTCTACCCCTAAGGCTTGAGATAGCTCGTCTGGTGACAACGGCCGCAATGAATATGCTATCCACATTATAGCATCCATTCCTAGCCGTGCCCTGTCCTCCCCCTGTGCACTGATTCTCTCCAGAGTAGCAGTGTATACGTCCCCTACGTTTTGACCTTTTGACATTTGTTTAAGCTTCTCCCTCCTTCGGCGAATTGTTGTCTCCCCAAGGATCGTCTCGATGCTGAGAGAGACAAGAAGGAATCTATACACAGTCACTCGTGAGTAACATGATTTCTGCCGGATACAGGAAAACTAGGCGTCTAGACATACATCTCGGATATTTGTTTCGGAATAATTTCCATTATATCCGCTCTCAGGCTCTCGCCCATGGCGTCAGGTTCCGGGTCCTCATCCAACTTCATCCTCAGAAATGCCTCGATGTCTTCCCTCGCTGGGCTCACTGAGATAGTATCCGCGCTAAGGAAGCAGCTCTTAACTTCGCTGCGAATGAAAGGCCTCCCGGTCAAGAGCAACCAAATATTCGGCAATTCCCGGACGATGCCTTGCAGAGCTCTAAGGAGGCCAGCCCGATGCTCCGCAAGGGATTCATCCAACCCGTCAATACATATAACTACCCGTTGCCGTTGCGCAATGGCCGTCTTCAGCATTTGAAGAAGTTCTGGAACCCGCGGGCCTACCCCGCCAAAATGCTCTTTCGCACCTTCAAAAGCTGTGCCTATGTCCTCAGGGATAGTCCCCCTCCCTACTAATTGCTTGAGCATGGCTCCGAGCATGTTTGCCGTCGTCTGTTCGTTTCGGTCGAGGTAGTCACAATACAGCCCGGCCACTGTGATATCGGGTCGCCTGCCATAGAAATGGTCGATTATGGTGGAGCTAAAATTTCGAGTTAGCGATATGGACTCTCTCCCGCGATTTCTTGTGTTACCTGAGATGAGTCTTCCCCACACCGGGATCGCCGTGGCAAAAGAGCACGGAATGAGAAGAACCATCTTCTCTCGTATCCCATCTCTTGAACTCGTTTGTTCGGAAAATCCATTGCCCAACGCCCTCCAGCCTGGTTCCCCTCAAATATTGATGTCGTTTCTGCGGCTCCAGTGGTGACAACCATTGTAGGACCTGGTTCCTGTCGTCCGTTATAGTTGTGTTGAAACTGTTGACATTGCAAGACCCGATAATCGTCTGGTTGTCCATGATATCTGAGGCCCGATAGATTGTGTACTGTACAGAAAGGTGACGGATAAGGGTCTCAAGGTATTCAAGAGCCTCTCCAGAACCGAGAGAAAATCATGTCGAGGAGTAAGGCTGTGAGATAAGTTACCGCAAGAACTTAAATAATTGAATCTCGCGCTAAGACGTTGGAGTTGCCTTTGCTGGTAAGGACTGGCACTTTTTTTTTTTTTTTTTTTTTTGTCTTGAGCTAGGGAGCGGTCAGTTTTTTGCGGTGATTCCGTCCCTCTGCAAGCGAGGGAATTTCGGACATCTTAGCTTAACCTTATTCAATTATTTAAGTTCTTGCGGTATCACATCTTGGCATCTCACCCAATTGTTTTGGGCGAACAAGTCACAACATTCCTCAATCAGCTTTTTTCAAATTCCAAAGTAAAACTTGCACCTTCTGCGGCTGAAATAATTTGATCAACGGTATTCACATATGCCAAACTCAGGTTACGATCGAATACCGCACCTGTTTGCATTACGTCCACAAAGGTTCGAGTGAGCGAGGTTCAGTACTCGGGTACAAGGGTAAGTCTGGCGCGGTGCCACGGGTTTTCTTGGTTTATTTCCTATTCTGGGGGTGCGCCCGACTTTTGCTCACATACAAAAAAAAGCCACAAAAAGCCGTTTGTATGGTAGAAAACCATAGTTACTGTATATGGGGTGCGCCCGACTTTTGCCTACCCCCTAGTACTCGCGCATGGTCATAAAGGGCGGAAAAAAAGATCGGCACGATCATGTGGGGAAGTTGGGAGACAGGTTGCATCAGTGGAAAAATTCTTGTCTTGGCCGACATCAGGAAATGGGATCACGAGAACAAAAGTATCATACCTTAATACTGTGATATATATGTAGTGATGATATCGTGAGTAATTAGCTAGGAAAATGAGAACATTATGATCTAAGAGTGACGATAAGTGTGTTTAGAGGTAGTCCTGCGACAGGTTTAAGGAAAACCAGATTGATCAGGCTATTTGTAATAGTAGATAGAGTATGACAAGATAAAGACCGCTTATTGTCTCTTGAGTGAAATCTATCAGGCAACAGATTTCTACGCTCTATATCACAGATTTTAGTCTTTCCTTTCTATCAAAAATTTCCCTTCGAGTTCCTAGCTATGGCCGAAGACCAAGTCCATCCCGCACCTGCTCTCTCGGCAAGCCCTAGCGAGAAGCCTACTACAACCTCTACTATTCCCTTAAGTACGAGTTCAACTTCACCACCCAGCATGGTCCCTTCCACTCCGGGAACCTCTAGCGATCACACACAGTTTATGACATTCGATGACTATGTTGAATGGCATAATGGGTCTGGCCCTGGTTCTCATATAAATAGTAAGTCAAATAATAGTTAGTAAACAATCAAGTAGGGAAATTGAAGATGCGAGAAGTAGAATAGCGCTACAAGTAACTTGAAAGCTAATCTGTCAAGTGAGTACAGGGTCTCAAATGACGACTTCTTTTCACTTTGAGAGTCTATATGAGAGTTCTAGTGAAACGGAAAACTCAGAGTCCACCGCATCAGCAGAAGACAACAATCCCGAGCATGGTCCTGCCATACCAACCCCGCATCCCACGTCTCCTGAAAGTATACCAGCCTCCCAGTATCATCCACAGCTGCGTTCCCACGGTAATCCATCTCTTGAAATCCGTTCTATGGTGCGGGGTCTTCGGATCTATGCCGGCTGGAGTTACACCCAATTGCACCAGACCTTCCAAGTGTCCCAGGGTACCCTTCATCGCATTATTCATAGCAATAATATACCAGAAAGAAATCTCTACCTCGGTCGGGGTCGCCCTCTTACAATTTCTCCTGAGACCCAGCAGCAACTTATTGATACCGCTACAGCCAATGCCCACAATCGTCGCCTTCCACTTACTCAAATGGCTGACTTAGCTGAAGTCAGGATTGGGTCGCGAGCACTAAAACGTGTATTTGCCAGCCATGGCTACCATCGGCGTGTGACTCGTGTAAAGCCATTCCTTACAGCAGCAACAAAGAGTAAGCGCCAGGCTTGGGGGGAAAAGTACCAGGACTGGGCAGTGGAGGATTGGCAGGACGTAATTTGGTCTGACGAGTGTGCTTTTTCTGTGGGCAATAAGCCTGGAACAGTTTGGGTTACTCGCAGGCCAGGAGAGGAGTATCTAGAGGATTGTTTAGTCCCAAAGTTTCCACGCCTTACAACGGTAATGGTTTGGGGAGCCATTTACCGTGATCTTAAGGGCCCTCTTGTCATTTGGGATACCGCGAATTAGGGTAGGATTAATGGGTCAACTTACATTGATCAGATTATTCTACCTCATGTTTATCCTTGGTATACCTCTCTCCACGAAGCCAGCACCTCTAACTCGGGCTATATATACTTCCAACAGGATGGTGCTGCAGCCCACCGGTCAAAGCATGCCATAAAAGTTCTTAATGAACTTGGTATCGGTCCTTATATTTTTCCATGGCCGCCCAGTTCTCCCGACATGAGCCCGATTGAGAATGTATGGCGTATTTTAAAGCGCCGTATCCAAAATCGACACCCACGACCATCAACTGTCCCTGCCCTGTATACCGCAATCCAGGAGGAATGGGATAGTATTACACCAGATGTAACGGGGGCACCCTATAGAGAGGTGAACTCTAAGGTTGCGACCGCACCAAAACTCAAAGTAGAAGATAAAGATAGAGTAATTAATTCACGAAGAATCAAAACGGTTAAACTTAATATCGTTAA
>Ga0307509_10005282_pt1 | contig 18071 bp, 14 predicted proteins | sample 10_EM_MG_FD_202245 | JGI IMG/M metagenome (GOLD analysis project Ga0307509, IMG submission 202245) | Populus trichocarpa ectomycorrhiza microbial communities from riparian zone in the Pacific Northwest, United States - 10_EM | ecosystem: Host-associated > Plants > Roots > Unclassified | place...
CACAATGGAGAAAACTTCCCATAATGGGAAGATTAGACTTAGTTCACCAAATGAACATAGGATCAAGACTAGCCAAGGACCCTGAGTACAAAAGAATGCGGTACGTAAGATACGCGGATGACTTCTTAATAGGAGTTATAGGTAGCAAAGCAGATTGTGAGGCCATAAGAAACAAAATATTTGAATTCCTACTAAACGAACTGAAGATGAATCTTAATTTGGATAAAACTAAAATTACTCACGCCCAAGATAATGCGGCCCACTTTCTAGGAACTGATATTAGAATTACCCCGTTAAGCAAAAGACCCTTAAGATCGATTATAAGGGGAAGTAAAAGATATAAATCTATGACTAATACTAGACCACTTTTACAAGTTCCTGCTGTTAAATTAGTAGCCAAACTAGAAGAAAGAGGATTTGCTAAACACGGTGGTACACCGACAAGACTTACCAGAATTATTCCATTCGAAACTTCTCAAATCGTAAAACACTACTGGCAAATATGGTTGGGTACTAGCGCATACTACTCTTTTGCAGATAATTATGGCCAACTAGGCAGAATTCACTACATCCTTAAATACTCCTGTGTGCACACTCTAGCATCTAAATTAAAACTTGGGACTGCTAATAAAACTTTTGCAAAATTTGGGAAGAACTTAGAAATTAGAGATGGTAAAGGTAGAATTATGGCGTCATTTCCAATTGTGCCTTTAGCCAAACCAAAAAAGTTTCTAACCACTCCTATTGCAGAACTTAATCCTTTCAAAAGACTGGAAAAGTTAGCTCAAGCCACATTTAGAACTAGAGAAGCTTTTGAAAAAGCCTGTACAATATGTAAGTCTACGACTAACCTAGAGATGCATCCTGTAAGAAAACTTAGAGATTCTACAAAAGCAATCAAACAAGACTACCTTACTAGTATGATGTCTCGAATGAACAGAAAACAAATACCCATGTGTAGTTCTTGCCATAAGAAATACCACAAAGGTGAGCTTACCTTACCTAAAGATTAACTATTCTATTATTTTTGTACCCCCTGTGTAAATTCTTTTTTAATCGTAATTTAAAGGTTTGAAAGCTGTATGATGGGAAACTATCACATACGGTTTGGGATGAGGATTCGGGGACTCACAGCCCTGTCTCCCACTTCACTAATAATAACAGCCCACGCTTTCATTATGATTTTTTTCATGGTTAGAAAACACTATTATAATTCAATAATTTCTTTAAAATATAATAAATGTAATTTATTTCATACCCTCTGCTCTCCTCATGACAACCATTGTCCTGGTAATGATGGGGGAGGAGCCTCACAGAGGCAAGAGTTCTAATTGTAACAATAACAATAATTCAAATAAGTCAAATAATAATAAACAACCTCAGGACGCCACTAAATTTTTTATTCCTAATGCTTTTTATAATAGAACTGAAATAAGAAAAGTAGCTAAAAATGCAGTAGGTGTTTACATATTTAAGTAAAAAAAAGGACATTGTTATATAGGAAGCAGTATTTCTTTGTATAATAGAGTATGTTCATATTTTATGCCGTCAATTTTAGCTAAAGCTTTAGCTTTTAGACGTGTTTTAAGATATTTTCATAAATATGGATTTAAATACATTATTTTAACTTTATATATTATGAATAATAAAGCTACTTCACAAATGGCTGTACAGTTAGAACAATATTTTATGAATACTTTATTACCTACTTTAAATGTCGACTTACAAGCAACTAGTACAGGATACCACGAACCTTTGTCAATTAAATTACGTCAATATTTTCGTTAATTAAGAGGTACACCAATATACGTTTATGATATCGCTAATTCTATGTTATTACATATGTTTAATTAAAAAACTCATCTATATAAAGAATTAAACATGGATCACATAACATTAGATAAATTATTAGATAGTGGGTTACCATACTTATCTAGATTTACTTTTTATTTAATACCTAAAGAAAATATGAGTGTAGAATCAATAATGAGTTTATTAGATTTAAATTAAATTACAACCAAGAAAAAAATCTAGTAGATCGTTCACTACAAATTAGAAATTAGAAGTATACCTATTTACGCTCAAAATATATTAGATGAAAAGCTATCGGAAAAATATACTTCTTTTAACTCTTGTTGTATCGCACTAAAAGCAGATCGAGCGACAGTACGGGATTATTTATTAGGTAAAAAAAGGAGGTAAATATTTTAGAAAACAATGAAAAATTACATATTTAGAGGAAGAATCAGTATAGACTCTTGCCCTAGCGCTTTCGCAATGTTAATGTTATTTTTCTATTAGGCTCTACCCGATAGTAGTAGTAATACCAGGAACAGCGCGTCAATTTATTTTTATTCCTTGTTTGTTACAATTAAAAAAGGCTAGAGCTTTAAAATCCCTAGGCAATAGAAAGGTTGAAATTTGAATATAATAGTAAGGCATAGCCGGATTATAAAGTAATTTATATTTTTTTATTTAGCTATATGCTGGGAAACCCTTAAGATTTATAACTAGCAAAATTTACTCGTTATAATGATAGTTATAGCCATTATAGCCATTATAGCCATTAAAGTTAATGGTAATTATATTGTAGTAACTTATATCAAATTAGGGAAATCAGCAGGAAACCAACGAGTAAATACCTCTAAGGTATTAAATTAAATTAAATTATATTTTCTTTAGTAGGATCCTCAGAGACTACACGCGAAATAACCTATATTAGGTTATAGGTTAAAGATATAGTCCAGCTTTACTAGAAAGAGTAAAGGAATCGTATGCCTGGTTTAGTGGGCGGTTTTGGTAATTATATTTTACCAATTCATTGTGGGAGTCCAGATATGGCAAATTTAAATCTTGGTAGCATCTATTTAAAAATAGATAAAGATATAGATTTATCTTTAGTTTTAGATGCAAAAAAAAGTTCTATCGCAAAACTACTTCCTCTTAAAAATAAAAATAAAATTACAAATAAAAGTAACAAAATAAGATTGCCGTTAGCTCCAAATCAAAAGCAGTCGCGGTTCATAAACAAGGGGTGCTTAGTGAGCTTATGTGATAGTTTTAGTACACAAGCACTTCAAGGATCGCAAGGTAAAACAGAGGCAAAGATACAGGACATAATAAACCCCATGGGGTATAAATATAAAAATAACAAATTTAATTCTTATTTAGCAGGATTGTTTGAGGGTGATGGCCATATTTGGTTACCTAATATTCATTGGAAAAAAAAACATAACCCCAGATTTTGTATTACCTTTGCTTTAAAAAATGAACCTTTAGCTAAAAAAATACTCGAGATAATAGAATATGGGCACATAAGATATAAACCAAAAGAAAATGCCTGTGTTTTAATTGTATCCCCTGTAAAAGGATTAAAAAAAATAATTTGACTAATAAACGGTGAATTAAGAACACCTAAACTTAATCAACTTCATAAATTAATAGATTGAATAAATGTTAACCATAGTTCAAATATAATAAAAAAATCTGTAAATAAAGAGTCAAATTTTAATAATAGTTGATTAGCAGGATTTGTGGATGCTGACGGAAGTTTTGGTGTTAGGCATACTAAAATAGAAAACAAGGCTAAAAAAAGACAAATATCCTGTAGATTAAGAATAGAACAAAGAATGGTTGACCCTATTACTAATGAAAGTTATTTTTATATTTTAACTAAAATAGCTTTTTTTTTTAATTGTAAACTTTTACTTAGAAAACAAGTAACTACTGGTAATGTTTATTTTTCTTTAACTGCTTCTAGTTCAAAGTCTATTAAAATTATTATAGATTATTTTGAGTGCTATCCTTTATATTCTTCTAAATATTTAGACTATAAAGATTGAGCTGAAGCAGCTAGATTAATTTTAGACAAAAAACAATACAATAATGAAAGTATTGTAAAAATTGATTCTTTAAAAAGTAATATGAATAACAGTAGGGTTTACTTTAACTGAATTCATTTAAATAAATTAACCTAATTTTTGTTTTGTTTTTGTTTTGTTTTGTTTTGTTTTGTTTTTGCTCAACTAGAAATAGTAGTAGTACCATATGAATTTGCTTTTTTATTTTTTGTTTTTGTTGTTTTATATTAACCTGAATCTTTTCTATTCACCATCAAATTTTGCCTTTGAGCTAATATCTGGTTTTAATTTTTTATTTTTTAATTTTAGATTCGATTTTTGTATTCTTAGTTTTAAGATAAAATTAAGATAAGAAAAGGGTTTCTTAGAATTTGTAAAAAGGAAGGAGATTTTAATAGATTAATTTAATAACCCAAGAAAGGAAATGCCGTTGAAAAGTGTAAATTTTTCAATTATTACTTCGCTATATGCATGGAATTTCTCGAAAACGGTGTTTTACTCCAGATAACAGATATATAAACTCCTTATCCTTTTTTCTTATTTTTATTAGCTAACGAAATTAACGCTTAGGCCGCAGATACCGTATTTACAACAGCTACAGCACCTACAGCAATTTTAGCCAGAGAAAAATTAAATAAAAATTAAAAATAATTTAAATAAAAATAAAATTCAAAGTTGTTAATTCGACTGGATTAGTAGTAATAATTATATATACATGGGAAGAATATGCAAGAAACCGATTATTTTATAAACCCTCTTGTCTCTGTCCCAAATGCCTGCGCCTTATGGTTTTATTGTTATAAAAATCACAGTGCACAGCGCACTGATAAAAGTGCAGAGCGCACAGTGCAGAGCGCACATCTAACAAACAAAAAATTAAAAACGAGGCTAGAGAAGAGGAAAAAAACCAAAAATTAAAAAGTATTTTAATAAGTATGTTTATGAAAGAGGGATCTTCAGAGACTACACGCGAAGCCCCAATTGTATTTATTCTTAAGCACTTGGGTGAAGACATAGTCCGGCCCAGTAGGAAACTACTTCTTTAAATATTATCTTTTTATTTCTTTATAGTTTAAGTTTAAACTGCAAAATAAGTTATAAAAAATATAGTCTAAGATTAAGGATTTTTAATAAAAATTTTCTTTAATGGGGTTACGATTTCCACGTTTAAATAATATATCGTTTTGGTGTGCGCTGTTGTGGATATTTATTGGCTATTCTTCGGTATTAAGCTATGAGAGTGTGACTCAAGACTCGGGCTTAATACTCAATGGAATCATGGCTGTTGCTAAGCCATGTAAACTAAGTGACTTACCTAATGTTGAAATAACTAGGGGACCAGAGCATGTCACTAAAGCGATAGACAGAGAACGGAAACTACTCTATGACCTATTGCCAAGTACTGTACTTCATGATTCTTCCATTTATGCTTGTGGGGCCTTCGATAACCCTATCGTTCCAAATAACAACGATATAATTATGTCACTATCGTCAGATCAAAGCGTTGATGAAGCAACTATAATTACACTACAATCACAAACGATTAAACAAAGCACAGGATCTAAAAAGTATTATGCCCATAAAGAATCAACTACAGGATTTCCTAAGGGGAGCAATTCCTATGGAGACGGAGTCCCAATATTAGTTTCCTGGAAAAGAGTACATCCTAGTAACAAAGTAGGGCAGCGAACCTTCTCGACTACATCTGTAGCTGCCGTCCCAAAATATGGGTACCTAAGCGGTTCAGACCTTGAGTCGAGACTAAAAATGCGAAATGGAAAGTATTACGATTTACTAAAATTGGTGTCAAACCCTGATGTCCTATTTGGGGCTTACCACAGTATAAAATCCAAACCGGGTAACATGACCCCTGGAACGGACAACAAGACTCTTGATGGAATATCTCCTGAATTCTTTTCTAAGTTATCAAAAGATATAAGATCCGATAAGTTTCAATTCAAACCAACTCGAAGATTGTACATACCAAAACCTAACGGAAAATTGAGACCTCTAGGTATCCCTTCTCCGAGAGATAAAATTGTACAAAAAGCAATGGAACTTGTCCTAAACCTAATCTTCGAACCAAAATTCCTTGACACAAGCCACGGGTTTAGACCCTATAGAAGTTGCCATTCAGCACTTAAACAAGTGGCCAAGTGAAATGGATACGACTATGCTATAGAGGGAGATATTAAAGGATACTTTTATAATATTCATCACACCCTGTTAGCTTCTTTCCTTGAAAAAGAGATACATGATCAACAATTTATGGACCTCTACTGAAAATTAGCTAGAGCCGGGTATGTGGAAGACTATAAATTTATAGACTCTAACCTCGGTGTACCTCAAGGAGGAGTACTATCTCCGCTCCTATCTAATATTTATCTACATGAGTTTGATCTTTTTATGAATGGGTATACTAACGAACACTCAAGTAAAGAAAAGAATATCTCCAAAGTTAACTCGAAGATAGTTGCATATTCAAAAAAATTATCCGCTTTACATGAAACATATATTGAAAAGCGAGATCCCGAAGTCCTGAAGGAAATATGTTATCTGAGAAAAGAAAGAAACTCTCTTCCTTCTAGAATTAGAACTGGTAATCGTATTAGTTATGTCAGATATGCGGATGACTGGATGATTGGTATAATTGGAAAGAAAGAATTTGCAGAACAGGTCAAGGAAGACGTTAAACTGTTCCTAGAAAATACCCTGAAACTTCAATTGAGTGTTGAAAAAACAAAAATTACCTCCCTAACCGAAGATAAAGCTAGATTTCTGGGTGCTGACATACAGATTCCAAAGGCCAAAGAAAGAAAAATGGTATGCCGAACCATGAATGGTAGATCTATTCCCTCTAGAATAAATAAAGTTAGGGTAAATTTCCTTATGCCATATAAAGAAATCATAGAAAACTTGGCTAAGGAAGGATTCCTTAAGGATTACAAACCTGGAGGAAAGATAATTACAAATGCAATCACAAAGTGAATTTTTCTCGAACACAGAGCAATAATAATCAGATATAACTCTATAATAAATGGTTATCTCAATTCTTACTCTTTCGTGGACAATTACCATAGATTTCATACAATAATTAACTATATCCTTAAACATTCATGCGCAAAAACTTTAGCTCGTAAATTCCGATTGGGATCCCGAGCAGGAGCCTTCAAAAAGTTTGGATCCAAACTTGGAACTGTAGAAAAGAATGCTGTATCACTTAAGATACCTACATCTTATACTAAGCTTAAAAAGTTTAATATTTCAGTTGATTATCATGATCCATTAAGATATTTAAACTGGCAGCTTCGAACTCAGTCCAATTTATGAGACCCTTGTTGGATTTGTGAAAGTACTAAAGAAGTTCAGATGCATCATGTTAAACATATCAGGAAATTTAATACCAAGTAAAAAGGTTTCCAGGAGTTAATGTCTAAACTAAATCGTAAACAGATCCCTGTTTGTATAGAATGCCAGAATAAAATACACAAAGGTACTTATGATGGCCTATCCCTCAAGGACTTGAAGAGACCAAAAAGTAAGAAATAACCTATACTCTATAAACCCTTCAAATTTAAGAAAGTTCGTGGAGAGCCGTATGCGGGGAAACTTGCACGTACGGTTCGGTGGGAGGCTATTCGTTGCCAGTTAATTCGAATTAGTAGTTGATCACGGTGCGGGGAGTCGACCCAACTATTACCCCCCTCATTAATATTATTATTATTGAGTTCATTAGTGGAAAATGGTGCTGGTACAAACCTGTGCCAGAATGGTAAGTAATTACTATTAAGTACTTCACTTTATGCTGGAAACTCCTAAAGCTAAATCTACTCCGACCTCTATCATATAAAGAAGGCAGAGGGCAGTAACTTTGATTTAGATATAACAATGGACAATCAGCAGGAAACCAAACTATTAATTTAAATTAAAATTATTTAGGAGTAGAATCCTCAGAGACTATACGTGAGGCTCCTTTAACAAGAGGACGAAGATATAGTCCAGAATACATATGAAAGTCTGTATTTAGTATAGATTTGGCTTTTACTTCATAGGTAGGTTATTGAAGTAGAAGATTTAAGTCTTCCTTAAATTCCTCTTCATCTAATGACTCTTCTGATAATTATTTAGGTAGTTATTTGGCAGGGTTAATTGAAGGTGACGGATCAATTATTGTTCCAAAAACTATTAGGAATCAAAAAGGTAAATTGCTCTACCCCCGTAGTAAAATTCACTTTTGTTAAAAAAGATGCACCTTTAGCCCAAAAGATTATGGAAGTAATTAAAGGGGGAACTATAGTGTATCCTAAAGATTAAAACTATCTTGACCTTTTGTTTCAAGATCTTAAATCTATAAAAAATATTGCTGTACTACTTAATGGGAATATGAGAACACCTAAAATTGAAGCTTTACATAGGTTAATCGATTGGTTAAATGCCAGAACCACAGATGGATTTAAAATATATAATTTAGGTCTAGAGAATAGTTGGCTTGGTAGCAACCCTTGGTTATCTGGATTTATTGAATCAGATGGTAAATTTTATTGTTAATTTAAATTAAATTCCGAAGAAATTGCCACTATCATAAAAGGTTATATGAGAGTTTCTCAAAAACAATCATATAAATCAACTACAACTATTTCAAAAAATCATTCAAATTTTTATATAATGGATCCAACCTTAGGTTGCTTGACGTTAAAAATGTTACTGAAATTCAAAGAAATAAACCTAATTATATGGAATTAGGTTACGAAGTAAGAACTACTAAAAAATTATCTTGTGATATTTTAATCAATTACTTAACAAATTTTCCATTGTTTAGCTCTAAACATCTAGAATTTTTAGATTGAAGTGAAGTACATCACATTAGAATATCTACAAAATATAAATCTTTAGATGGTACCTCAAAATTAATTTCCCTTAAAAATAGCATGAATACTAAAAGAACTCAATTTAATTGAGATTCATTAAACAGATTTTACTGTTAAAATGTAATCAGGATTAGCAATGATTAAGACTTAATTTTCTTGAAAAGGAAAATATCTATACAATTTGACAGGTTGAACGGTTTATGATAAGCTGTTCTTGTTTATATTACTATTACTATTAGTAATTTATATATATAAAACTCCACTCGATTCGGGGAAATCCTCTATTCGGAATTGAATACTCGTATATATTAATTTAGCGAAATATACTGTAATAAATTCAATAACTTGGGGACAATCCGACTGAGCTATTGTAATTCTAAGAAAATTAAAAATTAAGATGCAAATTCTTAGTTTTAGTTCATCAGAGACTAAACGTGGAGCGTTCTATAGTACAGGTATTTATAAAAAGGACACAAAAGAATTTTTTGAAGATTGATTCGTTGGATTTACAGATGGAGACGGAACATTTCACTTTAGCAAAAGTAAACAAAATAAGTGAGGGCTTTATTTTAAAATATCACAAAGCACTTATAATTTAAGAGTTCTCTATTATATAAAAAAAATGCTAGGTGTCGGTAAAATATCTATTTCTGGTAATATGGCCGAATATCGAATTCGAGATATTAAGTCTATTCTTCAACATATTATTCCTATTTTTGATAAGTATCCTCTACTAACAAGTAAATATTTTAACTATGATCTTTTTAAACAAGCCGCTTTGATTTGTAGTAATCCAGTACTTTCTAATAAAAAAAAGGACGAACTTTTAACTGAACTTAAGAGTAAAATAAGACCCGAAGAATACATATCACCTGCTTGATCTATTATAAATAATTTAGTTACTAGTAAAACAGAAGCTATGATTGTAATGTCAAAACTTTGAATAATAGGTTTTACCGAGGCTGAGGGTTCCTTCTATATAGTAACTAAAGAAAAAGGCCGAATGACCCATGGATTTGAAATAACTCACAAATTAGATAAAATTGTATTAACATCTATAGGGTTTATTCTTGGTATGATTTTTGTAAAAAAAAAAACTTATTTTTCAGTTGTTTCTACTAATTCTAAAACTATAAATGATATAATTTTATATTATTATAGTACTATGAAGGGTATGAAATCTTTAGAATATCGGATATGAGCAAGATCCTTTACAAAAAGTAAAAATTATGTTGTACATGAGCGGTTTGATTATCTAACAAAGATACGAGATCAAATGCGTAAAATTCGATCAATTAGATTAGATAAGAATTTCAAAAACTTAAACAAATCTTAGTTCGAATTTTGTTTAGTTAGTTTTATTTACAGAATAAAGGTATAGTCCGATCCCGGTGCTAAAGCGCGGTTTAGTTTTCAAATTTATTTTTGAGATACTAATTTTTGTTATCCTCCTTTATCCGGAATACAAGCACATTCAGGTGGTTCAGTAGACTTAGCTATTTTTAGTCTACATTTAGCGGGGGTTTCCTCTTTATTAGGAGCTATTAATTCAACTTATTTCAACAATAATTTATACGATTATGAAGTCTATATGGCTATTACAAATTTATTTATTAAAAACCCATTCCTCAGGCCTCTTTCCCTTTTTCCTGCTCAAACACCCAAGAGAGTAGTGACAAAAGCAAAGGATAAAATCAATATATTAAATCTGTGCTATAACTGTAAATCTAATCATTCGCCATTACAAGCCGTGGAGTTGAAAGGAGGTACTAAATTCCTGCCAAGCGACCATCAGGAAAATTGGAAAACTATTTTATGTAGGAAAGGTCCAATTCAGTTTTCTCATAAGTTAGCCCTCGAACATATTAATAACAACAAACCTGTTAATTGTAAAATAATTAATGATATTTTAGCCTATTGTAATATAACAATAACTGACGAAATATTACAAAATTTAATTAATTCACCAAGGATAGTTATAAATAATTTAGATACAGAGGGTTCAACGACAAAAAAGATTATTAAAGATAATTTAGGTTTACCTTCTAGTAAAATTCAAGTACCGGGTGTTTACATTTTTACACATAAAATTACAGGCCTAAAATATGTTGGTTCATCTTCCCAGTTAGCTGTAAGATTATCAGGCTATCTTAATAATAAATATAAAACAATGGGTAAATTTTTACCATTACTAAATAAAGAAAGTTTTTTTAATTTTACTTTAGAAATAATACCTTTGTATAATAATTATAGTTTTAGATCTGAGATAGTATTAGAACAATTTTTTTTATTAGATCCAAGTTTTAATTTAAATACTATTAAAGTAGCAAATAATCCTAGTGGGTCTAATGCTAAACCTTTATATATGTATAATAGAGATAAATCCGTATTGTATTATTATTCAACTCAACAAAAAGATTTTATAGTTAATCTTAATATTAGTCATTTTACTTTCACTAAACATTTAAATAAGGGTACGTTTTATTTAGGTAAATATTTATTTTCTAGATTTCCGGAAAATACTGCTAAAGTTAAAGATATTTCTAAATTAGATCTAGCTTTACAACTGGAAAAAGATAGAAAAATTTTTAATAAAAATAAGCCTCTTAATAGTTTAAGTAGATCTGTTTTACTAATAGATGCTAATACTACTAAATTGTTTTTTAGCATTGGTAAATGTATTTCTTATTTAAGAGATAAAGGTTTACCTGCTACACAAACAACATTGGTAAAATATATTGATAAGGGTAAAACTTATCATGGTTTTTATTTTAAATATGTGTAATTTATATAGATAGTAGAATATTGTGGGGTTAATATAAAATTTCTAACTATATGCTGGAACACCCTGTAATAGCAGCTTTAAGTATTTATCATTTTTATTTATACTTTATTTTTCCTTTTGTGCTTTATGTTTTTGTACAAAGTCACAAGCAAAGGTGAAGAGATAACTCAGACCTAGTGCTTATTGCTTTATTTTAATTTATTATAACTATTATAACAGAAAGCAGTAGTGTTCATTAGGACTAGTGCCTTAGCCCTACTTATTTTTCTTGTAGAACTTAGCAGCAGGGAAATAACGTAACAAAGGAGGTCCTACTGTCTAGCGCCTTTGAGGATAATTGATAATTTTAAAGATATTACAAACTTTTGCCTTTTACCTCGCAGAGGCAAAGGTGGGCAATTAGCAGGAAACCAAATATAATTTAAGGGCTTAATTAGTCAGCAAAGTAATAAATTATAAAGTAGGATCCTCAGAGACTATACGTTAGACACCTCTTCTTTTCTAGCCTAAATTAGAAGGGATGAAGATATAGTCCATTTAGTTAAGAAATTAACTAAGTACAAAGTCATCAGTACAACATTGAATATGAGAACTAATGGAATGTCTTTACATAATTAGGAGCGGAATGCTCATTTGTGTATAAGAGTCAAACTCCGGGGAAGCCCTAAAGCGCTCAGAACTAAGCTTCTAAGGGAAACCTTAAGAGTGGCCTCATTAATGCCTGAGGGTATAGTAACATCCTTAGAGATGAAAGGGATTTATTATTAAATATGTCCCTTGAAATGGGTAATCATGGATCTAAATCAGTATTATAATAATACTGTCAAAGAGCAACGAGTAGACGGCTCTTCAATCGATATATTAATATTTTAGAATTGTAAGGTGTACTCTAATCGCCGGGAAATCCGGTTCTAAGGTAAAACTTTCTAGGTAAATAAATAAAATTATTTTAATTAAATTTACTTTTCCTCTTGCCTCTTCGAGTATACAGCAGTGGTAGAAAAGTAATCCTTTGAGCTTATAAGATTACATTAAATTTTTTTAATTTACTATCTTATAGTGAATAATTTGAAATATACTACACGCCTAAGATCAAATAAATTTAACCCTCATTTTATAACAGGATTTTGTGTTAAGTTTACTAGTATTAATACCAAGTGTAATGGGATTATTCTAATATATCCTACTTCTCTAACCCTTATTTTTATACCTTTTTTGGATTCAATTTTAAATTTAGAAAAGTTCTACTTAAATAATAAAAATTCTGCTAGATGTTTATTTACATCAAGTTCTAATAAAAATCTAAGTTTAGTAGTGTGAGGAACTAATTTAACTTCTCAAGTTGGTACTGGTAGATTTAGAAAGCAAGTTTCGGATTTGATAGCTTTACCTTCTTATCAAAAAAAGCGTTATAATAAGGTTACTTTTATCTGATGGTTGATTAATAATTCCAGTTAAAAATAGAAAAAAATGCGTGTTTAGGATTTAAACAGTCTGTATCTCGAGCTACTTATCTTTGATTTGTATTTAATAGATTATCTCATTATTGTAGTAGTTATCCTCATTTAACTCAAGGAACTAGAGCAGAAACAAAAACCACAGATAACAAACAAAAAAACAAAACCAAAAACAAAACAACAAAATTTACGGACTACAGTTTTTTACTCGTGTATTACCTTGTTTTACTGAATGACATTATTTATTCTATGTTAATAAAGTAAAAATAAATCCGAATAACATTTATGAATTATTAACTCCAGTAGCTCTAGCTCATTGGATTCAAGGGGATGGAAGCCCATAACGTCATGGTTTAATTCTCTGTACTCAGAACGTCATGGTTTAATTCTCTGTACTAATTCGTTTATAGTACAAGATGTAGTAAAATTGATTAATGTTTTGATTATTCGTTATAATTTAGATTGTAATATACGTATAAAGAAAAGTAACAGAAAAGTTGAATATATGATTTATATCTGTCAATCTTCTATGTTTAAATGATGAAAATTTGTTAATACGGATATGTGTAATTCTATGTATTATAAGTTAAAACCGCTGCTTAAGATAAATTAAGATTCAATTTTTATTACTATCTTAAATTTCTTTAAATGAAGGTTACCCTTAAATATTAATTTTAACTCTTTCAAAGATTAACCTAGTAATTATACCAAAGTTATCTAATTTTTTGTTGGTTTCTAATAACTCAGATATTAAACATTGGACCTCTGCTCTCCGTAGGAGCCTCGCAGAGGCAAGAGTAGCAGGTTTTGTAACAGGAGAAGGTTATTTTTATTCATACAAGTAAATCTAAAACACACAAATTAGGTATTAGCGTAGCTTTAAACTTTTTTTTTGTTTTTTTTAGTTAAAAATATTAGAGATTCTTATTTATTAGCAAGTTTTTCACAAATTTTTGGTTGTGGTTCTTTTAATATTGTTGAAAAATCAGGAATAGTTAGATCTGCAATAAGCAGTTTATCCGATATAACTGATAAAATTAGACCTTTTTTTTGAAGAGTATTATACAAGGAATTAAAGCTAAAGATTTTAATGATTTTAAAGAGGCATCTATTTTAATGAAATCTAAATTACATCTAAGAAAAGAAGGGTTAGATAAAATACTCTTGATTAAATCAAGAATGAATTTTAATAGGGGGTAGTATATATTTACTATGTCAAAAGAATTATATTTGAATTTTTTACACCTGAGAAGCAGGAACTCATACCCTAGCTGAATAAAATTGCTAAAGCAAAGCAAAGGGATTAACACCTACTCCTCCACCGGGGGTGCTATACCCTTAGGGCAATTGTAAAACTAGAAAAAATAAAAACAAAAAAATATTTAATTGTTTAGACGTTATGGGATTTTTAATAGCTTTAGATTAAAGTTTCCACATATTATACTTATTGTCTAATATAAGTGGCTGAAATTACCTTTATTTGTTTGGGCTATTTTTGTAACAGCAATTTTATTATTATTATCTCTTCCTGTCTTAGCGGGTGCATGGGTGCCCGGTTTAAACCTGGTTGTATGCTGGAACATCTTCTGTTCTATTTTAAAATATGGAATAGTAGACAATCAGCAGGTAACACTAATTAACTTCATGTCTTGGTGGAACCTCAACGACTGCGCGCCAGGGCTATCTATTGATTATAGTATTAATTACTATAGTACTATACTACCAATCTCTTCTACTCGACCATTTGTATGTATAGGTTCTTATCTAGCTGGGCTTATTGAAGGAGATGGAACAATAATTGTACCTTCTACAGAACGATCTAACAAAGGTAAACTGAATTATCCTAGTATTCAAATAGTGTTTCAAGCAAAAGATTTTACACTTGTATCTTTAATTTGTCGTAATATTGGACATGGTTCAATATATAAAAAGAAACAGAGTGCTGTGTACATTAACACTATTAATAATTTACAAGGACTCGTTATTCTTGTACAGCTTATAAATGGGAAAATTCGAGGACATAAACTTTATCAACTGAATAAACTAATTGATTATCTGAATGTTAAATCACCAGGTCTTATTCTAGAAAAATTGCCTTTAGATATTTATCCATTAAAAAATAATAGTTGGCTAGCTGGATTTAATGAAGCAGATGGGATTTTTCAAGTACGTACATCTTTAACAAGTAAACAACCACGTCTAGGTCTAAGTTTTTAACTTAGTCATTCTCGTCTCAGTCGACATGGTTATTCAACATTAGGAGTAATGGAAATGATTGCATCCTTTCTAGATATTAAAGTTAATTTAATTCGTGAAGAACGAAAACATCCTCAATATCGTGTACATACAAGTAGTGTTTCTACTAATAAAATCCTGCGTAATTATATAGAGAAATATCCACTTTATGGAAGCAAATATCAAGATTATAAGGATTGGTGTAAAATTCTGTCTTATTTTGAAAAAGAAACAAATTCTGTCTTATTTTGAAAAAGAAACACATTGGCAAAACGTAGATGAAATTAGTAAAATAAAATCACAGATGAATCAATATCGTACTGTATTTCGGTGGGATCTTTTAGTATAGTAAAATTCAATTATGATAGTAAGATACAGTCTCAACCTGTATGTGAATACAGGAGTATCCCACTTTTCTTACCTCTTGCTTTTGCCTGTTATTTTGACTTTTAGTAAAACAAAAGTGTTAAAAAAAAAAATAGCAACAGAAAACATAATTAGTAAGAATTGAGCTAATTAGCATAGACATTGAGTCTTGGGATCAAGATTTTGGCGATTACTATGCTTTTAACTGATAGAAGGGCGACCGTTCGGTTGTATTTCGAATTATTTTATTTAGAGATAAACACTCTTATAGAATCACTTTCAAGTTGTTTAAGCGAATTCCAGCTGGCTTACCTAGGCAAATGAACTTTGTCCGGGAACAATAGCCTGCCAGCAAAGGTCGGAACTGGATGGGAACAATCCTTGGCCTCCGATCAAGGGAAGGTGACACGACAAGGAAAACAGGTTAATTGTGAAGTTGAGATCAGTACGGGTAATGTTGACCGATGGCTTACGTTCGAACCTCTTAAAAGCGGAACACTGCCATGTAAGTTGCGAACCGTATGTTTCTATTACGGGGCGATAACAACCAAACTTACTACACTTTCAATAAGAAAGAAAAGATCGGAAGACTCCCTTGCCATGTCGGAGCTCCCTAATAGGGCTCAGCCGCTAAATACGATACCGGTGAACCACAACGAAATGGAAAGACAGTACTCTACTACTTACCATGGCAACGTCATTGCGCAGACTACTAATACTAGCTGCTACTTGTGGGGCGGAGGTCCCGTAGTACTTTCAAAAGGAAGGGGGCTAAATACCGGATACTTAAAATTCCGGTCATACTCGACTAAGACTCCATCCAAAGCGCCGTCATGGAATGACAGTAAGGTTGCCAAAAGAATGAAGTCACTATGGGACGGAAACCAAAAGGACCCAAACTTAATTAACGAAGGACTGTGGAAGCTTTTAAACGAGACTCACCTGTGGACGACGGCTTACGTAAAACTTAGCTGGTCAAAAGGGTCAAACTCCGCTATCTTAGATCGAGCTACTATCGACGGAACGACTTTGGAGAAATTGATTTCACTAAAGGAAGAATTGACTGGAGGAAACTACGAATTTGGTACTACAAAAAGACTATACATCCCTAAAGCCAACGGCAAGTTGAGAGCACTAGGAATACCTCCATTCAAAGACATAATCATACAAGAAGTTGTACGAACTATACTTGAAGTGATATACGAACCAATCTTCTCCAACCATTCACATGGATTTAGACCAGGACGAAACTGCCACACGGCTCTAAGACACGTCGTACAAAAAAGTACTGGATTCTCCTGGGCCATTGAAGGAGACATAAAAGGCTTATTCGACAACATAGATCATAAGATCCTTCTAACTCTTATAAACAAAAAGATAAAAGACCCTAGATTCGTCAGCTTGATCTACAAGATGCTTAAAACTAAAGTTCAAGAAGAAGGATCAAAGGCAACTATAAGCCTAATAGGATCGTCTCAAGGCTCAATTATCAGCCCCTTACTATCCAATATAATGCTTCATGAATTTGATAGATACATGGAAGAATATATTGTGAGATACTACAGAGGAAATAACAGGCGAATAAACCCCGATTACGACCGACTTTTAACAAAATTTGGTGTGAAGATCGCACGTAGGGAACCATACTTCATGATCGACGATCCGGCTTATAGAAGAATGCACTATGTTAGATACGCGGATGACTTAATCATCACAATAATTGGACCCAAGAATGAGGCCACTGAAATAAAAAACCAATGTGAAGACTTCCTCACCCAGTTAAATTTAAAACTATGCGTAGAAAAAACCCAGATAACTAACCCGAGAGTGAAAGCGATCCCCTTTCTGGGCTATTTAATCCAAAAGTCACCCAAACAGAAATATTCTTACTCAAGAATGTACGGGGATAGACTAAAACGAGTGTCCGTTATAAGAGGTGGGCAAGTTTATCTTAAAGCTGACCTGAAAAAAGTAAGGAAAAGACTATTTGAAAAAGGATTCTGCATGAAAAACGGATTCCCCATACCAAACTTCGCCTATTTAAGCGATACACAATATGAGTCCCTTATAAAAATCTCTTACATTATGAGAGGACTAGCATCCTACTACAAACTGGCAAGAAATTACCGAGATTTAATGAGTAGAATTAACTACATTCTTAGAGACTCCACCGCCAAAATGTTTGCCGCGAAGTTTAGACTCACATCTAGAGCGAAAGTATTAGCTAAAGCGGGTAAAGATCTAAGCCGACCAATAAACAAACCCAAACCTAATAAAGCGGTAATCGGTCAGACCGAAGAGAAAATAAGCGAAGACCTTAAATCTAGAGGTATACCCTAGGACCTCTTTAATTCTAATCCCCAGATCAGGCTTGGATTACCGTATACGAAATTTGGGAATATCCAAAAACCGGATTTGGTCCTATTGAAAAAAAGACTTCAACCATACATTCGACGTGACGATTAAAGCCGAAAATTGGAAGACACAGCTGGGGGCCCCC
>Ga0307509_10005283_pt1 | contig 18070 bp, 12 predicted proteins | sample 10_EM_MG_FD_202245 | JGI IMG/M metagenome (GOLD analysis project Ga0307509, IMG submission 202245) | Populus trichocarpa ectomycorrhiza microbial communities from riparian zone in the Pacific Northwest, United States - 10_EM | ecosystem: Host-associated > Plants > Roots > Unclassified | place...
TATCTTTTCAGTTAATATTGTATATTATTTTAGGCTATATAATATATTATAATTTCCTATAATATTATATATAACATGTTCACATATTTGAACCTTGTTCTAGCCCTTAAAATGGTAATTTTTTTTCCATATTTTTGGACCTATATAGAGAAGCCCTAACATTCAAAGTAGCTTAGCCACGTAACACTTTTTTTTCAGCCTCGTGCAGGTCTTGATCCGCATGAACCATACTGTTTGGGGACAAATTTTGTGGCGGTGGGCCCAAGTTGTGCGTTTTGTATGGAAACTCAGATGGGGGTCTGTTTCTATTGTTGCCAAGCTGGTGGGTAAAAATACATAAACCAACTTTGATATCAAAAAATAGGATTTAACAATCAAACTGATGAGTAGAGCTATGGAACCGGGGAGAGATGCAACGCCGAAAGTAGCACAAGTAAGAAATATCTCTAATAACCACCCTAGCCAAACCAGATTTAACATAAGGGAAAGACAAAGAACAACGCCGGACGACCCTGCCTGCATAAAAATATCCACAAGAATGCCCCGTTGGGGCCAAGGTTGTCTAATTTGCCTTAGCTCTAGATCTAGCAGCTTCTCTCTCCTTGAGCCTTCGCTCCTCTGACTCGACCATATCTACACTGATAGTTAGCCCAACAGTCCAAACCAGTCACACCAGCCGTACAAGAAACAAACCTTTCCACAAATCCTCGCCAGAATAGCTTTCATGGTGGATCCTCTTCTCAATCATATGCTTATGCTCCGGGTCCTCGGGATCAACGACTAGCACGGTCTCAAATTTCCCTTTCCCACTCCTAGCATCTGCAACCTCAAACCCGGCGCTCGCAACCAACACCGCAAGGGTGAGACCCTGGGCGTACATTCTCGCCTGGACCAGTTTCTGGCTGGTAGTGAGATACCTGTTCCGACTGACAAGCCCCAAGCTAATCGCCATACTAGCAACCCAACTGGCCGTAACGATAGGATATCGATTCTCCCGACCAAAGTCCTTGAACTTCTCCCAACCCGTTCTGTTTTCCTTTGCCATCGCGAGGGCACGCGCTGTCGAGTCTTTGTACTCTCGGAGCTCGGGATGGCGGGAGGCCTCAAAACTGCGGGAGTAGACGTCTGCGCTGATGATGGCAGCGAAGGTTCCAGAGCTGCTGACGAAGAAGGCTTTCAGCGGGAGCGTGAGGCTGCGGAAGAAATGCCAGCGACGGTTGAGGACTGCTGCAGCCCCAAGACCTATCCCTAGTCCTACTAGACCGCCGGAAATTCCACCCCTGACAACGGCGGCGTAGTGTTCTTCGGATTAAAGTACATTAGAATTGCATTAGAGATGAAGCAACGATAAGGTGTGACTTACCTCCTTCTTCTTCCTTTGTAAGGACTTTCATATTGAGATTTGTTGTTTTGTCGTTTCCTTTTTTTGCGGAGTGATGGTTTGTTGAAGGGAGAGAGGGAAATGCGTTTATCTGATTCCTCTCGCTCGAAACGTTTTCTCGTGGCAATGACGCCAATTGGTTTAGAGGTGAGAACAGGACAGGGGTACCACAAACCACACAACTCGACTGAGACCAGATAGTTTTGCCCACAAAGAAAGCCGGCGATTATGGTGATGTTAGTACCGTAATTCCAAAAACCAGAAAAAGCCGACGAGAAGTGAAAGGTTTTTATCAACCTCCGGGGAACTATCGGATGCACGGAAGTAGGGTAGAATCACTGACTAATAGTGGTATGACGGAACTACGGAAAGGAAGAAAAAAACTCGGATGGGAGCTGGATTACTGTGCTACCGGTATTCGGTACAGTACAGCACTCAACCCATCATGCATAAGCCATGTCCCCCGATACCTGTATCCGACTCGCGGAGGGAGGGGAGACCTTCTCCAGCTTCTCCGGAATATCTCCTGATGCTTAAAGTGCCTTATTCGAGCACTCTACCGTATTTTCTAACAGCGCCCGGCGAGTAAAAGTCACTTTGTGACGTAGGCTCATGCACTATGATAATACCAACATATGGTGCGGTACGAGTACTGGACCGACCTGAACCTGTCGGCCCCCTCCGAGTTTCGCCCCGGAATAATGATTTTCCCTCCCCATTTTTGGCACGGTATCATACTCGAGTACTAATGTCGGGGTCGCCACAAGTGTGAGATTCATCCAGATCGTACTCGTACATCTAGACCATTGCACTGGTAATCTTAACTCACTCATAGGAAGAGCTCTTACTCGACCCCTTAAGTTCACGAAAAGTAATAATCTCCCTCTCCTGCCAGTTCTTTTCTATGTGGTTATTAACGATAGATAAGTGGTATACTGTACGTGCGCTCTGTACTCTACTGGTACTAACGCCAGTACTCAAAAACCAAGGGGGTCTTGGATTTTGAATATCGTCTGCCCTACGTGCTTGTAGCTTGGTTTGAAGTACGAGAAAAAAAGAGATCAGAAGAGCAAAATCGCGGACTTAAACCGTACAAAAAAGGGCAAAAACACACACAGGTTAGTAAGCATAATAACGCGACATAGAAAGGAAGAGAACTGTTTGCGCCCCGACAAAACACCGCGATTCAGGATTACGATAGCAGAAGAAAAAATGGCACAGCGCCGTTATCATTAGCGTGGGCAAGCAAGTGATCCACCGAAAAATCATAAAACTACCCGCCTGTGACATAATTTGTCGTTGATAGGAATGAGATGAAATGAAGCTGTTCGGCGTCGTGGCTGATCAATCAATCGTTTAATCAATCAAGGGTAAATGGGAGGAGAAAAGAAAAAACCATAGTTTTTTTCCCACCTGGGGAGTGGAAAAGATGTTGAGTGGAATAAAATAGAAATAGGCAACGATGGCAATAGAGAAGAAAGAGAGAAAGGGAAGGAATGCCCTGCCGTATCTATCTTATAGCCTATGAATCGATGGATGCATGACGAGTAGATGGCGGCCGTTAGGATACCCAGTACATTGGGAAGAGGGAGAAGGGGGAGGTGGGGGCGTAAGGTTTGGTTTGTTAGGCAGTTAGTCAGACCTCTATCGTGAAGTGTGAGATTTGTGAATAGTAGCTGCTGACAGCGAGTTCTAAGATGTAGGTGTCGTTGAATACGTCGTGTCTAAGCTAAGGTGAGTATCTTGTGGGAAAGGACAGAAGGGGAGGGAAGTTACCCATCAAAACCGCCTATCACGAATAGCCTACTATCGTGTAGTACTGCGCCATGGTACCCTCGGCCGCTAGGTGGCATGCCGTATACTTTTCTCTTGTCCCATTGCATCGTCACTAGTTAAGTTAGTTCACGTGCTGCCTCAAGCTGGGCCAGTTTACTAAGTGGGGAAAGTACCAAGATTCAATAACAGGACTTCACTAGAGTACTCCGCGCCGTCATGCCCACCGACAACGAATAGGTAGCTCCCAACGATCGTCGCGGTATGGCTGAGGCGCGGATAACTAGTCTTGATACTCACACACTTCCAAATATTCGTTTCCAGGTCGAAAACCCACACATCCCGAAAGCACTCGTCGCCGTCGCTCCCCCCAAAGACGATCAATTTTGATCCCACCATGTTCGCTGTATGGTACCCCCTCGCTGCCGGTCGTGCTTGGTGCTGCAGACTCTCGGTTCGGGTGGATGGGCGTCCGTCGATGCTTAGGGAGGTTGTCGACCCCCCGGGGCGGGGCGGGGCGGATATTAGTTTCCAAGACGGCTTAGTCAAGTCCGAGACGTCCAATCTCCATACATCGTTCAGCGCCCGGACACCGTCGCCTCCGCCAAATACGTAGATTCCGTTCTTGTGCAGACAAGCGGTGTGGGCTCGCCGCCGGGAGGGCTGTTGGCCACCAGCTAACTTTGGCTTTGTGTAGCGGTTTGTCACGGTGTCAAAGACGTATATATCATTGTAGTAGGTTGGTCCATCTCCACCGCCAAATATCACTAACTTTTTGTTGACGGCTGTAGTAGTCATTGCTCTTAGTGGCGGTGGAATTTCACCGTAGACTGCAGGCTTGGACCAGGACATTGAATCTACACTCGATTAATTTTGGGGATTTCCTGGGGAATGTCAAATGCACTTGTAACCCTACCTGCGTCAAAAACATGGAGATCATTAAAACACGTTCGCACATCACATCCTCCGAAAACATATACGCTGCTTCCTACTAATGTGCAGGTATGTGCTCTTAATGGCATGCTATCCTGTCCATGGGTTGGAGCCTTGTACCAATACATCCCGCTGGCGGGAGCTGGGGCCACAGAAGGCGCACTTCTAGGATCTGGGAGTGGAGGTTCAAGGCTGGGCGGGTGTCGTGGCCTATTCTTTGCACTAGCTGCATATGCTGCTAACGATACTTTGGAGGACTCTTTTCGATCTCGGGATGCAAGACTTTTCTGTGATCTAGATGTATTCACGGGAGTGGTTGTTGGTGCAGGGGGGTTCTTGAGAGTGTATGAAGGAGCAGTAGCGACTGAAGACGCACTATCTGAACGAGCTACCATGGAATTCAATGCTGTTGTTGATATCGATCGAGTCTTCTGCCCTGGGATAGATCCGGACGGGCTGGCCAATGAGGATAGCCGAGACCCCGGAGATCCTGGGGTTGTGGCTGGGTTGGGGACCTCAAGTCCACCACTTTGCTTATTTCTAACAGAAAGGCTGGCATATTTTAGCGGCGAAGCAGTAGCGGAACGCGCTGGTGGCACTGTTTGTGGTCTTGAAGACGATTGCTTGTCTGATGTTGAATTCGCAGACGTACTACTAGCGGAACCGCCCTTATCTGCCCAACTCTGCAAATCCAGGGGTGCTGGTACCATTTGTGTTTTAGAGCCACGTCTCTTTGAGTGAGAAAACGAAATAGTTTGGGGTAGTCCTGATGTACCTGATGTTGAGTTGCGGGACCTTGCAGATTTCAATGAAGACGATGCAGATTCTTCATCTGACGATGAAGTATATCCTTGGACTGCCGAAGCTGCCGTTGACATCGATGACTCCCTTTTAGAGTCAGCCACTGAACCAGCCGGAATACCCAATTGATCTGTCGCTAAAGCAACCCTCTGCTCCAACTCCTCCGCCAAAGCAATGCTCCCCCCTCCCTCATCTTCTTTACCTCCCGGTGATGGAGGTCTAATAATCCTTCTGGAATCCGATATCTTCCTAGTTATTCCCGGCATCCTTCGCATTCCAACCTCCGCAGCAGCTTTACTTGCCTGCCCGTCCTCAGCTTGATATCCCGGCCCTCCGGACCCAAATCGGTCATCCTCCTCTCGCAGTTCCTCGTCAGACATGATTTTCCTGCTAGAAACCGACCTGCCTGGCTCAAATGCTGGGGCGGTGGGCGATCCCCTCATCTGTCCCTCCCTTGTCACACCCAGCCCTGTTGGCGGTTGGGGGAACCCCCGCGCAACCATATCAGTGTAAGAATCGCGCCTCGATAAGCTTCCCTTGTAGCTACTACTTGTTGAACTTGTCGATGCTATCGTAGCCATAGAAGCGGATGAGTTGAGCATTGGGGGTGGTCTGATGTAGTTTGCAGCCCCTGCAGCCGTAGTAGACGATGACCGATTTCTCGACTTCGACCCATTGCTTGTGCCTTTCGACGAAGGTGTACCCTGCTGTAACGACGGACGCCTTCTATGCAGAGCAGTGATTGCAAAGATGTCAGTAATAGAATCTGATAAACGCTTCTTGACCGTGTGAGTATGAAAAGAGGAGGTAGTAGTGATGCCAGTCGGTGTTGGAGGAGGCGTATCAGGGTTGAAGTGGGTCTCATGGTATGGGGGGCCGGAGGAAGGGATTGGTGCGAGAGTCGGACGGAAGCCCTCTACGTCTCGAGCCATGGTGACAGGAGCAAAAGGGGGGAAGCAAGAGTGAGTGAGGGGGGATGTGATGATGGTGACGGTGATGATTGTTGTCGGCGGACGCCCGTCGATTCAACACCTTCGAGGACCGCCGCTACTGGCTGCTCTTCCACCCTGGGCTCTCGCTCCAAAACGAACAAACTTGCTCCACCCCTCGCTCCCCCTATCCTGTCCGCGCACTGATGGACTGATGGACGCTCGCTCGCTCACTTACTGGCACTCACTCACGTACTTACTCCTCTTTCCTCCTCTTCTCTCTGAAGCCACGCAATCAAGTATTGGGAACCAGGCCCGCAAATGAAAAGTGGAGGAAAGGAAACTTAGACACACCTTCCGTTCGAGTCAACCAGCGCTGCCACTGCAGGAGATCCCATCCCCATGAGAGCCGCATAATCAGCCATTCCCGCGAGGTCCTGCTCCACCTCTTGTCTATCTGTCCCTGGCAGGCTTCCAGAATTCCCTCTAGCCGGGAGTAGCTATACGGGAGACAGCAAAGACGATTCTTGCACTGTTCCTGTGGGAACCCGAGAAAGGCTCGCGAATCACGAACAGGGCCAATTACGTTTTTGGAGGCTAGGCCTCACTCAGTTGACGGTTCGCCAGAAAAGAGATCCCGCGCGGGTTTGACTGTGGCCCTGCAGGTCTGTGCTTGGGCCAGTGCAGCAGCCCCCGTTGGCAGCGGCGGACGGTCGGAGTGGCAAAGCGTTCGAGCGGTGACAGTTGCCTGGGTCTCCGGGGCAGTGATAATGTTCCGCTGTTTGGACCTTGGTACGGGTTCCTTTTTTTGTTTTTCTTTTACACTCTTGACTGAGCGAGTTAAGGTGGAACGGGGTGGTAGGTGTGATACGGAAAAAAGTAACACGATACGGCGATGTTCGATCGAGCCCAGAAGGGGAGCTTTCTATCCAAATCTCCCGATATGTTGGGTGATAACCGTTGAGTGGTTAGTGTGCCATCGGTTTGTCGCTCCTGGTTGCTTTGCTACAAGTTACCGATTTGGCAGCCTAGGGCTTTTGGGTTCTGCCCGGGAAGGGAATCCTGCGGCTCCGTGCTGCAGCAGGGTATTGTGAGTGCGGTGTGTGCGAGAAGCCCCTTCCTTTCTCCCTTTTCTTAGACCTTCCCTTCTCTGTATATATTTTTTTACGTTAGCTTGCGGGTTTATCTGTGGGTATAGGAAAAGTCCATCAAGCACCCGAAGGCCTGCTCGGAGGCGAGGGCTCTGCTCCATTGTCTCATACAGATTACCTTTATCTTCTGTTTCGAGAAATTGCGAATGGAACGGCCGTTTGGCAACTTTTCTGTTTCCAACTGCCATACCAGAATGGTTCCATTGTGCAGTTCTTGGACAAAACTCATCATTGGTGAGCCCAAGTAGCCCTTAAAACACGCCAAAACCACCCATTTCGGGGTCTTGTAAATCGCTCTTACCACCACCACCTCTTAAATGATTAAGATGAAGAATATACCAATGCCCAGCCCAGAGCTCCACAATACTAGAATTGTCAATTTTATAATAAATTCCATGGTTTTGTGTTGTGTGCAGGTCAATGGAGGCAGCTCATGGAGATCTGGACGGCGAGCCAGGAGAATTAGTATGGTGGCTGATAGAAAAAGGTACTTGATTTCAAAATTGCTAGTTTGGCATTGTTGCTTACCCAATATTACCCTATTTTCTTCAATATTTAAACTGGCAGCTTGAAATCGACAGAATGATCATTCCACCATGAATGGATACATATGGATACATTTCCACAAGAGATAGAAGAGTTCTCATACTCTAAAAAGTGGGATTTTTGGTGTAAGAACGGCTACTAATGACGAGTGTTGTCAGGGTACTGTGGAAATGCTAGAGGAAAATCGATGCAATAGAAGGGTGAGACTTATGCTGGTGTAGAATAATTTCTGGGTGAAAATAATTATCAACAACCCTCTGTTAATTTGCCTTTCCAACAATCCAATTGATGCCTGTAACATTATTTATGCAATAAAATTCAATATAGAAATTATTTGATAAATTAAAGTTGGTATTAACATTGTAATTTATGTTAATTTTTGACCTTGAGAACAGCAAATACATATCTTGAGTTATATAAAGTGCTAATATGTACTGGAAAATGAGATTCTGTAAGCATATTAGTACTTCTTGTGAATATGAAAATATGGTTCATACTAGATACATGTTACATTGTTCTGTTATGATTATAAAATCCACCCCAGCCTAGTTTTTATCTGACTTTTACCAATATATTATCCTATTTTTTCTTTTATATTACATCTATTTAATTCTCTTCATTATATATTTACTATATTATTAAACACATCATTGACAACCTTATTCTAAGCATAACCAATGATTGAACCAGATTCAACATCAATTATTAGTAAAAGTAAATATTAAAAAACACTCCCTTGGTGTGGATTAAATGCAGTACCTTATCAAATTAGATATTTTGTCATATAGCCCTAATTTCCAACACAATTGAGCCTTTCTTGTTGTATCTACACAGGTCTACACTTTAAACACAAGACACTATATGATTGATTAGCAGATTTTGAAACTTAGTAGAGTCTAAGTTCAGAACTAGAATCAGTTAGTTATTCTTCATCCCTTCCACCTCTTACGCTTTTTCTTTTACTAGACTACTAGATTCTATCAGATGTAAATTTTGCTCTTCTTAGCTGTAACAATTCTTATTCATAGAAATAGTCACAGATGCACTTCTAGTGGGAATTCAGGTAGAGTGTATAATAATGAGAAATTTGTCTAATAACTTGTATTTAAGAAATAGTATACCAGTAAGAACAGGCAGTGGGAGCAGTATACTCTAGTTTACATGTCTATTACTGATAATATAAGTATATCAGATATTGCACATGGCTTATTAGTGGGTAGAAAGTCAGCACCTGATTGTATTGTGAAACTGTTTTACTGCATAAGAAATGTCAGGTAATACAAAGACCTGAGCTGAAAAGATAAAGACACTAACAAAGCGAAGCCTATAGGGCCAAAAATCCAGATAGATACCCTCACCATCCTCACTATAAAACAAAACCTATCTCAAAAAGCTTAAACAACTATACAGTCACCAGTATTTAGATCCTGTAATCTTCTCAAAAAACAAAGTACAAGACACTTGCAGAATAATAGAGGGTTTCCCTTCAACTATAACTCTCACAAAATAAGAGAACACTTATGAAAAAAATATCAAGATACATTTTAAAAGAAGCTAAGTACTCCTCAAAAGAAATTCCACAGCTACTGTTCTGAAAGAAACTAAAGCTTTCTCAAAACAACATAAGAAGTTTGCCTTAGAAAAAAAAGCCAAAGACCTCTACAATCATACCATCTCAAATGTCCTTCAAATCACAATCTTGATTCAGTATCAGCTTCCTGCTACAGGACAGGTTTAAACAGTTGTCTCAAATCCAATATCAAGGCCTAAAGGACAAGAGCAATTGGAGAGAGATCTTAGGTTCCAAGCTCTATCATGATTCAAAAGCAAATGAAATAAGGATTTTGTTCTCTTTATAGAGAGGTCAAGCTCAGAGAAATTTAAATCTCAAAATATTTCTTGATGAATAAGTCAGAGATCACGGATCCCTTTTGGATATCTAACTAACAATATATATCGTCTAGAATTGTTTTGCTCTGTTGTGATTTGTGTACTACTTCTTGTGAATAGAGTTAATTGGAGTATCTCATGATCAAACATTGAATGAATGGAGTTATCTAGTGCTACTAGAATACTATATCTATTAATGCCCTCAGATATCTCTCTGAACATGATCCTGGTAGCTGCAATACTAAGGAAACTTTCTGTTTCCCATAAATTTAGCAGTTAGAATTGTAGGAGATATAAAAGAGCAGAAAGAATGATATATGCAATTGAGATTGTGAATTCATTCTGGAAAGTAGACTCTATAATTATATATTAATTATTAGCCTGCTCTTTGCACATTTTAATGGTTTTCTAAGCAGCCAGATATTATCAAACAGATAATGCTAGGTTTTTCTACTTTACCCTCGTATATGATAAGTAGAATTGAAGAAAATATATAATTTTGTAAGCTTTAAATGATAGAAGTTAGCAAGTATTATATAAGATAAGTTGGAGAGCATTTCTTAGTGTGAGTTTCAAGACTTTTATACTGCCAGTTCAAGGCTACAATACCCTTCTCACTCTGAGAAAATTCGCAAACCTCTTATAAATAGCTGAGAGACTAGAAACCTATTCTGGCACTTTCCAGATGCATACTACTTCATTTGGCTGTTGGTATTTCTTCAATATATAATGATATTACAGCATCAAAATTCTAAACGCATATCGCAAAACATTTTTCCATCTGCATATATTCTTTCATAAACAAGGTTTCGTTAGGTATTGGAAGATTAGGCAAAATCTATTACAATGATAAACATAAAGGAAGAAAATAAGTAGTGGGGGTGTGTAGTATAAAAAGATAAGATTTTAGAGTATAGATTGTGGAAATGAATATGTGGTATGTTGTGTCAGGTGGGTGTTTGTTGTCATCTAGTAGTATAAGAAAGAAACAATTAAAGAAAACACCAGTGCCAAGCCCACTTTGTCACAACCAATAATACACCTAACTCATAAACAGGCTGTTACTAAACTAACCTTTAGATATGACCTAAGTGCGTAGTTGTCACAAATCATGACTAAGCAAGGCAGATTTCACATGACTAATACTTATTAGTCATAAGGTATGTTGGGGTTTTGCACTATGACGTCATTTGACTCATAGCTTTCACATGACTGCGCACTTGCGAGTCATTGGTTGATTATGATTGGTTAATGATTTCAGGACGTCACGATGGTGACGTCATATGATGTAATGATTTCACACATGACTCAGATTACGAGTCATGGGTTTCACGCATACGACTCATTCGAGCGTATGATCAGGTTTATTGGTTTGGATCGAGTGAAAAGGATGTGCGCAGTTGATTTGTAAGAATCAGCTGATGGATTTCGCACCATGACTAATTATGAGTCATGGGGGCTATGTTACACGATGGTGACGAGTCACCAGGGTTAGGGTTGTGGGAAGATGCCTATAAAAGGAGCTTGGTTCCGACCAAGAGATAGGATCTTCACGCAACCATCTAAGTACTTTTCTATACTTAAGATATTGCAATACGATCACGCTTTACTCTCTTTACATACACTCCTCCTCTACGAGAGCCTACGCTCTAAGAACCTGGAGACTATTGGGATAGTCTCGACAGGTCGCCCGAACATAGGACTATTGTGATAGTTCTATCAAGCACGACAATCCACCCATCCTACTATCTGAAGAGATAGTACCCCTCATGGAATAGCCAAGACAAGCAAGCCAGTTCCGTACTATCTGAAGAGATAGTACATTCCTACGTCTTGGTGCAGAAAAGCGAGACTCGCTTACGCAAGAAACGACGGTCGTTGCCTGTTGCATACGTGCTCAACAATAGGATTGTTACAGTAGTTGTATTTCAATAAGTGCCGGGAATGTTCAGTCTGCAGGTTAAGCGGGAAAAGAAAACAGACTATTTCATTTGCTGATATAGTCTCATCCAAGGAGCTGAGACTGGTAATTTGTTTCCCCTTGTGTTGATTACAGGGCCTCTGGGGCCCAGAAAACGGCCGGCCTCTGCCGCAATTTCCCGTCCCGGTTAATGGCCTGGGGTGGGGTGTTTTTTTTCCACTCCCTGTCCCTGCCCCTGTCCAGGCCCCCGCCTTATTCAATGTCCCAGACAGCCCCCTGTCAATGAATTTTCCCACCTGGGGCCCTGCTTTTTCGTATCTTCCCCTCTTGAACATTGCTCTTTTGATACCTGATTGAGTAATTGTATGAGCATATATCCAAAAACACATACCTGAAATTAGATACGGGGATTTATTTGTATGAAATGATTCATACCATACGGACAGGAATAATTCACAACAGCAATTGGATGTCCAAGTTGCCTAGTCTAGTAATATGTATTGTCTCAGCAGGCCATACGCCTAATTCATACGCCTTAGTCATACGCCTAATTCATACACCTAATTCATTCACCTAATTCATATACCTAATTCATAACATATTTGGCTGGGTGGTGGGACACTCACTAGAAATGGGACACTTGTTAAAAACGGATATGTGAAATTGAAACTGATATAATAGAGTCAGATGATGTACAAACAATGCAATTATTTCAAATATTGTACAAATCAATCTCTTGTTTAAGAGTATGAAAACTTATTTTCTATTTTCTGTCTATTCATATTGATATTTGGTATATAATACCAATTAGAGATAATTTGCAACAGCAATATAAATGATGAGATGGAACAATTAAAATAACACAATTTGAAAATATTTTACTATAAGGCTCTTCCTTAGGCTCTACTGTATAATACCCATAACTTTGTCGGAGTGGCAGTACTATCTAATTCGAGTTGTGGATTTCAAGATTGCCGCATTTCTGCCCCCTTTCATATACATCCCGCCAATACCAAAAAATACAAAAAACAAAAACCAGTCGATTTCGGATGTCGCCATCTAACGATACCAAAGAGAAACACATTCAGGAGACCTTAAATGCCCATGAGGATAATCCTGAACTGTTTCTACCCAAATTTTCTCTGATGTTTCAGGTACCAAAATGAATACTTTACAATCGAATCTCCCAAATAACAACCTCACACAACAAAGCCCATGAATCCCAGCAGCTCCTATCCAATGCTGAAGAGGTGGCACAGACTTCTTGGATCAAGAACTGGGACGATTATAGATTCCCGACTCGTCGCAGACATGTTTATCAAATGGTTCAAAGCCTGTTCCGTGACAGGAATTGTAGTGATCAAGTTGGAGAGCAGTGGGTGAGCCGCTTTCTTGGTTGCCATCCAGACTTGGACTCCAAAGTTGGAAGATGTTGGGATCAGGAGAGAGCTCTGGCAACAGACCTTGATTGCTTTAAGAAGCATCTTGATCGTTTTTATAATATTTGGTGCAGGTTTCATGTCAGAGATCAGGATACCTGGAATAAAGATGAGAAGGGATTTGCTATTGGATTAGAAGGAGCTGGGACCTTGATTTATCGTGCTTCACACCGTAATCCAAGTCTTGTTCAGGATGGGGACCATGATTGGATCGCAGTGGTAGAAGCAATCTCTAGTGGGGCCAAAGTCTTACCTCCTCTGATTATCTTTAAGGCAAATGCCCATCTTATAGGACTCTCACGGTCCCCTGGTGAGATACATGTTGGGATAACTTTTGTGTTGTTCCTTTGGTTACATGGTAGCTATGAGGGATATCCTTTGTAAAGGTTACGACAAATTGTATGGTTTCCTTGGTTACGCGAATATGCGACTCATACCGGGGTATGAGTTGGGCGGCAAAGGCTGTGCTGTAACAATCCTATTGTTGAGCAGGGATGCAACAGGCAACGACAGTGGTCTCCTGCGTAAGTGAGTCTCCCTTTTCTGCACCAGGGTGTAGGGAAGTACTATCTCTTCAGATAGTGCGGAACTGGCTTGCTTGTCTTGAGTGATCCATCAAAGGATACTATCTCTTCAGATAGTAAGATGGGTGGATTGTCGTGCTTGATAGAACTATCACAATAGTCCTATGTTCGGGCGGCCTGTCGAGACTATCGCAATAGTCTCTGGGTTCTTAGAGTGTAGGGTCTTGTAGAGAAGGAGTGTATGTAAAGAGAGTAAAACGTTTATCGTATTGCAATATCTTAAGTATAGAAAAGTACTAAGATGGTTGCGTGAAGATCCTATCTCTGGGTGGTTTTTTTTTTTTTGTAATCATGCGTTGTTTGTTTCTAGGTACGAAAAGCCTTATAGAGCGCTAGCTATGAAGAGAACAAAACCTATAAATGCAAACCCACTGCCCACTTCACCTCTTCATGGGAAAAATCAAACACCCGGAGTCTGTAGGGAAAATCTTCCCCGCCTTTTTTATTTATTTTTATCTTTTTATCATATATTCGTTGTTAAGGTACAAGAAATAGCATGGAGCGCTAGCTATGGCCAAAACAAAACCATAAAACAATCCAACGGCCCGCTTCACCTCATCGTGGGACAAACAAATACCCCCCGTCCGTAGGCAAGCAATCAAACAAGGAAACCTCGCCGTACCTCCAAGACCCTATGGTATGGGCCTAACCGCACACCAGCCACCAGCCTAAACTAATGGGGAGGAAAGCATAGGAAAGAATAAGCAAGAAGAAAACCAACATAAAAACGTACAGGAGCAAAGAAACCCTTCAGCAGGCTCCGCAAAACAAAAGAAAGGATTCACACGGCACAAGCGCCGACAATGAGGAGAGCTAAAACTACTGTTGCCGGATGCCTAAACGAAATTCCCCGACCAAACGGTTAAGGGGCAAGGCGTTGACACGGGCGGGATGCCCGGTAATCGGCGCGCTTCGGACTTTAGCATGGGCCACGGAGGTAGTGCAGTACCACGACCCAGCGTAACCTACCAGCGAGTTGCGACCGTAGAGTAAATCGCGTAGCGGATGGAGGAGGCGAGGGGAGCCACCCGGCGAGTAGAGCCACTAGGCAGAGGGGATGCCAGCCACAGCGGATAGTCCATAGGCCGCCCGGACGAAATTACCTCTTCTCTCGCGTGGTCCCTTGTTACAGGAGAGAAAGCGTCACTACCGGAGGAGATCCCGAACGAGCGGGAGACCCGAGGAGAGGAGGAAGGAGCGAGGCAGTGAGGTGCCAGCCGAGGTGGGTGTAGCAGTACGGTGCAAGCGGATCCAACGCGTGGGAAGCGGGAGAGGGAAGGCTCGCCAGTAACCAAGAAGTACGAACACGGAAGACGGAGACGAGGTCACGATTTTTCGAAAGCCAACCGTACCGACCGAGCAGCTCAGGAGAGAGTGCAATACCAGAGAGCAGGGCCACCAGGGCAACTACTTCACCGATAGCCCGAAACTAGCGACCGTGTGTTGACGATGGAAAGAGGGTTGCCGACTGTGCAAATCGCTAAGCGAGACGCGTCGCGAAGTGCGGGGTAAGGGGGAGAAACATCACCACAAGCGTGCTTAAACGAAGACAGAATCGAGAACCCCGAGGGAGGGGAGGCCAGAGACCCCAGAGAGAGGAAAGGGAGAGATGAGTGCGTACTACTCCTAGGCAGAAGCCATCAAGGGAGAGCAGCGGCGGTAGACACTCCCACGATGATTTCTCATGGTGTTGAGATTTCAATCGCTGGAGGTGGAGCGGACGAGAAGGATGAAAAAATCTTCCCCGCCTAGCACCTAAGATAAAATACCCCAGATACGTAAGGAAACAATACATAGAAACGTACAGGTAGAAAGACCCAAACCCCTCCGCAGGCTCCCCAAAACAAAAGAAACCGCCTGTTCGAAGAGCCCAAACGTGGGTCTGGGGGGGTGGATAGATGATCATCGACAGGAGAAAACACGGAAACCGTGGGCCCACTGTACTCGCTGGTGCGGTCTCGCAGGTCATTAGATTGATCCAAGGCGTTTGACAATAGCCACGGAGGCAGTGCTATACCACGACTAGGGGTAACCGAGGAAAGGTCAAACGATCGGTGGAAGAGCAGTAGGGCGCCAGCCGGTGAGTAGCAGTAGGGTGCCAGCCGGTGAGTAGCAGTCGGGTGCCCGCCGGTGAGTAGCAGTCGGGTGCCCGCTGGTGAGTAGCAGTCGGGTGCCAGCCGGTGAGTAGCAGTAGGGTGCCAGCCGGTGAGTAGCGGTAGGGTGCTAGCCGGTGGGTAGCAGTAGTGTGCTAGCCGGTGAGTAGTAGTAGGGTGCTAGCTAGAGGGGGGAGAGCAATCGAGTGCTAGCCGGGGGAGAGTTTCAGCAGTAAGATGCCAGCTAAAGGGGCAGTACAGGTACAGTGGCAGCGGACGGAACCGGGAGGGGGGGAGAGGAAGGATCGCGAACGGGCTAGCCACAGCCGACAAACGGGCTATAGCAAGGGCATTTGGGACGATGACGAAACCAGGACGAGACCATGGTGTTACTGACCGAGGCTTTCCCCACCAGAGGTACAAGCCCGGCAAGCCGAGACCTACTTCGACCGAGAGTCCGACACCGTAATGCTGACCGTGAACGAAGCGAGAAGCTTTCCAACCTTGCAAAATGCTAAGTGAGGTGCAAAGCAAGTGCGGGGTAAGGGGGACAACAGAACATCATGAGCATGTTAACGACGAACGGGAACAAGAACACCCAGGAGTGGAGGCCAGAGGGCCCCAGGGAAGCAGGGAAGATGGCTTAATGTCAACTCCTAGGCAGTAGGCATCGTGGGAGAGGAGAGGTGGGTGGGGGAAAGTGACGATGATGTCCCGTGGTGTTGAGATTTCAATCGCTGGAGGTGGAGGAGAGATGGTTCGTGTCCTATCTCTTGGTGGTTTTTTTTTTTTTTTTTTGATATCATTCGTTATTTGTTTTACATACAAAAAGCCTTATGCAGTGCGAGCTATGAAGAGAAAAAAACCCATAAGTCACAACAACCGCCCGCTTCACCTCCTCATGGGAAAAATCAAGCACCCCAAAACCATAGAAAATGCCCCCCTCGCCTAGCACCTAAGATACTAATACCCCAGACATGTAAGGAAACAATTCATAGAAGCGTACAGGTAGAGAGACCAAAACCCTTCTGCAAGCTCCCCAAAACAGAAGAAAGTTTCGCTAAGGCCTCGAAACGTGGGTCTGAGGCAGAGGATAGTGATCGCGCGTTGGAGGAAAACCACTGGAATGTGGGCCGACACCGTAACTGTAGAAAACGGATGCGCCAGTCATTACATCGTTGGACCAAGGCGTTTGCTGCAGCCACGGAGGCAGTGCAACATCAGCAAAAATTATTATATGCATCCTGAGCGTCCCGTGCATCAGACGCTCAGGACGCTCAGAACGTTAACGGTTACCATCAGCAAAAATATTACCTTGCGTTCTGTGCGTTCTGTGCATCTGACGCACCTGACGCTGGAACGCAAATCGGGAACCAGGACGCAACCACCCTACCACACAATGCACCTGACGCAACCTGACGTAACACCAAATCCTCAGGACGCACCAGACGCAGCACCTAGTACTCAGGACGCACCGGACGCAGCACCTAATACTCAGAATGCCATCTGACGCCAGACTACATCTTCCTGAGATAAGCGAAGGGTCCCCCCTTTACTGCTTTCTGACTTTGGTCACCCGGGTCACAATACATTTCATTCTCTCAAACCATTAAATTTACTACAAGAAGGCTTCTATTGCTCTAATAAACAGGCAAATGCACATTCAAGCCTGAGACCGGCCTCCTCTGCCCAAGCCACCCCCGATAGCTCCATGGGGAATTGTCCAAGTCACCTCAGGACATACCTGATACCTCTGTGTAGCTGGCGTCGAGCCCACCAATATCCCGCAATCAGATCCAGGATCGGAGCAGTGGTTGTGGAGTAATCAGCCATCGAGTTCTGGGATCGCCAGGTAGTACCTATAAAGACAACACCCACAAGTGTCAGCGATTTCCTGAGTTATGATGCGACAGAGACGTCCTTTATACCGCTGCGTAGCTGGCGTCGAGCCCAACGATCCCCCGCAATCAGATCCAGGATCGGAGAAGTGGTTGTGGAGGAATCTGCCATCGAGTTCTGGGATCGCCAGCATCCCATCCCATTCAGCCCTGTAACATCATGAATAAAGATCGCGGAGGGATGGATCCTATATCGTCGCGTAGCTGGCGTCGAGCCTAACAACCTCCCGCAATCAGATCCAGGATCGGCCCAGCGGTCGTTGAGGAATCCTCCATTGAGTTCTGGGATCGCCAGCATTCCACCCCATTCAGCCCTGTAACATCATGAATAAAAATCGCGGAGGGATGGATCTTATACCGTTGCGTAGCTGGCGTCGAGCCTAACAACCTCCCGCAATCAGATTCAGGATTGGTCCAACGGTCATGGAGGAATCTGCTATCGAGTTCTGGGATCGCCAGGGTACCTATAAAGACAACACCCACAAGTGTCAGCGATTTCCTGAGTTCTGATGCGACAGAGACGTCCTTTATACCGCTGCGTAGCTGGCGTCGAGCCCAAAGATCCCCCGCAATCAGATCCAGGATCGGAGAAGTGGTTGTGGAGGAATCTGCCATCGAGTTCTGGGATCGCCAGCATCCCATCCCATTCAGCCCTGTAACATCATGAATAAAGATCGCGGAGGGATGGATCCTATATCGTCGCGTAGCTGGCGTCGAGCCTAACAACCTCC
>Ga0307509_10005284_pt1 | contig 18069 bp, 17 predicted proteins | sample 10_EM_MG_FD_202245 | JGI IMG/M metagenome (GOLD analysis project Ga0307509, IMG submission 202245) | Populus trichocarpa ectomycorrhiza microbial communities from riparian zone in the Pacific Northwest, United States - 10_EM | ecosystem: Host-associated > Plants > Roots > Unclassified | place...
CCACCCTGCGCTCGCCGAAGTCCTTCTGGAGGCCGTCCGTGACACGGAAGACGCCGCCGAGCTTGCCGACGTCCTCGCCCATGATGAGGACCTTGGGGTCGGACTCCAGGGCGGCGCGCAGCGATTCGTTGATCGCCTTGGCCAGCGGCAGGTTCTTGGTTGTCACGATCTGTGCCGCAGTCTGTGCCGCCATGTCACTTACCCCCCTCTTCGTCCGCGAACGACGCCTGGTAGGCGGCGAACTGGGCCCTCTCCTCGTCGACGAGCGCGTGCCCGTCCGCGTACACATGCTCGAAGATGGCGGTCCCGGCCGGGCTCGGCATGGTGCGTACGGCGTCCCGCACCCCCTTCGCGAGGGCCTCGGCGTCGTCGTCCGTCTCCTCGAAGAAGGCCTCGTCCGCCCAGCCGCCGTCGAACAGATGGGACCTGAGCCGACTGATCGGGTCCTTGCGCTGCCACTCCGCGACGTCGGCGGCGTCCCGGTAGCGGGTGGGGTCGTCGGAGGTGGTATGGGCGCCCATGCGGTAGGTGAACGCCTCGATGAAGGTGGGGCCCTGGCCCTCCCTCGCCCGGCGCAGCGCGCTGCGTGTGACCGCGAGACAGGCCAGGACGTCGTTGCCGTCCACGCGCACGCCCGGCAGGCCGAAGCCGGCGGCCCGCTGGTAGAGGGGCACGCGGGTCTGGCGTTCGTTGGGTTCGGAGATCGCCCACTGGTTGTTCTGGCAGAAGAAGACGAGGGGGGCGTTGTACACCGCGGCGAAGTTCAGGGCCTCGCTCACATCGCCCTGGCTGGTGGCGCCGTCCCCGAAATAGGCGATGGCGGCCGATTCGGCGCCGTCCATGGCCATGCCCATCGCGTAACCGGTGGCGTGCAGCGTCTGCGAGCCGATCACGAGGGTGTAGAGGTGGAGGTTGTGGTCCGTGGGGTCCCAGCCACCGTGGCTGACGCCCCGGAACATGGCGAACAGGGCGAGCGGATCGAGTTCCCGGCACAGGGCGACCGCGTGGTCACGGTAGCTGGGGAACACGAAGTCGTCGTCGTTCAGGGCCCGGACCGATCCGACCTGGGCGGCCTCCTGGCCGAGCAGCGAGGGCCACAGGCCCAGCTCCCCCTGCCGCTGGAGCGTGACCCCCTCGCTGTCGATGCGCCGTGCGCGCACCATGTCCCGGTAGAGACCGCGCAGTTCCTCGGGTGAGATGTCCAACGGGTATTCGGGATGACCGCGCCGGACCCCCTCCGGGGTCAGCAACTGGACTTCCTGTGGCGACGGCATGGTGCTCAGCTCCCCTTCTGAACGTTTCCGCGCGTCCTGTCGACGCTCTGTGACGGTCTGCGGTCACACGGTTTCTCTGGATTCCATCCAGGTGATGCGGTCGCCCGTGTCGGACGCGGCGGCCGGTGTGTAGAGGATCAGACGGTGTCCGACTCCGTCCGCCGTGCCGAGCGGTGCCGGGTCGAACGCCAGGTCGCCGAGTACGGGATGGTCGAAGACCACGCGTTCGAGCACGGCGTCGGAGACTTCGTGCAGGTCCCACAGGCCGGCGAAGTCGCGGCTCCCCGAGGAGAGCCGGCCGACCAGTGAGGCGTACTCCGGGTCTCCGGGGGTGCGTCCCATCTGGCCGCGGAGTTCGGCCACGAGCCTGCGGGCCAGTACCTCCTCCTGAAGGTAGCGGCGGCGCACGTCGGACCGGGTGAAAAAACTGATCAGGCAGTTGTAGTCGGCTTCCTCGACCCCGAAGACCTCTTTCGCCTGCCGGTTGGCCGACACGACGTTCCAGTAGCGGTCGAGGACGAAGGCCGGGCTTGCTCCCCAGCCGGCCACGGCCCGGATCAGGCGGGCCGCGTCGGGAATCGCGGATTCCGGAACCGGGGAAGGCGGACCGACTCCCGCGAGATAGTAGAGGTGGAGCCTTTCGCAGTCGTTCATCCGCAGTGCGGAACCGATCGCGTCGAGGACACGCGCCGAGACGTTGATCGGTTTTCCCTGCTCCAGCCACGCGTACCAGGAAAGGCTCACGTTACTGATGACCGCGACTTCCTCGCGGCGCAATCCTGAGTTCTTTCTCCGCTCCGGCACGGGTATACCGACTTCTTCCGGACGGATGCGCGACCTGCACTTCCTGAGAAAGGCGCCGAGTTCACGCCGCCGCGCATCCGGAGCCGTCCACGATGCTTGCGTCCGGTTCATTCCATAAAGAATACGGAGCAGATGTTCGAGAGACAATTCCCGTATGTTCAACTGCGCCAGCTGCTCGGTATTGCATAACTCTGCCTCAGTTCCGGGCGCCGCCATACCGCCCGGCGCCCGACAGGTGCCGTGGAGTTTTCCCCGGCAGCGGCGACACGAGCCAGCAGAACGGCTGTCAGTGCCGCGAGTTCCTCGGGTTCGGCATGGCCTCGTTCGACTCGGACGAGGGGTTGGCTCGTGTTTCGGGCACGGAGGTCGTTCATGGCGGCAGGTCTCCTCACTGCGGTGGGTTTCCGTGTTTGCGGTGCGGCAGTTCGGCGTGCTTGCCCCGCAGCATCGACAGCGAACGGATCAGCACGTTCCGGGTTTCGGCGGGATCGATCACGTCGTCGACCAGGCCTCGCTCGGCCGCGTAGTACGGGTGCATCAGTTCGGCCCGGTATTCCTTGACCATGCGCTCACGCATCGCCTCGGGGTCCTCGGCGTCGGCGATCTGGCGGCGGAAGATGACGCCCGCGGCACCTTCGGCGCCCATCACGGCGATCTCGTTGGTGGGCCAGGCGTAGGTGAGGTCGGCGCCGATGGACTGGCTGTCCATGACGATGTACGCGCCGCCGTATGCCTTGCGCAGGATGACGGAGACCCTCGGCACAGTGGCGTTGCAGTACGCATACAGGAGTTTCGCTCCGTGCCGGATGATGCCGCCGTGTTCCTGGTGCACTCCCGGCAGGAAACCGGGGACGTCCAGGAGGGTGACGAGCGGGATGTTGAACGCGTCGCACATCTGCACGAACCGCGCCGTCTTCTCGGAGGCCTCGATGTCCAGCACTCCGGCCAGGGAGGCGGGCTGGTTGGCGACGACACCCACCACCTGACCGTCGAACCTGGCCAGGGCCACGATGACGTTGGTCGCCCAGCGCTCGTGGATCTCCAGGTACTCGCCGTCGTCCACGAGTTCCTCGATCACCGCACGCATGTCGTACGACCGGTTGCCGTCCGCCGGAACGAGGTCGTACAGCGCCTGACCGGAGCGGTCGTCGGGGTCGGAGGACTCGACCGGCGGCGGGTTCTCGCGGTTGTTCTGCGGGAGCATCGACAGGAGGTAGCGCACCTCGGCGAGGCAGGTCTCCTCGTCGTCGTACGCGAAGTGGCAGACGCCGGAGGTCTCCGCGTGGACGTCGGCGCCGCCGAGGCCGTTCTGCGAGATCTCCTCACCGGTGACCGCCTTGACGACGTCCGGGCCGGTGATGAACATCTGCGAGGTCTCGCGGACCATGAACACGAAGTCCGTCAGGGCGGGGCTGTAGGCCGCGCCGCCCGCGCACGGGCCGAGCATCACGCTGATCTGCGGGATGACACCGGACGCCTTGGTGTTGCGCTGGAAGATGCCGCCATAACCGGCGAGGGCGGAGACGCCCTCCTGGATACGCGCACCCGCGCCGTCGTTCAACGACACCAGCGGAGCGCCCGCCGCGATGGCCATGTCCATGATCTTGTGGATCTTCGTGGCGTGGGCCTCGCCCAGCGCGCCGCCGAAGATCCGGAAGTCGTGCGCGTAGACGAAGACCGTACGGCCCTCGACCGTGCCCCAGCCGGTGATGACACCGTCGGTGTACGGCTTCTTGGCCTCCAGGCCGAAGCCCACGGCGCGGTGCCGGCGCAGCTGCTCGACCTCACGGAAGGACCCGGGGTCCAGGAGCAGGTCGATGCGCTCCCGGCCGGTCAGCTTCCCCTTGGCGTGCTGCGCCTCGGTCGCCTTCTCGCTCGGGCCGGCCAGTGCCCGCGCACGAATCTCGTGCAGCTCGGCCACTCGCCCGCGCGCGTCCGTCGGCTCACCCGGCGCCTCATCCAAAACGGTCATGTACTGACCCTACGAAGGACACCAAGGAAAGGGCGCCGTTGACTCTGCACAGTCTCCGGCCCGTTTTCCTGGTACCCCTGAACAGAACCTCGGTGCCATGCAGCCGTTCCGACTGCTCAAGGGGCTTGCCCGTTGTAGGAGTCACACAAAGGCGTCAGCTGAGAGCCACCTCACATTCATGTGCGGCGGATGCCATCCCCGGAGTGATTCCCGAGTGATTCGCGAGTGATTCACGGAGCGGCTCTCGCGTTGCCGGGGCCGCCGGGAGGGCGTACTCGTAGTAGTTGGAGCAACGCGCTGCGGATGATGTTGAAAATTGAATGGAATAGGTCTACGGTCCTTCGTGTTGGCATCGTTGAACGTTCAACAGACTCATCCCCGCACCACCCTGCACCACCTCTGCACCACCCCCCCGCACCACTCCCGTCCCCTTTAGGAGCACGTCATGGGCATCTTCGGCCGCAAGAGCGACGAGACCGACACCACCACCTCGGCACCCACCGCCGTCAACCCCGACCTGGCCGCGCTGACCGGCGAGTACACCATCGACCCGTCGCACACGACGCTCGGCTTCACCGCCCGCCACGCGATGGTCACCAACGTCAAGGGCAAATTCCTCGACTTCACCGGCACCCTGCAGCTGGACGGCTCGGACCCGGCCAAGTCGACCGCGTCCCTGGACGTCAAGATGGACAGCATCGACACCGGTTCCCCGGACCGTGACGGTCACCTCAAGAGCGCGGACTTCTTCAAGACGGACGAGTTCCCGACGATGACCTTCCGCTCCACCTCGGCCGAGGCCCTCGGCGGCGACGACTACCGCATCACCGGTGACCTGGAGATCCTCGGCACCACCAAGCCGATCACCATCGACCTGGAGTTCAACGGCGCGGCGAAGGACCCGTTCGGCAACGAGCGCGTCGGCTTCGAGGGCAAGGCCGAGATCCTGCGCTCCGAGTTCGGCCTCACCTGGAACGCCGCGCTGGAGACCGGTGGCGTCCTCGTCTCCGAGAAGATCAAGCTGAACTTCGACATCTCGGCGATCAAGAGCGCCTGAGGCCGAGGTTCAAGGTCGAGGTTCAAGAACGCCTGAGGCCGAGCCAGACCGCGAGATCCTCGATCTCGGCCTCCACGGCATCGGCGATGCTCCTGCTGAACTCCACGTCCTGATGGACGGCGTTCACCAGGAGCACGCCGGCCTTGCGGTCCGCGACGGCGTCGAGCTTCCCGACGAGCTGGTCGCCGTAGAGGATCGGCAGGGCGAAGTAACCCCAGCGGCGCTTCTCGGCTGGTTTGTACATCTCCAACTGGTAGTCGTAGCCGAAGAGTTCGGTGGTGCGCTTCCGGTCGTGAATCAGCCGGTCGAAGGGCGACAGCAGTGCGGCCCGCCCACTGAACGGCCGTTCCAGGTACGCCGGATCGACGCGCCACTCCCCCTTCACCCCTTCTACGACGGCCGGTTCGCCGGCCTCGCCGACGACAGCGGGTTCGACCGGGAGGGCGGTGCCGGTGGCTCGGGCGATACCGAGGGCGCGCAGCCGTCGTTCGTCGCGGAGCCTGCGCGCTTCTTCGCGCGGGACGGCGGGTTCGTCCGGGTAGACACGAGCGGCCAGGTCCCAGAGGCGTTCACGTCCCGCCCGTCCCGCGATCGCGGCTTCTCCTCGCAACACCATCAGCTCCAGGAGCTGGCTGACGTTGCGGTTGTGCGTCCAGCCGGACGACTGCCACGGCACCGCGCAGGTGTCGGGCAACTCCCTTGAGGTGAGCGGCCCTTGGCTGTCGAGCCGGGCGAGGATGTCGCGACGGCAGGAGTCGTTGGCGGCGACCCACTCGCGGTAGTGCTTCGATTCCTTCTCCCATACGGCCATGTCGGCGCGGTACAGCGCCAGGTCCTCGCTCGGGCGGATCATCGCGCGGAGTTCGAGGAGGCTGCGGTTCTCCAGCGCGGCGGTGAGATCTTCCCGCGCGTACGACGAGCCGAGCCGACTCCAGGCGACCAGGTCTGCGTTGGGCGCGATCGCGGCCGTGGGGTCGATCTGGAGAAGCGTCAACTGGCGTACGACCGTGTGGAGTTCGGTGGGGCGGTCGGCGTCGAGGAGTTGGGCCTGGACGGCGATGCGGCGGGCTTGGGGGCGGGTCAGTTCATGCACCGTTCGTACTCCTTGCGCAGGTCGGCCGGGATCAGGCGTAGGTGTGCGTCGGGCAGGGGTTTGTCGTTGGACGCGGCCCACGCGGAGATCGCTTCGAAATCGGGGGCCGGTGAACCCATGATCGCGTACACCGGGAGGGGGTCCTCGGCGAGCGCGGAGCGGGGCAGGGAGAGGCCGAACCGTTCCTCGAAGACGGCCAGACCGAGGCGCTTGCGGTCGCCGTAGTCGTCGATGCGGGGATGGCGGTAGGACTGTCCGTCCGGGTTCAGGATCCCGGCGGCGACGAGGTCGGGCAGGAGCAGATCGGGTTCGTCCCCGTAGCGGTTGTTCTCCTCGCAGAGCCCGAAGCCGCAGACGGTGCGGCCGTCGCGCGCGTACATGACGATGGTGGGCGGGTGCTCCGAGTTGTAGTGGTAGTGGACGGCTTCGACGCCGTCCCGCGATACCTCCGCCAGCCGCTCGATGTACGGACCGTACGTGAGGGCGAACGCCCAGCCGGCGTCCTCTCCGACGCGGATCACGGCGCTGCCCGGCCCGCGGTCGGGGTAGGCGTCGATGTCGAGCTCGGCCATCTCTGCGTCGGTCATGGGTTCCGCCGTCGCCCCGAGCGTCGCCCCCATCCGACGCGCCAGTTCCTCGACGCCGATGCCGCGGGCGAAGTGGATGTCCAGCATCCACCCGGAACTCGTCGTCACCCCCACCAGCCACTGCATGCCGTCCCCCACGTGCCGCCCCTTTCAGCAACGAACCGACGCCCTGCCTGCGTCTGTTGACCCTAGGACGCGCCACTGACATCCCGGGCACTATGGGGTACGGCAGTGGGTGGTGCTGTGTGGGGACGAACGGCGGGTGGGCGGGGCCAGTGGGCGACGGGGATCACATCGACATGCGGGGCAGTACGTTCTACGGGCCCGTGACGGGGAAGTCGGAGTCCCCGCGTGCGGCTCCCTCCCCCACCGCGTTGTCGGCGCTGCCTGCCGCGCCCGCCGTCTTCACCGGTCGTGAGGACGAGGTGGCCGAGTTGTTGGGTGCCCTCGATCCGGGGGTCGGTGGTGGCTCCGAGTCCGTCGTCATTTCCGCCGTCTCGGGGTTGGGTGGAGTCGGAAAGACCGCGCTGGCGTTGTGGGTTGCGCATGAGGCTCGGGGGCGGGGGTGGTTCGCCGGGGGTGCGTTGTTCGTCAATCTGCGGGGGTACGACGATGTTCCGGTGACGGCGGATCAGGCGGTGCTGGCGTTGTTGCGGGCGCTGGGGGTGGGGGATGCGGATCTGCCGCCTACGGCTGATGAGCAGTACGCGCGGTATCGGGGTGAGTTGAGCTCGCGCGAGCCTGTGCTGATCGTTCTGGACAACGCGTCCGACCCGGCTCAGATCGCTCCCCTCCTGCCGGGAGAAGGGGGCGGGCATCGGGTTCTCGTGACGTCCCGGGAGGTCCAGGACTCGCTTCCGGTACGGCAGTTCAGGGTGGACGGGCTGACGCCGGACGCGTCGCGGGACTTGATCGACCGGTCGCTACGGCGGAACGACCCCGGGGACCGTCGGGTCGCGGATGAGCCGGAGGCTGTACGGCAACTCGCCGAGCTGTGTGGGCACTTGCCGCTTGCCCTGCTGATCGTCTCGGCGTTGCTACGGCGGCGTCGGCAGCGGCCGGTTTCCACACTGGTCGGTGAGTTGCGGGCGGCCGAGGATCGGGTGCGGGCGTTGCGGGCGAAGGGAGTTGATCAGTACGGCAAGGAACTGAGTCTGCGGCCCGTGTTCGACGTGATGTATGCGCGGATGGAGCCTGAACTCGCCCGGGTTTTCCGTCTGTTGGGGCAGGCGCCGGGGGACAGTGTCGGGCTCGCGGTCGCGCTCACCCTGACCTCGCTGGAACGGGAGTGCTTGGAACCACTCCTCGACGAACTGGCCGCCGTCTCGCTCCTCACCCCGTTCCCGGGTGGTGAGCGCTGGGTGATGCATGACCTCGTACGGGTCTACGCCCGACTCATCGCCGTCGAGGATCCTGAGGTGCATGAGGAAGTGACCGAGGCCCGGAGGAGGCTGCTGGAGTTCTACAGCCACCTGCTCACATCCGCCAAGGCTCACGTCGAGGGGATCCCTGAAGCGGCACCCCAGGATTACTTCAACACACGCGAACTCGCCCTGAAATGGCTCGACTCCGAGCGTACGGGACTGCTGGAGATCGCCCGCTGGACCGACGGCGAGGACAAAGGGCGACCCGACTCTCTACTGATCGCCCTGTACCTGGACAGCTACCTCACCCTTCGACGCGCCTTCGACGACTGGGCCACCGTGACAAAGGCCGCATATGAAGCCGCCCTCCGGGTCCACGACTCCTGGGCCGAAGCCAAGGCGTCCACTGCTCACGGCGGAGCCCTGTTCCAGCTGAGGCGGTTCGAGGAGGCCGAGGCCGCCCAGCGCCGAGCCCTGCGATTGTCCGAGGACTCTGGCGACGCCGAGGGACAGGCCATGGCGTGGGACCACCTCGGAGTCACGCTGCGGACACTCGGTCGGCATGACGACGCGATCGATGCTCACACCCGCAGCGTGCGGATCGCCGCCGAGATCGGCCTGGTCCAGCAGACATCCCGGATGCGCATGCGTCTCGGCGCTGCCCTGAGTGACGCGGGTCGCGAGGAAGAGGCACACGACGTCTTCGAAGAAGCCCTCACCGTCCACGTGGAACTCGGCGACAAAAGAGGCGAGACAGCGGCCCATGACGGTCTTGGCGTCACCCTTCTCAGGCTGGGCCGTCATGAGGAAGCCGTCAGCGCCTTCGTCCGTGTCCTGGGGCTGTGCGCCGAAACCGGCGACTGGCACCGCCGAGCCAACGCCTGGAACAACCTGGGACAGACCTGGAGCGAGTTGGGGTTGCATAACGAGGCACTCGGAGCCCACACCCAGGCATTGAACTGGTACGTCTTTTTCTGCGACCGTCATGGAGAGGCCCTGACCCGGGCCTGCATGAGCGACGTGCTTCTCCAACTCAACCGCAACCAGGAGGCACTGTCAGCCAAGCGCCAAGCCCTGGATCTGTTCCGGGAGTTCGGCGACGACCCCGAAATCGCCAAATTCCTGAATGCTCACCCATAACCCACCGCAAACTCGCACCACACCACCTTCCCCGGCGCCCGCTCCCCCACCCCCCACTTGTCCGCAAGCATGGAGACCAGCATCAGGCCCCGGCCGTCCTCCGCGTGGAGATCCCGGTACTGGGTCCTGACCTCGCGGCGTGGGCCGGTGCCGCTGTCGTGGACCTCTACGCGGAGGACTCCGTCGAGGTGGACGCAGAGACGGAGGGCGAGGCCACGGCCCGGTGGTACGCCGTGCAGGATCGCATTCGTCGCCAACTCGCTTACGCAGAGCAGCACTTCGTCGGCCCGGTCGGCGATCTCCCAGTCCGCGAGGGTGTTCCGGGTGAACTCGCGGGCCAGGGCTACTGATCTGCGGTCGCGTCGGTAGAACGCCTCGCGGGTGTGGCTTTGGTGGAGTTGTTCGTTCATGGGACCACTGTCACGGGCGGTCACTATCGTGGGGCAGTGAGTGAGGTCGTATTTCGTATTTCTACGACCCCACTACGACGACTTCGGGTGTGCGCGGGGGAAAGGGACACGCATGCAATCGGCGAAGAAGCCCAAGAAGGTCGGTACTTGGCAGGCGGTCGGCGGGCTGGTCGCCCACTACCGGAGGCAGGCCGGGCTGACACAGGAGCAGTTCGCGGAAATCGCGAACCTGCACGTTGACACCATCAGGTCGATCGAGCAAGGGCGGCTTGCGCTACAGGACCGTCGGGCCATGGAGTTCGATGAACTGCTGCACACGGGTGGGGCGTTGTTCGCCCTCGTCGACAAGTTGCCGGTCCAGGCGCGGATGCCCGCATTCGCACAGGGGCTCGTCGACAATGAGCAGGAGGCCATCGCCATCCTGTCGTACGAGACACAGGTCGTGCCCGGTCTGCTTCAGACCGAGGCGTACGCGCGCTGCGTCTTCGAGTCCGGGTATCCGGCGGTCGCGGACGAGACGGCCGACCAGTGGGTGGCCAACCGGATGCAACGGCAGGAGATCTGGGCGCGCGATCGGCCGCCGGTGGGGCACTTCATCATCGAGGAAAGCGTCCTGCGGCGGAACGTCGGCGACCCGGAGATCATGCGGGATCAGATCCGCAAGTTGATCGAGGCCAATGAACCGGCCCACATGGGCGTGCAGATCATGCCGATGGACCGGATGCCCCACGCCTGCCTCGACGGCCCCCTGGTGTTGCTGGAGACTCCGGAGCACGAGCGCCTCGCCTACCTGGAAGTTCAGCGCGCCAGCTTCCTCGTCGAGGACCCGGAAGAGGTGAGTAACTATCACCTGAAATATGGAATGCTGCGGTCACAGGCGCTCTCTCCCTCCGAGAGCAGGCGTCTCCTGGAGCGAATGCTAGGAGAGTAATGAACACCGCAGCACGGCAGTACGACCGCTCGGGCGACCTGGCGTGGTTCAAGTCCAGCTACAGCGGCAGCGAAGGCGGCAACTGCATCGAAGTCGCCGCCCACCCCTCCGCCATTCATGTCCGGGACTCCAAGGTCACCGCCGGTCCCATCCTCACCGTCACCCACGACACCTGGGCCACCTTCCTCGACACGGTCACTCAATGAACACAGCAGCACAGCAGTGGTTCAAGTCCAGCCACAGCAGCAACGAAGGCGGAAACTGCATCGAAGTCGCTTACGCCTGGCGGAAGTCGAGCCACAGCGGCAGCCAGGGCGGGGATTGCCTGGAACTCGCCGCCCACCCCGCCGCCATCCACATCCGCGACTCCAAGGCCCCCACCGACCGCATCCTCACCATCTCCCCCGGCACTTGGACAGAGTTCCTGAGCCAGGTCACGCGTCCCGCACCCTGAACGCCACTCCCCCAACCACCAACAACCCCACCCCGTACGCAGCCAGCACCCCCAACCCCGCCCACGGACCGATCGCCAACCTCCCCAGGTTCGTTGTCGCCTGGATGGACAGGCCCGCCGGCATGGGGGCCCAGCGTTGCAACCGGTGTTGCCAGGTCGGGGAGTTGATGACGTGGGACAGGACCGGGACGACGTAGAGGACGCCCAGGCCCAGGGTGATCGCACCCCCCGTGTCGCGGAGCAGGGTCGCCAGGGACAGGCCCAGGAGCGTCACCAGGACGAGGATCAGGATCGAGCCGCCCGCAGCACGGAGTGTCGCGCCGTCGACCAGGGTCGGGGCCGGGGCCGGAAGGATCAAGCCGGCCAGCCCCAGCGCGGACAGCACCGCCAGCACCCCCGCAGCCGACGTCAGCAGTGACAAGGCCACCGCCTTCGAAGCGAGCACCCGCCATCTCCCCGGCATCGCCGTGAGCGTCGTGCGGATCGTGCCCGTGCCGTACTCCGCGCCGATCGACAGGGCGCCCAGGACGAGGCAGACGGCCTGGCTCAACTGGACGCCGGTGAGGGCCAGTTTGACCGTGTCCTCGTGGCAGGCCGTCGGTGTCGGGCATACGCGCGTCGTGAGCGACGAGGCCGCCGCCGCGCCCATCGCCGCCGTCAGGGCGACCGTTGCCGTCAGCAGCCACCAAGTGCTGGGCAGCGTACGGAGTTTGGTCCACTCGGCGTGGAGAGCGTGCAGAGAACCTCGCCACCTCACGCGTCCCGCCTCCTTACCGTCCAGGCCGCCAGCACGAGCGCCGCTGCCGCATACGCCACCAGGACCGCCAGGCCGTTGTACGGGGACAGGGGGTAACAGCCGCTCTCCGGAAGGCAGTTGTGTTGGACCTGGGGGTAGTACGTCACGCCCTGCTGGACGGCGAAGGCTGCCGCCGGGGTGACCCGTAGGAGCCATTGCGCTACGGGGAGCGGGAGGGCGAAGGACAGGATCTGCGGGAGGATCACCAGGACGACCACCGTGGCGATCGTGCCGGCGCTGTTGCGCAGGACCACTCCCAGGGAGAGGGCCAGGACCGCCACCAGGGAGAGGAGTACCGCGCTGCCCACGACCGCCCTCAGGGCCGGGTTCTCCAGGAGGGAGAGGTCGGGAAACTCCGGGGGCTTGAAGCCGTTCGACCGCAGTGTCTTCTGGGCCAGGGTGAAGCCAATTGCCGTCGCCAGCAAGCCCGTTGTGAAGGTGATCGCCGCTATCACCGTCGTCTTCGCCGCCAGCACCTTCAGTCGGGACGGCGTCGCCGTGAACGTCGTACGGATCAGGCCCCGTTTGTATTCGGTCGTCACGAAGAGCGTGCCCAGGGCGACCATGAAGAGGAGGCCCATGAAGACTCCCTGGAAGCTCATCTGGACCGTGTCGGGGCTGTTCTCGTCGGGGGCGATGTCTCCCTGGCCGGTGAGGGTGTAGGTGCCGGTCGCGGAGATCGTCGTCGAACCCGGTTGGCTGGTCGGGCCGTTGGGAGGCGGGGCGCCGACGTCCGTGGCCGTCCAGCCGGTGTCCTTCGACCTGCCCTGGAAGGTGAGGTGGTCGAAGGTGCCGGTGGCCTGGCCGCTGCCCGCGATCTCGCTCGTACCGCCGAAGGAGCGGTGGACGATCTCGTGGACGGGGGCCGCCAGGAACAGCCCCACCTGGACCGTCCCCCGCAGCCCACCGACCTCCACCTCCCCGAGCCGGGTCCACTTCTCACCGTCTGCCGACGCATAGCCGGTCAGCTTTCCCCCCAGCCTTTGCAGGCGGAGCCACTGCGGGGCCTTCGCCAGGTCGCTGCTCGGGCCCGCCTTGTCGTGGGTGAAGTTCCACTGCATGCGGACGCCGTGGGCGGGGGTCGCCAGCACCGCCGCGTACGGCGAGCCCTGCTTCAGGCTCGACCTGACGATGATCCCGGCCTTCGTCCAGGGCCCAAGTCCCTTGCCGGAGGCGTCTTTCAGGCCGGTGACCCGGGCCGTGATCGTGCCGTCGCCGGTCAGTGTGCGGTGGGTGAAGCGGAAGGAGTCGTTGACCACCTCGCCGCCCGGGCCGAGGACGACCGGGGGGCCGCCGCCGGTGGTGGAGCCGCTCGCGCCCAACTGCGAGATCACCACCGTGACCACGGCCGCCACCGCCAGCACCAGCAGCCAGGCCCTCACCGTCCAGAACTTCGTCCACTCCGCGCGAACCAGACGGCCGAAACCGGCCCGGGTGGGGTGGAGGGCCGAGCGGTACGGCGGGGCCGTCTTCGTGGGAGTCGTCACCGGGTCACCTCGTCCGCTTCTTCGGCTTCGGCGGGCGTCGACGTGAACTCGACCGCGTCCCGGGTGAGTTCCATGTACGCCTCCTCCAACGTCGCCCGATGCGCGCCCACTTCGGCGAAGGGGACGCGGGATGTGGCCAGCAGTTCGACGATCCGTTCGGCGGGGAGGCCGGTGACGGTGAGCGTGTCCCGGTCGATGACAGCGACCGTGCCGCCCTCCCTCGCCAGCAGTTCCATCGCTTCCGTACGGCTGCTCGTGCGCAGGCGTACCCGGTCGCCGGAGGCCGCCGCGAGGAGCTCGGCCACCGCCGTGTCGGCGATCAGGCGGCCCCGGCCGATGACCACCAAGTGGTCGGCGGTGTCCTCTAGTTCGCTCATCAGGTGGCTGGAGACGAGGATCGCGCGGCCCTCCGAGGCCAGGTGGCGGAGGAGGGTGCGGATCCACTGGATGCCTTCTGGATCGAGGCCGTTGACCGGTTCGTCGAGCAGCAGCACAGGAGGGTCGCCCAGCAACGCGGCTGCTATGCCGAGGCGTTGGCGCATCCCGAGGGAGTAGCCGCCCGCCCTCTTCCGGGACGCCTGTTCCATGCCGACCTGTTCTAGTACCTCGTCCACGCGGCGCATCGGCAGACCGTGCGAGTGGGCCAGCCAGCGGAGGTGGTCGCGGCCCCGGCGGCTGGGGTGCAGGGCGGCTGCGTCCAGGAGGGCGCCGACCTCCAACAGCGGGGTGCGCAGGGCGTGGTAGGGACGGCCCCCGATCAGCGCCTGACCCTCGTCGGGGGCGTCCAGGCCGAGCAGCGAGCGCATGGTGGTGGACTTGCCCGCGCCGTTGGGACCGACGAAGCCGGTCACCGTGCCGGGCTCGACCGTGAAGGACAGTCCGTCGACCGCGAGTGTCCGCCCGAACCGCTTGCGCAGCTCGCGGACTTCGATGGTTGCGTCGGTCGCGTCGGTTGTGTGGCTCATGGTGAGGGAGGCTAGGGGCGGCCGGTGCGGTACGTCGTCACGCCCGGGAGGTCCCTCGCGCGGGGGACGCCGGGCCGGGCGGGGGTCGGCACAATCAGGGGGTGGCTGTGGAGAGAAGTGGGCGGGGGAATCTCGTCGTCTCGGTTGTCCTGGGTGTTCTCTCGGTCTCCGAAGTGCTGCTTCGCAGCGCCGACTTGGGCGGTGGGTTCGCCGTCCTCCTGCTGCTCACCCTCGCCTCCACCCTTCCCCTCTCCCTCGTACTGGGGTCCGGTGGCCCCGCGCGCAGCGGTACCGCCGTCGCGGTCAGTACGGCCTGCGTGCTGTCCCTCGTGCCCTTCGGCATCCTCACCGTCGGCGGGGTCGTGGCCCAACTGGTGTGCGTGTACGTGCTGGGCCGCGCCGGAGCCACCCGCCTCGGCGGACTGCTCGTCCTGCCCTACGTCGTGATCGCCCTCGGCAGTCACGAGGAGCCGACCAGGATCGTCGCCGTGCTCGTCGCGACCCTCGCCTCCGCCGCCGCGGCCACCGGCATCGCCCACCACGTCCGCACCACGGCCCTGGCCCACAGCGCCACCGAACAGGCTTTCGCGGACACCCTCCTCGAACATGCCGCCCGGGGTGAACGGGCGCGGATCGCACGGGAGTTGCATGACGTCGTCGCGCATCACATCTCGATGATCGCCGTCCAGGCGGAGACCGCCCGTCTCACCACCCCGGGGCTCCCGACGGAGGGCGCCACCCGCCTCCTCGCCATCGGCGACACCGCGCGCACCGCCCTCACCGAGATGCGACGGCTGCTGGGTGTGCTGCGGGAGGACGCGGACACGGGAGTTCAACGCCGCCCTCAGCCCGGCCTCGGCCAACTCATCGACCTCGTCGACGAGTCACGGGACGCGGCCGGTTCCCGTACCCGGCTCATCGTCAGCGGGCCCATCGCCCCGCTCGACCCCGGTATCGAGGTCACCGCGTACCGGATCGTCCAGGAGGCCCTCACCAACGCCCGACGGCACGCGCCGGGTGCCGCCGTGGACGTGGAACTCCGTTACGGGGACGAGGACTTGGCGGTGCGCGTGCGCGACAACGGGCCGGGGCCCGCCGCCGACCGCCCCGGCCACGGCCTGCTGGGGATGCGTGAGCGCGCCGCCACCGTCGGGGGCACGTTGCTCACCGGGCCCGCTCCGGGTGGCGGGTTCCTCGTCGAGGCACGGCTGCCCGTCAAGCCCGAGGAGGTGTCGGCGTGAGCATCCGTATCGTCGTCGCCGACGACCACGAGATCGTCCGGGTCGGATACGCCGGACTCCTCGCCACCCAGGCCGACTTCACGGTCGTAGGCACCGCGCGGGACGGTGCGGAGGCGGTGCGCGCGTGCCGGGAGGAGTCGCCGGACGTGGTGCTGATGGACGTACGGATGCCGGTGATGGACGGCATCGAAGCCACCGCGCGGCTCCAGAACTGCCCTGCTGTACCAAGGGTGTTGGTGCTGACCACCTTCGACCTCGACGAGCATGTCTACGACGCACTGACCGCCGGGGCGAGCGGTTTTCTGCTCAAGGACGTGACCGCCGAGCGGCTCTTCGACGCGGTGCGGGTCGTGGCGGCCGGTGAGGCGTTGCTCGCGCCCGGGATCACCCGGCGGCTGATCGCCGAGTTCGCCCGCCAGCGTCCCCGAACGGGCCCAGCGCACACGGCACTTGACGCCCTCACGCCACGCGAGACCGACGTACTGCGGCTGCTGGCCCAGGGGCTGTCCAACCCGGAGCTGGCCGCCCGCCTGCACGTCGGCGAGGAGACCGTGAAGACACACGTCAGCCGGATCCTGTCGAAGCTGGGGCTGCGGGACCGTACGCAGGCCGTGGTGATGGCGTACGAGACGGGACTCGTCGTGCCGGGGACCGGCTGACGGCGGCGGGCGCGCGGCAACGAGGCCGGGCTCACCCCGGCTGGCCGATGGCTGAAATACACGCCTTGTGCGGACGTTCACAGGGTTCCCATAATCCTTCAACAGATTTGACCAGCCCATGTCAGAAATTGGGCATTTCTTTGATGCTCCCGATTGACATGCGCGCGTCATTGCCACCCCCACGGAAGGCATCACGTTGAAGAAGCTCCTCACAGCCCTCAAGAGATGCGCGGCCGTCGGCGCCGCCGCTCTCGCGATCGCCAGCCTTCAGCCCGTCTCGGCCGCACAGGCCGCCCCGACGCCCGTCGTCGGCGGAACCACCGCCACGCAGGGCGAGTTCCCGTTCATGGTCCGGCTCTCGATGGGCTGTGGTGGTGCGCTCTACACCCCGCAGATCGTGCTGACCGCCGCGCACTGTGTGAGCGGGACCGGTGCGAACACCAGCATCACCGCCACCGCGGGTGTGGTGGACCTGCAGTCCACCACCGGGCGGGTCCAGGTCAAGTCGACGTACGTGTACCGGGCGCCGGGGTACAACGGCAACGGCAAGGACTGGGCGCTCATCAAGCTTGCCTCGCCCATCACCACCGTGCCGACGCTGAAGATCGCCACGACCACGCAGTACAACACCGGGACCTTCACCATCGCCGGGTGGGGTTCGGCCAGTGAGGGCGGGGCTCAGCAGCGGTATCTGCGCAAGGCCACCGTGCCGTTCGTCAGTGACGCCACCTGCCGGTCCTACAGCGGGTACAGCGGGCTCGTCGCGAGTGACGAGATCTGCGCCGGGTACGCGGCCGGTGGGGTCGACACCTGTCAGGGTGACTCCGGTGGTCCGATGTTCCGCCGGGACAGCGCCAACGCCTGGATCCAGGTCGGCATCGTCAGCTGGGGCATAGGGTGCGCCCGCGCGAACGCGCCTGGCGTGTACAGCGAGGTGTCCACGTTCGCCTCCGCGATCGCGTCGGCGGCGGCTTCGCTCTGACGTACGTCCTTCTGCTGCGGGTCCGGCGCCGCATCTGCGCCGGGCCCGTGTTTCTCGCCCCCACCGCTCGCTCAGAACCCGCCGCCGAAGTCCCCGCCGCCACCGCCGTCCCCGCCGCCTCCGAAGTCCCCTCCCCCGCCGCCGAAGCCGCCGCTGAAGTCGTCGGAGTCGAAGTTCGCGCCGGAGACGTCGCCGCCGTCGTAGCCGCCGCTGCCGAAGTCGCCGTAGCCCGTGCCGTAGTCGGAGGCGTAGGACGGGGTGGCCATCATGCTGCCGAGGACCGTGCCGACGAGGAGGCCGGGGAGGAGGCCGCCGCCGAAGTAGCCACCTGCCCAGGGGCCGTAGGCCGGGCCGGCGTCCCAGTACGGGCGGCGGCCGTAGTCCGTGTCGACCTCGCGGATCATCGGGTCCCGGCCGTCGGCGAGGCGGGCCTGGTCGGCCGCGCAGACCGGGACTTCGCGGGGTGCGCCGCCGGACGGGGTCCAGGTGGCGTCGGCGACCGAGGGGCCGTGGCGGGGGTCGAAGAAGCAGGGGGCCCGGCGTTCGGGCAGCGGGCGGCCCTCGCGGCGGGCGGCGAGCTGGGCGAGCGAGAAGCGGCCGTCCTCCAGGGCCTGGGTGACCGACCGGACGTCCTCGGGTTTCGTGGCCGCCGCCATGTACGACTTCGCCTGTTCGTAGGCGTCGAGGGCGCGTTCGTAGTCGGCGCGCATCGCGTCGTCGGCGCCGGGTTCGGACGGGTGGAATTCGAGGCGGTCCAGTTCCTCGCCGAAGGCCGTGATGTCCTCGTCCACGACCACCCGTAGCTTGTCGAGCGCCGCCCGCTGCTCCTCCTCGCGGCGGCGACGGCTGCGGC
>Ga0307509_10005285_pt1 | contig 18066 bp, 13 predicted proteins | sample 10_EM_MG_FD_202245 | JGI IMG/M metagenome (GOLD analysis project Ga0307509, IMG submission 202245) | Populus trichocarpa ectomycorrhiza microbial communities from riparian zone in the Pacific Northwest, United States - 10_EM | ecosystem: Host-associated > Plants > Roots > Unclassified | place...
TGCGACGTTAGTTACAATGGATTCTTCTTCAGATGAAGCTCCAGTGGTCGCTTTCTTCTCGAGGAACTCGGTCACAAGTGATGGTACCGCAGTCCCCTGCAGCTACAAATTGAATATACATTTCAGCCATATAATGCAGAATAGGTGACACTTTTTTTTTACCAGGGCTGCTTTGGCATGGTCCATCGGCATACGCTTCGTTTTCTCTGTTACTTCTTGGAATCTTTTTACAACCTTTCTATAGGGAGGAAAATAGCGCAAAATGGGAAAGATATTGATGAGGGTGCCTCCAAAACCAGTTAGGGCAGCCAGTAGTTTTGTGCCCTCTTCAGCCAACCTAATGACTGGGTCATCCAACGACGTCGGTGCATAGCCATACATCATCATCATCGCCGTAGAAATCGAGAGGCTTTGATGAGAATGATTTAGAAAATCCACTCTGAATTATTATCAGGTTACTCACAGAGAACTGTGGTCGACAACCTGTTCCGGGTCGTGTAGCACACTGTAAAGGAAATTGTGCACACGTTCCAATTGGATTGGATGATATTGTCTGGCAGCATTGGCGTTAAAATTCTGCTGGCAGAGCTTCCGATGCTGCCGCCAAACGTCACCGTATCTCATCAATGCGACATTACATCCCCAACCAGCGCTGCACAACAAAATCGATGAGTAAGTTCAGAATAGTGCCTTGAGAAATAGGCGCACAGGTCGACGATAGGAAGAACAGGACGATCGTTGTAAATTTCTGGTCTTCCCTCAATAAGCTCCTCTGCGATTTTACGACTGTTTATGACAACTACATGCACCCCGAATGCATTGGCATGGAGTATCCCACCTGTTTATTCCGACATCAAATGTTCCTGTACTGTACAAGGAATCAAGAACTTACTCTTAAATTTTTTACTCCACTCAGCGAATACACGAGCAACATCTTGCGTGGGGAGGTCCAGTGCATTGCCAATGAAGGGCATTGCTTTGGGACCAGGGGGATAGGGAAGTCGAGCACCCGGAGAAATGCGAATCAACGCATCGTAAACCCACTTTGTGATGAGGATGATGCCTAAGGCCAAGAAAACAGAGGAGACAGTGGACAGCATTGAGGGCTAGTGTTGCTGCGAGCTGGAGTTGACGTTTCTCCAGCTAGAAGGCTAACAAACTGCTTTGTTTTCGGCTCATCTGAATCATCAAGCTGAAATTGCTTCCTGATTGCTTCGAACTTCCCAATCCATCAGAGTGAAATTGGGCTCGGAGCTGAGTGAGAGAAATCAAGAAAGAAGCGATGATGGGAATTTTCGTCAGTGATCGACTAATTTCATACTACTAGTACGCTGCAGGCAAGAAAGGATTTTCCTGACTTCGATACTCAAGATTGTGGTAGCTACTGGCAGAGAATGACCATTATTGCAAACAATCTTCGACTAAAGGGGTGCCCGAACAAACAATCCAAACTCTTAATATTGGATGCTCGGAGGCATTTGCTATGTTCACGCTTTGCCACAATCTTATGGTCAAGCTCAATACCTCGCAGCCGGGAACGTTGTCTTCATCGCTTCCCCTCTATTCGACAGCGTCGACCGAACCTTGACATTGGTCAAAAAGAACCCGTCGTGACAGAACACTTCCTGGATTGAGGGATCTGCTGTCAACCCCTCCCTCCTCCTCCTCTAGTAAGTTGCATGGTTTTCCTTCACACAACTTTGTTGACAATCGGCTTCTCACTGCTGTTAACGAATTGAGGCTGGTGCCGTTCAGTCTTTCACCATATTCAAGAATGAAACCTCAAGCGGTGCTATCTCTCTACTAGCAATGGCGGGAACGGTCCCGCTCGTGCTTCTGCCTCGCCGCCCAGGGAGGTGTCTACCGCCGTGCATACAGAAGACAATGGCGCCGATTTTGGAGACTCGACTCTCATAACCGTCCCGCATTTCGGTTCTCATACCCCCATCAAACCATTCAGTTCAAGGATTCCCACCGCTGCCGCTCATACTAAACAGAGCCCTTGAGGCTGTTTCTTGGATCGATCACATAAAGAATGACACTGTGGGCTGAAATCGACTTCACACTTTCGACCGATTCTTCGTCCTATACGTCCATGTATCCAAAACCCGAAGTTCCCGCCGTCCATCCTGAGTCTGCGAGGACGACTCCACCATCCGCTCCTGATATTCTCCTTTCTAACCACGCTAAGCCAAGGGACAGCCAATCAATGCACCACAGGACGCTGCACGAGGCGTTTAAAGCGCTGGACGTTGGTGTTAAACGAAACGTCACTCTGAAGAAGTTTCATTCTGAGGTTCGGGGAATCTCCATGGATGGACTTTCAGTAAGAAATGAAAGTCTACCCAGCCCTAATATCGGGTCATACCCTTCAGGGTATCCTTGTCGAACAGGGTGCACGGGGCTGGGTCGGTGGACTTCGGTTGGCGTAATAACTTCATGTGAAGTCACTGCCTTTGTAGTGCTTAGTTGCCGTCCCTGTGGTAGCGGCGCAGGGTACCGAGGCGAGCGCAGATGAATATCCCGAATCCCGGAACTCGTCCTAGTCGCGAGGATGGTGTCTTCGGCGCAATGGTCTTCGAACGGTGCTCGTTATACCTGACACGAATCCTCCTCCGAATCTCTCCTCCTTTGGGGATCCTTCCCCCTCTGAAGCACGTTCAGAGTCACCCTCTGTCGCTATAAATGGAAAACCGGGATCAACGTTGAAGGTAGCCTGGGGTTCTGGCTGGTGGAGGAGGGATTGGAGACGCGAGGCGTTCAAATCGACCAGTACATCTTTTGCGCAGATGTACCGCTCGCAGTGGAGGATGACAATCGGGCTGGCGACTCCGAAAGCCATTGAGGTCGAGGAACAGACGCAGACCTGCGAAATTATTTTCGGCGACATTTGAATAGTGGTCTATAGATTTGGATATAATCCCTTCGTTCGCAAACAGGACTCGTACGTGCCGTGCCCAGCAACGGCCCTCACTACAAGTCCTTGAAGGTTTACTTGCGTTTCTATGACTGCTCGCAGTAAAGTTTCAACATTGCTGTATTGAGTGTTTCAGTGTCCGGCGCAAGACGAAGAGCCAGTTTCGTCAATCAAAGCGGCCATGATGTCTTCATCGAGCTCAATCTGCCAGTTGGAGATTGTCTAGACATCAGAGTTCGTAAAAACCATGGATTTCACCGAACTTAGGGATTAAAGAGATCACATTCCACGCAAGTTTAGAGAAGCTTGAGCAGAGCAGTACTACGATGGGTAGAAGGAGCGTCGTATCAATGATACCCACTCCCGGAACATACTTCGTAGGTCGTTCCAACCCACTAGTTGCATACATTGTTCACACACACCACTCTAGTCTCTGATATGTTCATAGATCGGAAAAATCACCAGTAAAAAGACGCTCCGCAGAGACAAGACATGTGACTGCAGCCACCGTTTTTCTCGATCGCGCATGGTGGACACCTCTTGAACCCACTATTCACTGCAAGTTCATTATTCAAGCGTTCTTGTTCTTCTTGATTGCGTTGGATGTGATATTCTCTGCAGGTCATGTTTCCGTGGTCATTCCCGCACGAAGAACAACTCGTCCCGAAGCATGACGGACAGACGAGGGGGTTGCCTGTCCTCTCAGGGTCTGGACGGTATGTCTGTCTGCAGTCGGGCGTTTTGCAATATCGGATTTCGCCAGGATTTCTCTCCACAAAAGATGTGCTTCTAGCAGGCGTTTGAATGTGGAATACGGTAGGAAGCTACGGAGGAGTGGCAGTGCAATTGGAAGTCCTTCATTGCCCATACAAACGATAGGGAAGTTCTTGTCTAACATATGCAATCTACAGTTGGTGGTCCAGACAGGCCCATACCCGAGAGAATTGCACTCGAAAAGACGAAATCGGCTGAGGATGATGCCAATGGGGGCGTACAATCTACAGCTGCTGGCCTAGCCGCAAGTGCAGTCGCTGTCCAAGCAAACCTCTACAACAGACTTACCAGTGCGCTCGGTGAAAGAGGGTACGTCATTTGCTTGGTTATCTTTCAAAACCATTCACGTGTTCATTGGTATCCGTGGTCAACTCCTTGGTGAACTTGAGGAAAGGTTCTAGGCATGGCTTCCTGATTTCTATGCTACCATTGACGCAATAGGCGAAGCGGCTGGCGACACAGCAGACTTGGTTTGGGTTCTGAAATTGGGACGGACCATGCAGAGGAGCACTATTATATGGAATGAGCGTACGCTTCCATCATCTTTATTGGTGGTAGGGAATACAGCTGAGATGTATAACAAACCCATGGGTAAAAAATTGCAGACATTATTGCGCATAGGTGCCGGCTGGAAATACTGCATAACACGCCGTGACTGTCAGCCATCATCACACCGGGAATTGCACCTAGATCACACCGGGAATTGCAAATGATTTAGGTTACACAGCACTGGCATTTGTTACTATCTAGCTTAGTACATCCACCTACTATACATTCCAGTAAATAAATTATCTACACATCCAGCTGAGTATAATTCAGTCAATATGTATTGAACCCAAATTGAACCTTGAAAGTCGAAGGGACTCGGAGTGGTGGTGTGAGGATTCTGAGGAAAATTGCTGTCATGAACGGCCCATGACGATGAGCCATTAATGAGGAAATTTCCTCACAACACACAGCTGTTGCCGTAGCAAAGAAATTTCCTCATCAGCACGATATTACCTGCTGGTGAGGAAATTTCCTCACAATGCAGGTCACAGGCTATGAGGAAATTTCCTCATAACACAGGTCACACGGGCTATGAGGAAATTTCCTTCAACCCAAGTGACATGGCTGTGAGGAAATTTCTTCCTCATAACACAGGTCACACGGCGCTACGAGGAAATTTCCCCATAACGCAGGTCACTCGGCGCTATGAAGAAATTTCCTCCAAACTCAAGTGACCACGGCTGTGAGGAAATTTCCTCGTAGGTCAACCGGTCACACGGCAAACTTATGGTTATGAGGAAATTTCCCCATAACGCAGGTTATGAAGAAATTTCCTCCAAACTCAAAAAGCGACACGGCTGTGACTCTGAGGAAATTTCCTCATAACGCAGGTCACACGGCATATGATTTAAATTAATATTATGAAGAAATTTCTCCATAACGTAGGTCACACGATGCACAATTGACTGGTCCTTACCATTAGCTAGTACATTGTTTAAAACTACTGTACAATCCTGTAAAATAAATACATTTCTACAATAACAATCCCTGCCAAAAGTCTAAGTCAGCCAGAGTCATGGAGCCATTTGGAAGCAAGGAGTAGGTCTTGGGTAGGTCACACTGACAGATACTAATAGGATACATAACAGAGGTCACACGTGTAAATTTCCTCACAACGCGTGGGATCTGCATTATGAGTACAAGTTAATACAACGCTGCCTCGGGAAATTTCCTCACAACGCCATGTGAGGCAGCATTATGAAGAAATTTCCTCATAATGCAGACCACACAGCGCTATGGGGAAATTTCCTCATATCGGAGGTCACACGCGAAATTTCCTCACAACACATGTGAGGCAGTTCTTATAAGGAAATTTCCTCATACTGTTAGGCTTTCAAATATTTAAAATACATTTTATTTTAAATACTACTATACAAAAAGTACAGGAATCTACCCTGGCCACATTGACAAGGAGTACCTGTACACCCTCCTTGCGGCATCAAACTGAACATGCCACGAGGAGGAGGTCTACGCACTGAAATGTACACAACACGATGAGGGTAGACCCCTCCTCATCGTATCAGTGGTGTTGTTGGGGTGGACGTAGTTAGCAGTAGGCATAAAACTCCACAGGCATACCTTGTACTGCCCCTTCACCGTCTGTCTTCGTTATCGTCATCTGGAGGTGGTGTGCAAACCCGTGGTATTCCCCATGGACAGTCGCATGTGCTGGCAGTCGAGCAGTTAGTGGAGGTGTGGCATCGAATGGCAGTGGGGTGTCTTGGAGGGGTAATGAAGTCAGTTAGTAAATAAAAGTGTCTTAATTTAAATTAAAAAAATTGAACGTACCTTGTACGCCCTGGCCCCCTGCCTGCTTTCCATCTCGTTTCCGCCCTCCTCCTTGCATCGTAGTTGCCCTGGCTGTCGCGTCTTGGCTGTGCAGGGAGCAGGTGGCGCGAAACAAGTATAGATGCGCGTTTTGGGGATTTGGCTGATCGGCGGCGGCGGCGGCGGTTGGGCGTGGTGGGCGTGGGAGCAAGGAGAAGCCCACCACGCCCGAAATCGAGCATTCGTGGTGGTGGTAGTGGCAGGAGCAAGAAAGTGACTACCACCGCCTGAAATCGAGCACGGACGCTCGATTTTGGGCGGGGTAGTGGTGGGAGCAAGAGCCTGACGACTACCACCCCCGAAAGACTGCCACCGCCCGAAATCGAGCGTCCGTGCTCGATTTCGGGCGGTGGTGGTCGAAGAGGGGGGGTGGTGGAAAAAGACGGCCTCTCCTTGCATTTGGAGCAAGGGAGGGGAGTCGGTTGAGGAGAAACAGCCCCCTCCGGCTCGCGCTTCGAGAGCGAGGGAGGGGTGGCGTGGCGGTGGCAGACGAGGCAGCGCCCTCCATCTCGGGTTTCGGGCGAGGGAGCGGTGGGTGGAAAAAAAATGGCCCCCTTGCGTGTGGAGCGAGGGAGGGGTTTGGGAGAAACGCCCTTCCGTCTTGCGTTTCGAGGGAGTGAGGGGTATGGCCGTGGTTGGAAGGAAGCGACCCCCTCTGTCCCGCGTTTCGAGTGAGACAGAGGAGGGTGGGGGTGGTTAGAAGGAACGTCCCCCTGCCGACTCGGTTTTCGACCGAGAGAGGAGGATGGCCGTAGTTGGAGGAAAACGGCCCCCTTCCATCTCGCGTTTCGAGCAGGGACAGGCTAAATGCGTCTTCGACGCGATGTCTATATAGTAAAAACGTTAGTACTGAATGTGTGATTGGTACTCAGATAAAACCATACCTTGTGGGGGAATGGGTGAAGCACACCCATTCCCCCTACCCTCCTGTTTTCTCCATTCCTGTTTTGCTTCGTTTTTGTCGTGTCGGTTGCGTGGTAGAGGCGTGTCGGCGGGTTGCTGGGCATGGTATATCCCGAATTGAGATGCACACAACACGACGAGAAGGGATCTACCCTCCTCGTCATATCGGTGGTAGCTGTATTGAACACAAAGGCTCGTTCCAGGGTTGGGCGCATGGAGGTGGGCCAAGGGGGGGTGGGAGCGGTATTTATTAGCTCTAGAATGATGTTTCAGATAAATAAAAACGTACATTTTGGGGGGATGGGCATGAAAGCCCATCCCCGCCCTCATCCCCGGCGTTCCTTCCCTCCCACGGCCATCGTCTTCGTGCCGAAAGAAACTCACGCTGACGCGACAGAGGGGAAACCTCCCCATCGCGTTGGTGGTTGTTGGTAAAGCTGATGGATTGGTAGTATGTGTTAAATATCAATATTTCAAATAAACGTACATTGATCATTGTGCCCATCCCCCAGTCCTCGTCCTCCTGTTCGTGGTATCGCACTGGTGGCTGTAGAACAGTGTCGACGGTTGTCGCGCTGTTGTTTGCGTTACGGGTTACAAAGGGTGATGTTACCGTACCAAACACGGGTGCTTTCACCTGTAGGATAGTGGGTTAGTATAATATAAAGTAAGAAACAAACAAATGCACCGTTTTGGGGGCTGGCAATGGCCATGGCCAACCCTGCCTCGCATCCCACCTGTCTCATTGTGTTGTGATGATGACCTTCGGTCGCAAACACGATGATCGTTTTCCGACCTGGCCCGGACAAGTCCGAAAGGGTCAGAAAACGACCGTCGCAAACACGTGGTCGTGTCTTGGTCGTTTTTCCGACCGGCATCCACGGGATATTACCAATTACCAAATGCAAATAAATATAAAACCCGTTTAAATATTGGAAACCCCAATGTGTTATTGGGGGAATGAAAGGACCTTAAAACACATCAGCAAACTGTCCATTTGGTTTCCTGGTTTTTAGTGTTTTTTTAAGCATTTTCAGAGTTTTCAGAAACTCAAAAACTTGAAAACTCAATTATTTATAGTGAGGTTTTGACAGTTTTCACAGTTTTCATATATAGTAATTGATTGGGTTTTCATGAAATGGTACCTAGGTTTTTGAGTTTTTGAGTTTCCGCATTTTTTGGATTTTAAATGGATTTCTAGAGTTTTGGAAACCCAAAAAACTAAACAGACAGTTTGCTGATGCACTATCTGATGTTGTCAAAGAGCTGGGTGATCCTTCTGACATCTTTTACCAAGTGGCTCTAGTTCCAAAGGACAATAATTTATTTGCAAAACTGCCAGTGGACTATTCATCTGTGAAAGCAGTACTTGTGTTCTTTTCAGTTGTTCCATTTTTGTCCATTTTTTCTAATCTAGTAGGGGCAGGTAAGACTGCTAAGCAGCAATGCCCACCATATTGGAAAAGAAATGAATCATGATAATACAATATGTCCACCAGATAGAAGTGAAGTGAAATGTAAATCTGCAGAAACACTCATCCTCTATTTGACAGATGCCAAAGCCCCTAGTAGACTACTTGTATCCACGGAAAGTGTTCACGATTATATAATTGACACACCAATGTGATCAATCAGTATGATAAATTTTCTATCCATATTTCGAATCTTTTGTATAATCTCTTTGTCCTTTATGATACCCCCTAAAACCAAACAGCATGAACTCTCACCTGCACGCAAGAACAAGTTTATTGGGGCTGTCATTGCCGGAAAAAGAATTGCCAAAGCTGCACGCTTTTTTGACATCAAGGATCCGACTGCTCGGAGCATTTGGAAGAAATACAAAAAAATGGGTTCTGCCAAGAATCTCACATGCTCTGGCCGTCCTGAGAAGCTTTCAGGCCGTGACAAGCGCCTGCTTATTAGAACTGCTCAGAAGGAATGACAGACACCATTTGGAGAGCTGAGAAACAAGTTGGGCCTTCAGGTTGGAGATACAACTGTGCGCACCATCCTTGCTCAAGCTGGCTACCACCAGAGGGTTGCCTGTAAGAAGCCATTCCTTTCTCAACGCCATTGCTCTCTCCGTATCGCATGGGCTTGTCTATATCAACAGTTTTTGTGGAGGAAGGTCATGTGGTCAGATGAGGCATACATCTATGTTGGTGATAAACACGGTCACATTTTCATTACGCGCCGCGCCAATGAGGAATTCATGGAGAGCTGCCTTGTTCCGACCTTCAAGCAGTCATCAATACAAGTTATGGTGTGGGGTTGCATTATGGAGGGTCAGAAAGGGCCCCTGTGCTTGAGTATCCAGGTGGAAGGGGTGGTGGAATGAATACCCAGAGATATTGTGAACAGGTGTTGGAGAGTGTTGTAAAAGGCTTCTTTGAGGAGATGCGAGGTGAGAGGGGCCATATATTCTTTCAACAGGACAACATGTCATGCCACACCAGCAAGCACACGAAATCATGGTTTTCCAAAAATAGCATTCCCCTCCTATTCCATCCCCCAAACTCACCCGACCTCTCCCCCATTGAGCCAGTATGGCATGAGCTCAAGACTCTTGTATGACGTCGACCTCACCCCCCTACAAATATTAATGAACTCAAGATGGCAGTTCTTCAAGCTTGGGAGAAGTTATCAGTGGTAGATATTGACAAGTATATTATGACTATGCCAGAGCGGATTACAGCTGTCCTGGCCAGCCATGGTGGACACACAAGATACTAGTTTATAATTTTTTTCTACATTATATTTCAATATGTATACCTATTTCTGTTTCATGGTCTTTCATTTGCTTTCATTGAAAAATATGATATCTTGTTAAGCAACGCTGTGGTAAAAATAGAATAGTGAACACTTTCCGTGGATACGAGTATATGACTCCAGGAATACTAAAGAAGTCAGAACAACAGATTGTGTTCAGAAAGAACCTCAAAAACCTCCTTGGCTGCCCTCCTAGCATCTGCTGGAAATATTCAGAAACTGAATACAACTGTTGTATTAAAGAAATCAAAACTGTATATAGAAATCCATGTTATGGAAAGGTGGACAGCTCACTGTCTTTTCCAGACCTGTACTACATAGTTGGGTTTCTGTGTGTTTTCTGTAAGCCAGATCTATACCATTTTTCTTAAATTTGTGGCAACTATGGCCTGGACATCCAAACAGTATGCAGCTGCCATCAGATTTTGCAGTATGTTAGATGCATGCAGGGGGCTTGAGTAAAACAAGCTAGCTCGCTGCTATCTGTTTCCTCGGTTCTTATGCTCTCATAGTTTATCGAGTATGTCACGCTAGATTACAGACAGAAACGAAATTATATTGTTTGGTTTATAAGTCCCCCAAGATCTCAATGGGTTCTGTGATGCCTTAACACTAGACTGGAGCTGTCTTCTTGTCTGTCTGTTTATTTAGAAAACTGAATGAGCACGTCCAAATTTCCTTGGACAGATCAAACAATCGGAACGGGCTCAAGACTCAAGCTACGACTATGACTTGTTCTTTCTTTCCTTTGTGAACTCAGCAACTTTAGAACAGTTAGGTCGGAACAACACCCAATTATCACACTTCGCTTTTTTTTAATGTTAGTTCCAAGTTGTTGGCCCCAACACTGAACTAATGTGTGTACTGGCAATAATGCTTGCGGTTTATCCACTCCTCTGCTACCTCATTCAAGACTAAGCAATGATTGCACTATACAAAGCTTTGGTCACTGCTCTGCTTGATGCGCTCGACTGGGTTCTGCTTGTCTGGGTTCCTTCCTTGAAAGCAAGTGGCTTTTATACCTGCTCACACCTGATCCTCATCTAAATCATGCTCACATCTGCATTCTGTTTACTAGCCCACATGCAATACCCACATGGATATCACACCAAGCTCGCTGAGGATTTCTCCATGGCAATTCCTCACTCTTCAGTTTTTGGGTCAGCCGTGATGATACACACACCTTTTGCATTTTTATCTATCAAGCTCAATCATTTCCAATTGAGCTAGTTATATGATTGTTTGTCGGACACTGTAGGGTTATTATCTTAACATATGGTGCCAATTATCCCTCATGGTCTGCTAGCATCATTTGACACCATAGCTTGTATTTTTGTTACAAGCCCTGTGTGCTTGATATTATCATCATGCGACATCACCCTACCTTCCAGTTTTGGCAATGGCACTGATGCACTTGACACATTGCGTCAAACATGCTGATTGGGTTCAGCTCTATCAGTCCGAGATATGCATAATTGATCAGGTGTGCGCCCTAGCTTAGGCTCTTGTCATTAGACGTGCAGCCTAATTTAGATATGCATCCATTTAAGGAAGCTCGGCTTTAATATCATGCTAGCCCTTGCTAGCTCGCTCTAGAACATGTAATAATGCTTCGTCCTTGGTGCTTATTTGAGTTCTAAGGCCTCTACCATACATTATTAGGTATGTATAAGGCTTCATGTTGTTGAGAGTCTGTGCAATATAAACGATTTATCATGGCTACTTTATCTAGCTAGCTGCCATGAACCGAGTCTGCTAAGCTCTGCTGTGGTTTCCTTAGATAACTCTTGGCCTAGCTTCATCAGACTATTGGAACAAGGCTAGAACCGTATGGTTATAATATGCCAGCAAGCTATATTATGCTATATTATTCATAGGCTTATCAACGGCTGGTCCCCTGCCCTTGTCATTTGCCTCCCCCATCATGTTGTGGACATGTTAATTTATTGTTATTGTGTTGTTGTGTCACATAGTCATGGTGGTGGTGTCACAGTGGTGATGGTTGTGTGTTGGCGTGTTTCAGACACTTGATGCGTTGTCAGGAGTGCTGAATAGTGATTGGCAGGGGTATGGCAAACCCTTAGGGTTGGAGGGTAAGGATAGTAAGGGTAGAGGTCAGGGTAGACATCTGGCTACCCTTGAAAAACCCCTACCCTTGACAAGGGTTTCAAGGGCTTGGACTACATATACTAATACACTAAAATAAAGCCTTTTTGATACATGAAAGACCTCCAAAACAGGGACAACAAGGAGAAAATCCCTGCCATCTCTTTCATTCCGCATGGAACCTCCATTTTGAAGTATGAAGAGGGATACCCTTCTTGTCATTTGATGGGACCATTTCACACAGACAGAGTTTTCTGCCATCTCAACTGTTTTGCACAGACAGGAAGCAATCTTCTCTGCCATCTCAACTGTTTTCTCAAAATTTCTGACCTGGTCGGCCACCATTGTCTGTTTGACATCCAAACCCTCCATCACTTGGAAGGGCATATCTGGCCACCACCACTCTCTTTTTAAGATGCCTACCACCAGCTTCTCAACATCTCCATCACTCAAATGTGACAGTACTTTGTATTTTATATAATATATTTTACTTTTACAAAGATTCTTGATGAAAGCCATGGCCTAAGCCTGGGCTTCATATCTCAAAAGCCAAGCCCACACATCACTAATTTCATGTGAATGTTTCCACCAATATTAAATGGACATTGCATGAGTTGTCATATTGTTGTTGTAGTATATCACAGTTGCTGTTTGTGATCACAAGAGGAATGAGTGTGCTTCATCAATTCTTCCAAAAGATGTGTGTTTCTTTCAAAATACTATGGTATACAAAGGTTAATTTTGTTTTTTACTATCTATATTCACAAGAGCACCTGTCTACCCCCTCCAACTTTTGATATAATAAAAAGGGCTGCCCCTTTTTGTTAGTGTCACATTGAAGGCACATTTCAGTGTGACAAGAGGGTCACCACCCTCCTTGCCACATCAAATCTATGAACAGGTCTGTGTACCTGCAGATTGTTGAAAAATCTGTATTTATATTCAATAAGGAATGTTTGATTTGTTATAATTTCTGTATAATAGATGTGTAGGCTGTTATGAGGAAATTTCTGCATCATGGAAGTGTGGACTGTTGTGAGGAAATTTCTGTATAATAAATGTGTGGGCTGTTATGAGGAAATTTCTGTATTATAGATGTGTCAGCTGTTGTAAGGAAATTTCTTTATAAGAAATGTTTGATCTGTTATGAAGAAATTTCTGTATAATAGATGTGTGGGCTGTTATAAGAAAATTTCTTCATAAGGAATGTTTGATCTGTTATGAAGAATTTTCTGTATAATAGATGTGTGGGCTGTTATAAGGAAATTTTTTCATAAGGAATGTTATGAGGAAATTTCTGCATAATAGATATGTGGGCTTTTGTAAAAAGGAAATTTATTTATAAGGAATGTTTGATTTGTTATGAAGAAATTTCTGTATAATAGATGTGTGGGCTTTTAAAGGAAATTTCTTTATAAGGAATGTTTGATCTGTTATGAAGAATTTTCTGCATAATAGATGTGTGGGCTGTTATAAGGAAATTTCTTCATAAGGAATGTTTGATCTGTTATGAGGAAATTTCTGCATAATAGATATGTGGGCTTTTATAAGGAAATTTCTCTATGAGGAATGTTTGATCTGTTATGAAGAAATTTCTGTATAATAGATGTGTGGGCTGTTATAAAGAAATTTCTTCATAAGAGATGTGGACTGTTATGAGGAAATTTCTGCATAATAGATATGTGGGCTTTTATAAGGAAATTTCTTTATAAGGAATGTTTGATCTGTTATGAAGAATTTTCTGCATAATAGATGTGTGGGCTGTTATAAGGAAATTTCTTCATAAGGGATGTGTGGACTGCTATGAGGAAATTTCTGTATAATAGATATGTGGGCTGTTCTCAGGAAATTTCTTCATAAGGAATGTTTGATCTGTTATAAAGAAATCTCTGCATAATAGATATGTGGACTGTAAGGAAATTTCTTCATAGGAGATGTGTGGATTGCTATGAGGAAATTTCTGTATAATGGATATGTCAGGAAATTTCTTCATAAGGAATGTTATAGAGAAATTTCTGCATAACAGGTGTGTGGAGGAAATTTCTTTATAAGGGATGCATGGACCATTATGAGGAAATGTCTGTATAATAGATGTGTGGACTGTTCCAAGGAAATTTCTTCATAAGGAATGTTTGATCTGTTATAAAGAAATTTCTGCATAACAGATATGTGGACTGTTATGATGAAATTTCTGTATAATAGAGGTATAGGTTGTTCTGAGGAAATTTCTTCATAACAAATGTTTGATTTGTTGTAAAGAAATTTCTGCATAATAGATGTGTGGACTGTTGTGAGGAAATTTCTGCACCATCATGATATTGGGGATGCATTGACACCATGCAGAAATTTCCTCATATCATAATTGTTACTCTTATATGAAGAAAAATCTGTATAACTTGTATTGCTGTAAGTAGTACAGAAATTTCCTTATGCTCTGTTAGGTTAGTTATTTGGCCAGTGTCATTTTCCGGTGTGATATCAATGCAATTCCCGGTGTGTTTTGACGTACTCTCACGGTGTGTTACGTGGGATTTTCAGCCTGCCCCTGCCCCCATTATTGATAGCTCTCGCAGAGAATTTTGGCCTCAACGGTCACGAGTACTTTCTATGAGCATACGAATTTGCTCGGATCGAGGCTGAATGGAACATTTAAATGGTAACTTCCGCCTGAAATAAATGCATTGTCAAAATGGTGAATGATAGAAATGGTCCAAAGGAGCATACGTTAAAACACCCCGTGAGTATGTATCTTCGATTTCAATCTCGCGGCCTTCCTCATCCCTGGCCTTTTTAATGTTGAAACAGGCCAGGAAGGAAGCGATCGTGAGCCACAACTTTTTTTTAAAAAAATGTCAGAACGGGCAGAGTCGATAAATATGGAATTAGCTTACCAAGTTACTTCCAACAGCCTTGCCAACACAGATTCTGTTGTTGGGAACATTAGGGTTGCCCTATCAAACATAGCACCATTTACCTTCGACCGAAGCCGTAAGACAATATTCGGCTATCGTCCTTCAGCTTTCCGTTAAAATCGAGGTACCTTTCGGGCATGAACAGGTGTGGTTCAGGGTAGATGCTCTCGTCGTGCGTCATAGCCCATATATTGGCCGTTATGATCGACCCTGGTAAGAAGAAGAAGAAAAGATTCAAGTCCATGAATGCACATGAACAAAGATGAACCACCTTTGGGCAGGAAATATCCTTCATAAGTGTCATCTTCCATCAACGCATGAGGTCCACCAATGTTGGCTGGTGGGGCAAACCGTAATACCTCGTGATAAATGGCGTCAACGTACGGAAGGTGAGGTCTGTCGTTGAAATCTGGAAGTCGATCATTACCGACGACACCGTCCAGCTCTTCTTGAGCTCTTCTTTGGATTTCGGGATTGATGGCCATGACATACAGGAACGTGCCACTCGCAGAGATAATCTAGGATAAAAACGGTAAAGAAGCGCGCTCAAAGGATTCAAATGCGGCCGACCGTATCAGAGGCAGCTGGAGTTGAGGTAAATTTCAAAGGAGTTAATGGCTGTACCATAGAGAACTGTCTTACCACCATAGATAGTCCATGCGACGTTAGTTACAATGGATTCTTCTTCAGATGAAGCTCCAGTGGTCGCTTTCTTCTCGAGGAATTCGGTCACAAGTGATGGTACCGCAGTCCCCTGTAGCTACAAATTGGATATACATTTCAGCCATATAATGCAGAATAGGTGACGCGTTTTTTTTTACCAGGGCTGCTTTGGCATGGTCCATCGGCATACGCTTCGTTTTTTCTGTTACTTCTTGGAATCTTTTTACATCCTTTCTATAGGGAGGAAAATAACGCAAAATGGGAAAGATGTTGACGAGCGTGCCTCCAAAACCAGTTAGGGCAGCCAGTAGTTTTGTGCCCTCTTCAGCCAACTTAATGACCGGGTCATCCAACGACGTCGGTGCATAGCCATACATCATCATCATCGCCGTAGAAATCGAGAGGCTATGATGAGAGTGAATTAGAAATATATATTTGAATTATTATCAGGCTACTCACAGAATACTGTGGTCGAAAACTTGTTCCGGGTCGTGTAACACGCTGTAAAGGAAATTGTGCACACGTTCCAATTGGATTGGATGATATTGTCTGGCAGCATTGGCGTTAAAATTCTGCTGGCAGAGCTTCCGATGTTGTCGCCAAACGTCACCGTATCTCATCAGTCCGACGTTGCATCCCCAACCAGCGCTGCACAACAAAATCGATGAGCAAGTTCAGAATAGTGCTTTGAGAAATAGGCGCACAGGTCGATGATAGGAAGAACAGGACGATCGTTGTAAATTTCAGGTCTTCCCTCAATAAGCTCCTCTGCGATTTTACGACTGTTTATGACAACTACATGCACCCCAAATGCACTGGCATGGAGTATCTCACCTGTTTATTCCAACATTAAATGTTTCTGTACTGTACAAGGAATCAAGAACTTACTCTTGAATTTTTTACTCCACTCAGCGAATACATGAGCGGCATCTTGCGTGGGGAGGTCCAGTGCGTTGCCAATGAAGGGCATTGCTTTGGGACCAGGGGGATAGGGAAGTCGAGCACCCGGAGAAATGCGAATCAACGCATCGTAAACCCAGTTTGTGATGAGGATGATGCCTAAGGCCACGAAAACAGATGTCATCGAGGAGACAGTGGACGGCATTGAAGGCTAGTGTTGCTGCGATCCTCTAGCTAGAAGGCTAACAAACTGCTTTCATCAGTCTTGCGTTAAATGTTTCCACATGTTTTCATCTGTTGCTCAACACAAGAAACACAAAAAAACATCAAAAAAACTAGGAAACACAAAGAAACAGAAGAAACATGGAAACTACAATGCAAGTTTACTGATCGATCGGCTCATCATGATTTGAGTCATTTTTAGCCCATCAAGCTGGATTTTGCTTCTTGATTGCCAATCACACCTAAATGCAAAACGATAGAGAATCTTAGAGAATCCAAAGAATTCGCATGTGTGCGCTTTTGTTTGTATAAACACAATATAAACACCCATTCTGGGTAGCGTTGCTACGGCGCTCCCACTAGCTCCACATTTTCAGGAGGTCCACTGGCGTGAGGAGCAGTGGAGTGCCGCGAGCATTAGTAGTGGGGCACTCTTGGGTCTTTGCCTCTTAGTATAATACATATATTGTACCTTTAGGATACTCTGTTCTTTCGAAGCAAGCCTTCCGCTTGCAAGCGGATACCTAATTTATGTAGCGATATTCCTGCATTGCATCAGAGTGCTGGCCTTTGATGCCAGCATCGTTTTAGCAACCGCAATGCCGTTCCACTTGTGCTCATGATGATTCTGACGGAAAAGACGGTTGCAATAAATATGGTCGAAATTGCGGACATTCGGGCAAACCTTTGCCCTAATGTCAGCATTACTACCCGCCATATCAGTGGGAAAGCAAGCTGTGGAAATCAAAGACAGGTTGTGGTAGCCCAAGAGCTCCGCCAACCTTTCAGTGCAGGTTAATAGCTATGAATCCAATATGAGTTGGGCAAGGAAATGAAATCTGATTTCGTAATTCTGGCCCAGTATTCCATGTACTTATTTCCGAAATGAAGTATTATTGACGGTAGCGAATGCAATTGAGATAACAAACCCATGGGGAAAAAATTGCAGATGTTATTGATCGCCCTCGCCACCAGGAGAGAATTTTGGGTTTGTCAGAAGTTGAAAGGTTCGTATATTACCCTCAACGGTCACGAGTACTCTCTATGAGTACACGCATTTGCTCGGATCGAGGCTGAATGGAACATTTAAATGGTAACTTCCGCCTGGAATTAAAAGCATTGTCAAAATTGTGAAAGGTAGCAGTGGTCCAAAAAGCATACGTTAAAACTTCCGGTGAGTACGTATCTTCGATTTCAATCTCGCGGCCTGTCTCATCCCTGGCTTTTTGGATGTTGAAACAGGCCAGGAAGGAAGCGATCGTGAGCCATACCTTTAAAAATAAATGTCAGAATGGGCAGAGTCGATAAATATGGAAATAGCTGACGAAGTCACTTCCAACAGCCTTGCCAACACAGATTCTGTTGTTGGGAACATTAGGGTTGCCCTATCAAACATAGTGTCGAGCAGCGCCATTTACCTTCGACCAAAGCCGTAAGACAATATTCGGCTATCGTCCTTCACCTTCCCGTTAGAATCGAGGTATCTTTCGGGTATGAACAGGTGTGGTTCAGGGTAGATGCTCT
>Ga0307509_10005286_pt1 | contig 18062 bp, 28 predicted proteins | sample 10_EM_MG_FD_202245 | JGI IMG/M metagenome (GOLD analysis project Ga0307509, IMG submission 202245) | Populus trichocarpa ectomycorrhiza microbial communities from riparian zone in the Pacific Northwest, United States - 10_EM | ecosystem: Host-associated > Plants > Roots > Unclassified | place...
TCAGGAGCGATGCCGAGCTTGGGGTGGAGAATATTTGGGTTATGGAGTGGAAGGGATGCTATGAGATGGATCTCAGGTCAACCACCCCTCGGAAAGAGCTTCTTCTTGCTCTAAATGAAGAAGAAACCGAGCAAGGACAGCTATCTCAGGGACTGAAAGAAAATTCGCAACGAAAGACAAATAGGTTGCTACGAGAAGGACGGCTCAACGGTACGTGGTTGGTTTTTTATGACTGCGACTCCTCTTACATATTCACAGCCCATCGAGTAACAAACGAAACATATAGATGGGTTAGCGATCCTCGTTTCCATCCATCTGGGAACAAAGTCATCGCGACAAAGTGGTACACTTCTAGTCGCTCGCTTGGTGCAGGAGAAGGATGGGAATATGAAGTCCCATCTGTGGGAGATCTACGCCAGGGAACACGACTCATTCAACCTGGCAGTGGAAAGCGGCTCGTCGCTCGCTCACTCCCACTGGGCTGGACGGCAGAAAATTACGGTGACCAACAAATAGGACCGGAACAGCTCCTTTGGAAGGGTAAAGACAGCATTATTTTCTCGAAGAATGTTATCGATGCCAATCAATTCGAATACAGCAAAGGTGCGTCTTGCGCTCGTTGAAATTGCGAGGCCGTAATTCAGTTCGTCTCGTAGATGTTCATAAAGGCATATATGCGATTTTCCAAAGAAACTTTACGAGCGGTTCTACTGAAACCCTCGTCGACTCTTCCCCTGGTGGGGCAAGCCGCCCAGAGCTATCGCGAGATGGCCGTACGCTTGCCTTCGTTCGCCGAGTAAGGGATAAGCAAGCTTTAGTTTTCAGGTGAGAAGAATCCATCGCTAAATATGCCACATCATGAAGTAACCTCGTTCACAAATCCAGAGATTTCGAGACTGGTTCTATTCATAATATCTGGCATGGATTGAGCTACGATCTCACAACCGTCTCTGCGCCCATGGGAACATATCCGTCTTTCGCATTTACACCCAATGATACGGCCATCGTTATTTGGGCTGCTGGACAAATATTTTACGTACCCTTGACTGCCAACTCTCGTGGCGAGAAGGTGGCCTCTTCGAAGTCTCCAGCTCCCATTCGGTTTACAGCTCACGTAGAAAAGCGACTCGCGGAAACACGCAAAGGCGGTGTCAACGTTGTTGGATTTGAAACCCAGGATTCGCAAAAAGTTCGCGCGTTCAAAGAACTCCGCGCGCATGGCGATGGAAAAAAGGTTGTCTTCCAGGCCGCGGGAGTCACTTACTGGCAAGAAGTTGGGAAGAAGACAGCCCAAAAAGTTCCTGTAACGGACCCTGATGCGCCATATTATTCTCCCTCATTCGTTCCAGGAGTCGAAGATACCATCCTCCATGCTCGATGGTCGGATTCGATGTACACCAAATTTGAATTGGCTGACCTTCAAGCCCAAGTGGCGGTTGAGGTTCAGGGCCTCCCGTTCGGCCGTTATTTCTCGCCTGTCATCTGTCGTTGCAATGGCCAAACGAGGACAATTGCCTTCTTAAAAACAAGTGGAAGTTACCTCTCTGGCAACATTTTGGCCACCACTGGTGCAGGGCTCTATCTTGGGGATATCACGCCTAACATCTCTGAGCTGGTCCCTAACATAACCGTTTCCATCACCAACATTCGTTTCGTGCCATCAGAAATCGACGTCGAGGATCAAGTCAACATGCGATTCCTGGAAACTGACAAGAAGCTGCTTGTTCAGCAGTCCAATCGCGCCTTTGTTATAGATTTTTCAGCTGAGCCCAACAAGTTAGGAGAATATCCTCATACCACACTTGCATCAGGAGAGATGTCCACTGAGCTGGTCGTTTCCCCTTCGTTAGTCAAGGAAGGCGAATTCGTGGCCGAGAACATTGCATTTGTTGACTTTTTCCATGTTTACCTTGCTCCCGGAGACCGTGTCAAGGAAGGCGAAACTGTCTGGTCAAGACCAGCTAATGCGACGAAAGGTTTGATTAGATTGAGCTTAGATGGTGGTCATGACGTTACATGGACGGACGATGGAAAGAAATTGTTCTGGTTCTTGGGTTTGTCTTTGCCATTCCCCAAAATTCTGTGACACTTTATTAAATCCAGGGTGTAGGACCGTATTTGCACTCTTTGGAAGTTTCGAGACTTCAGCAATGCTCCTCTGCCATCAAGAAAGATCATTCCACCTTTGGTATCTCATGCGTCAAAACCTTGGTTGAATTCCAAGCAATCGACGTCGAACACACCACAGATATCGCTAGGCTGAAGAAAGACGCAGCAACAGCACATGAGCATAAAAATTGGCAAAATGGCAACGCTGATGTTGTGATCATTTTCAACGCTACCCTTTTGACTATGGAAACTGGTAACGAACAGGCTGATTTAATTCCCGACGGACTATTGGTTGTTCGTGGGGGAGTTATTGACCATGTTGGGCCAATCGGAGGCTTCGTCATGCCAATAGGTGCAACCATTATAGATGCCGCTGGTGGTACGCTCATTGCTCTTCTAATTCAATTTCGCTAGCTTAGCAGGAATTTTAAAGGCTACGTGATTCCTGGCTTCATTGATGTCCATGCTCACTGGGAAGGCTTTTCTGATCGATACCCTGCGAGATCATGGGAAATGGAGACTTTCCTCGCTTACGGAGTTACCACACTACACAAGTACGTCTCCTAAACTTTCAATTAATGTGCTACAACAATGCTTAAACAATCCCAGCCCTAGTGCAGATAATGTTGACGGTGTTGTTGAACGAGACCGCATTGAAAGTGGTCAAATGATCGGTCCTCGTATCTTCACAACTGGCGACATCATTTATGGAGGAGGAGCTCCCGGGATTCACCAAGATATTGTAGACATGGAGGAAGCTGTCTCTGCGTTGACCAGGATCAAGGTGGAAGGCGGGCCGGCCAGCATTTCGTACAAGAATTATAATCTTCCATCGAGGTCAGTGTGGGTTATGAGACGAATAAACCAGTGTTAACGAATAAGTATTTCAGAGCTTCACGACAGAGGCTTCTAAATGTTGCGCAAAATTTTAGTATGCTCTGTGTACCAGAGGGAGGTATGAATTATGACTGGGATCTCACATATATCGTCGATGGTGAAGTGTATTTTCCTTCCTGTGGGTAACCCAACTAATTCTTCGTGCAGGAATGACAACTGTCGAGCACGCATTGCCCATACCAACCCTCTTTGACGACGTGCTAACATTATATGCCTTGAGTGGGACTGGAGCAACACCCACACATATTGTTAATTACGGTGGTGCCTGGGGGGAACAATTCGTATGGGCCGCGGAAGATGTGCCCAATGATCCCAAGTATGAATCTGATGATCCGACCTCATTACTGGCGAATTTTTCTTATTATTTCCCCCCAGGTTGCGTCGTTTAACAAGACACGATATTTTGGAGTCGTTGACGGAATCGACTTCAAGGCCTTTAAATTGTATGTGTCTACTTGGTACTTGTTGTCACCCATTAGCTCATTTTCTGGCTCCAAGCCTTCGCTCTATTCAATACATCTCGTTCAATTGCCGCAATGGTTGAGAAAGGGTTACTCGCTCATATTGGAGCACATGGAGAACCCCCTTTGGGACTGAATTATCACGCCGAAATGGGATTCACTGCAAAGGGAGGACTGAGCAATTATGAAGTACCTCTCATTTTTGCTCCGTTTTATTTTACTTTGATGTTGACTGTTCTGTGCTCCAGGTTATTCGCGCGGCAACTTCCTCTGGGGCTCAGACCCTTGGGATGTTCCCATCGTTGGGCTCCTTGTCGAGAGGAAAACTTGGGGACTTCCTGGTGTACCCACCTGGTGTCGAACTCTTAGATGGAGAAATTAGTGAGAAAACCCGTCAGATCCTTTTTGTGGTAAGAGGGGGTCGGATGTGGGATGCAGAGACCATGGTTGAAGTCTGGCCATTCAAGGGGAAAAAGCAAATCATCCCTGTGATCAACGCAGAGTGAAGTTCATGATATATCATTTGTAATATGAAGAGATCCACCCAATTCAACATTTTTGTGAATCATACATATCCAGATTAGTTGATCTCCGCAACAGTGTCTGTCAAGTGCCGCAACATACATAATGGCAGAAAGCATAACCAACTCCCTTTCCTCAGTTATACCCCTCCTCGACTCGGGCACTTCACTGACGATACCCACTGACGATACCATGCTCCTCACCGTTCGGAATCTCACCAATGAACCCATTGTCGTTCACACACACCCATCGCCTTCCAAATTCAGCGCGGGCTTTCTGGCTGGAACTAAAGCGCCTCACTCTGCGAGCGAATTTCTTTTACAACCTTTGCTGAACTCCAGCACGACTCTTCCTAGAGGCATCCGACGAGAACTAATACTTCAACGCACGCAAAACGGACCGGAACCGTTACAGGCGAACTCTCCCAATACAGTTGAAAAGGGAAACTTGTTGGGTAATGGACGGGATACCCATCTAGAAGGCTTCAAGATTCGGATTTCGATGATGTGTTTAGCGTCGTGGCAGGTGGTGAAAGTGCCTCGGGAATGTCCGTGGAGAGTATATACGATTCGGGTGTGTAACTTTCCTTATCTTCAATCTCAACCACTTCAACACTTATTGGATGGCTATAATCACAGATTTCAAGAGGCCATCGCGGACTCGTTATTCTGAGGCGCCGCAATCTTGCATCGTTCTTATCAGAATTACCTGACCGCCTACCGCTGTCTTCTTTGTCTCTCCCTGGTACGTGCCTTTTCCATCCATTCAAACTCGATTTTATATCTATTATTCAAATTTCAGGGACACATGATACGTACGTATGCAGGTAACCTGCTGAATTTGTCTCTCATAAGGTCTTTTAGAATGGCATTCCACGGATGGCCAATCTCACAGTGCCAATCTTCGTCAACACCACTCGCCTCTCAACTTCTCGGAGGCATCCGTGTGATCGACATCCGCCTTGCGGTAATCCCTCCGCCTAAGCCATCTGCCCCTAATGCGACCCAGAATCAAGAGCTAATTGCCTACCATGGATTATGGCCCCAGAAAACACCATTCACCGCGATTCTGAACGATGTTCACAAGTTCTTGACTTCTCCCACTGGATCGAAAGAGACTATAGTCATGTCAATTAAGCAGGAAGATTTCGCCGTCACCCCAGCACCCCTTTTCTCCCAGTTGGTCCGAGATACTATCGTTCGTGGACCTGGGGGATGGGGTGAAGCAGGCGCACAAAACTCCGGGGTCAATAAGGGGATGTGGTTCCTAGAAAACCGCTTCCCGACACTAGGAGAAGTGAGAGGCAAAGTAGTGTTGCTGAGCCGATTTGGTGGGAACGGTGATGGATGGGACGGCGGTCTGGAAGGCTTAGGAATTCATCCGACCACTTGGCCTGATAGCGACAAGAACGGTTTCGAGTGGGAGTTGAAAGGTACCCGTGTCAGGACACACGATTGGTATATCTACCCTTTCCTTGCAAATGCGGTCGTACTTATTTCCACCTGCAGGTACGGAATCCCGACATTCTTCTCCATTCCAGAGAAATTTCAGCTTGCAGCTACAAACCTCCTCCTTCTCCCACCCGATTCACTCCAACCTGTTCTTCCCATTACATTTTTTTCTGCTGCCTCTATCCCATTCGCATTCCCGCCTACTGTGGCCAAAGGCTTCGGGTGGCCCAAGTGGGGACTTGGAGTGGAAGGCGTCAACAGCAGGCTCGGAGCGTGGCTTCTGGGAAAACTGGGTGAAAGCGCTACTGATGATGCCTCAAAGTTACATGGACCCGACGAGAAGCAAAGAGAGACTGTTGCAGAGGAGCCGAGGATCCGTGGCTGGAGTTTCCTGGATTATTACTCAGAACCCGAAGGCCCGGATCTCATTCCTCTTTTGGTGGAGTGTAATTTCAGAGGCAGGAAGTCAGGCGAGGAAGGCTGGTAGGATTCGGCCTGTAGGATTTATGACCGTGACGAATTTGGTTTTGACCGCGATCTATTCTTATTCAGTATGGGACACCCTTATTTACGCTGCCTGTATGTACTACTGAGGTCCTAAATGTCCTTGGATTAGAGAGGACACGACTTTAGCGATATCTTATTTTATCCTTTATGGACATTTTTGTAGATTATTGTCGATTGGCTAGCACCTTTATAATAATCTTGCTTAGCCGTACTGAATCACAAGATATTGGTATCTCGTTTTATCATCGAGTTTCACATCTATGATCTCACAGTCCCTTTGTTTCTAAACATCATGCCTACTCTCAACCTCATCACCAATGTCAAGGCAAGCTCCTCGATCTTTTCAAATCCGTCTGGCATGTGTTGATTTTGCAGTGAAAGATTCCGGACGCAAAGCCTTTTGCGCTAGAGTTCTCCAAGGTTTGTCACTCTACCTGCAAGATCTGATACATCAAGGCACCTCAAGAGAAATTTGGATATCTAGCTCGGGGCAGAGACGCTCAAGAAACCTGAAACTTATATCTCCGTTATCATCACCTACAATGAAACTCTTACCTTCGGTGGAACTTTCGAGCCAGCCTTCAGTTTGAGGATCGCCAGTTAGATTTTCTCTTTCCGAGGACTCACCTAATTATATGGCTTCCTCCTCTCAGGATAGTCTTGATAACATCAACGAACAAGCAAATGAGGGCTATAGCAAGGTATTCTTCAAGTTTTTTGAAGAGAAGTTGGGAATACCTGGGAATCGTGGATACATCACATTCATTGATCCGGGAAGGGCCAATATGGGGTTCGTCATTCTCATTTCCTTTCAACCTGCACGAAATACTGAAGTACGATAATAGACATGAATCCACCACCTTTGCCACTATCTTCGGCGGGAAGTAAAGGAAGTCCATAAAGAAATCTATAATTATAACTTCTGTTCATCTGCAATTCCCAATACATACTCGTTTTCTGGTTATGAATCTCACCAGGTAGATCAAATCCATTCACTTAACTTCCCAGAGGGGAGTTGAAATTTCAGCCATGAAATTGAAACAGAAGCCACAACCTATTTCGTCATTCCACCGGGTTTTCTGCGAATTTCCGGTTCCAGGGGGAAACGCTGCTCTTCGGAAGGGGTGGAGTACAATCGTTGCCAGATAACTTCCAATGGTTTGGGGGTGCTCCAGGCCAGCTCATCGTTGCGCAGCCATAAACGAACCAAGTGCCTCCTATGCGCAAATCGATAATAAGTAAACACACGTTTGTTCGGCTTGTGGTAGTATGTAAAACTAACGTATGCTGTTCACTATCTTTAAACGCGTCTCTAGCGTGCAATAAACCCAAACTGTTGATATACTGGATATCGCCTTTTTGGAAATTCAATCCCAATGAGTATTTTTCCGCTAGGAAGTGAACTGCATCTAAGGCCTCTGCCTGAGCCTCTGTAATTGGCGGGATATGAGGCGTCCGCTTCTGTTTTCCGTAGCCGGTAAAATTGCGTCGGGAATATTGGATGATAACATGCCCATCTTCGTAGTAAAGCACAGGCCTCGCGGTATAACCAGGATCGCCTCCGAAACTATCCAACGGCCATGACTCAGAGAGGGTATGAATCAAGTCTGGGCGGGTTGCTGCCAATTCGTTGTATACTCGCGCACCGCTGCTGATCCTCGACGTGCCGCCCTCTTGTGCAATTTCGAGCGCCATCAAGGCGATAAGGTCCCCGATGTCTGTGTGGAAGACTTGTTTGTCGGTGGTGTAGGCTGAGTTTCCAATGCCACCCTTCTCATGGGCATGGGAGATTGTGAGGTCTTTTATGTGTGCGAGGACGGCGCCTGTTCCATCTTGCTTACCGCGCGCCGAACCGACATGGGTTGATATACCTGGGAGAAATGCAAATCATTGAATCGGCAGAAATTTTCCAGTGTACGGCCATTACCTGCGAAAATGATAGCCAGTTCTTGCCGGGAGTAATCATCGATAGGGATCGTTCGCAAGACAAAGAACCCTCGGCCAGAGTATAACTCTTGTGCGAATTCTCTGAGCTTTATGCCAAGGGTGGGAAGCGGGAAATTGTCCCTTGCCACAAATCCCAAAGCAAGACCAGTGCCTAGAAGGTGCGCGTCAGTAACACCACTGTTAGGTCTCCAAAGGGCACACACTTCTGAAGTGCTGTAATGCACCACTGATTTCATTCAGCTCCATCTCACTAAGGCAGTAGACCCACTGGTCCTCGCTGACCCAGTCATTTCCCTCCCATACGATGGGTCCGTTCACCTGTTCAGGAAAGCCAGAAGGAAGAGGCGTTTTCGGAAGATCAGGGTTCTCTACTAGTCGGCGGCATGTGCGTTGGAGGTACTTTTCGAGATTGGGGTGGTATTCGATATCTGGCTGCTTTGGTGTGTCCTCAAGAGAGGTGGAGGTTGCTGCATTCACAGTGGTCTTCATTGTGATAGAGATGGATTATCCCCGACTCTCTTACTTATATAAGTAAGAGGGTAAGATTCCGGATACAAAGCCTTTTGCGCTAGAGTTCTCCAAGGTTTGTCGCTCTACCTTTATGTAAGATCTGTTACATCAAGGCACCTCAAGAGGAAATTGGATATTTAGCTCAGGGGACTCTCAAGAAATCTGAAGCTTATACCCCACTTACCATCACCTACAATGAAACTCTTACCTTCGGTGGAACTTTCGGGCCTGCCTTCAGGTTGAGGATCATCAGTTAGATTTTCTCCTTTCGAGTACTCATCTAATTTATATCGCTTCCTCCTCTCAGGATGGTCTTAATAACATGGAAAATGAGGGCTATAGCACGGTGTTCTTCAAGTTTTTTGAAGAGAAATTGGGAATACCTGGGAATCGTGGATACATCGCGTTCATTTATCGGGAAGGGCCAATGTGGGGTTTGTCGTTATCAATTCCTTTCAACCTGCAAGAATTATACTGATCTCTGGCAGGGAAGTAAAAAAAAGTCCATAAAGAAATCTTTCTGTTTATCCGCAATTCCCAATACATACTAGATATTTTTCTGGTTATGAATCCCTACCAGATAGATCAAATGTATTCAGTTAACTTCCCAGAAGGGAGTTGAAATTGAAACAGAAGCCACAACCTATTTCGTCATTCCACCAGGTTTTCTGCGAATTTCCGGTTCAAGGGGGAAATGCTGCTCTTCTGGAGGGACTGAGTACAATCGTTGCCAGATAGCTTGCAGTGGTTTGGGGGTACTCCAGGCCAGCTCATCATCGCGCAGCCATAAACGAATCAGGTGCCTTCTATGCGCAAATCAAAAATGAGTAAACACCTTTGTTCGGCTTGTGGTAGAACTAACGTATGGTGTTCGCTATCTTTAAACGGGTCTCTAGCGTGCAATAAACCCAAACTGTTGATATACTGGATATCGCCTTTTTGGAAATTCAATCCCAAGGAGTATTTTTCCGCTAGGAAGTGAACTGCGTCTAAGGCCTCTGCCTGAGCCTCTGTAATTGGTGGGATATGAGGCATCCGCTTCTGTTCTCCATAGCCTGTAAAATTGCGTCGGGAATATTGGATGATGACATGCCCATCTTCGTAGTAAAGCACAGGCCTCATGGTATAACCAGGATCGCCCCAGAAATTATTCCATGGCCAGGACTCAGAGAGGGTATGAATCAAGTCTGGGCGGGTTGCTGCCAATTCGTTGTATACTCGCGCACCACTGCTGATCCTCGATGTGCCGCCCTCTTGTGCAATTTCGAGTGCCATCAGGGCGATAAGGTCCCCGACGTCTGTGTGGAAGACTTGTTTGTCGGCGGTGTAGCCTGAAATTCCAAGGCCACCCTTCTCATGGGCATGGGAGATTGTGAGGTCTTTTATGTGTGCGAGGACGGCGCCTGTTCCATCTTGCTTACCGCGCGCCGAACCGATATGGCTTGATATACCTGAGAGATGTAAGTCATTGGATCAGCAGAAGATTACAGAGAAATTTTCAGTGTGCGGCTTACCTGCGAAAATGATAGCCAGTTCTTCCCGGGAGTAATCATCGATAGGAATCGTTCGCAAGACAAAGAACCCTCGGCCAGAGTATAACTCTTGTGCAAATTCTCTGAGCTTTACGCCGAGGGTGGGAAGCGGGAAATTGTCCCTTGCCACAAATCCCAAAGCAAGACCAGTGCCTAGAAGGTGCGCGTCAGTAACGCCATTGTTAGGTCTCCAAAGGGCACACACTTCTGAAGTGTTGTAATGCACCACCGATTTCCTTCAGCTCCATCTCACTAAGGCGGTAGACCCACTGGCCCTCGCTGACCCAGTCATTTCCCTCCCATACGATGGGTCCGCTCACCTGTTCAGGAAAGCCAGAAGGAAGGGGCGTTTTCGGAAGACCAGGGTTCTCTACTAGTCGGCGGCATGTGCGTCGGAGGTACTTTTCGAGATTGGGGTGATATTCGATATCTGGCTGCTTTGGTGTGTCCTCAAGAGAGGTGAAGGTTGCTGCGTTCATCTTCATGATAGTAAGGGATTATCGATTATCCCCGATTCTCTCACGTAAGTTTCAGTATGAGAAAATGTACCCTGTACTTGACCATTTCCTGGAAATATCCACTCGAAACTTGATATTACCATGTAAAATATTTCTGCCGATTTTTGTAGACAAATTTCTTCTTCGCTCATTATGAATTTTGTTCAAGGCTGCTGTCTTCGCCGCTTGTGCGACCCGCGCTGAAGATGTTGTACAATTGTGTGAGGAGAGAATGGGCTGCTCGTCGTCAATCGCAGTAGAAAGTCAACTCCTTAGCTAAGCTGCTTAAGCATTGCGGGAAGAACCCTCGAAGTAACTATTTTCGCGCCTTGGTCCGCACTGACACTCTTAGTTGGCTAATACAACCATTTCATTCGAACCAGGGCCCGAAAATATAAATACAACTGTGATATATACATATGTAAAAGACTTTGCGACTGGTATATGGTAGTGGTGGTATATGGTAATTCTATGTCTGTAAGAAGAATTTAGGCGGAACCACCCAATTCAAGAAAAATAGACCGTCAAAGCATATCCATCATTTCCTGTTCTGGCTCTTCAAAAACAGTCGCGGATGGTCCCTCGTCGACGATTTTTTTGCCCTTTACGTCCTTGTTACCTGCTTTATGTCCTGACTTCACGGAGGTCTTAGTGACACTCTTGCCCGCCGAGTATTTCCGTATAGAGCCGCGGTCTCCTTCGAATTCGCCATCCCCAATCTTAAAGACAACGCGAAGAACGGACTTTCCCCTTGTCTGATAAGTGATATCCTCGTCTTCGTCGTCAGGAATGACTTCATCTTGAACTTCGACAGTACCAGTAGTGACATCAGAATGGATCTCATCTTTTGCGAACGGTAAAATGGGTGGAAGGGCTGCAACCAGTTGCAAGAGAAGAGGAACAGCGGCACCCATGGCACTCAAATGTAAGGTTTTGTAACTTCAACTGGAAATGAGCCATATGAATGGGAAGGGGACAAAAAGAACGGACCCGTCTTTGAGAATTACATTTTTACATCGGCGCATGTATGTTCCCAATGAGGTTTTACGAGTCAAACATATCATGTTCTTGCCTTCTCTATGGCTTGATCGCGGCCCCGTGTCAGACACAGATGTGGGGACCACTGGAAACGGTCTTGGGGGATCGAGCTTGTTGATTCGCTTCCGAGGCTGTTGAACTCCAGATCCAGTGGCATCCTGCTTTTTTTTCTTCCCTTTGTTGTTGCCCACAGCTTTTCTTGCCCCGGACACGGGAGGCTCAGAGCTGCCGCCTTCATCGTTGGCCTGTGGTTTGCCTGCCTGTGAGACTTGAGTCAGAATGCTCGGCTCTGCTGGGGCCATTTTGTGGCGCTTCGAAGAGTCATCCAACTCATTTGAGTCGATTTTACGCTTTTTGTTTGCATTCATGATTCATAATGGTGTGTGGAATGGACGGAGCGGATGCAAGTGAGATGATACAAGCGCAAACAGTGAAAAATAAAAGCCTCGTTTCGAGCACACTCAAGTCTCATTTGACTTTCCAACTTCGTCCTTGTCGGCTGTGTATTCCTTGTTCCCCTAGGAAGCGCATACGTCGTCGCCCAGCATGAGTCAAGACTTAGCGGAGCAAAATATTCAGATGTGGAAGGTCAAGAAGCTCATCAAGAGCCTTGATTCTGCCAGAGGGTATCTTCCCAACCCCTTCTGGAGGAACATCCCTCATCTGATAATGGAAATTTTTGCAGAGCTGGAACATCCATGATTAGTCTCATCATACCGCCAAAGGTGCTCCTCGATCGATCGATTTCTCATTCTCTATTCCTAACATATATTTGCAGGATCAAATTTCCAGAGCATCTGGAATGTTGACACAGGAGTATGGCACTGCCTCCAATATTAAATCTCGAGTCAATCGTCTATCAGTGCTTGCTGCGATTACTAGTACCCAACAACGTCTAAAGCTCTACAATCGTGTACCTCCAAATGGTCTCGTCCTTTTCGTTGGTACAATTTTAACGGATGAGGGCAAAGAGAAAAAAGTGTCTTTTGATTTTGAACCGCACAAGCCCATCAACACGTATGTTTAACCTCTCATGTATGCATAAAGTTTAATTCTGACATTAAAATAGGTCACTCTACCTCTGCGACAACAAATTCCACACTGAAGCTCTTTCGGAGCTTTTGGAATCGGACTCTCGCTTCGGCTTTATCGTCATGGATGGTAACGGAACGCTTTTTGGTATTCTCGCCGGTAACACACGTGAGGTCATCCACAAGTTCACTGTCGATCTACCAAAGAAGCACGGTCGTGGTGGACAGTCTGCCTTGCGTTTCTCTCGTCTTCGTGACGAAAAGCGGCACAATTACGTTCGAAAAGTCGCCGAACACGCTGTTCAACACTTCATCACCAACGACAAGGTCAATGTCACGGGTTTGGTCCTTGCGGGAAGCGCCGATTTCAAAACTGAACTAAGTCAGAGTGACATGTTTGACCAGAGGCTTGTTGCAAAGATTATCAAGGTCGTTGATGTCAGCTACGGTGGCGAAAATGGTTTCAATCAGGTCAACGATAATGTTTTTTTTTTTTTTTTTTGAAAACCCAACTCAAACATGAACTCGAATTTTCCTCTGGTTAGGCCATCGAACTTGCGGCAGAGTCCCTTGCCAATGTCAAATTTGTCCAGGAAAAGCGACTCATCCAAAAATATTTCGACGAGATCAGCCAGGATACAGGCAGGTACTGCTTCGGAATAGACGACACTCTCAAGGCTCTGGAACTCGGTGCCGTCGAGACTTTGATTGTATGGGAGAATTTGGATATTACGCGATATGTGCTTCGAAACGCTGCTGGAGGTAACATTTCTCTTTTTTATGTTATACTGCATTTCTTTCTTACAAGATATTTCTTTCCTTCCAGAGGAGATCGTTATTCACAGCAGCAAAGAGCAGGAAAAGGACCGAGAAAAATTTACGGATAAATCCACTGGCCTCGAAATGGAACAGGCTCTGGAGCCACAGTCTCTCCTTGAATGGTTTGCCGAGAAGTACAAGGATTTCGGCGCCAACCTTGAATTTGTGACCAATCGCTCTCAAGAAGGCGCTCAATTCGTCAAAGGTTTCGGTGGTATCGGTGGGCTGCTGCGTTATAAGGTTGACTTCCAGGTCCTCACTTCAATCGACGAGGATGAGGATGAATTTTTCTCGGATGACGACGGTGGCATCTGACGTTTCTGCTGGCTCTTCGGAGCCCCGTCCGATAAGGGTACGCCGGGCGGGGCAGGTGTTCGCGGGGGTGGTCGTGAGGTGGTGGAGTCTCAGGTCGGTATTGAGGATAATGTAAACATCGATGGTGAAGAACATGGTGTGTGTTTCCCAAAGTGTTGCTCTCACAAGGATGGGCAAACTTGTCCAAAAAATGTTGAAGATGATCAAATATCTTCCATTTACATGCCTCCGCATGGTGTTTTATGCTCTCCAGAATTGTTGCTAGGTATGTCTTCTTAGATCTTTCCGTGGCATCGCATGCTTACATCTCCTTAGCGAACAACTAGATATTTGTACAGTTGTGATTGTATGGACGTTGGGGGGGGTGAACGACATGCTTTGTCGATGCCTGCCTATTTGTCCTTTGTATATTGCGTTTAAATGTTTTGAAAATCATTTTCTTGTTCCCCACATCGTCAGGACGTTATATTCTTTGAAAATTTTTGGCATGGCGGGCACGCGTTCGATTTAACACTGGAGCAGCTGTCTGCCCTTAAGGTAAGTCAGCCTCATTGTACCTTACCAACTTTTTTTTCACGATAATCGATGGATTCAGGATTATATCCCACTTGAACCATCTCATTGTTTAGGCGGAACATGCAGTCCTTTTTATTGAATGAACCCTAGGCCCTGGTCTTCATGACAGGTCGTTCTTTGAGCGGCGAATTCATGGTCAAGGGTATGTTAAATGGGATAGACTCTACTTCCTCCTTTTATTTTACGCGCCTCATGTAGGTGCAGAATTTGTGCGTGCTTAGATTTTACGTGTCTGCTGGCTATTCAGATCTGACCTATTAATTCCGTCAAGGTCTGCTAAACCTACAAACCCACCCACGTGATTCTGCAATTTGGACACCCTTGGGAAGATTGAAGGTATAATTAATGGCACAGGTTTTCACTTACATTCCTAACTAAAGATCGATACAATGGAACAAAATGCCATTCCTATCTCCCCCCGCAACCGAGTTCCGGCCCGTAGCTTCGTGCAAGTGGCGAAAAGTCCTCCACAGCGACCTTTTCTCTTTGGAGCACAATTCCCCTATTCCCCTCATCATTACATCATCGGGATCGATATGACGGAGACCCGCTCGGTGATCCAAAACGTACGCCAAGCAGCCAAGCAAAGGCCAAAGTTTCCATTCTATACAATTCTCTCCTTGGGCACAGCTATATTCTAAAGACATTCTAACGGTGTCCAAGGTCCCACTTGTGGCCAGAGAGCAAGTAACGACCTGCCATCAAAACATTCGACGTGGAATGAGGGGTTTTTGCGCTTCGTCAAGATAATATCACGCGAACCCAGTTAGTTCTTCATTCTATTACACACCCCGCATGGCGTGTAACCAGAGATTTAGACACTAGGTCTTTTTTTTTTCACTGTGGATATGTTTATCCATCCGTCTGCAAAAATGCCAGTAGATCCAGGCCTTCCGGCCTTGTGAGGACAAACATCGCACAGGGACAATTCATCTCGGTACTTTTTGTTTCCGTGCTTCCTGTCATTTTTCTACAAAGTACTTTTGTGTGTTTTGTTTTCGCTTGTGGTCTTCTGAGCTACGGACTTGGCGGTCTTTTCATGGCCAACTTCGCCAACTCTCATCCATCCTTATCAAGTACTTTGTTGCGGCCCAAGCCATATCTTACCAAACCGAGTACGTATCTACTCCTTGTTTTGTCGTGGTGTTGTCCACGCCTATGACATATGTTGACAAGGAGTGGTGATGTCAAGAACTCCATGGGCCAGACCCCACCCTTCCTGCCGAGCTTAGCGCATATCAGTGGCTTCACAAGTCAGTTTATTTTATTTTATTTACTTCTTCACCTCATATCCTTGGTGTTCCAAATTTACTATGCTTCGTGGGAGCGCGAGGGGGCTTCGAGGCGTACAAGAAGATCCGGAATGATCTCTGCATGTCAAAGCCACCTCTACTCTGGCCTGGTCTGAATCAAATCTCGTGACAAGTTAAAGTAGTCCTGGCCGATAAGAATATTTACTGCCTTCTACATATGTGTATCCATGATATCAGTAAATAGGATGTGATAGTATGTAACCACCATTTTAGAAGATGGTTTGAATGGAACTGGTGACCTTTCAAAGGGCCAGCACAACTTCTTCGAAGATGGCCTTTTAAGCCAACTCCAAACCGAATACATATCTTGCTGTCATGGGTCGCAATTCATCCAGAAATTTCAGAAGCAAGAGGGTCAGATGTGCCCAGCGGTTGAATGTTTTTTCCCGAATTCATAAGACACCAGACAAAGTCGTCGTTTTCTAAATGAAGGCTGATAAATTGAGATCAACTTCCGCGTTTATATTGTACAACTCTATCCGTTGAATATGTATATACAAGGTTCTCATGTGAGTGTGACAAGTTCTAAGGAATTTTGCAGAACAATCAATAAAAAGATTCTTTTTTTTTTTGACTTTACGAAGAAAACGCACCTTCTCCAGATGTAGGATGAATCGCAACCGTATCATCTAAATCCTGTTTGCGTGCTATAAAGAAAAGAAGAAGAAAATCAGCCAAAAAGAACATCATCGCACTAAAACCCCCCGGACACGAATAGAAAAAAAGACTTACCGCCCATCTTCACTGCAACCGCAAAGCCCTGCATGACCTCATCGCTACCCATGCCGATGATATGCACGCCAACAACGCGTTCCTCAGGCCCAGCACAGATAAGTTTATACACAGTTGGTTCTTTGTGTTCTTCTTCCACCATCGAAAAGTATAGGGCGCGGAAGCTTGATTTGTCTGGATTGAAATCGTGTTACAAGAGAAAGTAGCATTGGATTCTAAACGTACAGATTTTAATGTTCTCATCGCCGAATTTTTTCCTCGCTTGAGGTTCGGTCAAACCAACAGTTCCAATAGGAGGGTGCCTAGAGGGAAACGTTGTTTAAGATTGATTTAACAATGACCACCTGAAAACTCACGAAAAAACAACAGTCGGAATGTCCTCATAGCTAAGCTTATCATTTTTAAACTTGTCAGGTCCAAACAGACGATTCGACAGCCGCCTCCCAGCAGCGATCGCCACAGGCGTCAACAAGTACTTGCCCTGGACATCACCAATGGCTGAAATCCCAGGCACGTTCGAATTCTGGTACTCATCCACCACCACATCGCGCTTATGATCCAACTCGACGCCGATCGCCTCGAGCCCTAGACCTTCCGTGTTCGCATGGCGGCCAATCGCCCAAAGGACGACATCCACCTCGACCTTCTCCCCACGGTCTGTATGCACGGTCAACGGGCCCCCACGCTCGCCCTCCAAGCGCGTGACGTGCGTCTGCTTATGCAAATGGACTCCCGTCTTCTCCATCCACGGGGTCAGCGTCTCCTGCAACATCGGATCGAACGTACGAAGCACAGTATCGCCCCGAATGAGGAGATGTGTCTCCGTGCCAAGGGTATGGAAAATCCCCGCAAGTTCAACGGCGATATATCCAGCGCCGATAACCGCCACCCTCTTGGGTTGCTCCTCGAGGTCGAAGAACCCATCCGAGTCGATGCCGAGCGACGCTCCTGGGACTTCTGTCTCCGAGGGGATGGTCGGCCGACCGCCGACGGCGACGGATATGTTATCGCCCTTTAAAATATACGTGCCCTGCCCATCTGCACGGGTGACCTCGATTTCAGTCGGCGAGATGAAGCGCGCGCGCCCGTGGTGGTACTCGACGCCCTCGCGGTTAAAGTTTTTCTCGTAGATCGAGTTGAGGTAGCGAATGTATGCGTCTCGCTGGGGTTTGAACGATTTCCAGTCGAATTTCGCGTTCTGGACACCCCCGTCAATTTTGTACCCTTTTGTGTGGTGCTTGATCTTGTCTTGAAGATCTGCAACGTGCCACATTATCTAAAAAGAAGAAGGATAGTTTAGATCATTTCCATGTGGATATAATATGCGCTTGGGGAAGTCACCTTCTTGGGTACACAACCTGCATACACGAGGATATCATTAGCACATTGCTTCTAGGCCCACCGCCAAAACCGATGGAAAAAAAAAAAAAGAGAACGTACCAACATTAACGCAAGTTCCTCCAAGATGAGCCGTCATTTCTACCACGGCAACTTTCTTGCCGTACTTCGCCGCCCGTCTCTTAAATTCCAAATCAGCATTCTCCAACTCCAAATGCTTATACGTTCAGTAAGAAAGAGTGAACTCACAGCGGTACCAGATCCACCACTCCCACCACCTAAAACAATGTAATCATACTTCTCCACCGTAGGTTCATTAAAGATCGGAGGCATAACGGTATCCGTCGTACTACTAAATGCTCTGTAAACCTGCGCCCAAAGAATATTTCAAGGTAAGCAAGACAATCCAAGAAGGGTGACCAGGAGTCAAAAACCGGCATAGGCAAAAACTTGATGAACACACCTGT
>Ga0307509_10005287_pt1 | contig 18062 bp, 22 predicted proteins | sample 10_EM_MG_FD_202245 | JGI IMG/M metagenome (GOLD analysis project Ga0307509, IMG submission 202245) | Populus trichocarpa ectomycorrhiza microbial communities from riparian zone in the Pacific Northwest, United States - 10_EM | ecosystem: Host-associated > Plants > Roots > Unclassified | place...
TGACGATTAGATCGTCGGCGTTGTAGGGCTCGCGAATATGGAGTATTGGACTGATGTCCTTTGGTGGGAACCCTGAGAGACAGGGGTTCCTCATCTCTGCGCGCAATGAGCAGCGCAAAAACTAGCAGCCGCGAAGGGCGCTGAGTAAGAAGTTAGAGCACCCAGAGCGCAGCCATAAAGGCGCAGCAAAGGGGTGGGTTTAACCTGGGCTCATAACCTGTTGAGCAGGCGCGTGGTATATTCTATACTACACAGGATACTCTACTTCTTACCTATAGGAGAGAGGGGAGTTTGCTGGTGATGGAAGAGAAGGGAGAAGCGGATGATCATATTTGCATGATGGACATAGGTATATATACATAATTGCATAGTGCGCACAGACCATGCTGTGTCGTGCGCACAGACCATGTTTGGTCATGCTTGGCAGCCTAAGGCCGCCCTACCATCACAGTGCTCTGATGGGAGCAACCGGATCATCGGGTGCAGCTACTAGAGCGCTCTCCGGTCGGATCATCTTCGGGTGCTACTATTAGCGCACACCGGCATCGGATCAGCGGTAAACACGCTCCGGTATCGTCTGGTGACTCACTGTGCCGGGTCCGTCGAACCGGGCGCTTCGCGCCCGTTCAACATTGCGCTCTCTCAATACCTCTGGGAGGTCAACCACTCGGTTTCGTCAGTGGTGATTGGGGTCACGAGTTTTGGGTTCCTCTTTTACATGCTCATCATGATGGCATCCATACTCTCTTTCGATTGCCCGTTCCAAACGCCAGTCTCTCTCCTGATCCGTTTTATGATCAACTGGGCCCTCCCGTACTGGGGAAACCTCCGATGGACCTTAGGACCAACGGGCCGACCTCCACAATCTGGACTGCTAGGGGCACTGCGTTATTTACCACTGCCGATCAGCGCCATCGGCGGGGGAAACGAGTTGCAACCCAGCATCATCCCCCTCGCTCGGATAACGCCAGGCGCGATCCAGCTTCCTTGTTCGGTTACTCCCCTCTTCGTTCAGAGAATGGAAGGCGAAGGAGACAGGCTCGACGCCAGGTGTATCAATCGCATGTTCGTGATGTCGACCGATGTCGATGTTGTCACCCTGATCATGGATTTCATCCCGGAAATAATTTGGCACGGCGGGATCAAGAACGTCCCGCTCGAACGCATCTACGACATCCTCATGGACTGTTTCGATTTCTCGGGGCTGAGCCCGGTCATGATTCACAAGTTGCGAGATGTCGTGTACCTCAGCGCGAGGGCCTTCGCTCAGATCGGACTCCAGCGGCGTTGCGTCACCCAATATGATGAACACGAGCAAGACAGTTGGAAGGCCCTATGCACGAAACACCCCCTTCTGTCACTCGTCGACTACAGCCCCGACTCTGACCTCGAGACGGCCCTGTTTGTGGTTGACATGACGCTCGGGTACGGCAACGGGTTTCCCTGGGCGAAAACGCAGATGACGCCACCCCACTGGGCATGGATGTCGCACGTGTTCCTTTACCGCGCCTGGCACGAAGGGCAAGTATCGGAGGTTGTGATGGATTTCGTAGAACACTCGATGTCCATCCGACCCAGTGACGTCGTTGTCACGGACTGCCTCTTCACTATCGGGTCGATGGTTGGCATTCCCCTCCACGTCAGTGACACCACCGTGAGAGACAAAAGGTGGGGCTCGTATCTCATTCTGAATTTCGATCACTGACCCTCCCACCCAGTCGCGAGAAGAACCCCACCATTAGTAAGATCTTCCGAACCCTTTCAGCGGTCTTCTCCTCCAGATCTGTGCGGGCGCCCTCGGCCCTTCACGCTCTTCGGCTTGTCACGCGACTTGCGGTTGTGGATGTTTCCGACGCCAGTTACGAGCTGTTTAAAATCATCATGGCTCACGACAACCTAACGGACCAGGACTGGGAGGCCGCCCGCCTCGCTCTTCACGGGACATTCCAGGGCATCGACCTGGTCCCATCAAGGATGGGAGAACTGGGTGAAATCCTCAAGTTCCTCGCTCATCACCTTTGCCTCCAAGGGGAGGGAGAAGACCACAGGACCTCCATCGGCTTCTCCTTGAAGGGAATTGTCCTTAGGTCGGAAAACTATCGGGCAGGCCCTCTTACAGTCGAATGGGTAGGGAACCTCAACCGCACCAACCCATCCTTCGTGAATGGGGTCCGTTCGATAATGCGTCCTGGCATCTCCTTCGCGCTCCGGCTATACGCCACCGGCCTGATAGCTCTCACATCCGACCAATGGTTTGATTCTCCAGTACCTGTCATGAAGCCAGAAGATATGTCTGAATTCTGTGAGCACCTCGCCGTGTTCGTGGTTAACGATCACTTTCACAAGGAATTCGTTCAGAGGTGTAGCGTTATCATACTCCTTGGAATGCTCCGCTCGCCAGAGTGGAGGAAGTATATAGTCACCAGGTTTTGGAGGATGCTTGCCTACTGCACTCTAGTGGACGAGGAGTGGGAGTCATTCACATGGTGTTTGCGGAACGCCATGGAGATATTGGAGTTTACGAGAGGTTTACCTGAAGGGGAAGGGTTGAAGTGGTGGTATGGCATGCTTTGGTTCCACCACGACAAGCTGGGTGCCAAGGTTCGGGATGAGGTGGAGAGGATTGCGAAAGATATGTCGGCGGGTGACGGACTCTCAGACCTCAACCTGTACCTCAACCTTATCGGACAAGAGGTCGCGAAGATACGACAGGAGGTAGACGAGGTCCATAAAGCGGCCAGACAGGACATGCCTGGCGTGGAGCATAGTGCGCGGCTGAGGCTGGTTGCTCTGGAAGGGAACTACAACAAGTTGGCTCGGATAACAGGTGGGCGCCTGTAATGCATCCCGTAACCCCTGCGTGTTTGTACTACACACCATGCAACCCCTTCCCCCCTTTCATTGTTGTATGTAGTCTCCCAAAGTGTTAACGTTGATTACTGAATCCCTGCATATGGGTGGGTTGCACCACTACGCGAAACTCGTTCAGCAACAGAGGTGCGCTACAAATATTTATCAAACCCGCACTCCTATGTGGCCCCGTTGAAAAATGGATACTCGTGTTCAGAGGCACCCGGTTAGTTGGGGGAATCGACGGGTGACCGGATGTTTGGGTGTATGCGCGCCCCCGAGGCGCCCACCAACGTTCAACGTTAACTCCCACTTTCCCTTGTGACTAGCTTCGTTCCCATATACCCGATTTGGATGACGCAAGGGGTGGGTCAGTTGGAAAAAGAGACGTGAGTAGTAGTTTGAGCCATGATTGCATGATCCCTCACGGAGCCACGAAAGACTGGAAGCGGTTGTCCGTGATGCCTTGAAGTCCGTGCTGGGGGTCACTGGGCCCGGGGCTAGCCCCAGAGTGGAGTTCTACAACAAATTCCAACGAGAAATGGAAGAACACGATCGGGACTTCGAGAGGAAATATGAGGAGGGTCTGAACACCACGCTTATTTTCGTGAGTGTCGATTCTCTGCCGTGACCTCGGCGTTCATCGTCGACGTGCAGTCGGACCTCAAGCCAGATTACGAGGAAATGAACAATGCTTTGCTCGAGATGCTCCTCAACGCCACCACCGGGAACCTCCCCGCCGGTTCCGCTGCCCCTGTGCCCCGATGGCCCGGTCCCATCCTGTTATTGTCCAGGCCCAATGTATCCTCTATGCGACACTGTGTGCTACTCTCCTAGCATCGCTCGACGCTAGGTGCATCAGTCGTATGTTCGTGATGTCGACCGATGTCGACGTTGTCACCTCGATTATGGATTTCATACCGGAGATTATTTGGCACGGGGGCATTAAGAAGGTCCCACTCGAACGAATCTACGACGTCCTTATGGACTGCTTCGATCATTCGGGGTCGACCCCGGTCATCATTCCCAGGTTGCGAGATGTGGCATACCTCAGCGCAAGGGCTTTCGCTCACATCGGACTCCAGCGACGCTGTATCACCCAACACGAAGAGCACAAGCAGGAAAGTTGGAAGGCCCTATGTGCGAACCATCCTCTTTTGTCGCCCGCGGGCTACGACACCGACCCTGACCTCAAGGCCGCTTTGTTTATGGTCGACATGACACTTGGGTATGATAACAAGTTTCCCTGGGGGGAAACCCGGATGACACCACCCCTCCGGGGATGGATATCCCACGTGTTTCTTTACCGCACCTGGCACGAGGGTCAATTGTCGGAAGTCGTGATGGATTTCGTCGAAGACTCGCTGTCCCTCGAACTGCCCAGCGACATCGTCATCACGGACTGCCTCTTCACCATCGGATTGACGATTGGCGTTCCGTTTCACGTTAACGACATCACCGTGCGGGATGAAAGGTTGGGGTCAGACTTTCTTCCGATCTCTATTCACTGACCCCTCCCGTCCAGCCGTGAGAAGGACCCCATCCTCAGGAAAGTCTTCAGAGCACTTTCAGCGATCTTCTCCTCCAGTTCTATACAAACGCCGTCTGCCCTTCGTGCGCTCCAACTCGTAACCCGGCTTGCCGTCATGGACGTATCCGTTGCCAGTTACGAGTCGTTCACAGCGATCATGGCTTCCGACGATTTGACGGACCAGCACTGGGAAGCGGCCCGCCTCGCCGTTTGTGGGGCATTCCGAGAAGCCGCCGAGGTGACACAATCAACGCTGGGAAATCTCAAAGGAGTCCTCAGGTTCCTCGATTATCACCTTGGACTCCAAGGGGCAGGACAGGATCACGGGTCTGCCGTCGGTTCCGCCATGGATGCAGTCATCGTCAAGTCGGACAAATTCCAGGCAGACCCTCTGACAGTCGAGTACATCAAGGGTTTAATTCGGGACAGCCAGTCCTTCGCGAACGGGGTGCGTTTGATGATGCATCCCGACAACACTTTCGAACTCCGACTGTCTACTACTGGCTTGGTAGTTGTCACGTCCGACCAATGGTTCAGCTTCCCAGTACCCGCCGAGGATATGTCAGAATTCTGCGAGCACCTTGCCGTCTTCGTGGTTGACGATGCCCTTCATGGAGAATACGTTCAGAGGTGCGGCGTTATCATCCTGTTTGAAATGCTCCGCTCGCCGGAGTGGAGGGAACATATAGTTCCCAGACTCTGGAGCATGTTCGCCTAATGCGCTCAGTTACCGGGGGAACGGGAGTCGTTCTGGTGGTGTTTGAAGAACGCAATCGATCTATTAGAGTTTACGAGACGGTTGGCTGATGGCGAAGGGCTGAAGTGGTGGTACGGCACACTTTGGTTCCACCACGACAAGCTGGATGCCAAGGCTCGGGATGAGGTGGAGAGGATCGCGAAGGATATGTCGGCGGGTGACGGACTCTCGGACCTCAACCTGTATCTCAACCTTATCGGACAAGAGGTTGCGAGGACACGACGGGAGGTGGATGAGCTCCCCAACAAGAGTCGGCCGGCCGGTTTCGGTATGGACCTAAGAGCTCGGTTGATTGGTCTAGAAGGGAATTATGATAAGCTGGCTCGGATTACCGATGGGCGCCGGTAGCTTGTCGCTGGCCGGGTGTCCTACACTCCCTTTGTGTCTGCACTACGCATCCTGCAACCGTTGCTTTTCACCTTTCCTAGGGCCTTCGTACCAATTACCAAATACCCGCATATGTGTGCATCGCGCGACCGTGAAGGGGGGTTTATTCGTTAGGGGACCCCCACCGTAGTATATCTTGTAACTCAAACCCGTGTTTCATTGGGGAGAGTAGCGAGAATAAGTGAGGAACGTGGAATATAATCACGAGAAAACCTGAGCCTGTGTATCGCCCAAGTCCGATGTCTTCTCTATGCGATATTGTCTAGCACTCTCATGTCATCGGTCATCGCCATGCTTGGGAGGCAGAATAAGACCCGTCGGCGACTCGAATCAAACATCCTGTGACTCACGCGTGCCTGTATTGTGCATCCTGCAACCCTCGTCCTTCTTTTTGTCATCATACTGTATCTGTCCAAAAGCATTCGTATTGATTACCGAATCCCCGTGTCGTGGGGGGTGCACGACCGTGAAAGAGTGTTGGTGGGTGACCATCCGTAGGGCTACACCGTGTGTACACGAGTCCGGATGCAACAGCTTTTAAGGCAGTCAGCGTCCCCTCTGTTCGTCGGGCCATGGGTACCGCCTCCAGACTGTGCATACTGAATTACAGTATCACGGGGGTAACAGGAACTACAACCCTAGCTGCGTCGTCTCTACGCCCGGTTGTTGCTTTCATCGACGCATGGTGCGTGTACGTGGAAGGTCCCCAGATGTAAAGGAACGTACCCCGGTCATCAGGGGGCTCCATACCTTATGTATGGATAGCCACCTAGTGATTAATTAGAGGGGGACCTCATAAATCCCCCAATGTATTTTGTAACCGAAGTCCGTGTTTCATTGCGGGGAGTAGTGAGAATAAGCGACAAACGTGGAACGTAATCATAAGAGACCCTGAAGGGAGGGGCCAAATACACAGCAGTACACTCGTCTTAACCCTCCACCGAGTCGATATCGAAGTCAACGGACGGCGCTGCTTGACCATTGAAAGAATAACCTTCGACAGAAAAAATAATGGGATCGAGGGAGAGCTCCCAAGCCTCCGACGCTTCAAAAACCTAGGCCTTGGAGTCGTTATGTTTGGGGGTGGCAGGAGGGGGCGCTGGCCTCTTATGGGAGAACCTCGACTTGGCACGGAGGGTGGGTCCGAACCTGTACAGATGAATTCGGGTTTAGTCAACAAATCGGAATAAGGGATTTTGTGGGAGCGGACCTCATAAGAACGAAGGGGATAGGGACACAAAGGAGGGCGAAAAGACCCAACACCGTGGACGCCCATCGAGGGTTCAGCGCCGTGTACATTTTATTGGCAAACAACTATGAGGAGAAGGAGTTAGTGAGCAACGGACTTAGGGCGCCGATCTGGAGGTTTTGCATACTGGAAAAGTAGCACCAAAAATGCTATGGATAATGGTTTAGTGTGGTGGACTCGCGAATATACCCCAAAAAGTCCTTACCTTCGAATAACAGTGTTACTCGCCAGAGCAGACGCGGCGGCGAACAGATACGTATCGATAATATAATTAAGTTGGGACAACTGTCGGATTCCAAGTCAGCGCCAAGGATGTGAAAGGATGTACGCGAATGAGAGCGACACTTACGAACAACCAAACAATCGCCCATCCCATGATAACTCCTTGGCTTAAAGGAACCCACAACGAAATAGTAGGATACGACGTCCACCTGCGTAACCTTCCTGAGCAAGATCCTTGAGAAATCAGAAACTCCACGACTCACCCGAACCAGAAGAACGCAGCGGCATAAGGCACAGCCGCCCAAGTGGCCATCTCCAGCCGATACTCAGGAGGGACCGGGTTCGGAGCGAACGCGGCCGCGTGCCGCATATACCGAGGGTTCCAGTAGTAAATGTAAGAGAAACACCCGATAAACGCGCCAATCTTTTGAATCGTAGTCAGTAGGAAACAAAGCGGTAATGGAAGGCGTGTGTGGGACTCACGGCGATGGGAAGGTATGTCAGACCGGTCAGCCCAGCATTCCTGGGGAAAAATTAGATATCGTGGAGTTGGTGGGCAGAAAGCGGCTTACAATCCGTGTCCCTCGGAGAAAACGATCGGGTAGGCGTCGAAGAGCAAGTACAGGCACCTTCAACCCAAAGTTCAGGAGAGTAAAACAGGGGCGGAACCGCAATCTTACCCAAAAATGAACTAGGAAAATAGGTCAGTCGGCAAAGAGCAAATGCTATATGCTGAATCACAACGTACGCTCTGGTAGAGGGTGATTGCGATCAACATCGGCTCCAAGAACAGGATCTTGAACGGCTTCTCGATGATATCTCGCAACCTCTGGGAGATAGGGATATGCCTGTGCTCTATAGGAGCGTAGTAACGTTCGTCGCCAGTTTCCTTTCTCTTCCTCTGAGCAGCGAGTACCGTCAAACGAGGTCTGTGGGAACCAATCGCATTCAATATTGTCCGTAAATGACTGCTCAGGAGGGAACTTACTCGTAGGTCTCCGGCACTGTGAAGAACACAAGGACGGTGCACGACCCAGCGAAGATCGCGAGGAGCCAGAAGACCCAGCGCCAGGAGACTCCCGCGACAGTCATAAACCCAGTGATCAATGGCGAAATCTGTCATGCACCGTATCAGGGGGGCACACGCAGAACGACGGGTGGATTTGGAGACTTACGGTGGGCCCAGCGAACGGCCCGAGAGCGAAGAACGACAGAGCCTTCCCGCGGGTCTTGGGGTCCCATAGGTCACCAAGCAGAGCGCTGCAACTCTCCTCAACCGGATATTAAAGACGAGAAGGATAGAAAGACGCACCCGCTGTTAGTCAACGGAGCAGCAGCAAAGAACCCACCAAGGAAACGGAAGATGAGGAGGGCAGCGGTGTTGGGAGCCAACGCATTCCCCACTTGAGTCAAGGTGTAAAGGGCGAACGGGAACAGGAAAACCGGACGACGACCATAGGTCTCAGACAGCTACAACAACACCGATCAACAAGTGGGATGATTCTGACTTCGGTGAACTTACCGGACCCCACAGGAGCGGGCCAAACATATAACCCATGACGAACAACGAAATCATCAACGTCCCGACGGTTTCCGAGAGCTCAAACCTCTCTGTGATAGGTTCGATAGCACCCGCAGGGGCGGACGATGCAAAGGTCGTGTTAAACACCAAGGTTCCAGCCAACATCGTCAAGTACCATTTCTTGCCCCTCGAGAGGTTCTAAGCGCGTTATTACCCACGACGGTCAGTCGATCCGGCTTGACTCACAAAAGGATGGAGGTTACTGCATACCTTGGGATGACTAGGATCGCTCTGGTCTAACTTGACCATAAAAGGATCCTCCTCCGACGTGCCTTTGACGACGACGGCAGCAGCGGGGAGCGGAGCCTGACCTAGCCCTTTCTCCTTCTCCCGGCTCGCAAGAGCGGGCTCGAAGCCCTTAACGCTACCGGTCCTCGAGTCGCAGCTGGTCCTTCTAGAATCCATTCCTTTCGCACGTCACGAGCTGGAGTACCGAAGAAAAGCCTTGTAAAAGAGGAGTGGGGAGACACAAGATACCAGAAGGGAGCGATTAGGAGGCACATTTGTAGTCCTCTCGGACACCGAATGCGCGTGTACAGTATTATTCCCGACACGCCGAGTTACGCAGGAGGTTCAACGCCGCAACGTCACCGAATTCTTTGAATTGATCCCCGCCATAGGAACGCCGACCAGAGAGAGCTTAGTTGGATTAGCCCCGTCGGCCGGGTGACTCAGCAAGTACATCAGCGTCCATCCCGAGGTCGGTGGAACGGTGGGAGGAGGGTGGGCGGGTGGTGAGACTCAATTCGATCGGCGACAACGAAGTATAATCGTGCTGAGGTCACGAAAAAACATACTCGGCCCAAAGATGGGACCCTAACCGAGCCTTCCCCCGATACACCCAACCCTTGGCGTGAAACTGAGTGACCGTCCGTAAGGCCAGGAATGTCTCTATCCATTGTAATTTACAAGGGTGCCGCTAGCCGAGGTTTATCCCCCAATATCAGAAAACGTGACAGACGCTTATGGCCTGCTGCCCTCCGCGTAGCGTAGGTCGGTGAAGTTGAGAGTTGAAGTATAGAGACAGCACCAGGATTTGGTAAGCCCGAAGGGGGTAGGGTGGGTCGCAGTCCTTCCTAGACCCCATAATTTCGTCGGTTGTCCGAGTTTCGAATGAAATGGCCCCGGCTTTGCGATTCCAGATGCGCGGATTGGAGCAAATATCCGGGACCCGACGCGGACGGAGTCCTGACAGTTCCCTTATAAGTGGATGGATATTCGTGTGCACACGACGTAGCCGTACCGACAGTCACTCACAGCTGCCGGACCACGCAACACGTAACTTCAACAAGATATATCTGACGATTTCCAGACAACGAAAAAAACACACTAAGCTACCGAAAGTACAACTATTGAAGTACGTGAGACTGATATACCGAGGTGGGGGTGGTAGTAGGGAGAGTACAACAAAGCAAAAACTATAAAACCGATTACGCCATGTCGTTCGTTCTCACCAAATCTTGCCCAAGAGAGAAAAAAATACCAAAAAAGACCTGAAAATCTATTTCAGACGAGCATTCCAGCGATACCGGCGGTCTGCAAAGTCCTACAAAAATCGAAGAATACCGCGTGAGCTCTGGGGATGTGAGGCGAAGGGGGAAGGGCGCAGGCTTACGTCATGAAACCACAGATCATAGCAGAGAGTGCGACGCGGGAGATAATTTTGGCCTTGGTTGGGGCCATGGCACTAAGCACACCGATCTGGATACCGACCGATCCCAAGTTGGCGAAACCGCAAAGAGCGTATTGGGCAATAACCCAAGCTCGGTAAGAAAGAGGGTTATCGCTGTCCATGATCACCTTCAAGTTCAAGTATGCGGAGAACTCGTTGGCGACCAACTTGGTGGCGAGGAGACGAGAGACGCGGAGGATCTCTCCACGGGGGACGCCGAGGAAGAAGGTGACGGGGTAGAAAATGTATCCGATGATCAACTCGAGCGTGAGGTGGTTGATCGCGAAACCCTTTCCGATCCAGGTGAGCAAACCGTTGATGGCGGCGATGAGGGACAAAATGGTCAACAAGTTGGCGAGAATAAGACCGGCCACAACGAGACCAAAGACGGCACCCTGGGAGAAGGCATGGAGGGCGTTGGCGGGTGCATCAGGGCCATCTTCACCCCTGTCAACGACAACGCGACCACGGGTAACTGGCTCCTCAGTCTCCGGATAGCGCATCTTGGAAACGGCGATCGAAGCGGGGATACTCATGACCGAGGAGGTGATCAGGTTCTGGGCGGGAACACCAAGACTAATGTATGCGAGCAGGACGGAACCGGCAATGGTTGAGAAACCGGAGGTCATCGCCAAGTGGATCTCAGAGTCGGTCATAACGTCAACGTATGGCTTGACGAGACACGCAGACTCTCCCTGACCAATGAAGGGAGAGGCGGCGGCGATAACAGCTTCGGCACCGGAAACGTTCATGGTCTTGAAGAAGAACCAAGCGCTACACAACGGATCAGAATTGAGGGGGAAAAGAAGGATGGGAGCAACACAACGCACAAATGCTTGATGATCCATTGCATGACACCGAGGTAGTACATCATTTGCACAAAGGCGATGAAGAAGATGATGGCGGCCAAAACGCCAGCGAAGAACCAGTGCTTGGTGACGACCGAGTCCTCATCAAAGAAGAAAATGGCACCGACTTTGGATTGCTCCAAAAAGTCAGCGGCGAGGAAGGCGAGCCATTTGAAGATCTTGAAACCAGCACCGGACTTGAGAACGAAGAGGGCGATGGCCTGTTGGAAGAAAAGTCCAACGATGACCGTTTGCCTGCGAACACACACGAGCGGGTCCAAATCAGATCCAGATGCAAGACATAATCGGAATGATCGGGACTTCCGATCGGAAAAAGACACCCACCATGGGACCTGAGAACGATCCCTCGAGGTCAACCAGAACGTGGACTGGAAGACGACGAGGCCAAGGACGGAGATAGCACGATCACCGTACGACGTTCCCTGTCGCGTGAGAGAGCATCAGGAAGACCGCCACACTCGCGCATTACGCGGAATCAGCTCACCTGGGTAGGTTTGAAACCAAAAGCAGAGCCGAAAACGATGGCGAGAAGACCCAACCAGCCGAGACCAAGCTTAGCGTTCCTCGGCAAGCGGTCGAAGGGCTGCGAGATGAGGGGGCCCCAAACAGCAGCAACAGGCTTGCTGACGACCGAGTTTGGAATGAACCGGAAAGCGATGATCCTGGGAAAAACGAGAACGTAAGGGTCAATTCAAGAACAAACGACAACGGTTTCACACGACCGTCGGCAAAAAGTTTTTGTATACCGGTACTCACAGGATAAAAGTCCAAGCCCAGAAGGTCTGCACGATCCTGGGGAACGAGAGCGGCGGGAGTGGGGCGGGCGTTAGAAGATCGAGACGTCAAACGTGGCTTTAGGTTTGAAACACAAACCATCTGTGACGGGTGTCCGGTAGCACGATCGACGAAATCCACCAAGCGAGGATGAGCAAAGCGAGGCCGGCCAGTATAAACGGACGGAGTCGGTCATAACTAGACCACGAATGACCCTTGTTCTCCTCAACATCTTCCTCGGTTGCGCCCTTCTCGACTTCAGCAGGGGTGACAGTCTGCTTATGAACGGAAGAAGAGTCGGAGGTGGACGGCTTCCGCTCGACGATGTTCTGCTTCTCGGTGGTGATTACCTGAGTCATGGTCATGGTGGTGCTCATGGTAAACCGACCTCGACCGGGGGGTTGGGGGAGGTGAAGTGAAGTGAGAAGGGGGAGGAGGGTTTGGGGGGGGGAAGGCTCCGAACTGGGTGGGAACTTGAGCCCTTCCTGAATGATGCGGAGGGTATTTGTAGCAAGAGTCCCGGAGCAGTTGGAAGGCCCATGTGCTTCTCCAATCAATTGGCTGTCGATATCGCTTACTCGGCATCTGAAACGCCCCACTACACAGACCCAACAGGATAAGCCCCCACCCATCCGGCTTGGCGAATCTCATGAGAGCGGTGGCCACCTGGGCTTATCACAAGGTCTCTCGGTCGCCGAGCCAGCCACACTCCCCCAGGTCTCGAGTGCTGGCGCTGGGCTTTGCTAGCGTGGGTAAAAGATAAACACGATTGAATGCGTACTCTCTCCAGCCGGTATCCATCACTTGATTCTCGAATCAACCGGCGTCTCGTTCCTTGATACGTTTGTTCTTTGTGTGGACGCCAAACGCCAAGTACGAGATCTTCCTAATATCCATTGCCGACGGAGAAGCAGAAGAATACACCCGCCAAAACAGTCTACACGACAGCAGCCTCCACCGGAGGAAAGGATCTACACCTTCAACACCTGTATCTCCCGACCCATCGCGATCACCAACCACTCGCCGGGTCCAGTCGAGTGCCCAGTATTCAGCGTCATTGAATTCATATAAGGAGACCATGCCATATTCGATATCTCCCCACCACTTGTGTAAGCCATCACTGGATCGGAGATAATCCTCTTTTTGGTATCCGGTCGGGGTGAATTCAGCCGGGAGGATGCGTTGCGTGGGGAAGTCGCCGGCGCTGTTGTGTGACCCGTCAGGTCCCACAACAAGAGTTGGCAGTCGTCACCTATACAGAGGTGTTTGAGCGGAGCGCTTCTTCATTTCAAGCGGCGGTCGTATCTCACCTGCCGTGGCCAAGAGTGGTCTCTCAGAGGTACTCCATCGGGCAGCGGTTACTGGAGCCTGGTGGGCGGTCAACTCCATGACCGGCTGACCGGGACTCCTCATATCCAAGATCTGCACGCTTGTCCCGTCAACGTGGAAGGTCGCCATGTAATTCGAGTCGTGCGGGTTGAAGCATATCCTCAACAGAGGTTGGGTCAGGGGTCGAGTTGATGGGGAAGGCGGCCCTGGTGGCGGAGGAACGGACTTGGGCGCCGGGGTTTCGTACAAGATCGTCGAATGCTCAAGGCTCCGGAGATCAAAAGCCCTCAGACTTCCATCCGCCCCGACGGAAACGAATATGTCCGTTGACCCTGGCAACCATGCGACGTCGTACACCTCTCGATCGTGCGCGATTAGTTGTGTTATCGCCTGGGAGGTATCAATGTTCCAGACCGTACACGTCGTGTCAATCGAAGATGTGACGACGAGACTGGGAGCCTTCTCGTTCCACGAGAAGTTGGTCAATGGGGCACTTGAGTTTTGGTTTTGCACTTTCGATTGCTGTCGTATCCAGGGGTTGATCACGTACGAAACGGCGGGACGATGGGACATGGGCGCATATGAGAACTGTCAGTTGTCGTGAGCCCGAAACCAAGTGTTCAGACTCACACCACTCAAACACGTCTTGAGTTGCAACCGACTCCCCGTCCCTGACCCCGTCCTGCCCACATAAGACGACCCCCCGACCTGACCATCGCTCATATACTCCCACACCCTCAACGCATCTCCCGTAGTGGCCAACAACTCCGTCGCGACCGACTTCTGTGACCAAGCGAAAGAAGGGGCCGTCGAAGGCTGCCACTGCAAACTAGTAGCTGGGTATCCATGGTGTGCCTCTGCGAGAGTCACGAAATCGCTATAATCCGGATAATTGTCTTCAACGAGCACCCGTTCGTCTTGTAACCCAACGATGGCTATCCGATTCCTGTAGTCCTCGGTAAAGGAGGCAATCCCCAACCGGAATGCTGACCGAGGTCGGATTTGTTGCCCTGGCGCTGTGGTCTTGCACCAATCGAGAGCGTATACCGGCCCTTGGAGTTGCGGCACATCAGATAAGGGGAGAGAAAGTGTCCTCGGATGGTGACTTACAGGGTGCCTCGTATTGTAGTAATGTCATCCCCAGGGCAAATCGTGTGGGCGGAAGAGATTTCGGCTGCACCCTTTGCGATCTTGGATCACGTGCTTCCCCATGTCTTGTTCCCCAAATCGCCGAAATCGAAACCGAGCCTCGTCTCGTTCCAAGTCCGAGTCTCGACGGGTTTAAGGTTGCATATTCGGCCTACAACTGCGCCCCAACTGCACGTTTGGGACCTGTATATATCCGCGCGCGCTTTCCGGTTGGCGTACGCATCGTGGCTAGTTGGTTTTTCCCAGCGGCTTGCGGACCCCGAAAATCTACGTTAAATGCGAATGGAAATGGGTCGATTTCTCGGGCTCAGAACCGGGAACCTTGGGGTGAAAAGCTCGGCTGGGTCTCCAACAAACTTGCCGGGTCTTAGACGCTTAGGCCCGAGACATTCGGATGCTGCCGAACTGGGCCCAGACTCGGGCAAAACCTCTGGCGTCATGTAGGGTGCAAGGGGGACTTTCCACCTGACTGGCGCGGCGGCTGTTGGGTAACTCCAGAGGGAATTTCAAGTTCGCGTTTTCCCGCTCACTGTGCTTGGTTAGACCCTCGCTTATCACCCGAATTGTCGACGAATAATTCATTTACAACATAAACAAGTATTTAATACACAGAGCAGGACGATTGGTGGGTAACAGAGTAAACGGCCATTGACTGTTCTAGGTAATGTCGGGGGGCTTTTGTCGGATGGTGTCGGACAGGTGGCAAGGGGGATAGGTCAACGATACTGTGATGACGGGGAATGGTGGCAGCCGTGGTGACAATGGTTGTATGGTGATAATAGAGACAGCAAGAGAGTCGGAGGCAAATACTTTAACCTTGTAAAACGGACGAGTACCAAGATTGAGTTTGTCGAAGGTGGGGAGGATGGGGAGAGGGTGTCAGGGTGATCAGCTGTTGGGCGGCACACTAGTCAAGCATTTCAATCGAGCCACATTGTTCGCAGAGTGTAAACATGGTCCGTTGACCGTGAGGACCAGAAGAACACGCCACTCTGAGCTTGGGAATTTGCGTGCAGTTAGCACTGGGGAGACGTCGCGCGGGTCAGACCAAGCCGGAACACGTCAATGGGTGGCGTCTTACTGGTTAAGCGAGGTCATGGACCCATTGGGTTGGAGCAAGCCTACAGATGGAGATGGGTCAGTGTTAACCTCCGGGTACAAATCCATCATGGGGTAGCCGACGGCTGTCGCGCGACGCATAAGCGTTAGTCTCGTCCGCTGCTCGGGTGACATGGGCCACACTCACGAGAGGTCGACACTGAGGACGACGAGACAGAACTCGCGGTCGAGGGAAGCCTAACATGATGGGCTTCAAAGTCATACACAGGTGATTCCGACATGGCGACGTCGTGGTCGTCGCCGGAGGGGAACGGAATCAACTTCATTTGTTTTGTGTTCTGCAGGGCGGGTGGGAATGATGGCAATGTTGAGACCTCGATGTTGTCACATGAAGGGAGGGCGCGAAGAATGGACTCACGACTGGGTACGAGTCCTCGGAGCTGTCGAGCTTTCTCTTGAACGCCATTGAGTAAGAGTGGGATGGGCGGTAGACGGCAAGAGGGGGACAAGAGGACAGCAGCGCAAGAGAGCGGGAGATGATGGTTGGACTGGTTTAAGGACGAGAGAAGGAGGACAGGAGAGCTTTACTCGTTATTTATACATTTCCGACTTGAATTGACACCAGAAAGTGATCGGTGGAGTTACATAATCACTCCCCTCGTTTTCGTCGGATCTTTTTCCCTTTAACCCCAATCAAGGGGTTCCACCATTCAATGCCGAACGTCGGCTACTCCAACTCTACAGGGAATCTCTGATGCCGCGGTCAACTCCGCCGTTCGCATCACAAAACTTTCCGCCTCGCCCGAGTATTTCAATTGATAGCCGGTCACGCAAGTGTCACGGGGAGTGTGACCTACAGATTTACGATTAGAGCCATTCCACCAAGCGGGCAAAGAGAAAATAAAAAAAGCCCACTGATCAGAAACTTTGCATCGCATCAAACAGGGTAGATTGAACGATAGAATTAAGTCGTAGTACGTGTAAAGAGTAGCCAGAGCGTATGGATACAGAAAAAAAAGGTCTTCCGTCTCTCCCCCCACTATATGCTCGAGAGGCGTCTATGCATTCGCAGCAGACCCTTCGTCTGAAGCCTGCTGGATCCATCTCCTCATAGCGTCCGCTATCCCTACCCTTGGTGACGACGGCCCGAATGGCGCTAGGCCCTCTCTGTATGCGGTGAAAGACCAGAGGGCGACCAGGTAGCACGGAAGCGGGTTCCATAAATAATGACTGTCACCGACGAATTTGCGCCTCCTCTCTGGATCACGGTTCCACCCGGCCGACCAATTACTTAACTGACGCCCTAACCGCAGAACGGCCGCCTCGTTATCGATACCGTTGACTGGTCGTACTTCGCCATCAAGCAGGGGGAGGTGAACCAGCTGTGTGGCCGCGTCGTTGTTGTATCGTTGGTTCAATAGCCGAAGGATCGTCATGATGACCACAATCATCGCGCCTCTAGACGAAAAGTCGACTTCTCTGAGAGGTTCCTTTTCGAGCCGCTCAAGTGTGTCAAACAAGAAAACGCCAAGATGGTCGGCGCCGCCCATGTTCCAGGAATTGGAGAACAGCATAAACCAGGTCACAGGCTCCGTTGTTTCCCATAATATGTCGTCGCAAGGCAATGGTAGTGTCATCTCATCCACGCTCAGCAGTGGGTCGTCACCGAAGAACACATAGCGGATCGTGTCGATGACGAACAGAAGCCACAAGGTCCTAGAACGTGTTCAGTGGGAAAATCTAAAGTTTTCAAGCAACGCACCTCTTGTTCGTTTCATACCGGATCCACTGGTGCCATGCCGCACGCATCGCATCGTCAGATATGTTGGCGGGTGGGGCGAGTGGATACGTCGAGAAGATGGATATCACGGAATCCCGTCGGATTATCTGAAGAGTTCATCCGTTGTGAGCCAATGGGTGGGTTCCACAAGGGGGAAGATATACCTCTATCGCCTTCCTCGTTGTGACAACCATGGAATTTGGAAACGAACGGAATATTTGGACGGCATGAAGGAAGCAGAATTCCAAAAGGAAATCAGACATGGAGCCCGTCACCCCGGCTTTCTGTTGAGCTGTTAGCTGTGGTAAGAGTGGATAACATCCGATGGTCTTACCACTTTCGCAGAAACACGTTTGTAGGTCTGCACCCAGGTAGCACACATATAACCGGATGGGACATCGTCCGCTGCCAAGGAACCCAGGGCATAAGCGATAGCTGCGAGTTGGTGGTCTTCCGCAACCTGCTTCCGTCCCAAGACCGAATGTACGATAGGGACGTGCTTGAGGAATTCGTCAAAAAAAAGCCCATCTAAACATCCGTAAGCCCTGGGAACCCGTGGGAGTCGCTCGGTTACGCACTGTATTGCAGGTATTGCGCTTCCGTCGGCGTAGTCCACTCGGTGGGAACCTGGAACTTCTCCGCTTCGTCCCCAATCGAATCTTCTGGAGTGGTGACGTAGGCATATGGCGGCCATGAAGCCACCATCGTACGAGAAACAAGCGAATAAGGGTGAATTTCCAAGTATGTACCAGAGGTCGATGAGAGAGTTGACGTTGACGAAGCCGCGCTGGCGTTGTTCGTCACGATTCCATCCGCAGACGGGCCATTGGCTGACGGGGGGGTGGTTATCCC